>Ga0316628_100004112_pt1 | contig 11350 bp, 11 predicted proteins | sample OWC_Aug_M2_C1_D5_FD_207648 | JGI IMG/M metagenome (GOLD analysis project Ga0316628, IMG submission 207648) | Wetland soil microbial communities from Old Woman Creek delta, Ohio, United States - OWC_Aug_M2_C1_D5_C | ecosystem: Environmental > Terrestrial > Soil > Wetlands | place: USA: Ohio... | reverse complement strand
AGCGAGCGCACCAGTCGCAGCATCTTCAACAGCCGCAGCGTGCCGTCGCTCGTCCCGAGCACCGCCACCCGCGACGCCTCGGGGCGCGCCAGGACGTCGGCGGCGATGGCGATGCCCAGGGCCAGCGCCACCGCGCGCAGGTGCACCGCCTCGAGGCAGGCCAGGAGCTTCCCCGTCTCCAGGTCGTGGAGGAGCAACGTCGCGTGCTCCGTCCCGTCGGCCGAGGTGGCGGCGCTCGACACCGAGTAGGCCGGGAGATCCGGCACCAGCCCCACCCCGGTGACCCGCGCGATGCCCCTCCCGGGGAGCGACGTGGCGCGCACCAGCCCCGGCGCGGTCCGCCCGCCCGAGTGCGCCTGGAACCCCTCCCGCATCGGCGCGAGCAGGGACAGCGCATCGAGCCGGCGGACCACCTCGGCGTGCGGAAGGAACAGGGTGCGCATCGAGCCTCACGCGTCCTCGACCCGGTGGCCCGCCCCGCGGAGCGCCTCCAGCACCCTGGCCAGGGTCTCCTCCCGGACCAGCACCAGATCCGTGTCGAAGGTCGACACGGCGAAGAGCGACACCCCGGCGCGGGCGAGCGGCCCGGTGAGCGCGTGGAGCACCCCCACCTCCTGGAAGTCGATCGGCCCCTCCACCTCCAGCGCTCTGAAGCCGCGCTCGGCCCGGACCGCCGGCGGGACGCGCTCCTCGGGGCAGACCACGCTCAGCTCCCCCGCGCGCCGGGTGATGGACACCACCCCCGGCCCATCGGCCCAGGGCGGTACCGGCGCCGTCCCGGAGAGGCGGGCCGCGGCGAGTCGCCCCGGCAGGAGCCGGAGCCGGAGCCCGCGGGCCGGAGGCGCCTCGCTCAGCGGAACCGCCCCGTGGTCCACAGCCCCACCAGCGCCACCAGGAAGTACGCCGGCAGCACCGCCGCGCCGTCGTAGTCCTTGGCCAGGCGCTGCCCGAAGAAGAGCGCGAGGAAGGAGATGGCCGCCAGGGCGATCCCCCAGAAGGCGATCCGCGGCACGCCCAGCACCAGGAGCTCCACCAGCCCCACGGCGCAGAGGACGCCGGAGGCGACCTCGAGGATGGTCATGGTGACCAGCATCGGCGTCACCACGCCCCGCAGCGGACTCTTGGAGAAGTGCTGCGTCAGCCAGCCCTGGTTGCCGCGGAAGTCGATCACCTTGTCGATGCCCGACTGGAGGAAGAGGATCGCCAGGAAGAGCGTCGGCAGCGCCTGCAGCAGCCAGGCGACGATGCGGGGAGAGGAGAGCGGTGGCATGGTTCACCTCTGTTCGAAGAACAGCTTGCGCACCAGGCGGATGGGCAACGCGCCCTGGGCGAGGAACGCGTCGTGGAACTCGCGCAGCGTCCCGCCCTTCTGGCTCAGGTACTCGCGCCGCAGCTCGTAGATCTGCAGCTTCCCGTACGTGTAGTACAGGTACGTGGGGTCGTAGGTGCCGCGCCGCGCCTCCTCGTAGGCGTTGGCCGGCGTCTGGAAGCACTCCTTCACGAAGCGCTCCGCACCCTGCTCCACCGTCAGGGTGGTGGTGTGCAGCTGGATGCCCACCACGAAGCGGCAGTCCCGGAGCAGCGCCTCCTCGAGCTGGGCGAGCTTGATCCGCGGGTCGGTGTCGGCGAAGCCCTCCTCGACGACCATCTGCTCGGTGTAGTGCGCCCAGCCCTCGACGTTGCTCGACGCCACCAGCAGCTTCCGGATCTTGGTGGGCACCTGCGGCAGCCACAGCGCCTGGAGGAAGTGGCCCGGGTAGGCCTCGTGCACGTCGGTCATCGCCAGGATGGGCGTGGAGAAGGCGCGGAGGTGCTCCTCGACCTGCGCGCTGTTCCAGGTCTCCTCGGGCGGCGTCACGTAGTAGTAGGACTCGGTGGCCTTCGTCTCGTAGGGGCCGGGCGCGTCCAGCGAGGCGAAGGAGCCGCTCCGGGCGTAGGGCGGCGTCGGCTCCACTTTCGGCCGCACCTCCGAGGGGAAGGACACCAGCTTCTTGCTCACCACGAACTGGCGCACGCCATCCAGCGAGCGGCGCACCGCGGGGACCAGGTCCTTCGCCGTGGGGTGGTCCGACTGCATCATCACCATCACCTGCGAGACTGTCCGCCGCGGGTCGATGAGCCGCGCCGTCTCCACCGCCGCCTCGTTGTCCGCCTTCAGCTGGGCCTCGCCCTTGGCCAAAAGCGCGTCCAGGGGCTCGGAGATCATCTCCTCGGTCTGGAGCTTCTCGGCGAAGAAGGCCGGGCCGATGGCCCAGCTCCCCGTGCTCCGGGGCTTCAGCTCCTTCTCCAGGAAATGGATCCAGTCCTGGGTGGCGGCGAAGGCGGTGGTGTTGGCCCGGTTGAAGTCCGCCAGGGCCAGCATGTCGCCCCCGGCCGCCTCCTTGGCCCAGGCCGGGACCGAGTCCTGGAAGAAGCCCAGCGAGCCGTTGGCCATCCGCAGCGCGAGGTCCGTCCACTCCTTCGGCGGGGCCTTCACGTTCGCCTTCCCTGCGGCGTAGACCGCCGGGATCTTCCGCAGCCGCGCGGTGATCGACCTGAGCCGCTCCGCGGCGGGCGCGAAGTCGCGCTTGAGCAGCACATCGATGCCCTCGCCCGGGATGCGCGAGTAGGTCATCGGGTTCTGCAGGCGGAAGCCCATCTTCTCCCACTCCAGCAGGTCGGCCCGGATGCGCGACTCGAGCGCCTCGAGGTCGATCAGGTCGTCGTAGGGGAGCGCCACCCGCTCGGTCCACAGCGCCACCGCGCGGTCGAGCATTCCCTGGAGCTTCTGCACGTGCACCGCCACCCGGGGCGCGCCGAAGTCCTCGAGCGTCGGGTCGAACTGGTGGAACCCCACCTGCGTCCCGACGGTGGGCTCGAAGGCATACGCCTCGCCGAAGTAGTCCTCGACGAGCCGCGAGAAGCGCGCCTTCGCCTCCTCGCGCGAGAGTCCGCGACCATGGGCGCAGGCGAGCAGGCAGAAGAGGGCGAGCGGCAGCGCGGTCCTTGGCATGGAGCGCCTGCTTACTACGGCAGGCGCCCCGCCATGTGCCCGCCGTCGATCGGCAGGGCCACCCCGGTGACGAAGGCCGACTCGTCCGAGGCCAGGTAGACCGCCGCCCAGGCCACGTCGTCCGGCTTGCCCAGCCGCCCGAGCGGGATGTCCCGGGTCAGCACCTTCGCCCCCTGCTGGGGAGTGAGCCCGAGGCCCTGCACGAAGGCGTCCACCATCGGCGACTCGGTCCACACCGGGCAGAGCGCGTTGGCCCGGATGCGGCTCGGGGCCCCCTCGAGCGCCAGCGTCTGGACCAGCTGCAGCACCGCCGCCTTGGTCGGCCCGTAGGCGCCGAGCATCGGAGTCCCGTGGAGCCCCGCGACCGAGGACATGACCAGGATGCTCCCGCCCCGGTCGCCCTCGCGCATCACCCGCACCGCGGCCCTGGCGCAGAGGAAGGTCCCGGTGAGGTTCACGTCCACCACCCGCTGCCAGTCCTCGAGCGGCAGGTCGGCCAGGAACCCCGGCGCGCCGATGCCGGCGTTGGCCACCATCACGTCGAGCTGGCCCCAGCGCTGCACCGCCTCGGCGACGGCGGCCTCCACCTCCGCCTCCCGCACGACGTCCAGGCGGCGCGCCACCGCCCGCGCCCGGTTGGGCTCGGGAACGGCGGCGACGGTGGCCTCGCAGCCGGCGAGGTTCACGTCGGTCACCAGCACCCGCGCTCCCTCGGCGACGTAGCGCGTGGCGATGGCCCGGCCCAGGCCGGAGCCGCCGCCCGTCACCACCGCCACCTTCCCCTCCAGCCGCCCCACGCCTACAGATGCGCCGAGCGCGCCATCGCCGGCGCGCCGCCCAGGGCGCGGAGCAGCGGGCCGGTCTCCCAGCTGCCCAGGTGGCGTTCGCCGTTGATGAAGATGGTCGGCGTCCCGGTGACGCCGCTGCGCACCCCGCCGTCCACCTCGCGCCCCACCTGCGCCCGGTACGTCCGCGCCTGCAGCTCGCTCGAGAAGCGCTCCAGGTCGAGCCCCAGGTGCTCCGCCAGCGCCGCCGGATCGACCCCCTCGTCGGCGAGCAGCAGCGCCTGGTGCATCTCCCAGAACTTTCCCTGGGCGGCGGCGGCGTGCGCGGACTCGGCGAGCAGGCCCGCCTCCGGATGCAGCTCCTCGCGCGGGAAGTGGCGGAAGGCGTAGCGGACGCGGCGTCCGAGCTTCCGCCTCGCCACCTCCATGAAGGCCGAGGCCCGGCGCGTGTAGGGACAGGTGTAGTCGCCGTACATGAGCAGCGTCAGGGGCGCGTCCGGCGGGCCGAGCACGTGGTCCTCGGGGCCCACGGGGACGACGAGCCGGGGATGTCGGGCCATGGGGGACCTCCAGCGCAGCGTGCGGCGGGAGATTGGGCCGGGACCCTGACGCAGCGTGTGACAGTCAGGTGACGCCTCTGCGGCGGATCGCGGCCGGCGCGCGGCGCCCCGGCCGCAACCTCCAGAGTTCTTCCCGGGTTGGAGTCTGTGACGCGTCACCCGGTCAGGCGTCTGTCACTCCGTGCAATGCAACGGATGCAAGGACGTTCCCCGGACGAGGTGTCGGATGCGAGCAGCTGGCCGGAATTGCTCGGAGTCACTATCTGGATCCGGGCTTGCAATTGACCGGACCGGGCATGCCTCTCGAGGTGCCATGATGTGGGACAATCGCCCCCCCGTGCTGGACGCTGCGCTGGTGGCGCTGCTGGTGGCGCTCGCCTTCGACGCGATCAGCACCGCCCTGGTGTGGGGGCTCATCCAGCACCTGCCGTCCTGAGCCGCGCCCTGCCGGAGAACTACCCGGGCTCGACCGGGACCAGCCATCCGCGGGAGTCGGGTCGCCGCGAGCCGAAGAGCTCCGTCAGCGTCCGGTAGAGCCGGTCCGCGACCTCGCCGCGCGCCTCCCCGAGCCGCATCGTCTTCTCGCCCCACTGCAGCTCGCCGATGGCGGAGATGGTGGCGGCGGTGCCGGTGCCGAACGCCTCCTTGAGCTCCCCGCGCGCCGACCGCTCCGCCAGCTCGGCGATGGTGACCGGGCGCTCCTCGACCTTGACCTTCCACTCGCGGAGCAGGGTGAGCACCGAGTCGCGGGTCACCCCTGCGAGGAGCGAGTCCTCGAGCGGCGGGGTCACCACCGTGTCGCCGATGCGGAAGAAGACGTTCATCGTCCCCGCCTCCTCGACGTAGCGGTGGCTCTGGTCGAGCCAGAGCACCTGGTGGAAGCCGGCCGCCTTGGCCCGCTCGGAGGCGGCCATGCCCGCGACGTAGTTGGCGCCGGCCTTCGCCGCGCCGATTCCGCCGCGCGCGGCGCGCACGTGCTCGGTCTCCACCCACAGCCGCAGCGGCGTGGGCCGGGGGCCGAAGTAGTTCCCCACCGGAGAGGTGAGGACGTAGAACAGGTACTGCTTCGCCGGCCGCACCCCGAGGTAGGCCTCGGTGCCGATCATCGTCGGGCGGACGTAGAGCGAGGCGCCGGGCTCGGTCGGAACCCAGGACGCGTCCTCGTGGACCACCGCCCGGAGCGCGGCGAGGAACAGCTCCTCGGGGATCTCGGGCATGCACAGCCGGCGCGCCGACGCGTTGATCCGGCGGGCGTGCATCTGAGGCCGGAAGAGCAGCGGGCCCTTCTCGCCGGCCACCGCCTTCATCCCCTCGAACATCGCCTGGCCGTACTGCAGCGCGCTGGCCGCCGGGTCCAGGGGCAGCGGGCCGTAGGGGACGACGCGGGCCCCGGTCCAGCCCCGCCCGTCGTGCTCGGCGAGGAAGAGGTGGTCGCTGTAGAACCGGCCGAAGCCGAGGTCCCCGGCGGGCGGCCGGGCCTTCGGCGTCTTGGTGCGAGTCACTGGGATGTCGAACGCCATCGGCTCTCCTCGGGACTCCGCTCGGTGCCCCGGGGCGCCGTATACCGGTGCAGCGCGACGGAGGCCACCCCCGATCCGCGCCCCGGACGGGAACGAGCCGCCGCAAGCGGCCGACGACCGGGGGTTCCGCCGACCCTGTTCCGGCCCGGAGTGTCGTGGGCTGTTCTCCCCCGCACGCCCGGAGCGGCTTTCCGACCGGTCGGTTCAGGGGAGCGTGAGGATCTCCGCGCCGTCCCGGGTGACCACGACGGTGTGCTCCATCTGGGCGGAGCGGAGGCCGTCGGCGGTGACCGCCGTCCAGCCGTCGTTCCAGTGCTTCACGCCCCAGCTGCCCTCGGTGAGCATCGGCTCGATGGTGAAGATCATCCCCTCTTCCAGGACGGTGGTCGCCGCGGGGTCGTCGAAGTGGGGGATCTGCAGCTCGGTGTGGAAGATCTCTCCGATGCCGTGGCCGCAGTAGTTGCGGACGACGCCGAACCCACTGGCCGCGGCGTGAGCGGTGATGGCCTGGCCGATGGCGCGGACCTGGCGGCCGGGCTTCACCGCCTCGATGCCCTTCATCAGCGCCTCCTCCGTCACCCGGAGGAGCTTCCTCGCCGCCTCGTCCACCTCGCCCACCGCGAAGGTGGCCGAGCAGTCGCCGTGCATGCCCTCGAGGTAGATGGTGACGTCGCAGTTGACGATGTCGCCCTCCTCCAGCGGCCGGTCGTCCGGGATGCCGTGCACCACCACCTCGTTGACGCTGGTGCACATGCTCTTCTGGAAGCCGTGGTACCCGAGCGTGCTCGGATAGCCGCCGCGGGCGAGGTAGGCGGCGTGGGCGACGGCGTCGAGCGCGTCGGTGGTCACCCCCGGCCTCACCTGCGCGCCGGTCTCTCGAAGGACCTGGGCGGCGGCCTGGCAGGCGCGCCGCATCCGCGCGAGCCGGGTGGCGGGGTCCCCGCGGACGCCCCTGCCCGGGCGGCCCGAGGGCACGTAGTCCGGCCGGGGAATCTCGGGCGGCACGGCGCGCACCGGCGAGATGCGGCCCGGCTTCACCCGGCGCACCCGTGGCGCCGGCCCACCGGAGCGGGCGTCCGCCTCGCGGTGGCACTTCTTGTACTTGAGCCCGCTCCTGCACCAGCAGGGGTCGTTCGGGCCGGGGTGGGCGCTGGTGAGCTGGGGCGTGTTCACGGGCGGACCCATCCCTCTAATTCGGCGGGCGCACCGCCGCCAGGGGGCCGGGAGTCCCGGCGGGCGCCTCCGTCCGGGGGGTGCTGGGCCGCCGGCGCTGGAAGATGCGCTCGTCCGGCCGCCCCACGAGGTAGGTGACGATGTCCCGGAGCTCCGAGTCGGTGAGCCGGTCCATCGGCATGGGCGGCATCTGCCGCGCGTCGTGCGGGGCGATCCACCGCACCCGGGCCACCAGGTAGTCCGGCTCGTAGAGGCCCACCGAGAGCGGCGGACGCATCGCCCCCTCCCCGTGGCACCGGCCGCAGAAGCGCTCGGTGAGCACCGCGCCGCGCGCCGCATCGCCGCCCGTGGGCCGGTCGATGGCCGTCCTCCGTCCGAGGAGGAGCGGCCGGTAGTCGAGCGGCGGGGCGGAGTCGGGCGAGATGCGCCGGAGGTACGCGGCGAGGTCGGCGAGCTGGGCCGGGTCGCCGCCGGCCGGGCGGAGCATGAAGCGCCGCACGCAGAGGTCGGCCGCCTCCTCCGGCGTGCCGGCGAACCCGCGCCAGAAGGTCGCGCGCCTCGCGCTGTTCCAGAGCGAGCTGTTGGGTGAGGCGTGGCCGAGCGGGTCGAGCGCGCCGGTCCGCTCGTCGCGCCAGCCATGGCAGGAGGCGCAGGCCAGCCCGCTCTGCGCGCCGCCCACGGCCGGATCCCGGAAGAGCCGCTCGCCTCGCCCCTCGGGGCTGGTGAAGGCGAACTCCCAGCTCGGCGCGCGAGGCTGGGCCTTCGGTTTCTCCGGGCGGCGGGCCACCAGGACCGAGAGCTCGAGCCGGGGCGGGGCACGGGCCGGGGAGGCCGAGGGCGCCGAAGGGGACGGCGTGGAGAGCGCGACGGCGGGGGCGGCCGGCGCGGCGCCCCGGAAGGTGGCCTCGAAGCGGACGCGGGCCACCGAGCCGAGCTTGAGGAAGAGGCGCGCCGGGCGCGGGATGCCGTGGTCGGCGAAGGCGACGTCGAACGCGCCGGCGACCCGGAGGTCGCGGTGCCCGGCCTCGTCCGAGAGCTGCACGGTGATCGGGATGCGCACCGGCTGCTCCTTGCCGTGGAGCGAGAGGGTGCCGACGGCGTCCGCCTGGCCCTCGCGGCCGGGGACCAGCACGCCCTGGCTCGGGCGCTCGATGCGGGCGACGGTGAGGACGGCCTCGGGGAAGCGGTCCGTCTGGAAGAACTGGTCGCGCAGGTCCTCGTCGCGGAGACTGAGACCGGTGGTGAAGCCGGCGAGGTCGATGCGGATGCGGCCGGTGCCCTCCGCCCAGCTGGCCTCGTCGAAGCGGAGCTCGCCCGAGAGGCCCGAGGCGCTGCCCTCGATGGCATCGAGCGGCGCCTCCACTCGGAAGCGGGCGCGGCCGGTGCCCTTCTGGAGCGTCCAGGCGCGGGGCTCGGCGCCGGCCAGCGAGGGCAAGAGGACGAGGAGCAGCGCCGTCTTCCAGGTCATCGCACGTCCACCAGGACCCGCGTTCGGGTGAGCCGGTCGACCAGGGTGGGCCTGCGGAGCGCCGCGGGGAGCGCGCCGAGCAGCACCACCACGGCCCAGGCCAGGCCGCCGGACCCCAGCGCCGAGGCGAGCGTGCCCGCCGAGGCGTAGAGGAGCGACAGGGCGAAGGAGAGCGGCGCGAACCAGCCCCACTGGAGCAGCGCGCGGGTCGCAGCGCGGACCTGGGGGACGTCCCCATCGGCATCGGTGCGGACGCGCAGGCGCATCAGCCACTGCCCCGGCGAGGCACCGAGGAAGGCGAGGCCGAGCGCGAGCCACCCCGCGAACCACAGCGGCGCCGCCCAGGGCGCCTTCTCGAAGCCGAAGCGGAGGAGGGCGAGCGCCGGGAGGACGTCGAGCACGCCGGCGAGGAGCCGCACCACCGGCGCGGGAGCGACCTGGGGCTGGGGCGCGGCCCGGCGAACGGCCCGGGCGAGCTCCTGGTGCGACTGGAAGCGCCCCGCCGGGTCGGGCTGCAGGCAGCGGTCGACGATGCTCGCCAGCGCCCGTGGGACGTCGTCCCGGGCCTGGCGGACAGGGACGATGCCGGCCTCGACGATCTGCAGCGCCTCGATCGGGGTCCGCGCCTTCACCGGAGGAGACCCGACCAGCAGGTGGTACACGGTTGCGCCGAGCCCGTAGACGTCGGCTCGCTGGTCGAGCGGCTGACCCTTCAGCTGCTCGGGGGGCATGTACGGGAGCGTGCCCATCACCGAGCCGGCGACGCTGAGGCCGGCGGCGCCGGCCATCGGGCTCCGGACCAGCGTGTCGTTGTCCGACGGGGCGTGGGCGCCGGTGGCCAGCCCGAAGTCGGCCACATGGGCGATGCCGTAGCGATCGAGCAGGACGTTGGCCGGCTTGAGATCGCGGTGGACGATGCCCAGCTTCGCGGCCTCCGCCAGCGCCTCGGCGAGCCCGACGAAGTGGGTGGCCACCTCGGTCCAGGGCAGGGGGCCGTTGCGGTCCACCATGTCCTGGAGCGAGCCGCCGTCGACCAGCTGCATGGCCATGAACCAGACGCCGCGCTCCTCGCCCACGAAGTAGACCTGCACCACGTGGGGGTGGACGAGGTTGGCCTGGCTCTGGGCCTCGCGCTGGAAGCGGGCGAGGAACGACGGGTCGCGCGCCAGCTCGGGGCGGAGCGTCTTCAGCGCCACCGCACGGTTCAGGGAGGTGTCGAAGCCGACGTAGACCGCGCCCATGCCCCCGGAGGCGAGGCGCCGGTCCACGCGGAAGTGGTGGAGGAAGGTGCCCGGCGTCAGCTCGGCGGGGACCAGGACGTCGGTGAGCGGCACGGGCGAGCGTGCCGTGGGCGGCACGGTCTCGCTCACCTCGCCTCCGGATCCACGACGTCCTCCCGGGTGGAGGCGACGATGGCGAGCAGCTCCTTCGTCTCGCGCTCGGGGACGGCGTGGGTCTTCAGCGCGGAGACCAGGTCCTCGCCCATGGCGTCGAACTCGGCGGCGCGGACGTGCATCGGCGCGTGGAGCGGCCTCATCGCCCGGCCGGCGTAGGCGCACGGGCCGCCCGAGGCGGCGCAGACCTGGTCGGTGAGGTGGGACTGGAGGACGTCCATGTCGACGAACATGAAGCGGACGTTGATCCGCCTGTCCCGGCCGACGTTGCCGACGAAGGTGTGCATCACCGCGTCGATGCCGGGCCGGCGGCCGAGGCGCTCGTAGAGGCTCGGACCGGCGGCGCCGGAGCTCGCGGCCGACGGCGCGGGGGCGGCGGGCCGGGTCGCCTCGGATCCCGAGGCGCACGCGACGAGGAGGACGAGGAGCAGCGACCAGCGGTGCATGAGGTCGAGTGGCGAGCAGCCTAGCACGCGACCTTCTCGGCTCCGTCCGCGAGCCCCTGTGGACGGGCACGCTACGGAGGGCGCGGCCGCGGTGACCCGGCGTCCACGGCCCGGGCGGCTTGCCCCAAAGCTTTCGAGGACTTCGGGGTCGGCACCAACCCTGCACGCCGGAGCCGCGCGGGCGGAAGCGCCGCCAGGGAAGGGAACCATGCCCCCGTCCAGCCATCCGGCAAGCGAGTGTCCGCGTGTGTAGCGTTCCGAGGCGGCGACACACGGCGCGGGCTCCCGCGGCCCACCCGGGCTGCAGCGGCGCGTGCCAGAGAGAGCCTGCGGCGTACGGGGCCTCCGACGGCTCGGCGGCGGACAGTCCTTGCCCGTCCGGGCCGAGCCGGGACCTCGGGGCGTCACGCGCTCACCCCACGAGGGGGGATGGCCAGAGCTCCGAGCCGTAGAGCGCGCCGCGACGTCAGGCGAGGTCGAAGAGCAGGACCTCGGAGGCCTCGTCCGCGGTCAGCGTGACCGACCGCTCGTCCGAGAGGGCCGCACCGTCTCCGGCCGAGAGCACCGCGTCCCCGATGCGGACCTGTCCCCGGGCGACCTGCACCCAGGCGTGCCGGCCCGGAGCGAGCGCCTGGGTCACCGACTGGCCCTCGCCGAGCAGCGTCGTGTAGACGCGCGCGTCCTGGTGGATCCTGAGGCTGCCCTCGGCCGCGTCCGGCGAGGCGATGAGGCGGAGGTGCCCCTCCCGCTGCTCGGGGGGGAAGTGCTTCTGCTCGTAGCCCGGCGTGATGCCGCGACGCTCGGGAACCAGCCAGATCTGGAGGAAGTGCACCGGCTCGGAGCGCGAGGCGTTGAACTCGCTGTGCATCACGCCGGTCCCGGCGCTCATCCGCTGCACCTCGCCGGGACGGATGACGCCGCCGCCGCCGGTGGAGTCCCTGTGCGCCAGCCCGCCCTCGAGCACGTAGGAGAGGATCTCCATGTCCCGGTGCCCGTGCGTGCCGAAGCCCTG
>Ga0316628_100004111_pt1 | contig 11352 bp, 7 predicted proteins | sample OWC_Aug_M2_C1_D5_FD_207648 | JGI IMG/M metagenome (GOLD analysis project Ga0316628, IMG submission 207648) | Wetland soil microbial communities from Old Woman Creek delta, Ohio, United States - OWC_Aug_M2_C1_D5_C | ecosystem: Environmental > Terrestrial > Soil > Wetlands | place: USA: Ohio... | reverse complement strand
CGGCCGCCGGGGTCGGCGACGGGTGGGAACGGGTTCCGGAGGGCGTAGCGGTCAGGGCCCGCCCGGCCGCTGTGCGGCGGGGCCGTGAAGATGCCGTCGACCAGCTCACCGGGCCCGATCGAGACGTTGTGCGCCCCGCGGCGGGCGTCGCTTCCCCGGTCCCGGAGAGCGAGGATCGCGTCCTTGCCCACCACCCGCAGGCGCGGACCCTCGAGCCGCATGGTCACGTCCCGCAGGCCGAGGTTGGCGAACCGGAGCAGCACCCGCTCGCCGGCGTTGCACGTCACCAGCGACGAGCAGGGCTGATACCGGAGGCGGTGATTTCCGGCGGGCGCGATCGGGTCGCCGCCGGGGTCCACCGTCGGATGAAACGGATCCACGGAGCCGCCGGGAACCAGCGTGTCGGGCCAGGTGCGGCCGTTCAGGAGCGCGAAGTCGGCGCGGTAGCTCGCCCAGTTCACGGAGCGGCCGTGGGCCTCCGACCATTGCGCCTCGGCCCAGACCTCGGAGAGGAGCATGACGAACTCCCGGTCGTAGCCGCTCGAGCCGTCCCCGTCGTTGTGGACGTACTTGCCGCTGGGGTAGAGGGCGCGGTTCCCGTTCTGCCTCGGCCGGACGAGCACGACCCCGGTGGTGCCCGGGTGGACGCGCCCGGCGTCCTCCTGGCCGAGCCGGTAGAGGTACGTCCCGGGGGACGAGGGACGGAACGTGTAGACCAGGATCCGTGAGGACGCCGCCGGGTGCGCGCCCGGCTCGAGGCCGCCGACGGCGACCTCGAGCTCGTTTCCGCCGTCGTACTGGTCGACCCAGAGGACGGGGGCGGGGTACTGCGCCTTGCCTGGCTGCGCCGACCGCTGCTCGGGGGGAAGCCCGGTGACGTTGCGAAAGCCGGAGATGAAGGTCGTGAGCGGCGGGGGGCCGAGCCAGTCGGGGTGGAACTGCGCCAGGGGCGGCCAGTCGGGCAGGGAGATCCACCCGCCGCTCCGGACCAGGAGGACGTCATGCTCGGGCGCGTTCCCCGCCGCCAGGCCGGTGCAGGCGGGCCGGAGCTCGTTGCGGGGCCGGAAGGAGAACGGTCCCACCTCGGAAGTCGTACCCGGGATGTCCTCGCAAACCCTGCCGGGTGCACGAACGGGGCTTGATTCACTGAGGGTCACTGCAGCCTCCTGCTCCCGGTCGGGCGCCGCCCCCGGGGGGGGCAAACGTTCGCTTCGAGCGACGGACACGCGATCCGCGGAGCGCCCCGGCGCCCGCCAGCGATCTCCGGCCTGGAGAGTGCGGAGCGAGCGGACGACGCGCTTGAACGAACGATGAAGTGACGATGAATTCACCCGCCACGCCCGCCGGGCGTTCGACGGAGGCCCCCTGGCCGGGAGGGTTCTCTCCTGGGAGTGCATCCCAGGAGTGTCCCGGGTTCAAGCGGCTGGAGGAGCCCTCGCTGGCCGAGTAAGCAGCTGTGACCAGGTCCACTCCAGGGGAGCACATGCCGGGGACGAGGCGGTACGCATTCGGTCCGTTCGAGCTCGATGCGGGCCAGGGCGTCCTCCGGCGCGACGGGCAGCCCGTTCACCTGGCCCCCAAGAGCGTGGGCGTGCTGCTGGTCCTGGTGGAGCACCACGGCGAGCTGGTCGACAAGACCCGGATCTTCGACCTGGTCTGGCCGGGAGTGACGGTCGAGGAGTGCAACCTCGCGCAGCACGTGGCCTCGCTCCGCCGCCTGCTCGGCGACGACGCCAGGGGGCCGAGCTACATCGAGACGGTCTCGCGGCGCGGGTATCGGTTCGTGGCGGGCGTCACGGTCAGGGAGGCGCCGGCGGGCGGCCCCGCTCCTGCGGCCGCGCCGCATGCTTCCCCCGCCCCCGCGGACCCGCCCCCGCCTTTCCTGCCGGAGGCGGCTGCGGCGATCCCGCCGCCACGCGACCCGCCGCCCGGCCCGGTCCGGCGGAGGTCCGGGAGGGCCCTGGCCGCGACCCTGGCGCTCGCCTTCGGGGCGGCGCTGGTCGCGGCCTCGATGGTCGCCGCGGCGTCCCGGGAAACGACGCGGAGCGTGGCCCTGCTCCCGGTCGCCAACCTCACCGGCGATCCGCGCAACCTCCAGCTGGCCACGCTGCTGGGCGACGCGCTGCACCAGGAGCTCGATCACGTGACCGGGCTCCGGATCGAGCACCGCGCCGCGAAACGCGAGGGCCTGCCCGCACCGGTCCCCGAGGCCGGCGCACCCCACCCCGGCGGGGTGGACGCGATCATCGAGAGCGCTCTGATCGCCGCGGGCGATCGGGTCCAGATCGTGGTGGAGCTGATCGAGGCGAGCAGCGACGCGCTCATCTGGGCCGACGTCCTGGAGGCCGATGGCGCCGGGCTCCGGGGGCTCGAGAACCAGATGGCACAGGCCGTCCTGTCGCGATTGCGGCTCAACCGCGCCGACCGGATGCGCCCCATGTCCGGCAAGGCTGCCGCCCGCCGCGAGCACGCGCTGGCGCGCTACTACCTGAGCCGGCGCACCCCGCAGGTCCTGGACGAGTCCGTCGAGCACTTCGGTGCTGCGGTCGAGCTCGACCCGGACCTGGCGCCCGCCCACGCAGGGCTGGCGCAGGCGTACCTGCTGGCCGCCGAGCACCGCGCCCTCGACCCGGACCAGGCGCTGCGGTTGGCCGAGGAGGCGGCCCTCCGCGCCATCGAGCTACAACCCTCGCTGGCCGAGGCCATCCTGGTCAGCGCCGCCGTCGCCGAGGCGCGCTCCGACCTGCCCCGCGCCGTCGAGCTGTACGAGCGCGCCCTCGGGTTCGATCGATCGCTGGCCTACGGCCACGAGCGGCTCGGGCGAGTGCTGAGCGCGCTGGGACAGCACGACGAGGCCGTCGCGGCGGCGAGGCGGGCGCAGGAGCTGGATCCCGGCGGCCCGGGCGCCCGCCTGGCGCTGGCCTCCGCCTTCCTCGCGGCCGGCCAGCCCGGGAACGCCATCGCCCAGGCCACCTCCGCGCTCAGGCTCGATGATTCGCTCCCGGAGGTGCACGAGCTGCTCGGCCGCGCTCACCAGGCCGAGGGGCGGCACGCGGAGGCGACCCTCGCATACGAGGAAGCGATCCGCCTCTCGGGCAGGAACCCTCGCTACCTGTCCAGGCTGGCCCGGGCGCTCGCCGACCAGGGGGACCTCGCTGGATCGCGCAGGGCGCTGCGGGAGCTCGAGCAGGCCACCCCGGGGTGGAAGGTCTCGCCCGTCGACCTCGCCCGGGTGGTCGCGGCGCTGGGCGAGCCGGAACGCGCCCACCGGATCCTCGACCTGGCCGCCGAGAACCGCGAGCCCTGGCTGGCGGTCCACCTGGCCGGGCTGCGGCTCCCGGAGCTGGACGCCGGCGGTCGCCTGGAGCGGCTGGTCCTTCGCGTGCGCACCGAGGCGGAGCGGGCCGGGAGCTCCCGGCAGGACGCCGCCCCCGCCCATGATGCCCCAGCGCACGACGCGGACCGCGAGCTGGACGGCGTGTTGCCCGCGACGGCGAAAGCCCTCCGCTAGACGGAGGATCGTGATTCGCGAATCGCGAACTGCGCGAACTGCCGTCTAGAATGCCTGGCCGGAGAGCTCCCGGTCGCAGGCGGCCCGCAGCTCCAGTCGGCGGAGCCGCTGGACCTCCCGGGCACGCTTCAGGGCCGGCCAGCGCCCCGGAAGCGTCTGCGGGATCTCGTCCACGCCGCCGGTGCGCGCTTTGCGCTCGACGCAGTCGCTCAAGGCCAGCTCGCGCGTCCGGTCGGGCGGCGGCGCTGGAACGCTCGCGGCGGGGGGAGCCTGGACGCCGGCGGGCCCGGCAGCAGCCGGCCCGGGAGACGGCTGCGACCTCTGCGCACCCTCCGGCGCGGTCGAGGCGCTCGCCTCCGCCAGGGCGGGGGAGCCCGCCCCGGGCGCCGCCACCTCGCGAGAGTAGAGGAGCTGGAGGATCGCGAGGAAGCAGGCAGGGAATGCCAGAACGGCCGCCAGCATCCACAGGAGGCGTTTCGCGTCGACTCCTGGCCGGCGCCTTCCGGCCGTCGCAGGCGCGTCGCCCTTCGGCCGCCTCACGGCGTCACCCACTCCGAGACCGGCTCCAGGGCGTCGGTGCCCCGGCCGGCCAGCTTCACGATGAAGCTCCCCTTCGAGGCGAAGCGCTGGTCGGGGCCGAGGCTCACCCGCGGGTAGATCGACGGGGTGACCGTGTTCCCGACCATGTGCTCGATGCGCTCGACCAGGTACTCGCGGGAGAAGAGGTCGGACATGTGCGTCACCGCGTCCGCGGTGACGGCCACGGCGAAGTAGGCGTTCATCTGGGCCTGCTCGTCGACGACCGCGATGCCCCGCTCGCGGAGCCAGCGCTTCACCCGCAGGAGCCTGGCCTCGCGCATCCGCGGCAGGTCGAGCGGGTGGACGAGCCGGGCCCGGGCGTCGTAGGCGAGGTCCGGCCGGCTCGCGCCCAGCAGCGTCGAGGAGAGATAGATGGACTCGCCCTCCGGGCCGCGCTCGACCAGCGTCCCGGCCTCGGCCAGGTCGCCGGCCCGGACCCACAGGACCAGGATCGAGCCCGGCCGCTCCCGGGCGAGCCGGTCCCAGAACCCCCTCGAGGCCGTCCCCTCCAGCACGCGATCCTCCAGGTCGGTGCCCGGGGGCATCGCCCGCCGGAAGGCGGCCGCCGCGGCCGCGCCGGCCTCGTCCCGGCGGAAGACCTGCGTGATGCCGGCCCGCGACTTCCGCCCGCGGAGGTGCTTGGCGAGCGCCTCGGCCTCGAGCGGCAGCCCGCGGGACAGGTACACGGTGTAGAAGCCGGCCTCGGTGGCCGGCAGGTCCGCCTGCGGGAAGAGGCAGGGGATGCCGTTTCGCTCGCTGAACCGGTGCACCGGGCTCCAGCTCGAGCTCCCCAGCCCGCCGACCAGCGCGAACACGGGCTGTCGCCGGTAGAGCGCTTCGAGCTGCCGCTCCCAGGTCTCGGCGGGGCCGCTCACGTCCCAGACGTGGAGGACCCAGGTTCGATAGGCGCGGTATTCGCGCTCGATGCCGGCGGCGCGGCGTTGCTCCTCCGACCGGGTCCCGGCGTTCTTGTCGTGCACGAAGGCCTGCAGCACCTCGAGCACGGCGCGGCGCCTGGCCGGGTCCACACCCGGCTCGATGACCGTGGCGAGGTGAAGCTCCTCGCCGGTGACGCCGGGCGCGGGCGAGGTCGAGAGCGTCCGCAGGTAGGCGAGGAGCGCCTTCATCTCGCGGTCGCCGAGCGCGTAGCGCGGCATGCCGCCCCCCAGCGGGCGGCCGGTCACGTCCACGCCGTCGCGGATGGCCCGCGCCAGGGAGGCGTCGTCGTAGGGCGGCCGCCGGCGCGCGCCCTGCGCGGAGGCGATGCGGGCGCGGCGGGCGGCCAGGAGGCCCGCCTGCTCGGCCACGGCCCGGTTGGCCGGGGCCATCCCCCGCGCGGCGACTGGCGCCGGGCGCGGTGGCGCCGCCTCGCTCCAGCCGAAGAGCGCCGACGCCGTGACCGAGGGGATGGCGATGGGACCCTCGCTGGTGCCGAAGCCGCTCCGGCGGTGGCAGCCGGCGCAGGCGGCGTCCGCGCCCGTGCGGGCGGTCCCGGACTGGGCCGAGGCGCGGAGCGGCCTGCCGCCGGGCAGGGTCCCGTCGCGGTAGATGCGCAGGCCGGCCTCCGTTGCCGCGTCCCCCCTCCGCTGCTTGGCGGCCGGCCCGGCCCACGCCAGCGCCGGGGCGGCCAGGGCCACCAGCAGCGGGACCAGCTTCCGCGGCTCGAGCCAGCCATGAACCGGTGCGGCGCTCATCGCATCGCAACCTTCTGGTATTCCCGCGCCAGGTCGGCGGGGCTGGCGAAGCCCTCGATCCGGATCCACGGGCCGGCGCGGCTCCGGCGCAGGAGCGTCAAGGGCTGGTGGTTCATCTTGTCGCCGCGGTAGGCGTCGAAGGCCCGCTCCACCGCCTCGACGTCCCGGACGCTCCCGGTCAGGAACCGCCAGCCGGGCTGCGCCCCGAAGCGCGCCGCGTAGGCGCGGAGCCGCTCGGGCGTGTCCTGCTCCGGGTCGATCGAGATCGAGACCAGCTTCACCGTCCCCGCCTCTCGCCCCAGCTCCTTCTGCACCGAGGCGAAGATCCGGCTCATCACCGGGCAGATGGCGCGGCAGGTGGTGAAGACGAAGTTGACCATCACCGGAGCGTCGCCGGAGAGGAGCTCCGCGAGGCGGACCTTTCCCTCGTGCTCGTCCACCAGCGTGACGTCCGGGACCGCGTAGCTCCGCTCCGAGCGCACGTACCGGGCCGGGGCGGCGTCCGGGGCCGGGGCCGCCTCCGCCCGGGCAGGGGCCGACGAGGCCGGGTGGCAGTGGTCGTGCCCGGCCGCCTCCTCCTCGCCGCCGAGGGCCAGGCCGGGCGCGGCCAGGAGCCCACCCAGGACGATCGAGGTGCAGAGGGAGCTGCCCGCCCTGATCCGGTGAATCATGGTCCGTCTCCTCTCCCGCTCCCGCGGGCTCAGTTGACCTTGATGCTCACGGTGGCGGTGCTGGAGGCCGCGCCCCGGTCGTCGCGGACGTCGTAGGTGAAGGTCTCGGTGCCCCGGAAGCCGATCCGGGGCGCGTAGGAGATGGTCCCGCCGGCGTCCACTGCCGCGGTCCCCCCCTTCGTCGGCGCGGTCAGGATGCGGACGCTGCTCGGCACCAGCGTCCCGTCGGGATCCCGGTCGTTGGCGAGCACCGCCAGGCCCTGCGGCGCGTAGCTGGCCCTGCGCCGGTACGGCGCGGTGAACGCGTCGTTCAGCGCCACCGGCGGCTGGTTGGGCGCGGTGACCGTGAGGGTGACGGTGGCCGCGACGCCCTGGAGCTGGCCGTCGGACGGCGCGTAGGCGAAGGAGTCGATCCCGGAGAAGCCCTGCGCGGCGGTGTAGCGGAAGGCGCCGCTGGCCTGCAGCGCGAGCGTGCCGTGGGCGGGGGGAATGGAGAGGACGGCGGTCACGGGATCGCCGTCCGGGTCGGCGTCGTTCGCCAGCACGCCGGGGGCGGCCACCGAGAGCGCCGTCCCCGCCACGGCGGCGTAGGCGTCGTTCGAGGCCAGAGGCGGCCGGTTGGCCGCCGCCACCTGGATCGTGAACGACTGGGTGGTCGAGAGACCGGACGCGTCGGCGGCGCGCACCGTGACCGGGTGCGCTCCGGCCTGCCCTGCCCCGGGCGTCCAGGTGATGAACCCGCTCGCGGTGCCGATGGTCATGCCGGACGGCGCGACGTCGAGCGAGTAGGCGACGGCGGTGCCGTCGGGATCGGTGGCCTGCACCTGGTAGAGGTAGAGCGCCCCTTCGCTGGCGGTGACGACCGGCGCCGAGGTGATGGTGGGGGGAGGGCCACCCGCCCCGCCAAGCAGGGACAGGGCGGCCGGCAGGTCGATCAGGCCGTGGCCGTAGGCGTTGTCCCCGCCCGCCGGCCCCAGGTCGAGGGCTCCCTGGACCAGGGCCGACCGCAGCTCCGCCACCGAGGCGGCGGGGGCGGCCGCGGCCAGGAGCGCCATGGCACCGGCCAGGTGCGGCGCCGCGAAGGAGGTCCCGGAGACGAAGGTGTACGAGGGAAAGCCGCCGAAGGAGAGGTCCGAGGTCCAGAGGTCGGCGCCCGGCGCCACCAGCGTCGGGAAGATCGCGCCGTCGCACGCCGAGGGGCCGCGGCTGCTGAACGGGGCCACCGTGGAGGTGGCGTCCACCGCCCCGGCCGTGAAGCCGCCCGGGCCGTTGCCCGGGCTGGCGCTGGTGCCCGCCGCGGGCCCGTCGTTTCCCGCCGCGAAGATCACCGCGATGCCGGCCGCCTCGAGCGCCTGGAGGTCGGGCTGGAACTCCAGGTTGCAGGTGCCGGGCGCGCCCAGCGACCAGGAGGCGCTCACCACGTCGGGCGCGTCCAGGGTGTCCGGATCGCCGTCCGGATCGAGGAGCCACTGGAACGCGAGGTGGATGGCGCTGAGCGAGCCGTTGCCCGCGTCGTCGAAGGCCCTGGCAGCGATCCAGCGCGCCCCGGGCGCGACCCCGATGGACGAGCCGCCGGCCGCGCCGCCCACCAGGATGCCCATGGACTGGGTGCCGTGGCCGCTGGCGTCGGCCGGCGTGGCGTGCTGCCCGTAGGCGTCGAACCAGCTGTTGGTCCCGCCGCGCCAGCGCGCCGAGAGATCCGGGTGGGCCACGTCGACGCCGGTGTCCAGCCCGGCCACGACGGCTCCCGCGCCGGTCAGGCCCGCCGACCAGAGGACCGGCGCGCCGATGGCGTCGATGTTCCACTCGACCGGGGCCGCCGTCGCCGCGGCCGTGGCAGGCGCCTGCACCACCTGGTCGAGCCGGACCTGGCGGACGCCGGGCAGGGAAGCGAGCCTGGGGATCGCCGCGGCCGGGACCGTGGCCGCCACGCCGTTCAGGAGCCAGAGGTCCCGGAGCCCGAGCGCCGAGTGCGCCTCGAGCTGGCGCCGCAGCGCAGGCAGCTTCTCGGCCGCGTTCGCCCGGAGCGCCCGGAGGAGCCGGCCGTCGCGGCGGCGGCGGTCGCGCGCAGCGTGGGGCGCCGGGTCGACCCTCCCGGCCAGCTCGACGATGACCGCCACCCGGTCGCCTGGGGCGCCGGCCTCGAGCTCGCGGGCCAGCTCGGGCGAGACGGTCCCCGCGCCGGCACCCCGCGGCTGGGCCAGGAGGAGCGCCAGGAGCGCCGCCGCCCCTGCCCTCACGGTGCTGGTTCCCATCCCGTCACCTTCCGTTCACTCGACCGTGAGGTCGGTCAGGCGCGCGTCGCCCACCACCAGGGTCACCTGGTCGCCCGGGCGCAGGTAGCGGCCGGGGTTGGCGAAGAGCATGAAGTAAGTGTGCTGCGGCGAGACCTTGCCGTTGCGCGCGGTCTGCCGGAGCGAGCCGAGGATGGGCGTCTCCGGGACGCCCAGCTTCGCGCCCCGCCCGTCGAGGAGGTATGGACGCTGCCTGCCGTCGAGCAGCGCCGCGGCCCTGGCCTGGTCGATCACGCGGTAGCGGAAGTCGAGCATGGTCCCGGCCGCCGAGAGGCGCAGCGCCTCGACCCGGATGCCGGCGGCCTCCTCGACCCGGCCGCGGCCCTCCGCCGCCGCGGCGGAAGAGGACCGGTGGCCGGCGCAGCCGACCAGGGCCAGGAGCCCGGCGGCGGCGAGCGCCCACCCCGAGCTGCACCGTCCGCCAGGGACTCGCGAGGTTCTCTGGGTGCGCACGTGTCCCCTCACCGGACGTTGACCCGGACATTGGCCGCGCTGGAGAGCGCCCCCCGGCTGTCCCGGACCCGGTAGCTGAAGGTGTCGGTGCCCCGGAAGTTGAGGGGCGGGACGTAGGAGACGACGCCGGTGGTGGGGTTGACCGTCGCCGTCCCGCCCTGGTTGGGCGCCGCCGAGATCACCACCGTGGCCGGGGCGATGGCATTGGCCGGGTCGAGGGCGGTGTCGGGATCGGAGTCGTTCGCCAGGATCGTCACCTGCACCGGCGCGTAGGTGGCGGAGTTGGCCCGGGTCCGGCGCGGGGCGGTGGCGCTGTCGGCTACCGTCACCGGGGCCCGGTTGGCCAGCACGTTGACGGTCACCGTGGCCGGAGCGCTGGTCAGGGAGGCGTCCTGCGCCTGGTAGGTGAAGGTCCTCGCGCCCGCGCCCGGCGGCAGGGTCCAGGTGAACGCGCCGCTGGCGCTGCCCGAGAGCCCGGTCGCGGCGGAGAAGTTGACGGCCGTCAGCGCGTCGCCGTCCGGGTCGGTGTCGTTGGCCAGGACCCCGGGCGCCGCGACCGAGAGCGTGCCGAGCTCGACCATGGTGTAGGGACCGTCGGCGACCGCCACCGGCGCGTGGTTCACGACGGCGCTCACCACCATCGAGAAGGCCTGGGTGGCGAAGAGGCCGCCCGGGTCGGTGACGCGCACGGCGACCGGGAAGGTGCCGGCCGTGTCGGGCGTCCAGGTCACCAGCCCGGTGGCCGAGATGGTCATGCCCGCCGGGAAGGCGTCGAGGGAGTAGGTGAGGGTGTCGCCCGGGTTGGCGTCGCTCGCCACCACCTGGTAGGCGTAGGCGGCGCCGACCAGCGCGGTGGTGGGCGGGGACGAGGTGATGACCGGCGCGGCAGCCGCGGTCCCGGCCGTCACGGCCAGGAACGAGATCAGCCCGCCGTCGGGCGCGCCCGCGTTGGTGACGTCCAGCCGCCGATCGAGGATGGCCAGCCGGATGGTGGTGGTGCCCGGGTTGTCGGCCGCCATCACCGCGTCGACGGTCTTCGCGGCCGGCAGCTGTACCGTGTACTGCTGGCGCGGGTGGTCCGGCCACGGGTACGGATTGCCATCCTCGGCGATGAGGTCGAGGTGCTGGCCGAGGAGCATCGGGACGTGGGTCCGGAGGCCGGCGTTGAGGAACCGCAGCAGGATCCGCTGGCCGCCGCCCACGGTGGCGATGGGCGCGGCGCCGGCCTGGTAGGGCGCCCCGTTCACCAGGAAGTACCGGGGGTGATAGTCGAAGGTGCTGGTGGGGCCGGTGGCCGTGCCGTAGCTGCCGCTGCCGACGGCCGCGTGGAGCGCCGGGTCGATCTCCGAGTAGAGGACCGTCACCGACTGGTCGTATTCGACGCCCGAGTACGCCTGGGCGCGCAGGGCGCCGGCGGCGTCGGCCGCGTTCCGGGTGAGCGCGCCGTAGAGGCCCATCTGCACCTGGACCTGCGGGTGCGTGCCGCTCTGGTAGAGGTAGGTCCCGGGGCGGAGGCCGGGCCAGACGTAGTCGGCCGTGCCGCCCGCGGGAGCCTCGTGCGTGAAGGAGCGGACCCGCGCGGTCACGTTCCCGGCCGGCCTCGAGCCCAGGTAGGTGGTCCCCGGCACCGAGGGCTCGAACCAGACCGGCGTCATGACGGTGGTCTGGCCCGGGATGACGATCGAGGTGGGCTCGGAGAGGCCGTTCTGCAGGTGGACCGTGAGGCCCGCGTCGGCCGCCGGCACCGCCAGCGCCGGCCCGGGCACCGTCACGGCCCCGCAGCCGGTGAACGCGGGCCCGCACTCGGCGTAACCCCACATGGCGACGGACGCGCCGCCCGGGGGCGTGTAGCTCGTCGGGCCGGCCCGGAGCCAGACCTCGGCGGCCCGGGCCGGGGGGGCGGCCAGCAGGAGGGCCGCGACCGCCCAGGGCGCCCTGCCCGCGCGCAGCGGAACGTGTGTCTTGCTCGTCATGGTGGTGCCCTCCGCGGTCAGGGAATGGGAACCCAGGGCGCCTCGATGACCAGCATCGTCATCATGCCGCCGGGGAAGATGTCGTCGGTGGTCACTTCCTTCTCGTTGTGGGAGTGCCACATGTGGAAGTGGCCGCCGCTGGTGTTGAGCTCGGGCGTGCCGGGCGGCAGGGTGCCG
>Ga0316628_100004110_pt1 | contig 11353 bp, 10 predicted proteins | sample OWC_Aug_M2_C1_D5_FD_207648 | JGI IMG/M metagenome (GOLD analysis project Ga0316628, IMG submission 207648) | Wetland soil microbial communities from Old Woman Creek delta, Ohio, United States - OWC_Aug_M2_C1_D5_C | ecosystem: Environmental > Terrestrial > Soil > Wetlands | place: USA: Ohio... | reverse complement strand
TCAGCCGCCGTCGGGGAGGACGCGGGCGAGGACGGCGCCGAGGCCCTCCGTCTCGCCGCCGTCCAGGGCCTCGATCTCGGGCAGCGCGGCCACCAACGCCTCCAGGCGATGCGCCACCTCCTGCGGGATGGGGTCGAAGGCGAGCGCGAGGCCGAGCTCTCCGTCGTCACGCACGACGGTGGCGCCCACCAGGAAGGGCTCCTCGCGCGCCGCGCTGTAGATCGCGAGGCGCAGCCGGTCGCCGGGTGCCAGGCCGGCGTGGGGCTCCACCCGGATCCCGCCGAGCGAGAGGTCGCGGCCGATCAGGACGCCGCTCGCTTCCTTGCGCAGCGCCACCACCTTTCGGGGGAAGCGCCGCCGGGCGTGCTGGCGGCGGTTCGTCGCCTCCCCGCCCCCCGGTGCGCCCTCGGCGACGAGGGACGGCGTGCGGTGCGCCAGCAAGGCATCGAGGCGCGCGCGGTCTGCCGGCACGAGCGGCTCCCAGACCACGCCGATCGAGATCTCTCGCGAGCCGGCGCCTTCGAGCCCGGGCCGCTGGCGCAGGCTGCGGCCGCGCAGCAGCAGCGATCGGTCGTCACGCTCCGGTGTCGGAAGCTCGACCTGCAGCGAGACTCCGGGCCGTACGCCGTAGCGCGAGAGCAGCCGGCAGCCGCCCGGCGAGAGGTCGGCGAGGATGGCCGAGCGACGGCGCGGTCCCGCCTGGTAGCGGACGGTGAGGCCGATCGGCAGGCGCTCCTCGCGGCGCCGCTCCGGACCGCGATACAGCGCGCGCAGGAAGAGCAGCCGGAGCGCGGTCGGATGGACCGGGCGGCGCACCAGGAAGTCGAAGCCGAGCTCGCGGAGCTGCGCGCGGAGGGTGGGGGAGTCGTTCTCCACCACCGCGATGCGCACGGGGGGCGAAGCGCCCGCGGGATCCGGGGTGGGGACCGCACGCAGCGCGCGGCGAGCGGTCGAGATCAGGAGATCGCGGCACGAGGGGAAGGACGTCTCGGCGCTGCCGCCGCGCTGGCGAAGCACCTCGAGGCCGAGGTCCTGGAGGATGCGGACCAGGTCGTCGAGCTCGCCGTCGTCGACCACCCCGACCGAGGGGATTCCCGCCATGTCGGCTCCCGCGCGGGTCGAGCCCGCCCGCCTCTGGGTCGGCCGCCCGGTGGCCCTGCTGTAGCGGGGAGGGGTCGGGCGCCCCGCGGGCGGACTAGGGCTCGGCGGTCGGCTGGGGGGCGAGCGGAGGCTCCGCCGGCTGGCTGCGCCGAGCGGCCCGACGCGCGGCCTCGAGCCCCAGGGCTGCCAAAGCCAGGCCGAAGGCGACGCGACCCAGGCCAGCGGAGCCCGCGCCGGCCACCCCGAGCGTGGCGGTGCCCACGGCGAGCGCGTTGTTCAGGCCGTGGCAGAGCATCGACGTCCGCACGCCGCCATCGACGAGGGCCACCGTGCCCAGGTAGAGCCCGAGGGCGAAGGCGGCCACCGCGTGCACGGGATCCAGGTGCGAGGCGCCAAAGAGGACGGCGGTCAGCGCCACGCCTCCGGCGGCTCCGAGCCGTCGCACCAGGCCCTGCTGCAGGAGGCCGCGGAAGAGGAGCTCCTCGCAGACCGGCGGCGCCACCACCAGCCCGAGAAGGAGCAGGAGAATCGAGCCGCCCCGTGCCGCTCCGAGGACCCGATCGATCGCGTCCAGATGGCTCGCGGCTCGCCAGCCCGTGAGCTCGAGCGCCGCGTCGAGCGCCGCGCTGAGGGCCACGAAGCCGAGCGCCGCCAGCAGCGGGACGCCGCCTCGCAGGCGCCCGCGCACCCAGCCGAGCCGCGCCCGGCGCGGCGCCCCGACGAGGGCCGCGCCGCCGAGCACGAGCAGCGCCAGCGCACCCTGGCTGGCCAGGGCGACGAAGCCGAGATCGAGGGCCGGGTCGGCGATCGCGAGCGAGCCGCGGGTTCCGCCCGCGAGGAGCAACGCCGCTCCGGCGAACGCCGCCGCCGCGACGAGCTTGCGCCGTTTCGACGTCATCGCAGGCGCAGGGTAGCCCGCGCGTCGCCGGCCGTGGCTCCGCGCGGCGCGTGCTACGTTGCGACCGTGGACGTCCGATCCCTCGCCCCCGGGCTGCTGGTGGCGCTGCCGCAGCTTCTCGATCCGAACTTCAAGCGCACCGTGGTGCTGCTGATCCACCACGACGAGTCGGGCACCTTCGGCCTGGTGCTGAACCGTCCCTCGGAGATCTCGTCGGAGAGCCTGTGCTCGACGCTCGGCATCGACTGGGGCGGCGCGCGGGCCGACCGGGTGGACTGGGGCGGGCCCGTGCAGCCCAACACCGGATGGGTGCTGCTCGGCGCCGAGGGTGCGGGCGACGACGAGGCGAGCGAGGTCGCGGCCGGCGTGTACTTCGCGGGCTCGCTCGCGACGCTACGGCGTGTCGCCGAGTCGCCCGGCGACGAGCTCCGTCTCTTCCTCGGCTACGCCGGCTGGGGCCCCGGGCAGCTCGAGAGCGAGCTGGCCCAGGGCGCGTGGCTGCTGGCCCCGGCCAACACCGACGTGATCTTCCACGTCGAGCGCGAGATCCTGTGGGAGCACGTGCTGCGCCGGCTCGGCATCGATCCCGTGACCCTGGTCGCGACCCCCGGAATCCATTGACGAGACGCCCGGGCGCCCCGCCATCGTGCGGCGCCCGGCGATTGCGCTGCGCCGCTCGGCCTGCCACCGTCCGGTGGCGCAGCGGCGGCGAGGAGGCTCGAGGTGAAGGATCTGTTCTCGATCCAGGGCAAGGTGGCGCTCGTGACGGGCGGCTCGCGGGGCATCGGCGCGATGATCTCGCGTGGCTTCGTCCAGCACGGGGCGCGGGTCTACGTCGCCGCGCGCAAGGCCGCCGAGTGCGAGCGCATGGCGGCGGAGCTCTCCGCCCTCGGGTCCTGCGTGGCGATCCAGGCCGATCTCGGCAGCGAGGCCGGCTGCCGCGCCCTGGCCGACGCGGTGGCCGCCCGCGAGCCCGCGCTCCACGTCCTCGTGAACAACGCCGGCGCCAACTGGGGCGCACCCCTGGCCGAGTACCCCGACGCCGCCTTCGACAAGGTGATGAACCTGAACGTGAAGGGCGTGTTCCACCTGACGCGCTTCTGCCTGCCGCTGCTCGAGAAGGCGGCGCGGCCGGGCGATCCCGCGCGGGTGATCAACATCGGCTCGATCGACGGGCTCCACGTCCCCTCGCTCGAGACCTACGCCTACTCCTCCAGCAAGGCGGCCGTGCACCATCTGACGCGGGTGCTGGCCAAACGGCTCGCGCCGCACCGGGTGACGGTGAACGCCGTCGCCCCCGGGCCCTTCGAGAGCAAGATGATGGCCGCGACCCTCGAGCGTTTCCACGACTCGATCCTCGCGTCGTGCCCGCTCGGCCGGATCGGCGAGCCCGAGGACATGGCCGGTGTCGCGATCTACCTGGCCTCGCGCGCCGGCGCCTACGTGACGGGCGCGGTCATCCCGGTGGACGGAGGCATCGCCACCACCGTCTGAGGGCGGCCGCGGCCGTTCGGCCCGCCTTGCCCGCCGCCCCGGGGCTGCGGCACGTTCGCGTGATGAGCGCTGCCGGAGCGGGCGGGAGCGGCCCGCGCAAGAGCTACATCACGCCCGAGGGCCATCGTCGCCTGCAGGAGGAGCTCGACCGGCTGTGGCGGGTCGAGCGCCCCCGCGTCACCCGCGAGGTGGCCGCCGCCGCGGCGCAGGGCGATCGCAGCGAGAACGCGGAGTACATCTACGGCAAGAAGCGGCTGCGCGAGATCGACCGGCGCCTCCACTACCTGCAAAAGCGCCTGGACGAGCTCGAGGTGGTGCGCGACGCGCCGCCCGACGCGTCGCGGGTGTTCTTCGGCGCGTGGGTCACCCTCGAGGACGAGGACGGCGAGCGCGCCCGCTATCGGATCGTCGGGCCCGACGAGAGCGACGCCGCGCGCGGCTGGATCAGCATCGAGTCGCCGATGGCGCGTGCGCTGCTGCGGCGCGAGGAGGGCGACGAGGTGCTGGTGCAGCGGCCGCGGGGCGCGGCGCGCTTCACGATCGTGGCCGTCTCCTACGCCGTGCCGGACGGCTCGTAGCTCCGCTTCTCGCCCTCAAGCGCCCGGGACGACGATCCGGTACTGGACGCTCCCGCGCGCCACCAGACGGCCGTCCTCGGCCCCCGCCACCTCGACCTCCGCCAGGAAGAGCTCGCGGTCGTGGAGCACGACCCGCCCGTAGCCCACGAGGTCGCCGTGGCCGGGCGGGGCGAGGATCTGGGCCTGGAGCGCGGGGGTCGACGCCTTGAAGGGCCCCGGTCCCGTCTCCGCCCACGAGGCCATCGCTCCCGTGGTGTCGAGGAGCGCCAGCACCGCGCCTTCGTGCACTCCGCCCGCGGCGTCGGCGTTGCGTTCGCGCCACGGCATCCGGATCCGCGAGCGTCCGTTCGCCATGTGCTCGATCCGCAGCCCGAGCCCCTGGATGAAGGGCAGCCGCTCGATGTGGGGCCCCATCGTCCCGGGCTCCGCCTCGCCCGGATCGCCCTTCGCCGCCGGCCGCTCCGCCGCCGCGGCCCCGAGGCGGCCTCGCACCGAGACGAGGCCCCGCGCGACGGGCTTCCCGGCCGCGCTCCTCACGTCCACCTCCGCGAAGCCGAGCTCCTTGCCCGTGCGCAGCAGGCGGGCGTCGGCGACGACGGGCTCGCCGATCGCCGCCGCCAGGTAGACGATCTGCGCGGCGCTCGTGTGCCACGGACCGGTGTCGGGCCCGAGGGCGGCGCGCGCCACCGCCTGGCCGCCGAGCATCACCAGCGAGGCGGCGACGCCGCCGTGGAGCGCCTTGCCGGGATTCGAGTTGGCGTCCTGGTAGGGCAGGAGCAGCCGGGCCGCGCCCTCCTCCAGGGCGTCGACCCGGACGCCGAGGGCCGCAGCGTAGGGCGAGCCCTCGATCCAGCGGCGTATCCAGTCCATCCGTCCGCGATCCTCCGCGTCCAGCGCCGCAGCGGCGGCGTGCGCCTCCGCTGCGCCCGACCTAGCTCCGCGCGCCGGTCGCCTCGCCCGCGCCGCTCGCGGCCATCTCGCTGCGACACGCGCGCGTGACGTCGCCCCAGGCCGAGAGCTCGTCCGCCGCACCGTCCCGCAGCGCGTAGACCCCGCGCGAGACGCGCCGGAACCAACCGTAGTGGTCGTCGGCCAGGATCGCCCGCGTCCGCGGCCCGGTGCCGAGCTCCCGCAGCCGGCGCGGCGAGAGGGGGCCGAGCGCCTCCAGGGTGCAGGCGATGCGGATCGCGCTCTCGCGGTAGGCGGTGAGGAGGCGCCGGCCGCGGCTCCCGCCCTGGTTTCCCTCCCTCGAGCGTCCGGAGAGCTCGGCCAGCACGGCGCGCCGGGCGCCTCCGTCGATCCGACGCTTCCGTGCGTCGTAGGGCCGGGGGTCGAGCACCGCCTCCACCCGGGGCGAGCCGCGCCGGGCGAACGACACCAGCAGGAGCCCGAGCTCGAGGCGCCGCAGCAGGCGCAGGATCCCGCGCCAGCGGCGCGCGCGCTCGACCTCGCGGCTGCGTGGAATCGCGACGTAGACCGCGGGAGAGAGGCGTTGGCGGTCGACGGCCTGCATCAGGAGATCCACGCTCAAGCCGCGCTTGAGCTCGACCACCAGGAGCTCCTCGCCTCGCACGGCGACCAGGTCGCAGGCGTGCACCTCGCCCCGCACGGCGTAGCCACGTGCCTCGAGGAACGCGCGCACGGGAGGGTCGAGGTCCGTCTCGCGGAATCGCTGGCTCGGGACTCGCTTCGCCATCGTCTCCGGGGGGCCGACCCTGTTTCGCACACCGCCCCGCCGCGCGCCACCGATCGCCGAGGCCGGGCGGGGCGGGGGCCGCCATCCTCGGGTTCGGCCGTCGGGGCGCGGCGGCGCACCCGGCGGCGCCGGCCCGCAGCCACCGGCCACGCCTCACCCCCCGGAAGCTCCCGGCGCCGCCGAGGGTCGAGCCCGCGTCGCCCGAGGCGGCCTCACGTTGCGGTGTCGACCCCCGCCCCGCCCGGCCGAGCCACCGAGTGCCGGCACGGCAGAAGCACGCTCCCAGTAGCGCCCGCGAAGCACCCGGGTGCTGGGCCGGGTGGACGGCCCGATTCGCGGAGGCCCTGGTGATCCCAAGGTCTATGCGGCGCGCGAATCTCCCGGAGCAACCAGGTCCCTCTGGAACCTACCCCGCCACTGGGTGGAGCGGAGCGAGCGCGACGCGAACCGCCGCGCCACAGGGCCGGAGCGAAGCGGGCCTCCACCCGGCCCCGGCACGGCGCGCTGCTTCGGCTCGCGCGGACTAGACTCGGCGCATGAAGCGACTGCACCGTCCCGACCTCTACGGCTGGTCCAGCTTCGACGAGGCGCGCGACCTCGACTTCCACTCCGTTCTCTGGGTGCGCGCCGACGGCAACGTCGCCATCGACCCGCTCCCGCTCTCCTCCCACGACGGCGCGCACCTGACGACGCTCGGCGGCGCCGCGCTGATCGTCGTCACCAACTCCGACCACCTGCGCGGCGCGACGGCCCTGGCGGCCGCGACGGGCGCCCGTCTCGCGGGCCCGCGGGCCGAGCGCGGCCGGCCCGGCCTCGACTGCACGCTCTGGCTCGGCGAAGGAGACGAGCCCGTCCCGGGGCTGCGCGTGCTCGAGCTCGAGGGCTCGAAGACGCCCGGAGAGCTCGCGCTCCTGCTGGAAGAGACGACCCTCGTCACGGGAGACCTCGTTCGCGCCCACGCCGGAGGTCGCCTGGATCTGCTACCCGAGCCGAAGCTCCGCGACCGGGGCGCGGCCCTGGTCTCGCTACGCCGCCTGGCGTCGCTCTCCCGCGTCGAGGCCGTGCTGCCGGGAGACGGCTGGCCCGCCTTCCGCGACGGGGGCGCGCTGCTGCGCGAGCTGCTCGACTCGCTCGGGGGCTAGCGCGGCGCGCGACCCGGCGGCGTGCTCGCCGGAGGGCTCAGAGGGCCCCTTCCGCGCGGAGCTGGCGCGCCAGCGGCGGCGGAAGCGCGCGTCCCTCGGCCGCCTCGAAGAGCAGGGGCTGCTCGCGTCGCCACGCCGGATCGAAGTCGTCCTCCCACGGGAAGCGGCCCTGCGGGTCGGGCCACAGCACCTGCAGCAGCGGCACGTCGGCGCGCTCGTAGTGCCAGGCCACGTTTCCGAAGAACGGATCGACCCAGCGCGCGTCCACCTGGCGGAGCGCCAGGGCGTAGCCCTGGAAGATCCCGGCCACGCGCGCGCCGTCGCCGAGGCGCAGCCCGCGCTTCACCCGCAGGCCGAGCAGGTTCAGCACGCGGTGCATGTCCTCGAGCGGCATCCCGAAGATCGCGAGCTCGGGATGCTCGAAGCGCTCGAAGAGCCCGAGGGTCCAGGCCCAGCCCGGCGTCTCGCCCTCGCCGGGCACCAGCGCCACGTGCCAGCCGAAGCGCTCGATGTCCTCCTGCACCCGGCGTTCGATCTCGTCCCGCGCCTCCACGTCGCCTCCTGCGGGCGCGAGGATACGGGCGGCGCCTGCGGGCCGCGAGCCGGTGGCCTCGGACGGGCGCCCCTCCGGGTGGCCCCCTATGCTGCGGCGCCGGAGGATCCCATGACAGCCACCGCCCGCGCCTCGCTCGCCCTCGTGATCGCCGTGGTCGCGGGCCTCACGGCCTGCCGACCGGGCTCGAACGCCACCGCGGCCTCGAAGCCGGAGACCGACGATCAGAAGGCCCTCTACGCACTGGGACTCGGGATCGCGCGCCAGCTCGACGAGCAGAGCTTCGACCTGGACGCAGCCGACGTGGGCTTCCTCGCGCAGGGTCTTTCCGACGGAGTGCTGAAGCGCGAGCCGCAGGTCTCCATGGACGAGTGGGCGCCCAAGATCCGCGAGCTCCAGCACGAACGCGCCAGTCGCGTGGCCAAGAAGGAGAAGGAGGAGTCGGCGTCGTTCCTGGCCGACGCCGCGGCCAAGCCGGGCGCGGTGCGGACGGAGTCCGGTCTGGTCTATCAGGAGGTCAAGGCCGGCGACGGTCCGAGCCCGAAGGCGACCGACACCGTGCGAGTACACTATCAGGGGACGCTGCGCGACGGCACGGTCTTCGACAGCTCGATCGAGCGGGGCCGGCCGGTGACGTTCTCGCTCTCCCGCGTGATCCCGTGCTGGACCGAGGCGCTCCAGCGCATGAAGGCCGGCGGAAAGAGCCACGTGGTCTGCCCCGCCGAGCTGGCCTATGGCGACCAGGGAGCGCCCGGCGGGCACATCCGGCCCGGCGCCCCGCTGGCCTTCGACATCGAGCTCCTGGAGGTGATGCCGCCCGATGCAGGCGGCTCCCCGGCGCTCCCGCCCGGCCACCCGCCCACCGGCGGCGCGGGCCCGAAGCCCGCTCGACCCGGGGCCTGAGCGCGCGTCGGCCCGCGAGCGACGCGCTGGCGCGGCGCCCGCGGGCCCGCCCTCACTCGAGGAGCGCGAGCAGATCGTCCCGGCTCAGGCCCGCCGCGGCGTCGGCCTCGCCGAGCGCGGCGGCCTGGAGCGCGCGCTTGCTCTCCTGCAGCGCCAGGATCCGCTCCTCCACCGTCTCCTCGGCCACCAGCCGATACACGAGAACGGGTCGCTCCTGGCCGATCCGGTGGGCGCGGTCCGCCGCCTGGTCCTCGGCCGCCGGGTTCCACCACGGGTCGAGCAGGAAGACGTGGTCGGCGGCGGTGAGGTTCAGCCCCGTACCCCCGGCCTTGAGCGACGAGAGCAGGACCGGCGGACCGGACTCGTCCTGGAAGCGCCGGACCACGCCCGCACGATCGGGCGTGCTGCCGTCCAGCCGCAGCCACGGGATGCCCGCCCGCGCGAGGCGCGGCTCCACGCGATCGAGGAGCGAGGTCCACTGCGAGAAGACCAGGGCCTTGTGGCCGTCGGCCACCACGGTGTCGAGCTCCTCCATCAGGAGCTCGAGCTTGGCGGAGGTCTCCGCGTGCTGGCCCGGCACGAGGTCCGCGTGGCAGGCGGCCTGGCGCAGTCGTAGCAGCGCCTCCAGCGCCGCCATCACGCCGGCACCGGCGCGGAGCTTCTCCACCACCTCCGCGCGCGCGGCGGCCCGCACGGCGTCGTAGACCGTGCGCTCCTCGGGGGAGAGCGTGCAGCGCAGCACCACGTCGGTGCGCGGCGGCAGCTCGGGCGCCACCTCGCGCTTCAGGCGGCGCAGCACGAAGGGACGGATGCGCTCGCGCAGGCGCGCCGCGACGCCGTCCTGGCCGTCCGCGATCGGCCGCGCGTAGCGCGCCTCGAAGTCCTCTCGCGAGCCGAGGAGCCCCGGGTTCAGGAAGTGGAGCTGGCTCCAGAGCTCGTCCAGGCGGTTCTCCACGGGCGTGCCGGAGAGCGCGACGCGGAAGCCGGCCTCCAGCGCGTAGGCCGCGCGCGCGGTCTGGCTCTCGGGATTCTTGATGTTCTGCGCCTCGTCGAGCACGAGCGAGTCCCAGCGCTCCTCCCGGAGCTTCTCGGCGTCGAGACGCAGGAGCGCGTAGGTCGTGAGCACCACGTCCGCCGCGTCGTCGAGGGCGCGTCGGGGCCCGTGGTAGAGCGAGGCGCGGAGCGCCGGCCGGAAGCGGCGGATCTCCTCCGCCCAGTTCTGGAGCACCGAGGTGGGCGTCACCACGAGGGTGCGCCCGCGGATCGCGCAGAGCGTCTGCAGCGTCTTGCCGAGACCCATGTCGTCCGCCAGCAGGGCCCCGAGGCCGGCGTCCCGCATCCAGCACAGCCAGTCCACCCCGCGCCGCTGGTAGGCGCGGAGCTCGGCCCGGAGGTCCGGCGGGAGCGCGGCCCGCGGCAGGCCCTCGAAGCCCTCGACCAGGGCGCGCAGGCGAGCCAGCTCGGGCGGCGGCGGCTCGCCGAGCGCCTGACACAGGCGCCCGAGATCGGGGAGGGAGGCGGCGGGGAGCTTCCCGGCCACCTCGCGCGCGGCCAGGAGATCGGCCAGCGGCCCGCCGCAGCGGGCGAGCCAGTCCGCGGGCAGCGGCGCCATGCCGCCACCGTCGAGCGCCACGAACGAGTCGCCGGAGCGCCAGGCCCGCAGGACCGCCGCAGCCTCGGCCCGGCGTCGCGCGCCGCCCGGCCCGGCCTCGCTCTCGAAGGCGAGATCGAAGCGATCGCCCTCGAGCTGCAGCCGGGGCCGGAGCGGCGCGGCGCGGAAGAACTCCGCGTGACCGCCGCCCGTGACCGTTCCCCCCCGCCAGCCGCGCAGCCGCTCGGCCAGCGCGACCGCCTCCTCGCCGCGCAGCCACACGCGGTGGCCGGGCACCAGCTCGAGCGCGTCCTGCAGCTCGCGCAGACAGCGTGCCTCCGCCGCGGCATCGCGCAGGGGCACGTTGCCGCCGAGGTGGACCAGGCGCCCCGCGTCCACCCGTGCGCTCGGCGGATCGCCGTAGACCAGGGTGGCCAGCACCGACAGCGCGTCGCCCTCGCGCCGCGTGTCCACCACCAGCCGAGGCCGCGCCGCCTCGGCGCGCGGGAGCCGTGTGGTGCGGACCTCCAGCGGGATGCGTTTCGCCAGCTCGGGCAGCACCTCGGTCACCAGCTCCGCCACCTCCGAAGGTCCGAAGGCGCGGCCGCGCGGCAGCTCCTCCAGCTCGCGGCCCGTGAGCCCGCTCTCCCCGATCGGGCGCAGCACGTCGCCGCAGAGCGCGGCGCCGTTGGCGAAGGTCTCGCTCAGGCCGGGATCGCGCTCGACGTAGAGCAGGAAGCCTTCCCCCTGGTCCACCAGCCGGCCGAGGGGCACCACCCGCTCGGCAGACACCGAGATGGGTCGCCCGTCGAGCGTCACGTCGGGGCAGCCGGCCAGGGCGGCCAGGAGCCGGGACAGGGTCTCGCGGGGCACCAGGCCCCGCAGGCGCGGGCCGAGCGCGCGCTCCACCGCGAGGTCGCTCGGCGTGGCGACGAAGGCCGGGCCCTCCACGCGCCCGCTCGCCACGGCCGTGAGGGTGGTCTCGAGCAGGCGCCGGCTCGAGCCGGCCACCACCTCCCGCTCCAGCGCGAGGCCGCCCGGCACGCGCGAGAAGCGGTAGCCGATGCGTCCCGGTCCTCCGGCCGCCGGGGCCGGCAAGCTCCGTCCCTCCTGGCGCGCCCGGCGCAAGGCGATCACGGCGGCGGCCACGTGCTCGCAGGGATCGTCGGTGCCGCGGCAGTCGCACTCCCAGGTCTCGTCGCCGGGATGCAGGCTCACGGCGTGGGAGAGGATCCCACCCCGCAGCGAGACTCGCAGCACGAGCTCGCCCTCGTGCTCCGCCTCGCCGATCACCGCGCCGGCGCGCACCAGCTCGACGCCGCGGGACCAGATGGCCGGTCCGGCCGCCTCGCGCACGGCTTCGAAGAGACGCTGCAACGCGTCGGAGCTCAGTCTGC
>Ga0316628_100004109_pt1 | contig 11356 bp, 8 predicted proteins | sample OWC_Aug_M2_C1_D5_FD_207648 | JGI IMG/M metagenome (GOLD analysis project Ga0316628, IMG submission 207648) | Wetland soil microbial communities from Old Woman Creek delta, Ohio, United States - OWC_Aug_M2_C1_D5_C | ecosystem: Environmental > Terrestrial > Soil > Wetlands | place: USA: Ohio... | reverse complement strand
CGATGAGGAGGAGTATGACGATGACCAGGGGTTCCATATGCTGTCTCCAGGGACGACCAGACTGCGGCGAGGACTGGATTGGCTTCGCCTAGTAAAACCTTAAGGATGATGTGGGAGCTACTTGGAGGCGTGCAGGTCGACCATTCGATTGATCTCGACGTTCCAGATAATGTCTACAACCCAAGCGACGATTCCTTCCTGCTGGTGAAGGCCGTCGAGGTCCGCCCGGGAGAGAGCTTGCTCGACATGGGCTCCGGAACTGGCATAATCGGAATACATGCTGCCAAGGCAGGAGCTAAGGTGGTCTGCGTGGATCTCAACCCACACGCGGTGGACTGCACCCGAAGGAACGCAGCGAGGAGCAACGTGAGGCTCGAGGCGGTCAGGAGCAACCTCTTCGAGTCCATCTCGGGCCTGTTCGATGTGATTGCATTCAATCCCCCGTACCTTCCCGGCAAGCAGAGCAGCACGAGCTGGATCGAACGCTCATGGGCTGGCGGGGAGGAAGGAAGCGAGCTGACCATCAGGTTCCTCGAGGACGCCTGGCGGTATCTTCTCCCTGGAGGGAGGATATACGTCATCCTATCATCCGTTGGGGGGTTCATGTCAGTGCTGAAATCGACCAAGGTCAGGTATTCCGCCGAGATGATCGAAGAACATCACATGTTCTTCGAATCGTTGTTCGCCTACCGGTTCACTGCGAGGTCTTCTCAATCTCAATAATCAGGCGACAAGTATTATTAGCGAACTTCTAGATTTTGACCTACTAGATGCACGCTGAGGGAGATTCTCTGAACATGGCAAGGCCGCGGAAGTACAACAACCCGAACGATCTCGAGGAACTATGCAGGTGCTTTCTCGAGTGTCAGGAGGGCGACAAGGGCGCGGCCATCGAGTACTGCAAGGATTTCCTGGTGATGCTGACCGAGAAGCCGCCAGTCACAGGAGCTGTCGTATCTTCTCGCTCAAAATCTCGCTGATTATCTTCCCGTCCACCCGGCCACGGAGCTCTTTCATCACAATGCCCATGAGCGGGCCAAGCGCGCTCTCGCCCCGATCCTTTATGAACTTCTCGCGTTCGTGGACCACGCGCTCGCAGACCGACCTGACCGACTCGATGTCAACGGTCTCGACACCGGCCGTCTCGACCGCCCGGTCCACCGTGTGACCATTCTCCAGAACTGAAGCCAATATCTTAGGCACTGCCTCCTTCGCAAACCTGCCCTCCTTGAGGCTGGTCAGCACGTCCTTCATGGTATCGAGGGAGAGCTTCGCGGGGTCATGGCCCAGTTTCTCGAGCTCTGGATATGTGTTCAAGTAGATCCTGGCGACGACCTGGGAGCTACCGAACTCCTTTGCCAGGAACTCGAACTCGTCGTCGAAGCCGACCTTCACCAGCGATTCCGCCTGCTCCTTGCTTATTCCGAACTCCTTGACGAACCTGGTGACCTTCTCCTCCGGCCTTTCAGGGAGGTTGAGCCTTATGCTCTCAAGGATCGCCTCATCCACGAGTATGGGGCGGACGTCCGTCTCCGGGTACATCCTGTCCTTTCCCGGCAGCGGCCTGCTGTAGACTGTCTGGCCGTCCGGGAGCGGGTCCCTGGTCTCCTCAGGGATGCCATCGATCCCCGCATTGGCCCGTTCGACTGCCCTGAGCATGGCCGCCCTGGCCTTGACCTCCTCATCGGCGACGATGACGAAGGCATCATCCGGCTCGAGGCTGAGCGCCGACCGGACGTCCTCCACCTCGGCGACGGTCATCCCGTAGCCCGGAAGCTCGTCCGAGTGGAACAACCCCTTGACGCCGGCCACGCGCGCGTGCGAAGCCATCTCTGGGCCCAGCCGCTTGACCTTGCCCTCCGTCGGCCCCAGCGTGCCGGAGAACTTTGGCAGCTTCGCGGCCAAGATCTTCCCGTCCAAGTCCAAGGCTCCTTTCAGGACCTTGCACCTCGTGTCCCGGAGCAAACCCGAAAGATCCTTCACGTCTGGATCGATCCTGCGCGCTCCCCTGTCACGCAGAACCTTCTTGACGTCCAAGAGAGCCAGCTGTCTCTTGACCTCTTCCTCGACATAGATGTGGAGTAACCTGAGATCCTGGGCGCCCTTGATCTCCACGCGGGCGCCTCCGGCTATTGATATGTTAATGTCCTCACGGATTGTCCCGATGCCCCGCCTGACCTTCTTCGTCGCACGGAGGAGCGAGCCGAGCCTTTCGGCCACGAGACGGGCCTCTTCCGGGGTCGCGATGTCAGGGCCAGTGGCGATCTCTATCAGCGGTATCCCGAGTCTGTCCAATCTGTAGGTGACCTCGCTGCCGTGCTCGGCCATCTTCCTGGCCGCATCCTCCTCCAAACAGAGGGTCGGGATCGATATCTTCCTGCCATCCACCTTCAGCGAGCCGTTGGTAGAAACCAGCGCAGTCCTCTGAAAACCGCCCGTGTTCGACCCGTCTATGACGATCTTCCGCATGAAATGGACTTCATCCGCCGGGGTCATATCCAGCAGTGCAGACATCTCGAGCGCTGCCTCGATCGCGCGCTTGTTCGCGTCGTGGGGTGGCTCCTCATCTGCCTCTACCAGGCACGAATATGGCACCGTCTGGTACCTGAAGTGCATCTTGCGTTCGGATTCCTCCAGCGCTGCCCGGTCTATCTCCCCGAGCTCGCTCTGTGTCGGCCTCAGCCGTCTGATGAATTCTTTGTGATGCTCGTCTGAGAACTCCGAGCTACAATCGCAGAACAGCTTGCCGACGTTCAGCTGCTGGTGTATCTCGATGCCGACCTTGAGCCCGAGCTGCCTGAAGTCCATCTCAGACCGCCCTCCTCGTGCTGAACTCGCCTGCGATGTTGCTGAGCATCAGCTTCTTGACATCGCCATGCTTCTCGGCCTGCCCCATTGCCCACATGAGCTTCACATAGGCGGTTTCAGGGAGCATGTCTCCAAGAGGTATGGCGCCCGAGGCGATCATGTCCCGGCCCGTGGAGTAGACGTTGAGATTGGCCGATCCGTGCAGACACTGGGTTGTGATGTAGACATGGACTCCCTTGTCCACTGCCCTCTTGAGGGAGTCCAGTATCTCCTCCGACACGTGGCCGAGGCCCGTTCCCGCGACCACAACCCCCTTGACGTTCTGGGCGATCATGTCGAAGTGCTCCGCCTCGAACCCTGGATAGAAGTGCAGCATGCTCGCGCGGCCGTCGATCTTGTCCCTCACCTCGACCGGCCCCTTGGAGCGTTTCTCGTAGTCCGATGTGAAGGTTATCTGGGGACCCTCGATCCTCGCAATCGGTTCCGCATTGATGCTCTTGAACGCGTCCCTCCTCGAGGAGTGCATCTTGCGCACCTTCGTGCCGCGGTGAGCCAGCGTATAGGTGTCCGAGGTCTCCCCGTGCATGAGGACGACCACCTCGGCGAGGTCGCTGTCGACGCACAACCTCGTGGACGCGAGCAGGTTGATGATGGCATCCGACGAAGGTCTGTCGGATGATCGCTGTGCCCCGACACACACGACGGGCCCGTTGAGGTTCTTCAGCATGAACGATAGAGCCGCCGATGTGAACCCGAGCGTGTCCGTGCCATGGGGCACGATGACGCCGACAGCTCCGGAATTGAGCTCTTCGGCCACGGCCCTCGCAAGCCCCTGCCAGTGCGAGACCTTCATGTTCTCACTAAGTATGGAATACAATACCTTCGCGCGGATGTTGCACAGGTCAAGGAGCTCAGGTACCGAGAAGACCAACTCCTCGGCGGAAATCGCCGGGTGTACGGCACCCGTCCTGTAATCGACATACGATGCGATGGTCCCGCCCGTGCTGATAACCGCCACGTCCTTCTTGGCCGGGTCCCTCGGGAGGACCTGCCTCTTCGGATCTTTCGACTCCTTCTTCGAGACGACCTTGATCCGGGTCTTCTTGTCGGCGCGTATGCCGATGTTGTAGCCGTTGTAAAGTTTGATTGTGACTATCCACTCCGCGCTGAAATCGTGATGGGGCATCAGGATGCCCGTCTGAACTTCCTCTCCCCTGCTTACCTCGATGACGTCGCCGATCTCGGCGGCCGCACCCTCGAGAAGATCGCCAACGAGGCCGGAATACTTCATCAGCTGGTAGGATAGGGTTATTCGTCTTAAATGATTTGCTGACCTCCTCACTCCGTGGAGGACAAGCCAGCGAGCCGAGACAGACAATGTTTTATGATTCGAACCTGATGCACCGGCCGGTCGTGAATCATGAGAGTCCTGGCAGTAGGGGGAGGGGCCAGAGAGCACGCAATCGTGGAGGCGCTCGCGCGCTCGGGCGCGCACGTGTACGCGTGTCTCAAGAACAGGAATCCCGGGATTTCGAGGACGGCGAAGGGCATCCTGCTAGCAGACGAGAGCGATGTCCCGAAGGTCGTCGACTTCGCAAAGACGAGCGGGGTCGAGTTGGCCGTGGTCGGCCCTGAAGCGCCCCTCGAGGTGGGGCTGGCGGACGGTCTGAACAGCGCAGGCATCCCGACAGCGAGTCCGACGAAGGCTGCTGCGAGGATAGAGACCTCGAAGAGCTTCATGCGAGATCTGATGTCCAAGCACAGGGTCCGAGGAGCCATCAAGTTCGCGATCGTTGAGACCATGGCCGAGCTGGACGGCGCCCTCGACAGGCTCGGCTCTGACATAGTGGTCAAACCCACGGGACTCACCGGAGGGAAGGGCGTCAAGGTCTTCGGCGAGCACATGAAATCGAGACAGGACATCGTGGCTTACTGCGAGGAGATCCTTGAGAAGAAGATAGGAGGCTCGGCGCGGATAGTTCTCGAGGAGAGGCTCGTAGGTGAAGAGTTCACGATACAGGCTTTCTGCGACGGCCGTGCGGTCGTTCCTATGCCCGCAGTGCAGGACCACAAGCGGGCGTATGAAGGAGACCAGGGGCCGAACACGGGAGGCATGGGTTCCTACTCTCAGAAGGACGGGCTGCTGCCGTTCCTCAGAAGGGCAGAATACGAAGACGCTGTCGGGATCATGGAGGACGTCGTCGCTGCCCTCGGGGAAGAGGGGGCGGAATACCGGGGCACGATGTACGGCCAGTTCATGCTCACGAAGGATGGGCCCAAGGTCATTGAATTCAACGCTAGGTTCGGAGACCCGGAGGCCATGAACGTCCTCTCTCTGTTGAGGAGCGACATCTCCGAGATATGCGGCAAGATGGCTTCAGGCGGGATATCGAGGAAAGATGCCGAGTTCGCGCAGAAGGCCTCAGTGTGCAAATACGTGGTCCCCGAAGGCTACGTAACGAAGTCCCTTGCAGGAGAGGAGATCATGGTCGACGAGAAGGCAATCGCGAGGGAGGGCGCGATCCTCTACTACGCGAATGTGAACGAGAAGGACGGCAGGATCTTCACAACCACATCGAGATCCGTCGGCGTCGTGGGCCTTGCGGATTCCATTGAGGAGGCTGAGAGGATTGCCGAGAAGGGCATCGGACACGTGTCTGGCAGAATCCATGTGCGACATGATATCGCGAAGAAACACATGCTCGATGCCAAGGTGACGAGGATGAAAGCGATACGGGGCGATCGGTCATGAAGAACCTGGACAGAGTTGTGTCGAAGATCGAGGCGGAACTTGACGAGAAGGACCAGATAAGGGAGGTCGCACTGAAATCGTCTCGAGTCGTCGTGCGGTTGTCCGGGAACATCGTCAGAGGGCTTCACAAGAAGATCGAACGGACGGCGGAGCTCGAGGCCCTCAAGGACGAGGTCTCGAACCTTTCGAGCCTCCTGCGGGAACACCCCGAGCTGGAACATGCCGGATATGTCGAGAACGCTTTCCAGGAGTACGCCGAAGTGAATGTCATAATGTCGCTCGTGGACAGGGCCGATGTGCCTTCTCCCGAGGAGCTGAATGTCGGGAGCGTGCCGTATCTCCTTGCGCTTGGGGACTCCATTGGCGAGCTGAGGCGGTTCTGCCTCGACGAGCTCAAGGGCGGCAAGGTCGCCATGGCCAACAAGTACCTTGAGATGATGGAGGACCTGTTCACCGCGTTGATGCGGTTCGACTACCCTGAGGCTATCGTGCCCCTGAGGCACAAGCAGGACGTGGCAAGGAGCCTCCTCGAGAAGACCAGAGGCGAGGTCGCGGTCGCGGCGAGCGCGCGCAACCTCCACGAGCGGTTGGACGAAGTCCTCAAGAAGAGGTAGGGCTTCACGAGAAGTGCTTCTTGATGATGGCCTCTATGTTCGCCCTAGGATGGGCTCCGATCATCCTCTCAACCTGCTTGCCGTCCTTGAAGAATATGAGCGTCGGGATGCTGTTGATGCCCAGTGACATCGCCGTCTTTGGGCTCTCATCGGTGTCGAGCTTCCCGAAGACCACCTTGCCGCTGTAATCCTTGGCCAGGGCCTCGAACGTGGGTGCCAGCATCCTGCAAGGACCGCACCATGGCGCCCAACAATCTACAATCATCTTCTTGGACGATTTCGCCGTCGAGTCAAAGTTGGAGTCGTTCAAATGCACAAGCACATCGGTCAATACAATCGCTCCCCTGCGAATGTCCGAGGTACTGTTCGCACGGTATAAATCACTATCTCCAGCATGGTCAGGTGATGGCCGGGGCCTTACGTCTTCTTGCTCCGCCTCTGGGGCTTGGAGAACCACATCAGGGACACGAAAACCGCCATCACGATCACGACAAGGGTGAGGAGCCCTCCGATGATGTTGCTCTGCTCCCCCACGTAGATCACCTGGGAATAGACGTTGTTGCCGTCGCTGAACTCGACCAGCTGGTCCGGGTCGTTCACGGTGACCGTGACCACGTGCTTGCCGTCCCGTATCTTCAGGAAGGTCCAGTTGTACGTCACCGTCTGAGACGACTGGGCCGACACGTTGATGAGCTTGGTCGATAGAAGCGTGCCATCGGCGAATATCTTGACAGTCACGTTCCTCGCGTCCGACTCCCCGACGTTGAACACCTCTGCCTTTATGACGATCGGGTCGACGACCTTGATCTCGTAGAATGTCTCCGTCGAGACGCTCGCGAGAGTCAGGCCCTTCGAGGTCACGTTGATGACGAGCTTGATCGTCTGCGGGGCGAATGCTGGAAGTGTGAGATTGAACCTGAATATCCCGGTCGGGGTAGCTGCCGAAGACGGCTCCACGAGCCCGCCCGTTGTGTTCTCGCCCTCTATCGTGGCTCTGTACGAATAGTTCCCGCCCATGTCGGCTGCGGGGCCGCCGTAGACGGTCAGGGTGCACGGGACCTTGGTGGACTTCGCCGCGTACGTGGGCCTCACGAGGTCCACGCTGATGCCGCTGTATGCTGCGGCATCGTCCACCGGCAGCATGAGACCGATGGCAGGGACGGCAAGCGAGAGCGCGATCAGCACCACCATCGCGCGGGCGAATGACCGTGCGTACCTCACTTCTTCGCACCCCCTCCCGAAAGGCCTCTCTTCTTTCTCAGGTAGAAGAACATGATTGTTAGTACTGCGATTGTGGCCACCAGGGCGATGTTGATGGTCATGGCGCTCGTGTCCAGGGAGTAGACGATGTCGGCCCTCGTGACGTCGATGTCACCAGGCCCGATAAGCATGTCTGGTAGCACAACTGGCACGGAGCCATAGACGTTCACGCCCGGGCTCTTCGTGGACGTGACCAGGACGACGGCCTCCGCTTCCGGGTCCGGGTTGGACCGGATCGCGGTGAACTTGACCATGAACACGCGCGAGTCCTGCGAGCTGATGTTCATCTGGGACACTGGCTGCCTGCTCACGCCATCGTACAGTGCCGCGCTCCATCCCAAGGACTCCAAGGTCTCAGGGTTCGCGATCTGGAAGGTGTAGTTGTCCGGCACGTTGCCAGAGTTCATCACTGTGAACTTGGTGTATGAGGTCGTCGAGGAGACGGGCTCCGCAATCCCCGCGTACTCGATGGATATGTTGTATAGCTCGGATATGTTGACATAGAGGTCCAAGCTCGCCCTCGAGGACGAGGCTGTCTTGGACTTTGCCACGCAGTTGACCTTGTTCTCTCCTGCGGGCAGGATGCTCGTGACTGACACATCGGCGATTATGGTCGCCTTATTGTTCGTGCCGAAGTCGAGCGTGACCTCGGTCTGTGAGAATGTGACATTCATGCCTGAGCCCGAGAAGCTCAGCGTGTATGTGTCCGCTATGTTGCCCGTGTTCTCGATCGTGAACGAATAAGTGACAGTGTCACCCGGGAGTGCGTTCTGCATCCCGGACTTGTTCCACGAGGCTGTCACGGTGTACTTCGAACCCCTCGTGAGCGGGAAGTTGGTGTCGACATCAACCTCCGCCAGGGCAATCCTGGACGAGCCGGAGTATGTGATCGTGACGCCGTTCTCGACCACGGACGTGCTGGCCGAGATCGTCACATTGCCCGATGGCAGCAGCAGGCCGAACCTGCCGCTCGAATCCGAGGCGGTGTACAACTTCGCGTTGAGGCTCGCGACGGATATGTCCAGGGCCGTGCCCATGCCTGCCACGGTCAGAGTTCCTGTCAGGTACACACCGTCATCCATCGTGATGTCCAGCTCCCTGACGACGTTCTTGACCAGGACGGCCGTAGTGAGCGCAGCGCGCTTCTCCTGAAGCCTGGTGACGTAGACCGTGTAATCGCCTGGCTGCACAAGCTCGCTGAACTCCCCGGATGTGGATGTGAAGAACGAGGCGTTCTCGCCGTACTTCGAGTTGGCCACCAGCTGGACGAGTGCGTACTGGGGCACGCCGTCCGGTCCGTACACGGTTCCCGTGAAGGTCGTATTGTCCCAGCGCTCCGTCAAGGCGATATCGAGCGGCACGTTCCCGGAGGCGACCGTGACCTCGACATCAGCGAAGTACTCGATGTAGTGAACGCGCGCGCCGTCGGTCGAGGTCGTCTCCAGCAGATACGACAGAGCGTATGTCCCTGGCGGGAGCTTGATCGAGTATCTCCCCGTGTTAGAGGACTTGACGCTGACCTCTTCGCCAGTCAACGACACGGCCGTGACCGTGACCTGCTTTCCAGGCGCTTCGGAATCGATCGTGATCGTGCCCGTGACCTCGTATGCGCGCTCGAGCGCCAGGTCGAACTGCCTCGAGTCTCGGGTGACGTATGCGATGCTCATGTTAGCGTATGTGTACCCCATCACCGTGCTCAGGGCGTATACCTTGTACTCGCCCGCGAGGACGAACTTGGAGTAGTTCAGCGTCGTGAGTGTCAGCTCATAGGTCTCGGGCCCGTCGAGGCTGAGCTGTGTCTCCGCACCAGCGCCCGAGATCAGCCCGTACACCTCGACCCTCTTCACCATCTGGACATCAATGTCATACGCAGTGCCAGAGGGGACGTACTGGGTGGAGCTGGTCTCGAACATGTACTTCTCCCCACCCATGGGGCTCGTGTACTGGTCGACCGCGACCTTGTAGTATCCCGCCGGAAGGTATGCGGAGAAGTATCCGCCAGCGCCCGTCAGAGCGTACACCGGCGTGAGCAGGAACGAGTCCGGCATGAACCCGACCAGGACGTCTCTGACGCCTGTCCCCGAGTCCGTCGCATAGCCCGTGACGAGTACCTTGTCTGGCGTGGCGACGATCTCCATGCCGGTCGTATCTCTCGTGAGTGTAAGGGTCATGCTCCACTCAGAATAGCCTGGGTCCGCGACCCTGATAGTGACCGCGGAATTCTGAGGCAGGGCGAAACCGAAGTCGCCTTCTGCATCGGCGATATCAGTGAACAGGCGACCATACGAGTCCGTTATCTCGAACCTCGCATACGGGCCGAGGTCGAGCCCGGACACGCCCGTGAGCGCGTCCTTGTCGAGCCAGACGACACCTCTGGCACTGTATGCGTCCGCCATCCTCAGGGTGAATGTGTGCGACGTCCCCGATACAGTCTGCGTGCCTGAGTAGTAGCGCTTGCCGCCGCTCCCCATGCATGTGATGTCGTAGCTGCCCGCGGGGATCTTGAGGTCGAACATGCCTCCCTTGTCTGTCTGGACTGACATGCGCGCGCCGGTTGAGGACTCGAATGTGACATACTCACCAGTGGCGTAAGCACCTATCCTCGTGAGCATGGTGCCATCCACATGGATGGCTGGTTCAAGCGCTATCGTCACGCTCGCGCTGTCCGTGATCGACACGTCGACCAGCATCAGGGAGGCATAGGTTGCGGAGCCGGTGTGGTACAGGCCGTAAATGGTGTAGACGCCCTTCGGGACATTGAGTTGGACCTCGCCATACTTGTCTGTCTGGCCCGTCACGATGTTGGGGACCTCGTAGTAATCGTCGATAGAGAATATCGTCGATGGCGCCATAGCGCCGTCCAGCCGGAATCTCACATCGATAGTGGCCGACGGCAGGATCGTTACGTTCCGAGTGGATGTCTCGCCCTCTCCCACAGTGAACAATTCGTTGTAGATGATGCTCCCAGGCCGGGTGGTGGTCACGACGTATGACCCGACCACCAGACGGTCGAACGAGAAGTTGCCGTGCGAGTTCGTCGCCATGGTGCTCGTGTACGGACTTGCTGTGTCTACGATCTTCACCTCGACTCCGGCCGCCGGCGAGCCGTCCTTCTCGACGACCGAGCCCGAAACCTCGGCAGGCTGGATCGGCAGGTTCAGTTTCAAGTTGACACCCGCCGTGACGTTGGCCTCATCCGCCATCGGAAGCGCGACGCTGTTCACGACCGTGGAGAACGAGTATCTGCCGTGCGGCAAGAGGATGCCATAGCTCCCATCGGACGCGTCTGCTTCGTAAGTCCTGTTGATATCCAGTTCGCGGACGTAGACTGTCAGGCCAGTTATGAGCTCGTCGGTGCCTGAGGTGTAGTTGCCGTCCTTGTTAATGTCCCAGAATATGTCCCCTGTGATCTGGGAGCCCGTCATGACATAGTCCCTGGTGATGAAGTAGTCGTATACGCCATCAAGGTCCAGGTCCTGAGCCTTTCTCATGGCCTGGTCATCAGTGACGTTGAACTGCATCCTCGTGATGAGGTTCTCTCCCTGCAGGACGACGTTCCGAGCGTCGCCCGTGGAGAATGCCAGCGTGACGTTGCCGAACGGGGCCAGCACTGAGTACTGCCCGTTCACATCGGTAAGCGTCGTGTGGTGCGGTATGCCGTATTCATCCTGCACCGTAACCCTGATGCCCGCGACAGGATAGCCTTCCTCGGTCGTCACGGTGCCGTTGACATACGCGCCCTCGTAATACTTCAGGAAGACCGCACCCTGGCGGTAGAAGGAGACAGTACCGTCATCCACCACGCCCTCGATCTCGCCGGCCTGTATCTTCTTGTTGAGCTCGATGGCCTCATCGAGGCTCACCGCAGTCCAGGCTTCGCTGTGCTTCCAGTACTCGTCCGCTGGATACGGGTTGTAATAGG
>Ga0316628_100004108_pt1 | contig 11356 bp, 8 predicted proteins | sample OWC_Aug_M2_C1_D5_FD_207648 | JGI IMG/M metagenome (GOLD analysis project Ga0316628, IMG submission 207648) | Wetland soil microbial communities from Old Woman Creek delta, Ohio, United States - OWC_Aug_M2_C1_D5_C | ecosystem: Environmental > Terrestrial > Soil > Wetlands | place: USA: Ohio... | reverse complement strand
CATCAGCGGCGCGTGAGTCGTCGCCGCGGTCGCCGCCGCCATGCCGACGAGCGCGTAGCCGCCGGCCGGACCGATCTGCACGCCCAGGCTCGAGAGCGCCGCGGCGTAGAGGAAGCCGATCGCGCCCCCGACCAGGAGCGTCGGCGTGAAGACGCCGCCCGGGTTTCCCGACGAGACCGACGCCGTCGTCGCGAGACACTTGCCGACGAGCAGCATCGCGACGAAGGCGACCGAGAAGTGCGCGTCGAGCAGCGCGTTCAGCGGCTCGTAGCCGTTGCCCGCGACCTCGGGGATCAGGGCCACGAACACGCCCGCGAGCGCGCCGCCGAGCGCGGGGCGCCAGGGCAGCGTGAGCCACCGCCCGCGGAAGCGCCGCTCGCCGAACGAGAGCAGCCGCATGAAGCCCTGAGTCGCGAGCGCCGCGACGAGGCCGAGCGCCGCGAAGGCGAGGAGCTCGGACGGCGAGCCGAGCTGGAAGGCGCGCTGTCCGTAGATCGGGCCCTCGCCGACGACCGCGCGCGTGAGCGCGGTCGCGAGCGCGGTCGCGACGAGCGCGGGCAGGATCGCGTCGAGCACGACCACGCCAGTCACGACCTCGAGCACGAAGAGCACCGCCGCGAAGGGCGTGTTGTAGGCCGCGGCGAACCCGGCGGCCGTCCCGGCCGCGATCAGGAGCCGCGTCTTCTCCACGTGCAGCCCCAGCCGGTCGCCGACGAGCTTTCCCGCCGCTCCGCCGAACTGGATCAGCGGCCCCTCGCGTCCGATCGAGCCACCCGAGACGATCGCGAGCCACGACGCCGCCGACTTCATCAGAGTGACTCGCATGGGCAGGTCGACCTTTCCGAGGACGACGGCCTCCATCACGTTGCTGACGCCGTGCCCTCCGCCCGAGCGAGCCACGAACAAGCTCAGCGTGCCGCCGAGCAGGCCGCCGAGGGCGGGCAGGGTGACTCGCGCCCAGATCGGCACGGCGTGCATGGCCGCGACGACGTCGCCCGCGCCCGAGAGATGTCGCAGCGTGAACCCCAGCGCGAAGCGGAATCCCACCGCGAACGCGGCTGCGAGCACCGCGACCAGGACGACGCCGATCGCGAAGCGGGAGCGCGCGAGCCAGCGGTCGCTCTCGAGCTCTCCCGACACGGCTTCGGCCACGCGCGGACTCTATCATTCGCCGCGGAGGGAGCGACCATGCGCGTCCGACACCCGGCAGCGCGGCGCGCGGTGTGCGCCGCGCTCGCGCTCGCGGCCGCGCTCGGCTGCGCGAGCGCGCGCCCGCTGCGCGTCGGCACGAGCGGCGACTACGCGCCGTTCTCGAAGGACGGAGCGGGCTTCGACGTCGAGGTCGCGCGGCGCTTCGCGGCCGAGCTCGGCCGGCCGCTCGAGCTCGTGCCGTTCCGCTGGCCGGAGCTCGCGGAGCGCGCGGCGCGCGGCGACTTCGACGTCGCGATGAGCGGCGTGACTTGGCGCGCCGACCGCGACGTGCACGGCTGGCTGAGCCTCGCGATCGGGCAGGGCGGTCCGTGCTGGATCGGCGCGTCCGATCCCGCATCCGTGGCGGTGAACCGCGGCGGCGTGCTCGAGGGCTTCGCGCGCGCGCGCTTTCCGAAGGCGCGCATCGTCGCGGTCGACGAGAACACCTCGCTGCCGGCGCTGCTCGCCGCCAAGCAAGTCGACGCGATCGTGACCGACAGCTTCGAGATCGCGAGCTTCCGCCGGCCGGGTGACACTTCTCTGTGTGTGGCCGAGATCTACCGCAAGGTCTACTGGGTCACGCCGGCGGTGGCGGACTCGCTCGGGCCCGCGCTCGACGCGTTCCTCCTCGCGCACGAGCCGGAGCTGCGCGAGCTGCGCACGCGCTTCTTCGGCGCGCCCCAGCCGCGCGACGCGACCGATCACCTGGTGGATCTCGTCGCGCGCCGGCTCGCGCTGATGGAGTGGGTCGGCGCGTGGAAGCGCGTGCACGGCGTGCCCATCGAGGACCCCGCGCAGGAGGCGCGCGTGCTCGAGGCGGTGGGCGCGCGCGCGCGCGCGCTCGGTCTCGATCCGGACGGCGTGCGCCGCCTGTTCGCGCTCGAGATCGCGCTCGCGAAGCGCATCGAGAGCGACGTGAAGGCCGACGTCGCCCCGCTCGACCTCGACACCGAGTTGCGTCCCGCCATCGCGCGGCTCTCCGACCGCCAGCTCCAGGCGCTCGCGCGCGCCGCGCCGGTTCCCGCGGAGTCGTTCGACCTGGGCTCGCTCGCGCCGCTCGCCGAGCTGCTCACGAGCCACGAGATCGCGGAGCTGCGCGCCGCGCTCGCGGGGGTCGCGCGCGCGAAATGACCCGTTGCCCATTCCGAGGGGCGGGAGGACAATCCAGCGGGGAGTGAGGAGGAGGGCCGAGATGGGCCTGATCGCAGAGCTCCTCGGGAAGCGTTCTCCCGTCGTCCACATCGTGAGTCCCGAGCAGATGGTGCTCGACGCCGTCGCGCTCATGGCCGCGCGCAGGGTCGGCGCGGTGCCCGTGGTCGAGGACGGCCATCTGGTCGGCATCTTCAGCGAGCGCGATCTCGTGCGCCGGGTCGTCGCCCCCGGGCGCCCCGTCGAGAAGACGCGCATCGCGGAGGTGATGACCCCGGACCCGGTCACCGCCGCGCCGAGCGACGAGCGCGCGCTCGCCGTGCGCAAGATGGACGCGGTCGGCTGCCGGCACCTGCCCGTCGTCCAGCACGGCGCGGTCGTCGACATGCTCTCGATCCGCGACCTGCTCTTCGTCGAGCTCGAGGAGCGCGCCGAGACGGTCGAATCGCTGCGCCGCTACATCGGCGGGAGCTACTAGGACCGCGGCCGACCCGCTATCGTGAGCCACCCCATGCGGCTCGCGCTGGCGCAGATCAACACCACGATCGGAGACTTCGCGGGAAACCTCCGCGCGGTCCGAAGCGCGGTCGCGCGCGCGCGCGCGGAGCGCGCGGACGTCGTGGTGCTGCCCGAGCTCGCGGTCTGCGGCTATCCGCCGGGTGACTTGCTGGAGCGGCCGAGCTTCCTGCGCGATCAGACACGCGCGCTCGAGGAGCTCGTGCCCGAGTCACGAGACATCGCGATCCTGACGGGCGCCGTGCTGCCCGCGCCGCAAGGCGCGCCGAAGCACCTGTCGAACGCGGCGGTGCTCCTCGACCGCGGCGAGATCGCGCACGTGCAGGCGAAGACCCTGCTCCCGACTTACGACGTCTTCGACGAGTCACGCTACTTCCAGCCGGCCGCCGAGCGCCGCGTCTTCGAGTTTCGCGGCCGGCGGGTCGGCATCGCGATCTGCGAGGACGTGTGGAGCGGGCGGTTCTGGGGCGCGCGGCGCCCGTACCCGGTCGACCCCGTCGAGGAGCTGGTCGCGCGCGGCGCCGAGGCGATCTGGACGATCTCCGCGTCCCCGTGGAACCAGGCCAAGATGGCGCTGCGCGAGGCGATGCTGCGCGACGCCGCGCGCCAGCACCGCGTGCCGATCGTGTTCGTGAACCTCGTCGGCGGCAACGACGAGCTGATCTTCGACGGCACGAGCTTCGTCGTCGACCGCGACGCGCGCGTCGTGACTCGGCTCGCGCGCTTCGCCGAGGACTTCGCGGTCGTGGACCCGTTCGAGACGGGCCGGCCCGAGGCGCCGCCGTTCGAGTCGGACCCGGAGCTGCTCGAGCGCGCGCTCGTGCTGGGCATCCGCGACTATCTCGGCAAGCTCGGCCTGGGCAGCGCGGTGATCGGTCTCTCGGGCGGGATCGACTCCGCGGTGACTGCGGACCTCGCGGTGCGCGCGCTCGGCGCCGCGAACGTGACCGGGCTCCTGATGCCGGGCCCGTTCTCGTCGGAGCACTCGATCACCGACGCGGAGGCGCTCGCGCGCAACCTCGGCATCGCGACGCGCACCGTGCGCATCGACTCGATCTACAAGAGCTACCTCGAGCAGTTCCGCAGCCTGTTCGGGCCGCGCGAGAGCTACGGGCTGACTCAGGAGAACGTGCAGGCGCGCATCCGCGGCGCGCTGCTCATGGCGGTCTCGAACGCCGAGAACCGCATCGTGCTCGCGACCGGCAACAAGAGCGAGCTCAGCATGGGCTACACGACTCTGTACGGCGATCTCGTCGGCGGGCTGGCGGTGATCGGCGACGTGCTGAAGCGCGACGTCTACGCGCTCGCGAGACACGCGAACCGCGACGGCCCGCGCATCCCGCGCGGCTCGCTCGAGAAGCCGCCGTCCGCGGAGCTGGCGCCGGGCCAGAAGGACACCGACTCACTGCCGCCGTATCCGATCCTCGACGAGATCCTGCACCAGGCGATCGAGCTCGGCCTGCCGGGCGACGAGATCGAGCCGCCGCCGGGCGCGACGCGCGAGACGGTCGCGGGGATCCTGCGCCAGATCGACCGCAACGAGTACAAGCGCCGGCAGGCGCCCGTGGTGCTGCGCGTCTCGCAGAAGGCCTACGGATCGGGACGGCGCATCCCGATCGTCCACCGCAGCGGCTGGGGCGTGTAGCCCGGATGCGCCGCGCGCTCGGCGTCGCGCTCGGTCTCGCGTGCGCGGCGTGCGCGCTCTTCGCGCCCGCGCCCGACGACGCGGCCCGGCTCGCCGAGTGGCAACGCAAGACGGTGTCGCTGCGCCAGCTCCAGTTCTCGCGCCCGGTCCAGCTGCACTGGACCACGCGCGCCGAGATGCCGGAGGTTCTGCGCGAGGAAGCGGCGGAGGACCTCGAGCCCGCGCGCGTGGCGCAGGAGCGGGACGGCTACGCCGCGCTCGGCGCGCTCGCGCCCGACGTCGACCTCGCGAAGGAGACACTCGCGCTCTACGCGAGTCAGGTCGGCGGACTCTACAGCGCGAGACGCAGCACGCTCTTCGTCGCCGACGACATGAGCAGCGCGATGAAGTCGGTCCTGCTCGACCCGATCGTCGTGCACGAGCTCACGCACGCGCTCCAGGACCAGAACTTCCCCCAGATCCTCGACTTCGTGCTCGGGCTCGAGCGCGAGGACGACGTCGCGCGCGCTCTCTCCGGAACCATCGAGGGCGACGCGAGCGTCACCATGATCGGCGCCTTGCCGGGCGCGTCGCGGGCGAACAGCATCGCGATCGCCGAGCAGCTGCGCGACGCCCTGCTCGCCGAGCTCGACAAGCCCGACAGCGACGTGGGTCGCGCGCCGCGCCTGCTCTCGGTCGGGCTCGTCTTCCCGTACGCGTTCGGCACGGTCATCGCGGCGCGCCACTTCGAGCGCGAGGGAAACGCGGGCCTCGACGCCGCGCTGGTCGACCCGCCGCTCTCGACCTTGCAGCTGCTGCGGCCCGCGACCCGCGCGCGGATCGAGTTCGTGCGCCTCGGGCTCGACTCGCTGCGCGCGAGCCCCGCGACCGCGGCTTGCGCGGTCGGCGAGGACAACGTCGCGGGCGCCGTCGTCCTGCGCGTGCTCTTCGAGGCGACACACAAGGGTGTCGCGCTCGACTCGCTGCTCGACGGCTGGCGCGGCGACCGCTACGTGAAGCTCGGCTGCGGCGAGAAGTGGGAGCTCGTCTGGCTCACGCGCTGGAGCTCCCGGGAGTCGGCCGAGCGCTTCGCCGCCGCCTACCGCGCGCTCGCGCCCGGGATCGCCGCGCGCGCCCCGCTCTCGGGGCCGGCCGAGGTCGTCGTGCGAGACACGAGCGCGCTCGTCGTGACTCCCGGCGTGCTGACCCAGAGCGACGAGCTGCTCCGCGCGAGCGAGGTGCGCAGCTACGCCGACTTCAAGGCCTGGGTGGCGGACGGCTGCTTTCCCGAGAAGTCCTGCCCGACGCGAGACACTCGCGCGCGCTAGCCGTTCTCCGCCCCGCGCCGGGTCTTCCACTTGAAGTACCGGCCCAGCCGCGCGTTCGCCTGCTGGTCGTTGTTCGACTTGATCGCGCGCTTGAAGGCCGCGAAGTCGCCGTCGCGCGAGAACCGCTCGCCCGCGGCCCGGAGCGCCTCGTCGAGCTGTCTCGGCGCGCGCGTGCTCCCCAGCGACTCGTAAGCCTTGATGAACTTTTGCTCGTCCACGCCCAACTCGCCGAGCGCTCGTCGGGTCTTGCCCCAGGTCAGCAGCTTCGGTGCGGTTCCCTTGGCCCTGGGTGTTCTCGGCGATCGCTTCGTACCGGTGCCCACGGTTTAGTCTCCCGATTGGTTGAAATGTTCTTCTAGCACGGTTGTCGACTTTCCACCGTGGGTCCGCAACGATCGCGCGCTACCTTCGCCCCGCACGCGCCCGTAGCTCAGCTGGATAGAGCGAGGGACTTCTAATCCCTAGGTCGGAGGTTCGACTCCTCCCGGGCGCGCCAGCGGCCTCCGATCCCCTCCGGCGCGATCGGCCGACTAGACTGGCCTGCGGGAGGTGAAGCTCATGCGTACGGTCACTCTGCTCGCCGTCTTCCTCGCCGTGGTCTCCATGTGTCCATCGGGCGCGCACGCGCAGGCCAAGTCGACGTCCCCGCCGACGGACGTCGGCGAGATACAGCCGGCGAATCCGGCGCAGTTCTACAAGGAGCCCGGTTACTCGCCGTACGCGGGGAAACACTTTCCCGAGCGGCCTTACTTCGGCGACGAGCACGTGCACACCGCCTGGTCCGCGGACGCGGGCATGTCCGGGGCGACGCTGACTCCCGAAGACGCGGTGCGCTTTGCGCGCGGCGAGGAGGTCGTCTCGACGACGGGTCAGCCGGTGAAGCTCGGCCGGCCGCTCGACTGGGTGGTGATCAGCGATCACTCGGACGGCATGGGCGTGATCGCGGAGATCCGGGCCGGAAATCCCGAGCTCATGTCCGACCCGACGCAGAAGCGCTGGCACGACATGATGCTCGCGGGCGGGGACGAGGCGACGAAGGCCATGCTGGAGCTGATCCAATCACAGGCCAACGGAACTCTGCCCGCGTCGATCAGGGACCCGAAGTTCGCGAAGTCGATCTGGGAAAAGAACACCGCGATCATGGAGAAGTACAACGAGCCGGGTCGCTTCACGGCGTTCATCGGCTACGAGTGGACCTCGAACGCGGGCAGCGGCGACAACCTGCACCGCAACGTCGTCTACCGCGACGGCAAGGACAAGGCCGACCAGGTCCTTCCCTTCACCACGTTCCAGAGCGAGAACCCCGAGGATCTCTGGAAGTGGATGGACGCGTGGGAGAAGAAGACCGGCGGCAAGCTGCTCGCGATCCCGCACAACGGGAACCTCTCGAACGGCCGCATGTTCGAGCTGCGCACCTTCCTGGGCGACCCTCTCACGAAGGAGTGGGCCGAGCAGCGGCAGCGCTGGGAGCCGCTCTTCGAGGTGATCCAGATGAAGGGCCAGAGTGAGTCGCACCCTTCGCTCTCGCCGACGGACGAGTTCGCCGCGGGCTACGAGCTCTGGGACCGCGGCAACCTCACGCTCGAGCCGAAGAAGCCGGGGATGATCCAGTACGAGTATCTGCGCGAGGCGCTGAAGAACGGGCTCGTCGAGGAGGAGCTGCTCGGCGTGAATCCGTTCAAGTACGGCATGGCGGCCGGCACCGACACGCACAACGGACTCACCGCCGACGAGGAGGAGAACTTCTACTGCAAGTTCGTCTCGTGCGAGCCGCGGCCCGAGCGCTGGAGCGAGGACGCGGTGAAGTTCGGCGACCGCGTGGTGAAAGGCTGGGAGATCACGGCCGCCGGTCGCACCGCGGTCTGGGCCACGGCGAACACGCGCGCGGATCTCTGGGACGCGATGAAGCGCCGCGAGACGTACGCGACGAGCGGCACGAACGTCGTCGTGCGCTTCTTCGGCGGCTTCGACTTCACGCCGGCCGACACCAAAACGCGTAGCCCCGCGATCGCCGGCTACTCCAAGGGCGTGCCGATGGGCGGTGACCTGAAGAGCGCGCCGCCGGGCAAGGCGCCGACGTTCCTGGTCGCCGCGCTGCGCGATCCGCTCGGCGGGAATCTCGACCGCATCCAGATCGTCAAGGGCTGGCTCGACAAGCGGGGCAAGGCGCAGGAGAAGATCTACGACGTGGTCTGGAGTGACCCGGACATCCGCACGAAGGGCGCGAACGGGAAGCCCAGGCCCGTCGGCAACACGGTCGATCTCGCGAACGCGACCTGGACCAACACGATCGGCGCGCCCGAGCTGATCGCGGTGTGGAAGGACCCGAGCTTCGACCGCGCGCAGAAGGCGTTCTACTACGCGCGCGTGATCGAGATCCCGACGCCGCGCTGGACCGCGTACGACGCGGCCTACTTCAAGGTGAAGATGGGGAAGGAGGTCCCCATGATCACCCAGGAGCGCGCGTGGACCTCCCCGATCTGGTACACGCCCTGAAGCGGCTGCTGCGCGAGCCGCTGCTGCACTTCGCGGTCCTGGGCGCGCTGCTGTTCGCGCTACACGCCGCGGTGTCGCCGCGAGGCACCGCCGCGCGCGGCGAGATCGTCGTGACTCGCGGCCAGGTCGAGAGTCTCGCCACGGCCTTCGAGCGCAGCTGGCAGCGGCCACCGACCGACGCGGAGCTCGCCGGGCTGATCGAGAGCTGGGTGCGCGACGAGGTCTTCTACCGCGAGGGGCTCGCGCTCGGGCTCGACCGCGACGACGTCGTGGTGCGCAAGCGCGTCGGCCAGAAGCTCGAGTTCCTGAGCGAGGAGGCGACGGACGCGGCGCCGACGGACGCGCAGCTCGAGGCCTGGCTCGCCGCGCACGCGGCCGAGTACGCGGTGGAGCCGGCCACGAGCTTCGAGCAGGTCTACTTCGACCCGGCCCGCCGCCGCGAGTCACTGGCGCGCGACCTCGAGCGCGCGCGCGCGAGCGCCGCGCCCGCGGAGGCGGGCGACCCGAGCCTGCTGCCGGCTCGGCTCGAGTCCGCGTCGCCGCGCGAGATCGAGAGTCGGTTCGGACCCGCGTTCGCGCAGGCGCTCGCCGGGATCGCGCCCGGCTCGTGGCAGGGGCCGATCGAGTCGAGCTACGGCGTTCACCTGGTGCGGGTGACCGCGCGGAGCGAGGGCCGCGCGCCGGCGCTCGCCGAGGTGCGCGAGCGGGTCGCGCGCGACTGGGGGAGCGCGCGCGCTCGCGCGGAGAAGGAGGCGCTGTACCAGAAGCTGCGCGCGAGCTACCGCGTGACGATCGAGCCTGCCGATCCGTCCGCAGTCACGGCCGCGAAGTGACTGGGAGAGGGCTCGCGCTCGCGCTCCTGCTCGCGTCGCTCGCCGCGAGCGCGCACGCCGACGTCTTCCGCCCGGCCTATCTCGAGCTTCGCGAGGTGGACCGGGACACCTACGACGTGCTGTGGAGGGTGCCCGCCCAGGACGAGAGCCTCCGGCTCGGCATCCACGTGCGGTTCCCGCCCGGCGTCGAGACTCTCGGCGAGCCGCGCGGCGCCTACTTCTCGGGGGCCTACACCGAACGGTGGCGGGTGCGGCGGGCGGGCGGGCTCGTCGGGCAGACGATCCGGATCGACGGTCTCTCGGGCAGCATCGCGGACGTGCTCGCGCGCGTCGAGCGCGCGGACGGGACCTCGCAGGTCGAGCGGATCCTGCCGGCGCAGCCGCGCTTCACCGTCGCGGCCTCGGCGGGCGACGCCGAGGTCGCGCGCGCCTATCTCGTGCTCGGGATCGGCCACATCCTCGGCGGATTCGATCACCTGCTGTTCGTGACGGCGCTGCTCCTGATCGTGCGGGGCGTCCGGCGCGTGCTCGCGACGATCACCGCGTTCACGATCGCGCACAGCGTCACCCTCGCGGCGGCGACGCTCGGCTTCGTGCACGTGCCGCAGCCGCCGGTCGAGGCGGCCATCGCGCTCAGCATCGTCTTCGTCGCGGCGGAGATCGTGCACGGCCTGCGCGGCCGCCCGGGAATCACGGCGCGCGCACCGTGGCTCGTCGCCGGCAGCTTCGGTCTCCTGCACGGCTTCGGCTTCGCGGGCGCGCTCGCGGAGGTCGGCCTGCCGCAGCGCGCGATCCCGCTCGCGCTCCTCTTCTTCAACGTCGGCGTCGAGCTCGGCCAGCTCCTCTTCGTCGGCGCGCTCGCGCTCGCCATCGCCGCGGCGACACTCGCGCGTGTACCCTGGCCGCGCTGGGCCGAGGCGCTGCCCGCCTACGCGATCGGGGCGCTCGCGAGTGACTGGACGATCGAGCGGATCGCGGAGTTCTGGAGCCGCTAGGGCGAGGCGCGGCTAGGGCAGCGGCCCCGGGATCGTGTTGTTGGGCCGGTCGAGGTCGTCGGCGAGACGCGCCGGGTCGATGACGGCGATCAGGTTCTTCCCGGACCAGAGGCCGAGGCGCGTGAACGAGAAGCGCACGCTCTTCGTCTTGCCGGGGGCGACGGCGCCGATCGACTTGGGGAGGAACACCCAGGTGTCCGTGGCGTCGAGCGTGGCGTCCTCGGAGAGATAGATCGCGATCCGCACGCTCTTCGACTTGTCCGCGCCGTCGTTCCGCACCTGCAGCACGCCGTCGACGCGAGTGGTCCCGTTCTTCTCCGTGGCCGCGAGGCTCGTCCACTCACCGGTGAGATCCGGCAGAGTGACCCGCACGGATCTTCCCTGCTGTGTGTCGAGCGCCGTCGGGCGAACGAGTGAGTAGACGCCGCGAGCCGCGCCGTCGCTGCCCATGACGAGCCCGACGAAGCCGCCCCCGCCGCGGCGCTCCAGGTTCCCGCCGCGCCACTCCGCGCCGTCGCGATGGGCGTACGAGACGACCTGCGCGGTCCCGGAGGCGTCGAGGAGGTTGGTCGTGAAGAGGATCTGCGGGCGGTCCTGCGCATCGAGCACGAGCGCGGCGCCCGACGGTGCGTTGGAGGCGCCGGTCGGGAAGTCATGCGGGTCGTAGAGGTCCTCCGACACCCAGCTCGCGCCGTCGAAGCGGCTGTAGCGAATCGTGCCGAAGTCCGAGAGGGGAATCGCGGCGCGCGGGCGCTCGAGCGCGTCGAGCGCGATCGAGGCGCCGCGCCCGCTCGAGTCGGCGAGCTCGGTCGCGACCCAGTCCCCCGATGCATTCGTCGCATAGAGCGGCCGGTGCGTGTTCGGATCCTCGAGCCCGAGGTGGGCGTGCCCGGCCGAGTCGAGCGCGAGAGACATCGGCGTGGCCCCCCACGCGCCGAAGGCGACCGGTGACTCGCGCTCCCAGCCTCCCGTATCGAGGTGGAGATACTCGAAGGAGCCGTCACCGCGCGCGTGCGCGACGTGCGGTCGATCGTCGGCGTCGACCGCGATCGCGGTGGCGTAGCCGCCCGGACCGAGATTCTCGAAGGACCAGGCGGCGCCGTCGAAGTGCGCGTACATCAGCACGGATCCGTCCGGGCCCCCGAGCTCGGCGTGGTAGGCGACGTGCGGGTGACCCGCGGAGTCGAGCGCGATCGAGCTCCAGTAGCCGCTGTCGTTGGGGTC
>Ga0316628_100004107_pt1 | contig 11357 bp, 19 predicted proteins | sample OWC_Aug_M2_C1_D5_FD_207648 | JGI IMG/M metagenome (GOLD analysis project Ga0316628, IMG submission 207648) | Wetland soil microbial communities from Old Woman Creek delta, Ohio, United States - OWC_Aug_M2_C1_D5_C | ecosystem: Environmental > Terrestrial > Soil > Wetlands | place: USA: Ohio... | reverse complement strand
CCACCGAGAACTGGAGGGCTCGCACCCAAGAGCGTGCAGCCGCGACCAACGACGTCCGCGAGAAGCTGAAGAAGATCATTGGGGAGATGGCTCGGCCCGCGCCACACTACCCACCCAAGGGCCGCTACTAGCCATGCTCAAGATGATCATGCAGCCAGAGGGCAGCAACCTCTGTGGCCAGGCCTGCGTGGCTATGCTGCTAGGCATCAGTCTCGATGAGTCCATCAAGCTGATCGGCAAGCGCGGCAAGACCCGGACTCGTGATCTGGTGACTGCCCTCAAGGCCAAGGGCTGTGACTGTGGCACCCGGCTGATCCGCGGCGACTTCATCGGGGACTGCATCATCAAGATGACCTTCACCCGCACCCACAGCCATTGGATCATCTTCTACGAGGGCAAGTTCTACGATCCCTCCAATGGCTTCAACCCACCAGGCATCTTGATCTTCGCCAAGCGAGGCGAGTACAAGCTCAGCTCATACCTGCCCATCTACAGTCTGCCGGCTAAGAAGATCAAGCACCATGCTTGACCTCCCGCCTCGTCCCGTACTCCGAGGCTATCCCTCATCCATTAGCGCTTCACGCAGCTCCTGCTTCTCCTCCTCGGTGAGCTGGGCGACGTCGCAGCCCTTGGCCTTGATGCCCTGCCACAGGGCTAGGTACTTCACCAGCTCATCTTCGCGATAGCCCGGTGCTCCGTGGCGGGCCCGGGTCAGGTAGCGGGTGTAGCGCTCGATGTGCACGTTCGTGAGGCGCTCGATGAGATCACGAGACAGCTGCTCGATGAGCTCGGCCATGGATCACCCCAGCACCTTGATGTAGGGCATGCCCCCTGGCAGTATGCGCCACATGTCCCGGGGAGCGCAGTACTCGGCCAGCTTCAGACCGATGCCCATCACGAAGAGCTCCTGCATCGTGGGGTGCTCGGCCCACTGGTTGCCGTGCTTGTCGACGCAGGCCTGGAGGAAGGACCAGCCCTCCTTGAACTGCTCGGGCAGCTCGTCGAGCAGCTCCTTGATCTCCTGGCGGTGGCTCTCCAGTCGCTGGGGATGCAGGCCGAAGTTCTCGGTGAGTCCTTCGACTGCGATGTGGTTGGTGTGATCCTCACCGTCCTTGAAGAGACAGTCGAGGAAGAGTTCATTCACCCTCTGGGCAGTCAGCTCCATCAGCTCCTCCTGTAGCGGTGATCGGGGTCGTGTCCCTTCTTGCGCAGATGGCAGATCAGGCGGTAGTCGTGGTAGCGCAGCTCACCGCCGATGAGGTGGGTGTAGCGGCCGATCCACAGCCACAGCTGCAGCTGGCCGAGATGGAGGCAGAGACTACGGCTGTGTCGCGTGAGGCGCAGCATCGTATCTCCTAGCTTCGACTGGGTGATGGTTGGCCAACTCGTGACCTCCCCAGCGGTAGAAGGGGAACTCCGTCCCTAGGATCTCTCGCCAGAGCTTGGCCACTGGATGATCATACCCGCACCATAGCAGGTCATCATCCATCTGGGCTGAGAAGACCTGGGCGGTGAATTGGCTCAACCGCTTGCTGCGACTCGGGTGGCGGAGCTTGCGCAACGCTTTGGCCTCGATCTGCCGGCAACGCTCGGGACTTACCCGGTGACGTTTGCCCACGGCCCTCAGCGTGTGTTCGTGCTTGCGGGTGCAGAGGTTGAAGCGGCAGCGCAACACGCTGGCCTCTCGTGGGGTGAGCGTGTTGAGCACAGCGTCCAGATGGAGTAGAGCTAGCTGGAGGAGCTGGCCTTTGCTCTCGATCACTACTCCTCTAGGGCCGACGCACGCTGCCGAGATACCTTCCTTGATGGCCACATCGACACATGGGCCCATGATGATCGAGTTCCAACACAGCTCCATCAGTTCCTTCATGTCGCGCCGCAACCGATTGGCATAGGCGGCGAACTGCTGAAGCAGCGTCTTGGCATTCATCAGGGCCTGTTGCTCCTGGCGGAGTGCGAGTTCCAGCTCTTCGATCTTGGCCAGCTTGTGCTTGTACTCTCCGTCACGAAGGCGGCTGTAGACGGTGGCCGAATTCATGGTCTCGCGAAGTTGCTTGTTATCCGCTGCCAACTTCTCTCCGTATTCCAGGCACTCGATGAGTTGCTGACGATACTCGCTCAGCCGCTCCCTGGTGGTCTTGCCGGGTGTTGGTATCCGCATCAGAACTCCTGGGGTAGGAGCGCGAGCAGCTTCTCGCGCGTGTTGAGCTCGGGGTCGTCGAGGCACTTCTCTTCGAGGACCTTGAGCAGCCGCCCGACCTCCGGCCCCGGGGCGATGCCCAGGGCCACCATCACATCGTGGCCGTTGATCGCCAAGTCACGAGACTTGGTGATGGCATTGGGCCGCAGCAGCTCGTGATCGATCTTGGCCCGCAACCCTAGCAGTTCGGAGTCGGCGTTGGTCTTGGTGCCGGCGCCGTAGGCATCAGCCCTGAAGAGCTCGAAGAGCTCGTTGAGGTAGTCGGGCCCTACTCGGCGGATGAAACGGCGCAGAGCGCTACCAGTAGGATGAGCGCCAAGATGAAAAGCGCCCATGTGATATCGCACCAGAGTAGTGACATGCTTGATCTCGTCGTTGGAGAACTTGAGCCGGTTCATGATCTGCCGGGCCAGCTCCTCGCCCTTCTTGTCGTGGTCGTAGAAGGTGAACTCCACAGGAGCCGAGGGTGAGCCTTCGAGCCACTCCTTGGTGGCTGGCTCGGCACTGGCAGGCTTGCCCACGTCGTGCAGCAACGCTGCGAGCCGCAGCATGGGCTCGTGGCGACTGAGCCCTACCGTCTTCAGCGTGTGGGTCCAGACGTCCCACTTGTGGTGGCGGTTCTGCACCTGACCGATCTGGGGCACCAGCTCCGGCAGGATGCGGGGCAAGAGCTTGGTCTCGACCAACAGCTCCAGCGCATCCTGAGCCCCGCGGCCCATGAGCAGCTTCATCAGCTCGTCGCGGATGCGCTCCTGGGAGATGCTGTCGATGAGGTGGGCGCACTCGGTGATGGCCTCCATGGTGCGGGTCTCCAGGGTGAAGCCCAGGGTCGAGATGAAGCGGATGGCCCGCATGAGGCGCAGCCCATCTTCCTGGAAGCGCACCACGGGATCACCGACGCAGTTGATGATGCGGTGCTCCAGGTCGAACTGGCCGGTGAAGGGATCGATGATGGCCTCCTTGATGGGATCGAAGGCCATGGCGTTGATGGTGAAGTCGCGGCGGGCCAGATCCTCCTCGATGGTCTTGACGAACACCACGTCATCGGGATGACGGCCATCGCTGTAGCCCTGGTCGGACCGGAAGGTCGTGACCTCGATCGACATGAGGCCATGGAGCACGGTGACCGTGCCATGCTTGAGGCCGGTGGGCACGGTGCGGGGGAAGATGCTGATCACCTGCTCGGGCGTGGCGCTGGTGGCGATGTCGTAGTCGTGGATCTCCAGGTCGGCGCGATGCCACTGCTTGGCTTGGAGGTAGTCACGGACCGCCCCGCCGACGAGGTAGGCCTGGTGACCACGGCGCTGCAGCACATCACAGATGTCGGCGACGGCAGAAGGCAGGACGAGCATGTGATCTCCTTAGCAGTTGGTGAAGCCACGCGGCTTGCCATCTAGTAGCATGGCCCGAGCCTCTTGGCACTTGGGGTGGCCGGGAGTGAAGGTGCGACACAGCTGGGGACGGCGCTCGTACACGCTGCAGCGGTTGTCCTGGAGGAACGGGCAGGGCTTGATCTTCAGCCCCTGGTAGAGGAACTCCTCCATGAGGTACTGCTGGTACAGCACTGGCAGGGGCAGGCCCGTGGCCAGGCTGAGGTTCTTGACATCTGCCTCGTTGACCTCGACACAGTCGTAGACACGGCAGCACGCTGCCAGGCAGTCGTCACAGAGCATAGGTAAGGGCCTCCTTCACAATCCTTATACCTCAAGGCTAAGGAGACCGATGATCTGGTCTCCCCAGCTAGTCAAGCAGACAGGCGTTCTGCGTGGCTTCGTCGACTTCGATCACACCCCACGCTTGGGCCTGCTTCCAGCGAGATTCGTCCAGCGAGTAGCCATTCACGTTGCGTTCCCGACGCGCGTGGAGGTGACCTGCCGCTCGGCGGAGACAGCCGGAGTACTTGGTCTGTACCGCGAACAGCATTCGGCGGGGAAGAGTGCGTCCATCTCGCCACTTGGGGTCGTACTGGTGGACCGGACCCAGCCGCAAGAGCTGAAGGTCGGCGGCAGTGGGGTGCCAGGCTGCTGGTTGAGCACCTGCAGGTGTGGAGATGGTAGCCCCCAGCTCAGTCTCAAGCCGGGCCCGCTCAGCAGGGGACATCTCTGCCAGGGTGCGAACTCTCCCGGGAATGGTGGTTGGATCAAGGGCCCTCTGGATGGCGGCACCAATGGCATGGGCCGGATCAGCGCCTACCCCTAGTGTGGTGCCTCTAGGGCGCGAGGAGGGGGCGATGCGGACTTCCACAGCCGAGAAGGTACCGTCCTCAGTGCGCAGGCCGTAGTTGCCGACCTTCTTGGAACGAGGGGCAGCGATGCGGCGGCGTAGGCCCCTAGCGGAGTGGACGGGATGGCGGCCGCTGTGGCGGTAGATGTTGTCGGCCCTGACGAACTTGGCGCAACGGCAGGGGCGCTTCAGCGGGTGCGCAGTGCAACTCCCAGAGCCGTAGCCGGTGGTGTCCTGGTGACGGGAGCGGTGGTGCCCGCAGGTGCAGAGCTCGTCGATGATCTGCCCGCCTCCGGACGAAGGTCGGGGAAAAGGTGAGGGCATGGTGTGCTCCATGGACTTTCCTCCTTGCTCTCCTTATACCTCGGCATCTATGCTATTCTACGATCATGATCGAACTCACGCAGAGCGACACCGGCAATTGCTGGCAGACAGCAGTCGCATGTATCCTGGAGCTCAACCCGGAGGAGATGCCCAGCCAGATGCAGATCGAGGCGGAGGGCAAGTACTACTCCAACTACCTCAACTGCTACCTCATCAAGCACCATGACCGCTTCTACTTCGAGCTGGAGGGGTGGCAGTGCGTGGGCCTCATGGTCAGGGAGCCCGGCTGGCATTGCCTCACCGGCCCGACCATCAGGACGCCGGAGAACCACGTCAACCACGTGGTCGTGGCGCGTTACGGGGAGCCGGTCTGGGATCCGCACCCGAGCCGGGCCGGATTGACCCAGGTGAAGAAGTGGGGCCTCGTCGTGCCCTACCGCAACCAGTGGGACACCATGGCCCAGAACCGCCCTGATGACTTCGCCTGCCACTGCCCCGCCTGTAGAGCTATCCCCATCGCCGTCTCTCCCGAAGCCACCACCCTCAAGGAACTCCCCTAGCCGGCCGGAAGAAGCGTCCCCAAGAGCTGTCCCTCCTTCCCAGTGTCCCCTACTATGGGGCCGGGGCACCTGGTCTGCCACTCGATCTGAGGTCAGATGAAAGCTACTTGAGGTTGCCTCGGTGTGTTGCATGCTAAGTCTACGGAACTACGCCCTTCTGTGAGACCCCCACAGAGATCATGATATCAAGGAGTTACGCCTACAGATCAACCCTCAACCACCCCACTCCCCATAAGGGTCACACACTGTCGGGACAATGTACTCTGACTACTGGATACCAAAGTGCTTGACAGATCAGCTGGGATGATCCACACTGATCCTATGAGGCATCTAATGCGAAAGGAGCTGACCAAGGAGGACACCATGTGCTGCCCAATCTGCGAGACTGGAACCCTGTTCGTTTCTATCCCGGCCCTCCACGACCAGGAGCCGGTGATGACCTGCGCCCACTGTGGCCAGGTCCTCGATGCCCGGGTCACGGAGCTGTACGCTCTCCCCGAGCCGGAAACGGTCAAGGAGCTGAAGCAGGCAGCCTAGTCCTCCCAGCTTCATTCCCGGCCCTCTCCCCAAGGGCCTGTGGCTCTTCATTGCCTCGATCTCAGTAAGCTATCTCCCTCCACAGTGTGGGAATTGACGACACCCCGTGCCGTGAACCTAGGGTGGTATTGGTAGGGTAGGATAATGTGTGATGATCACTTTAGGAGGAATGATCATGTCGACCATGACCCAGTGCGTACTCCAGGGGCCCCACCAGGAACGGGACACCCGGTGGGTTGAATCTCGGCTGGCCAAAATTGGGGGTCGGCTACGGGTGAAGGCGACCGGGGAGGTCTGGATAGTGGCCGAGGTCGGGGCGACCTGGCCGACCCAGCGGGTGTTGGACTACGAGCGGGACTACGTGACGATGCCGACCGTGAGCGACGCCTTCCCCGACCCGGCCGGTGGGCGCCGACTCCCGGTGCACCCGAAAGGCTGACTGGAACCCTGGCATAAGGCCTGTAGAGGTCGAGATCATCTTTCGACCCCCCAGTGGCGCCTCAGGAGGGATCGATGAGCCAGGAACAGGAGTGGCGAGAAGCCCGCAGCCAGTCGGCCATAGCCGAGATGGAAATGCGCCGAGCTGCGGAGAAGTACGGCACAGGGCATGCCACCAGCCAGGAGGTACTTCAGCTAGCGCTGCACTTCTGCCGGAGACGGCTGATTGAGGTGGAGGCCAAGATGCAGTCTCAACACAACCCAGGCGACCGGGAGCGGTGTCCCTGCTGCGGACGGGAGCGATCGGATGGCGGTGACCACTGTCCCGAGTGTGGTCACCCCTGGACGGACTAATGATCTACGGGGTAGTACCGTGCCTCTGGCCAGGAGGTGACCCGATGTGGGAGCTCAGCCCCGGGCTCCCTTAGCCTCCATACGGAACAAGAGTACAACCCCTACCCACCGGCGAAGCCCAGAGGGCTTCTGGTATAAGGATCATGGAGGTGATCTATGGAGGGTCACAACAACGTCAAGCTGGAGCTCAAGACGCTCACCCCGGAGCAGCAGCAGACTCAATGCAGCAGGTTGTCCCACCAGGTCTACCAGGTCTGCGTGCGGATCTTCGAGGAGCTGGAGACCAAGGGCGTGATCTTCGGCAACGGCCACCACATGGCGCAGAGCGTGTCCACCTACGCCACGGACCTGCTGCGTTCCCGCTTCAACGAGCCCAACCAACCCACTGAGCCCAAGGAGCCGACCTAATGGACCGAGCCTTCTTCTACTCGCTGGTCTTCAGCGAAGCGCCCCGGCTGGTCAAGGTGTGGGAAGGGGTGCCAGACACTACTGTGGCCACCGGGATCAAGGTGGCCAACCGCATCGCCAAGACGATCCCCTTGCCGACCGGGCGGTACATCATGGAGCTGGCCAACGAGCGTGAGCTGCTCGACGACTTCGGCCGGATCTTGGAGGTCCTGCCCCGGCACATGGTGAAGGACCTGCTGCGTCACTTGGGGCGGGTGACCGAGGAGCGGCCGCTGGAGGACCCCATCTGGGAGGCCCAGCGCCGGTTGATCCTGGCCCAGCTTCCCTGCGGCCACCAGGAGATCATCGACCTGGTCCTTCAGTCCCAGGAGTGGTTCGGCAGCCCGGAGGTCATCCTCTCCGCCCTGTCCCAGCTGGGGCGCCGGGCAGCCGATGAAGTCCCCGCACCGGTCAAGGTGAAGACCTGAGGCCCCGGTAGGAGTGATCATCCTTGGGTATAAGGAAAGAGATGGAGGCTTTCATCTCTAACCAAGGAGCCTGACCGATGTGCACGCCCTACTACGCCGTCCGTGACGCACGCCCCTCCGACCTGGAGCAGCTGCTGAAGATGCGCAACCCCGGGCCGGAGGCGACCGGCAGCCAGTTCCTCACGCCCCAGACCGCTCGGACCCTGATGGACGCCGAGTGGACCCCGGCCCGCGACTCCAACATCGAGCCGCCGGTCATCGGCTTCACGGCCAAGATCCCCGGCCGCCTGGGCATCATCCCCCTCTCGGACCTCAACCCCACCTACCCGGTCCAGCTGATCGACGCCCACATCACCAAGGAGCGCCCCGAGGGCTCCGGCTTCGTCGAGGCCGTGGTCGAGCTCTCCGCCGTCCGCATGCCCAAGGTGGACTTCACCACCTGCCTCCTCGACGCCCACCACGACCTGCTCACCTTCTTCCCCGGTCCCGCCACCCCGCCGAGCAAGGTCCCCAGCCAGGGACAGCACGGCCGCAAGCTCACCGTCATGGACGCCCTCGCCCTGGGCCTCCACATGGCCAAGATCAAGGCCATCGACTAGCAGCACAGCCCCGCGGGCTGCGTAGTGGCCCCCCCACCATTGCCCGGCCCGCCGGGCTCCTTAGCCCGGACCCAGATCTCGCCCAGGGGGTACTTTGGGGGGTCGTTTATGTACCTGATCAAATAAGTACAACAGTTCTAAGTGGTGTGCCCTTGTCGGTATAAGAGATGTAGAGATCAATGCCTCTTCTCTCCCGCCTCTACTGACCCCACTGACAAGGAGCCCCGCATGCCCTTCACGATCAAGTTCAGCGGCAACGCCGACAACTTCGACTCGGCCGATGATCCCTTCGGCCGGATGATCGAAGCCTCCCTGGTCGGCGAACTCCCGGGCTTCACCAGTACCCGTGTCGAATCAGTCCTCGAAGCCGTCACCTCCCAGCTGCTGGGCACTCGGCAGCTCCGCCTGGGCCCGCTCCCCACCCCCGAGGCTTTGGTCCTCATCCGCGGCCGCATCCGCGAGTCCATCAGCCGCAACCACCCCATCCCCATCCTGGTGCCCTCCGGCCCCAAGAAGCCGGTCCCGGGCCAGAGCATCGACATCGCCGAGCTGGCGGCCATCAAGGTGCTGGTCGAGCTCGATCGGCGGGTCAAGCAGCACTTCAGCCCCGGCCTGGTGATCGTCATCCGCCTGGAAGACCTGACCGGCCTGTGGCTGGAGGGCGAGGGCGCCAAGGCGGACATCGAGCGCTACACGGCGGACTTCGTCCAGCTGAGCCACCTGCTCGGGCCGGAGATCTTGCGCCCGGTCCGCGAGTCCGACCTGGCGATGCCCAAGACCTTCCACACCGAGTGCCTGGAGGTTCTGCCGATCATGATGGACGCCCTCCAGGAGACGGCGGCCTACCCCAACGACGCGGAGAACTACAAGGGCCTGGCCTTCGAGAAGCTCAAGTCCCTGGGCTGGCAGGGGCTGCTGGACAACGAGCTGCGCGTCTACCTGCACGCCCGCTACCTGAAGCTCTACCCCAGCCTCACCCACGAGGAGCGCAACCAGCTCCTGGCGAAGTACCTCACCTCGGCCCTGGTCCGCCGGCGCATCCATGCCACCGGCGCCAGCCACGTCAAGGACTACGGCCCGCCGATCGACCTCACCTTCATGGCCCCACCGCCTGGCAACTACAACCGCTGCCGGCTGTACTACCGGCAGATCCCCATGTGCCAGTCCAAGCTCCACATGCCCTACTGGCGAGCCCGTGGTCTGCTCAAGATCAACGGCTCCGTCCGGATGTGCCTGGCCAGCTGGCAGGACGAGCTGGACACCCAGGAGGGCCACCTGCACTTCACGGGACTGGGTGGGGCGGTCGAGGTGCGGGCGGACTACCTGCTGGAAGACTGACCAGCCGCGGTGGCATAAGGAAAGTACGACGAGGAGCTTAGCTCTTCGGCAAGCACTGATCTTCGGAGCCTCCGCCCCGCTCTTGAACAGCGAGGGACTGGATGGAGCTTGTAACCAACCGAAGAAGAGGACCTTCCCGCCAGGAGACCAGCGACCTGGGCCGGGCAGTCCAAACTCACGGAGGCATCTGTGAGACAGGCACCGAGCGGAGGACAGGGACTGCAGCCCTGTTCTTAGCCCGCGATCCCGGGTATAAGGATCATGGACACGACTACGGTAGCGAGCTCGGAAGAGCGACGCGGCGAGGAGTACCATTATTGATCACGAAAGGAGCCCCACATGGACGCACGGAAGGAAGCCCAGGACCAGCTGCAGGAGATCGCCGTCAGCGCCGCCTGGCAGTTGTTCTCGATGGTGTTCTCGGAGAACCCCCGCCTGATCCGCAAGCTGATGCCCCTCGTCACCAAGTACCTCACCTACCTGGAGCCCAACGGCCGGCAGAACCTCAGCCCCGCCGAGCAGCTGGCTCTGCACCAGGAGGCCACCCAGCACGCCGACGTGCTCACCAAGCTGACCTTCGAGCTCTTGGGCCCGGATCTGGCCCGGGAGCTGTTCACCGAGGCCGACAACCGCAAGACCCTCGATCGCATGGCGCTCGCCCTCAAGAACCTGTCGCCCTGGGCCCTCTCCTTCTTCCTCCACCGGTTCGTCCCCCAGTGCGCGGTCGGCGACAAGGACTACGCCGAGAAGGCCCGGCCGACCATGATGAAGCACCTGGTGGACGGGGATGAGTCGGGCCTGAAGCTGGCGGAGGATCTCAGGGGCTTCGTCAGCTCGGGCGCCGCCGAGTTCGCCGCATCCATGGCAGGGATCCTCGGCGACGTCCAGATCGAGTTCATCCGCATCCCGGTGGGGCTCGAACGCTGAACCAAGGAGGACCGCAGTGTGTGAAACCTGTACCAAGATCGAGACCATCCAGCTGGAGGACCAGCTACTCTACCTCTCCATGATCCTGTCCCGGAGCCCGGAGCTGCTCCCAGCGGTCGAGGAGTACCTGGCGGGCATCACGAAGTCTCGGCTCGCCGAGCGGGCGGCGAAGCGCTTCAACGGCCGGGTGAACCGGCGCATCACCAAGGACGTCCACCACTGGATCGTGCAGTGGACCGATGAGCTGGCCGAGCGGCTCAGCGCGCTGGTCTGCCTGGAGGATGCCACGGACCGAGAGCTGGGGGTGTTCTTCGAGGGCATCCCGGTGGCTCGGCTGCGCTCGCGGGAGGCCTGCCAGCAGGAGCTGGAACAGGCTGGTGAGGAAAGCAACCGCCTGGCCTACAACCTGATCCGATTCTACTACCAGTTCGTCAAGGTGGCCCGCGGCGTCCAAGAGGTGTTGAACAATGTGGCGGGACGGCTGGCGATCTTGCCGAAGAAGGAGAAGGAGCCCCTGGTCAACTGACTTCTCTGCCAGGGGATCAAGATGCTAGGATGGGGCTTGCAGCCCGGGGCCCCATCCTTACGTTGTACTTTGGTTCCCCAACAACGGTTCAAGAGGTGACGTGTGGCACGCAACCCGCTGGTCAACGAGATGTTGAAGGTTTGCGCCACCTTGGCGCATCTGACCAACGCAGTGGTCGAGGGCGAGGCTTCGAGCTTCGCCGTCCTACTCCACATCCGCAACCTGCAGGCCGAACGCCTCCGTCTGTCTGATCTGCTGTCACGTCAGGATCTGACGCCCGATGAGAGGCTGCTACTCGGCAAGGCCCAGATGCGCGTGCTCGAAGCCGCAGTAGCACTGGCCGAGCAGGAGTCCAACTAGGCTCCAGTCCGCAAACCGATCAAATACCCGGTATAAGGATCCTGATAGGGGATCCGTGTGGATCGCCTTCTACTTCTAGGAAAGGAGGGCGACGCC
>Ga0316628_100004106_pt1 | contig 11357 bp, 2 predicted proteins | sample OWC_Aug_M2_C1_D5_FD_207648 | JGI IMG/M metagenome (GOLD analysis project Ga0316628, IMG submission 207648) | Wetland soil microbial communities from Old Woman Creek delta, Ohio, United States - OWC_Aug_M2_C1_D5_C | ecosystem: Environmental > Terrestrial > Soil > Wetlands | place: USA: Ohio... | reverse complement strand
GCGCTGTCGGTCAACGGGGTGTCGGTCCAGGTGGACAGGGAGACGGGCTCCTTCAACTACTCGTTGGACCTGGCCGCGCCGACCGGCGGGCTGAGGATCGCGACCACGACGGTGCGCGTCGTGGCCACGGACGCGGCCGGCAACGCGGCCATCCGCGAGCAGGGCGTGAACCGGCTCGAGGGCACCAAGACCACGGAGAAGGAGGGCGCGAACACGGCGCAGTGGATGGTGCTGATGCTGGCGCTGGTCATCTTCGGTCTGTCGTTCGTGGGCGCCATCAGCTACCAGCGGATCCAGTCGCAGGAGGAGATGATCGAGGCGCTCGAGGCCCGGCCGTCGGCGGCGACCGTGACGCCCGAGGGTAAGACGGTCTCCCCGCCCCCGGCCAGGCCGGTGCGGGGCGGCCGCGCGAGGCAAAGGCCCGAGGCCCCAAAGGGGGACGAGGGCAAGGAAGGCGATGTCGTTGTGGACCTCGACAAGGACACGGGGGGGAAGTGAGATGACCGACCGGGGAATGCTGATTGGTGTCGCCCTTCTCGCCACCCTAGCGATAGCGGCGATGGCCGTCGTCCTGCTGGCGGAGCCCGCGGACGCGACCATCACTGGCAAGCAGCTGCCGCCCTACGGCAGCGACTGGATAATCGACAAGGACACCTCCGCGCTCTCGGAGAACATCAACCTGCAGGGCGAGATCATCATCCAGGACGGGTTCCAGCTGTACTTCAAGTCCGTCACGTTGACCTTCTCGTCCTCATACCCTGGCGAGCACGGGATCAATGTAGAGAGCGGTGGCGAGCTGGAGATGACGGAGGTCTCGATCAAGGCCGAGTCGACGACCATCGCCAACGGCTGGTTCTTCAACGTGTACGGTAGCCTGAGCATCCACGACAGCGTGAAGCTGGTCAACGTACAGGACGGCATCTACATCGCATCGGACGAGGCAGTCACCATCGACGACCTCGAGCTGCACTCGCAGGGTCGGTACGGCATCTACATCGAGACGTGCGCCCCGAAGATCACCAACACGGAGATCTACCACGAGGCCACGGACGGCGAGGGCTACGGCATGTACCTCTACGGCTACTACGGGAACCTTGCCACACCCACGCTCGACAACATCTTCATAAAGGTCTACCTCACCGACGAATGGGAGAGGTACTCGGGCTACGAGTGGGAGTACTTCTACCTCTACGGCCTCTACGCGGAGGGCGCGGACCTGGGCACGCTCACGAACATAAACATCACCTTCGACGCGACCGTCAAGGCGACCTTCAACTACACGGGCTCGCCCTACCTCTACGTGTTCTTCGGCGCGTGCGGCATCTACCTCACGGGCGAGACCACCCTCGATGGGTTCGACAACGTCCGCGTCGTCGACGGGAACTACCTGGCCGACGCCAAGGGCACTGGCGGGGTCACCGGCGGCCGCATGAGCATCTACCCCTACTTCTACGGGCTCATCAACGAGATCTGGGGGATGGGGTCATCACCGTCCACGCTGTCGGGCCTCAAGATCGCCAACCACAGGTCGAGCAGCAACGGCAACAACGTCTTCACCAACATCAACACCTACCCCCAGGGCACGGGCATTGCCTGGCGCCCGAGCACATCGTCCTCCTCGAGCCTGCTGTTCAAGGAGCTGACGATCGTCGAGTGCGAGTTGGGTAGGGTGTTCGAGGTGAACGACATGTGGTCGTTCACGGTCGACAAGTGCAACATCTCGGGCAACGACCTCAACAACGGCATCATCGACACGTCCTGGTGGGGCAACTCGGCGACCTTCACGAACAACATCATCGACGACAACAACATGGACAACGGGCAGTACTTCAACGCCTACTACATGCAGGCCTCCTTCACCCTAGACGGCAACGAGATCGCCAACAACACCTACTACCAGATGATGTACACGTACAGCAACCAGAACACGGTCACCATCACGGACAACAACTTCCTGGAGAACAAGGAGTCCACGACGGGTTCCTACATGTTCTTCCACTTCGAGTACCCGTCGCAGAAGATCTACATCGAGATGAACAACTTCACGGGCAACTCCTACAGGCAGTTCGTGTTCTGCTACAACATGGGGCAGACGATCTCGTTCCAGGACAACGAGTTCAACCAGAACATCGGTACGGACTACATGTTCAGCCTGCCCTACCTCAACTCCGACTTCACGTTCAAGGGCAACTCGCTGATAAACAACACCCTCAACGGCGGGATCATGGCGTACAACAACTACAGGCTGGTGACCATAACCCGCAACAAGATCATCCTCAACCACATGGGCACGAAGCCCTTCCTGGACACCTACGGTCAGAACCAGGCCGGCTTCGAGGTCACCGAGAACCTCCTCGAGAGCAACGACGTCGGTGGCTCGATGTTCGATTTCACGGGCCTTGGCTACTGGAAGACCGGGGGCGTGGCCCTGACCATCGAGGAGAACGACTTCATCAACAACTCTGGCTCGTCCGCCACTAACGGAGGGTTGATATTCTTCAGGTTCATAAAGCAGGGCTTCACCGTGCAGAACAACTACTTCCGTGACAACACCGCGAGCTGCATCGTGTGCTACATGCCCTACGTGAACGGATACTCCTACAGCGGCTACTCCTACGGCGACCACCACATGGAGAACTGGTTCTATGTCGAGAAGAACGAGTTCGTGAACAACTCGGGCAAGTGCATCGCGTTCACCGAGGTCGACAACAACAACATCGTCATCAGGCAGAACAGGGCCACCGGATGCACCGACTACGTCGTATTCATCGACTCGACCCAGAGCTACTTCTACCAGTACATCAACCTGTACGACCCCTACTACATCTACATATACATCTACACCTACGGCGTGAACGGCCCTGACGTCGTCAGGATCGAGAACAACAACATCTCCGGCAACCCTGGCGGAGCTATCTGGGCCCGCACCAACTTCTACGACCCGGACTACTCCTACTACGGCCCGGGCAATCCCGAACAGGAGCTCAGCGTCAAGAACAACTTCCTCGAGGACAACGGCCCGGACGGCTGGGCGCTGGCGCTCCTCGGCGTGTACAAGAAGCCCGCCATGAAGGCCAACAGCATCGAGGGCTCCGCCATGGGCCAGTACCTCGCGCTCATCAACGATGACACCCGCAGGACCGAGTTCACGATGGAGTACCGCGACCTGGTCATGGACGGCGGCGAGAAGGGAAGGACCGCGTTCGGGTTCGGCGAGATTGAGGCGACCTTCACCGACTGCTCGCTCCTGAACTACACGGAGTGCCTCTACGCCAAGGACTGCACCATCACCGCCTGGTGGTGCGCCATACCGGAGGGCGGCGGCAAGACCGACGGCAAGGGCCGCATCTACGTGTGGAACCACCTCGAGATCTGGGTCACCTGGGCCAACGCCACGGGCGTGGACTCCAAGGTGCCGGTCAAGCATGCCATCGTCTCGCTGCGCGGCCACAACGGCAAGTACTCTGGCGCGCTGATCACCGACGAGGTCGGCAGGCTGGAGCCAATGATCATCAACCCCTGGACGTGCATCGAGGGCGAGATGGACATGTGGTCGCCATACAATGCGACCCTCCTTGCGGACAACGCCACGACGGCGCACGACGTCCACGTCATCGGCGACTTCCTCGCCCCGAACCCCATGAACCTGACGCTGTGGGACATGTACATCCCGGAGGTTATCATCTCGAACCCCCAGGACGGGACCCTGCTGGCGACCGAGGACGTGCTCGGCGAGGGCTTCCTGTTCGAGAGGGCATCCGGTATGGACATCTTCGAGGCACAGACGGAGATGGCCCCCGGTACATGGGAGCCGGTCACCCCGAACGTGCTGTGGCAGCACGTGTTCGTGGGGCTCACGGAGGGCCCGCACCAGCTGTCGGTCCGCGCCAAGGACCGGTCGGGCAACTGGAACCAGTCGACGGTATCGATCATCGTCGACATGACCGACCCGATCCTCGCGGCGCACCTGGAGTTCTTGGACGGGCGCATCATAGAGAAGGACGAGACCAAGGGCGGCTACTACGTGCGTGACAAGGAGATACTGATAAACGGCACCTACAGCGACAACTTCGCGGCCGCGCGGGACATCATCATCCGCATCAACGGCGTGCCGGAGCCGATCTTCATAAGCCAGCTCGGCAAGATCTACAAACGCGTCAAGCTGGACCAGGGCATCAACACCCTCATCATCGACGCCACCGACACGGCGGGCAGGCGCACGGAGGTGCGGCTCTACGTCTCGTTGGACAGCTACGCCCCGACCCTCTACCTCTACAGCCCGCTGCAGAACGAGAGGACGGGCAACGGGACGATGATCGTGACGGGCCTCACCGAGCCCAAGACGATCATCGACGTGCTCATCCAGGCCACCGCGGGCACGAGGACGTACACGGCCATGAGCGGCCTCGACGGCACGTTCGCCATCGAGGTCGAGCTCTTCGAGAGCATCCAGAAGGTGCTTGTGACGGCGACCGACTCGGCTGGCAACCCGACACAGCTCTCCCGTGACGTCACCCTCGACACCGAGGCGCCCGACTTCGTCATCAACCAGCCCGCGAAGTCGCCGATTACCACGAAGGAGACCAAGTACACCATCATATGCACCATGACCAAGGAGCCCAACGTGGACGCGTACATCGGCGGCCAGAAGGTCCTCAACACGGGCGTCTTCAAGCGCACGTTGGTCCTTCAGGAGGGCATCAACACAATCGAGATCAAGGTCATCGACAGGGTCGGTAACGAGCAGGTGAAGTCGGTCGTCATCTACAGGGACACGGTGAAGCCCGTGCTGAACGTGCTCACCCCAGTGGGCGACTACCTGCTCACCCGCGAGGCCATCATCCGGTTCACCGGCACCTCGCAGGGCGCAGACAGGGTGGGCGGCGGCGTGTTCGTCGTGCACAAGGGGACGTCGTTCCCGGCCGTGCTCGTCACAGGCGACTGGGCGGGCAAGGCCACGTGGAAGTACGACCTGACGCTCGGTCCGAACGACTTCGACCAGTTCATCGACGTCAAGGCGGTGGACGTGGCAGGGAACGAGGTCGTCAAGACCGTCCAGGTGGTCTACGACATCATCCCACCGGTCCTCGCCCTCACGTCCCCGCCCCAACCAACGTTCGACACCAAGGTCCCGCGCGTCAACATCAACGGCTCGACCGACGAGAACATCCTGATCGTCTACCTGAACGGCATCGAGTTCCCCGTCAAGGACGGCCTGTTCACGGTCGTATGGCCGCTCACAGCGGGGCTCAACCCCATCGACATCAACGTGAAGGATGAGGCGGGCAACAACGTGACTCTGACGCTCAAGGTGACGTACACCCCGCCGAAGCCGATAAAGGAAGTGGAGCCCCCGGGACCCGGCACCTCGAACCTATGGGGCTGGATCCTCATAGTCGCGGCCGCGACCATCGTGGTGACGGCGTTCGTCATCACCAGTGGCCGTGCGGGGAGGAGGTGAAGGAGATGAACTCCTTCACCAAGGCATCGATTCTCGTCCTTCTCGGACTGACGGTGCTTCTGGCCGCGGGCGCCCTCATGGCCGCGGCGGACCCCGCGGACACCAGCCACGAGCCCACGGAGGACTGGGTCTTCGACGAGGGCAAGACCACGACGATCAAGAAAACGGTATGGACCGTCGAGTACTCGATCACCGTGATGAACAACTCGAGGCTCATCCTCGATGATTGCACGTGGATATTCAACGGGGCCGACCCGGACTATCCCATCTTCATCCTCGCGCAGGAGGATGGCTTCCTCGAGATCAGTAACTGCGAGTTCAATTCCGCTGACGACGGGAAGGGCTACTACATCGAGGCCCACGACACCTTCAAGATGGTGAACACCGTGGTCACCGGGATGGTGCTGAACCCGACGTCCGACGGCTGCATCGCCTGCTATGAGTGCGATGTGACGCTGGAGTTCCTCACGTTCCTCAACAACCGCGCGGGCAACGGGCTGTACACCCACAACTGCAACGTCACCGTCGCGAACTCCCTGTTCAGCGACATAAAGGTGGACGGCATCTACCTCTTCGTGGGCGACAACGAGTGGAACGTGAGCTACAACGCCACCATCCAGGACACCGAGATAATGAACACGACCGACGACGGCATCTCGCTGCAGGCCTACACGAACTACGGGAACGCCCGCCTCAATATGTTCAACACGAAGGTCCATGACACGAAGGGCGGCGGCGTCATCATCGACGTCGGCGACCACAGCAGCAGCGACTACGGCAACGGGTCCGTGTTCGTCGAGCTGGAGTCGTGCGCGATCTACAACATCGCCGACATGGGCATGTACACCAGCTCGCTCTACCAGGTGGCGGGCACCGCCGGCCAGAACATGTACAACGTCTCCCTGCTCAACTGCACCATGACGAACGTGACGAACACCGGCATCTATGTCCAGATAGTCTATTCGGCCGCGAACTACAACCTCAAGATATTCAACACCAAGTTCACGGACATCTCGATAAAGCCAGCGTTCGACCGCATCGGTGCCATCTGGTGGTGGTACCAGCTGACGAGCGGCACGGGGTCGCTCAACGTGACCAGGTCGAACTTCACGCACTGCAACCCCGCTGGTTTCTTCTGCTGGGACTACGGTGCGTGCAACTTCAGGTTCCAGGACACCGAGTTCACCCGGAACATCATGGACGGCATCTTCGACCAGGTGAAGTCGAGCGCCACGCAGAGCCCGATCTTCGTCGACAACTGCACGTTCCACGACAACGAGGGCTACGGCATCAGGTCGGACGTCGAGTACCAGTATACCGGCGGTTGCCAGCCCGTGATGGTCTCCAACTCGACGTTCCTCCGGAACGGGAACGCGGCCCTGGCCGTCACGAGCGCCTCGTACGAGTACTCGAGCAACTCCGGCTTCAACGTGACCAATACCCTGATCAAGGACCACCAGAGCCTCGCCATCAAGATCAACCCGAGCCAGCCACAGGGCGCCGTGATTCTGCACATGGAGAACTGCACCGTGCTCAATACCGGTGGTATCTACGTGGGCTGTGAGGGGTCCTATGGCTACAATGGCCAGCCGTACATCGACTGTCTGATAATCAACTCGACCATTACCAACAGCACCTCCACGGCCCTGACGGTCAGGTGCAGTTCCCAGTACTACGGCATCAGGGGCGGGCTGGTGTTCTACAACTCGACCATCACCAAGGCGGCGGGCGAGGGCATCAGGTACACCCTATCCCAGATGTACGACTACAGCGGCGGGGGCGGCGTGGAAGGGTCCGTGGACATCCGCAACAGCACGGTCCAGAACGTCAATGGCATCGCCCTCTCGGTGACGTTGTCCACCACGGCCCAGGGCAAGCGCACCCTCTACATCGCCAACTCGTCGTTCTACGATGGCCAGCGCGGCCTGTTCTCGGTGGGCTTCGGCGGTGAGATGTGGTACGGCGAGGTCAAGGGCATGCTCAAGGAGGACGTGTACCTCATCGGTGGGAAGGTCGACCTCCACTACGTGAAGTTCACGCTCATCGCGGACACAAAGTTCAAGGCGGTCGAGGGCGGCGAGCTCTACTTCTACTACGACCTCACCATCGTCGTGAGGTGGGACACCGGCGCCGCCGCCGTGGGCGCGAACGTCCAGATCATGGACAACACCGAGAAGCTCATCTCGGTGCAGACCGTGCCGTCGTCCGGCAAGCTGGACACGTTCACGATGAACCCCTACTTCGCCCGCGAGACCGGCCTGTTCTCGACGACGCCCTACGTCATCAACGCGTCCTTCCTGCAGGTCACCAAGACAGTGGGCGTCAAGCTCGACTACAACAAGGTCGTCGAGATCATCCTCGAGGACCACTTCGAGCCGGAGATCTACATCCTGCGCCCGAAGGAGGGCCACGTCCAGCAGTCGGTGACGCTGCAGGTGTACGGTTCCGCGTGGGACGCCCAGTCCGGCATCAAGACGGTGCTGGTCTCCCTCGACGGTGTGAACTGGTTCCCTGCGACGGGCAAGCTCAGCTGGCGCTACACGGTCGAGGTCAACGAGACCCTCATCGGCCGGTTCTCGGGCGTGTTCAACCTGAGGGCGAAGGCGATCGACTACGCGAACAACGAGCGGATTGCGTTCGTCCTCATCCGCATCGACCCGACCCCGCCCCAGCTGACGGTGGACTACCCCTACGACGGGTTCATGACCAACAACCCCGACCTCTGGGTCCGGGGCGTAACCGAGATTGGCAGCAGGGTCGAGATCAACTCGGTGCCCGTGGACCTCGTCGTCTCGATGTTCACCCACAAGGTCACCCTCGTGGAGGGCCCGAACACCATCTCCGTCATCTCGATAGACACACTGGGCAACATCAACATCATCCGCATGACGGTGTACCTCGACACTCAGAAGCCCTACCTCATCCTCATCAGCCCTGGTGAGGAGGGGGGGACGACCAACACCCCCAACATCATGGTATCGGCCCAGCTCGAGGAGGGCCTCGACATCAGCATCAACGGCCGCCCGATCCCCTACGATTCGCCCGCCTACCCGGCGGGCACTGGTGAGCTCAATTACGAGCTGCCGCTGGAGCCCGGCGAGAACGTGCTCGTCATCCAGGCCCGTGACAAGGCGGACAACCTCCTCGTCATCGAGAGGGTCGTCACCTTCGACACGACACCGCCATGGATCCAGGTCATCTCGCCGACCGAGGGTGCGCTGCTGGCCAAGCCCGAGGTAACCATCATCGGGACCGTCGAGCCCACGGCGACTCTGCTCATCGCCGACGAGGACGTGACGATCCTGAACGGCTACTTCGAGCGCACCATCCTGTGCCTCGAGGGCCGCAACGACATCCTGCTGAACGCGACCGACCTCGCCGGCAACTATTACGTCGAGACGATCGTCGTCTTCGTGGACACGGAGGACCCGGTGATAAAGATCACCGACCCAGCGGTCAACACGGTCATCGTCAAGGAGAAGCGGTACTACATCAACGGCACCTGCGCCGTCAAGATGACGGACGGGACGACCAAGGTCACGGGGTCGCGGATACTGCTCAACGGATTGCCCTACACCCTCATCGACGACGGGACGGGCCAGCTCATGAGGCAGTCCATCTCGATAGCCGAGAACGGGACGTTCTCGCTGCCGGTCGACCTGCTCGAGGGCAAGAATGACTACACGGTCGAGGTCCAGGACGCCGTGGGCAACGGCGCGACGGCCTCGCGGGCCATCCGCCTGGACACGCACGCCCCGACGCTGGTCGTGTACATCGACCCGCTCGTCAGGAAGGACAACAAGCTGACCTCCCCCGCGAGCACAGTGAACATCACCGGCTACACCGACCCCGGCTCCGTCCTGACCGTGAAGGGGATACTGCTACCAGTGGCCGACGACGGCACCTTCGTCATGCCCTTCGTGCTCAACCCGAAGGCCATAGTGACGGAGATCGTCATCGACTCGCTCGACCCCGCGGGCAACGTCCGCGAGATCCGGCAGAACATCACCTACATGCCCGTCACGGGAGAGGTACAGAAGGAGACCAACTGGGGCCTGTGGTTCCTGTTGATCAGCCTGATTATACTCATCGTGGTCGGCGTCGTGTCCGCGTACGTGGTACGGAGCCGTCGCGACGAGTGGCTGGAGATGGAGGCCGCGAGGACGACACCTGTCGCCCCCATAGAGCCTCTCGAGCCGGTGAAGGGCGCAGAGACGCTGCCAGGCCCTGACGAGATCGGCATCAAGGAGGAGGGCAAGGGCGGCAAGCCCCCAGAGGGCCCCGCGGCCGCCTCCACGACCGCCGCCCGGCCCCGCCCGCGGCCCCCGCAGGCGAGGAGGGCGCCGCCGGCACGCCCGGCTCCGAAGGCCCCCGGCGCCCCCGAGGGGGACGCCAAGGACCTCTCGGACCAGGGGGCCGAGGCGGAATCCAAGGCCGAGGAGACCGACCAGGAGGGGATGTGAATGCAAGACGGCAAGATCGCAATCAGGATGGGGTTCGTGACGCTGCTCGCGCTGGTTGGCGTGGCCCTAGCACTCGTGGTGTTCACGGCGCCGGCGCACGCGAGCATCACGGGCGACGCGCCGCCCATGTCGGGCGACTGGATTGTCAGCCAGGTGACCTGGGTCGTCGACGAGCCCAGCGTGCTGGTGTTCGGCAACGCGATAATCGAGAGCACCCTGCACATCCACAACAGCACCGTGTACATGGTGCTGTACATGGACAACGAGTACAAGATCAACGTGACCGCCACGGGCAACCTGCAGGCCAACAACAGCCGCATCACCGCGCTCGACACGTACAGCGAGTATGGGTTCCTCGTGTACGGCAAGATGTCCCTCAAGCTGTGCAAGGTCCAGGAGATGTTCAACGGCGTCCGCGTCATGACGACCAAGGACGTCACCATCGAGGACTGCGTCCTGGAGAAGGCGTACGGCCAGATCCTCTACCTCGAGAACGCCAACCACACGACCATCAAGAACGTCAAGTTGCAGTCCGACGAGGCCGGCGTGACCGCGACGGGCACCCTGCGGAACGACAACTACAACAGCAACCCCACCATGACGGTGACCCCCGGAGGGGGCGCCATCTACATAAAGGGCGGCACGCCGACGCTCAGCGGTTTGGACGTGTCCGTCAACGGGACGGTGTACGCCACAATCACGCTGGAGGACTTCTACTACTACGGCTACTACTACACCCACCTGATGTTCCCCCTCATCGGCATCGACAGCAAGGACATGAAGGTGGTCTCGGGCATCAACGTCCGCGACAGCACGGCCAACTTCAAGGTGCACTACGACGCCTGGGCGAACGGCACGTACTATCCCTACTACGCCTACTTCTACGTGTACACCTACTACTACGCGAACGCCATCAACGTCCTCAACTACGGGGACGTCACGCTCAAGGACTGCACCGCAGGCAACATCAAGATCGGCAGCACGGCATCAGACTACACGGTCAGGAAGGCCGCCTACTACTACACCTACGTGTACACCTACAACAACAACATGGGCATGAAGCTCTTCGCGGCCACGGTCAACGCGAAGTTCCACGACGCCGGGCCGCACACCTTCAAGCTGACCCTCAAGGACGCTTCGTTCGAGAACGTGGGCGTGCTCCAGACGTCGATGTCCCCCGACTACGACGGCACGCAACAGCCGACGTTCGAGTCCTATGTCGTCATTGAGAACGTCAAGATAAACAAGGGTTCGCAGCCGTTCGTCTTCGGGACCTCGCCGCGGTTTAGCCTGGTGAAGACGTTCAAGAACGACTACAAGATCACGAACTGCACCTTCACCAACATGACCGGCCCCGCGACGTCCCTGTCATGGGGCGCGGGCCCGGGCGTTGACGCCAACAAGAGGACGTTCGAGCTCTACGAGGACCTCAC
>Ga0316628_100004105_pt1 | contig 11359 bp, 9 predicted proteins | sample OWC_Aug_M2_C1_D5_FD_207648 | JGI IMG/M metagenome (GOLD analysis project Ga0316628, IMG submission 207648) | Wetland soil microbial communities from Old Woman Creek delta, Ohio, United States - OWC_Aug_M2_C1_D5_C | ecosystem: Environmental > Terrestrial > Soil > Wetlands | place: USA: Ohio... | reverse complement strand
CCATTGTCGGCCAGTCCATCGTTGCCGATACGCCATTCGAAGCCTCAATGACCAAAGACGGCATCGACATCACCTCGGTGGAGGGCGCGGCGACACTGCCCTACGCGATTCCCAACCTGCAGGTCGAACTGCACAGCCCAAAAAATGCCGTGCCTGTCCAGTGGTGGCGGTCGGTTGGCCACTCGCATACGGCGTTCGTGGTCGAAACCATGATCGACGAACTGGCGCATCTTGCCGGCAAAGACCCGGTGGCCTACCGGCTCGACATCCTGCCTGCCGCTTCGCGTTACAGAGGCGTGCTGCAATTGGCCGCGGATAAAGCCGCTTGGGGCAAAATGAAGTTGCTTGCCGATCATGCTTACGGCGTCGCGGTACACAAGTCGTTCAACAGCTACGTCGCGGAGATCGCCGAAGTGTCATTGGAAAACGGCAAGATCCGCGTGCATCGCGTAGTCGCCGCGGTTGATTGCGGCATGGTGATCAACCCGGACGGGGTGCGTCAGCAGATCGAAAGCGCCATCGTCTACGGACTCTCCGCCGCCTTGCATGGCGCGATCACGCTGGAAAACGGCCGCGTGATGCAATCCAATTTCAACGACTACGCGCCTCTGCGCTTTTCCGAAATGCCGCAGGTCGAGGTACATATCGTGGCAAGCAGTGAGCCGCCCACCGGCATCGGAGAACCGGGCACGCCACCGATCGCGCCTGCAGTTGCCAACGCGGTGTTCGCGCTGACCGGCAAGCGCATGCGCCGCATGCCGTTCGACCAGGAAAGCTTTGCCTGATCGGGGGCCTGATCCGGGTGAAATCGCCGGGTTCGCCTGACTTATCCTGACAGACTGTGTCATATCTCGAATGACCGGGTGCGGCCAACACCTGCCATAGCGTCTAGTAAATAGAGTGACCGCTTTTATTGATCCATAACGTTGCTTCTAGTCCTACTTCTTCGACGCTTCGATGATCTGAAACGGCGAGTGCGTCGGTATCACGCGCTCGAACTTCAAGCCCGAGGCATCGAGGAGCGCCTTGTACTCCTTCAGCGCCCGCTCGCGGCCCGGCAGCATGACCATCATGTTCAGGTCCATCATGGAGGCGAAGCTTGGCGAGTTGTCGTCGGGGATGATCATCTCGACGATGTACAACCTCCCGCCGCCCGCGAGCCTGCGTGCGCAGTTGCCGAGAATGGTTCGGCATTGGTCGTCGTTCCAATCGTGGAGAATCTGCTTGAGCAGGTAGACGTCACCCTCGGGCACGTCGACGAAGAAGTCGCCTCCCATGGCCTCGGCGCGACCGCCCAGCCCGTGCGCTTCCAGTGCCTCGAGGGCGCGGACGGCCACGTTGTGCAGGTCGATCACGATGCCCGACGTTCCGGGGTTCTTCTTCAGCACCGCTGCCAGGAGCGTCCCGTGCGAGCCGCCGACGTCGACGATCTTCTTCGCCTTCGAGAAGTCGCAGACGGTTGCCACCTCGTTCGCGACCATTGCCGCGAGGTTGGTCATGGCGCCGCCAAACACCGCGGCCTCCTGAGGGTGCTCCTCATACCACTCGAAGATCTCCTTACCGAGCGCCTTGGGCGCGGCGCGTTCACCGGTCTTCACCGTGTCGATCAAGCTCCCCCAGGCCATCCAGTGTCCGTGATCCGTCTCGGCGATGGCGAAGTCGCGCAGTGAACCGGGCGTGTTGGACTTGAGCACGTCGCCCAGCGGTGTCAGTTGGAAGGTATCCGGCTGGATCTCCTTGAAGAACCCCAGGCCGGTGGCGGCACGGAGGATGCGATAGGTGGCGTCCGGGTTGGAGCCGCACTTCTTCGCGATGACGGCGCTCGTCAGCGGCTTCTCGGCGAGGGCATCCGGGATGGCGAGGCGACAAAGCGAGCCGACTAACTGGCTCACCCAGTATCCGGTGATCATCTGCATGACGCGGGCAGGCGGGGGAAGTTGCTCAGAATTATTCGGCTGGGACATGATTCTCGCTTTCGGGGAGCGGGCTGGTATTGGACGATAATAAGTATGAGTATAAGAAGCATAAACACTCATTTCTGCGCTGGTCAAGGGGTGGCAGGCCTTTGTATTCTTCACGGCAATGGCCGCAAGGGGTCGAACCCGGTCTTACGAGATTTGACCCTGCTGCCGACATTGGCCAAACGGTATGCCATATGCCTCCACCAACCGTTCGAATTCACGGGCCGCTAAAAGCACTCCAATGCAATAACGTCAATAATCGACTTGATATATTTCTAAAGACGGCAGATGCATTCCCGTCAGTCTGCGGTGGCGGGAATCATCGAGACAGATCGCGAAATCGCCTCGCCCATCCGAAAATCTCCTTAGACTAAATTGAGAATTATGCCCAGCTATCTGCATTTTGTATTTGCGCATCCGTCTTGGGGCATCTCTGCACCAGATAATGCTTCTTTCGCATTTGATATCGAGGCTGCTCGGACCGATATCGCAGACTTCTCGCAGGGAATAGCCCGGCGCCACAAAGGAATGTGAAATTAGACATCCATCAATTTCCATATATAACGGTAGTCTCTCAAGCCAAGTCAGTACATCGTCCGGAATGACGCCCCTAAAGGATGCGAGCGTGGCGATACCGCCATTCAGCATCCACATTCCTTCTTGGTAAAAGCCAGTCTTGCGACAATAGTCGAGCAGCATGTGCTCGTGATTGCCATTAATGGCACGGCCATTTGACATAAACCAGTCAATGACAGCCCTCGAGTCCGGCCCTCGGTCAACCATATCTCCAAGAGAGATCACCTCGTCGTCTGGCATCTTCTTGAGCAAACGCATCAAGGCATCAAAATTACCTGCGATATCGGCTATGATGTTAGGCATCGTTCATTACATCAAAGATTAAATGCCTGGATGGCGGACTATCGTGATTATATGTCCTTACGGAAGCACTATTAACAATAGGGGCCGCCACCGGCCCTCACACATCAAACCTAGTATCTTACCCTTCCGTCTTCTTTTCGTTGCGCTTGATGTCGTGCGAATAAGTGATAGCACCTTTCTCAGTCAAGCCCGCACCCTCACAAACGCATGCAAAACCACTTCCTCAATGTCATATCTTCTGCGCTCGCGCACACTGGAACCAAGACCAAGATTAGACTTGCAACAGGGTATGTCATGAATCCGCATGACTAAGTAGTGGAGCGCAAGCCGGATCGCGGTTAAACGTCACAATGGGCGACTGGTAATGTGGCATTTTACGTCAGCTCGCAATTAGGCGCGTGATCGAAGAAAGCGAAAATGACCGAGAGATCAATAACGCAACCGAATATACACCTCAATGTCCGCTTCGGAATATTCTCTGGCGTGTCAGTGAACGGCGGTTCCGGGTCGACGACTGCCCCCCAGCCAAGAGCGGCAACATAGCGTTCGTTTGATCGCCTGAGTATGCCACGTCTGGCCGAGCCAGTGGCCTATTCCTCCTTGATCTCCTTACGCACTGCGGCGAGCCGTTTGCGCAATTCGGGAAGAGCCCCTGCTGCGGCCGGGTTCGCCGAAAGTCCTGCGATCGCGCGATCAACCATATCTAATCCGAGAGAAAGCCCAAAGCGCGCCGTGACTCGCCTGAGCGCGCTTTGAAAGCCGGGGTCTGACCGCAATTCGGTTTCGCCGAGCACCTGCGCCTTCGCCACCAGATCGGTGAGAATCGCGATCGCCCGGCGCACATTCGCGGGCGAGGTAAGATCGCCCGATTGCGTGAACTGCTCTACCTCTGGCAGGCTCGTCGCGAAGCGCCGAAGCGCTTCGGCCTGTTCTTGGTTACGCGGATGATCCTGGTGCATGATCGCTTGCGCGGCGCCCATGATCGCGAATGGCGCGAGCGCCGCGTGCGTCAACAGCGGCCCGCCCGATATGACGCCGCCCAGCGCCAGACCGGAGAGCGCCAAGCCTCCGCCTAGGTGCACTAGATGCAACATCTTGCCTTCGATCGCAAGCAGTTCACTCATCAGAGCGCGCACTGGCGCGAGCCCGAAGCCGGCGGCAGCGAGCAAACTCGCCAGCGATTGGGCCGATTCTCCATGAAGCTTGAAATGCTCGTATGCCGCAAAAGCGATGGCGGCGATCAAGAGAAACGCGCCATGAAGAAGCACCTTGCCCACGATCGATCGCGCGGGAGGTCGAGGCGCAGAGGGATTTTCGGGATGGGGATTTTGATCAGGATTCATTGTCCTATTATCATCTTTGCGCATAATAGTCTCTTATCCATGACGAATGACGTTTCGTTATCATAGCCGTTAACTCGTTAGCAGTCTTGCCAGACTGCCCACGTTGGGTCATGGCCACCCCCAGGCAAACGAGCCCACAAGTGCGACCGTTTGACCGAGGGCTAACGAAAATTTTTGTTCAAAGACATATGTTGACCTTCGATTTTCGGATCAGCGTTACTTGTTAAAATAGCCAAAACAAGTCAAGGAGAAGTCCATGCCGGTCAACAGCTGTCACCCCATCGCCGCACATCGCAAGCTGCGACTGCCCGACTGGTATGTTTCCAGCCTAATGTTGGACCGCGCATTGGATGCCATTCTGCGGCGGGTCCACATCGACCGCCGGCACGATATCCCGTATCTTGCAGGCTATAGCGCAGATGGCAAAACCATATATATTGATCGCCATGTCCCCAAATCATTCACGTTTCGAGGCAAGGAGGTTTTCACGGATCGTTACCTCATCCTCCATGAAGCCGTAGAAAAGACTCTTATTGATGAACTAGACCTTCATTATCAGCATGCCCACCAGATCGCCACCCGTGCCGAAGAGGCAGCGGTGAATGCGGACAAGATCTCGTGGCGATCCTATGATAAGTTCATGCAGAAATACATCAAACAGCTCGGAGACGAGCGCCTCACAAAGCTACCAGTAGATCTCGATTTAAAACCGTATCGGGACGAACATGATAAGGATCTGCTAAAGCGCATGGCGAAGGCGGTAAAAAAAGAACGCCTACCAAACCGGCGTAGCCGTGACCGAAAGCCCATTTAGATTCGCCATCGAACAACGGTAGCTGCGTATCAAAGGATAATAAGACGTGTAACCTCAGCTGAAGCGTTGATGGTCCACTTTGGGTCGTAAATTGCCTGCCGACACAGTCAAGTATCGGCCGCGAGCAGAGGTAACGCCGAACTGGCGTTACCGACCCGCTGAGTCCATTTAGCCATGGAGAGCAAATACGTGCAATTCGTGACTATGGCCCAGAGTCATTCCATAGTACTGACAGCAATGTTAGGTGGGAGAGGTCGACTGGCAGATATCGCCTAAGGCACATCGCCTTCCTTAGCGTTCCATTGAAACCACCAATGCAATGGGGTTACCTACTATCCGCTTGAACCAAATTATCGGGCAGTGTACTCGCCGCAGCTGTTGTCCCTGCGGTCGGCTGCGAGGCGCCTCGGTCGCCCTGTGCTGCATCTGCAGACGTGGCCGCGGCTTCCGGCTTGGCCTTGGTCTGTTCGCCGCTGGGGCTGAATTTCTGTGCCGCACTCGCCGGCGGAGTTTGGTCATTCCTGGATTGCATCCAGCCCTGGCGCTCCAGATTTACTTCCTGAACCGCGTCGGCTTCGTTCACCTGCTTGATCAAGCCCTCGTCCGGAATGCGCAGGATATAACCCGCCTTGAGTCCATTGACGTTGTTGTTGAAAAAGGCCTCGGGGTTTTTCTTGACCATCGCAAGCATCACCTGCTGGATGGAGACTGACGTATTTGGACGCAGCGCCTTGGCGATGGACCACAGGGTGTTAGAGCGCATCGTCGGTCCGTAGCTGTCATGGCCGAGCTTCGGCTCAATTGAGCGCGTGGCGATCGCCGGCGTCGGCGCTGCGGTAGCCGTTTCCTGCTCGGGGGCCGCCGAACCTACTATGGTCTTTTCCCCGGACACGCCCGCGACCGGTGTTTCCGTCGGCGATGCTGCTTTCTGGGTAGTGACCGGCGGATCCAGCAAAACGGTATACTCGCGCATGACCTGGCCCTTAGGCCCGGTCACTTCAAGGATAAAATCGATAAACGGTTCCTTGATGGCGTCTTGCGAGGTAAGCTTGATGACCGGTTTGCCGTCCTTGTCCTTCACAAGCGTGAACTTGATGAGATCGGGCGCCGTGGAGCGGTCAATGCCGGCCTTTTCATAGTCATTCTGGGACGCGACGCCGATGCGGGCCTCGTCCAATTCGCCTACCTCGGCGGGCAGCACGCTGATCTGAGCATCCAGCGGTTGATTGAGATATGAATTTAGCTTGATATCCCCCAGTTCCAGGGCGCCTGCCCGATAGGGGGCGAGCAGGGCAATCAGTGCCGAGACAAAAACCCACTTTACCTTTACTGTACTTCTCATTGCCTTCCCTAACCCGTGTCTCGCAATCGTCTGAAAGCCATGAACCCGGTTCGATGGTTTGTCAAATGACGGACCTCGCATAGCGACGTCATCGCGCGGCGGCGCGGGTTGCGGACAAGATTCAGCGACACCATAAGGGTGATGATCCATGAGGCCAGGTATATCGCCAGGTGTCCCGGAAGGATAAGAAAAACGTCCGATATTTTCATAACGCTTTTTAGACGACGGTAATTTCATAGGTAGCTGCTCGGCTCTATATTTCGTATGCGCCGTGAGGATACGGGCGGCACAGCCTAAAAAATACCAAGCACATCACATTCTGAGTTCCGCCCGGATGTTTTGAGCGCAGATTGAGCGTTACGTCGCAAATGCAGCCCACTTAGCTGCCGGCATTTTCGGATCCAAGTTGTAAAAGTAACGTACTCACACCCCCGGTCAGAACTAAAGCCGACACTCATTCCCAGGACACAGAAAGGCTCTCCTGGCCGATTGCGCCCTATTTAGCAAGTTGAATGCCGTGAATTGGCGCCGGCCTTCATGGATGGTTGCACAATTAGTGCGTTAAAGGCCGTCGGGAGTACTTGCACACTCTTATTTCAGGCTCTGGAAACTGCTAACGCTTTTGCCTTCAATTGTATCGTCTAAACGCGCAAGCAGCACATCCACTGCCTTGCCTCCAATTTCAACAGCGGATGGATGAAATTTCTCGAAATCCGTGTTGGTAATATTTGAGGTGTCAAGGAGGATGATGGCTTTGCTATCGCCCGGATCCGCCTCCTTGAGTGTGGAGTCCTTCCAAATTACCTCCCCGTTCTTGTTATAGGCGATCGCTGTGATTGATGCCATAGCGCTATAGTTTTTCTTGCCGAAGTTTAATCCGATGATGCTGACGCCAGACTTGGCCGAGGCAATCGAAAAATTCATAGTCACGCCGATGACGCCGTCAACGCCCAGTTCCTTTGCCAATTGGGCGTATTTCTTCTCATCAGAAATGTATTTGTAGTTGTTCGCTACGTTGATGGGATTGTTCGTAAACAACACCTTCATTGATCTGTCGTCTTCCTTGACATTCTTGTATGCCTTGCTTGCGAGCACGGTCTTCTCGGAAAGCAAGGTAAAATTCTTGGAACCGCCTAGAGTTCGAATAACTTTTTGATCGAGTTTATTGATGATCGGCTGGGTGTTGGCGCCCGGGATATCATCAGTGTTCTTAAATAGCTGAGTCAGGCCTTTTTCTCCTTGAAATGTTTTCAGCGAGGCGATTGATACGACAGCGAATCGCTTCTTGGCTCCGAAGGAATTTTTGTCGACATCGGCGGAGCCGGTGACGACCATATGGGAGCACCCTGAAACCACAAGACCACCGATTATAATCAAGACTAAGCTATACACATTAAAAGAACGCATGTCGTCTCCTCCACAAAACTTGCATCACCGCGTATCGGAGTGACAATGATTTCCTTGAATGCTTCACCAAGGCCAACTGGAAACAGCTATGTATGCCAGCGGCCGCAACAATAGCAAATCATTAGGCCGGAGAGTAAAAGATTAAATAGAACCCAGAGTATGCGGCGCGGTCCCAGCATTGGGCGAAAAAAAACATGCCCATCGGCCGGCCAAACGTTCAGCGGGCATCTTCCATTCAATCGGGACTTTTCCGCGCATGGCCCAACGGTCAAGTTTTGGCCGATAGGGAACGTTTAATGATTTTCTACTGTCGCGAGATCATTGGATCCGCTCAGCATGCCGAAATTAATAGTGTCAGCTGGTCACCAGTATTTTGGAAAGTCACAGAATTACGTTGATAGCGTGCCCGAGCTGACGAATCTGGCATTGGTATGGGAGTCTTTCTCTCCAATAACCGGTAGTTTACTTGGCCGTGGCTCGCCAGCTGAAGTTGCCGGAAACGCGCCCACGTTGTATCTACTTTGAAAAACTTTAGTTAACGGATTTACGGCCAAGGACACTATCAGCGCCCCACTCTGGCTTAACTGTCAATTCGCCATGTATCCAATTCTGTCTATTTAATACGAAACTGTTACCTAGTTCCCTGTCCTGTTTCCTCAAAATCGTATGATAAATATATCCATTTGCATCGTTAACGTACCGCCTCGTGAAGTGCGGTTAGCTAAAGACGCATTGCGCCTCACTCGCCCGCCGAGGCTCAGGAAGCACGATATTTCACATAAACCACAATAACTTTTTTGAACATTAAGCTATATGACCGACGTCAAATACTCTGGAGCTGACAATGGATATTTCCGTTGCAAAAAATGATGTGGCGCATCTCAAGTCAGGAATTGTTGAAGACAATGCGCCTCACACCTCGTTGATCGAGCTTTCTCAGGTCAGCTTCCTCAAGGCGTATACTGCGCATTTCACGCTTTTCGACGGACATTTTGTTTCTGTGTATACCAAAAACCTGTTTACCAAGCCTAAAAAATACTGGATTGATCTCACTTATTTGGAAGCGTCACCCCAACGAATTTTCAAGATCGACCGGCCAGCGCTTTATGCCACCGGCGCTCTGGGACTGACCTCAATGATCTTCCTGTTAATCACCTCGCTCTCCGCGCAGCCTTTATACTGGTTGCCGGTTCTCATCTCCCTCATTTGCAGCACTCTGATTGCCTTCTGTGTCCTGATTTATCGCTCTAAGGATAGATATGTTTATTACAGCCGGTACGGGCGCATTAACTGGATGGAGTTTTTGATCAATAAACCCAACCGGCGCTCTTTCAAAGAATTCATCGAGGTGCTCACCAACGCCATCCAAGCGGCAAGTGCCAACCAAAGTTCCAAACATGAGGAAAGATTAGGAGCGGAGTTGCGCGAACACCGTCGGCTCAAGGATAAGGGTATTCTGTCGTCCCAGGTCTATGAAGCCATCAAGAAACAATTTCTTGGTCAGCATATACAACCGCAGGCGAGCTCTGCCCCAAAGAACGATCCTATCGTAAACAAAAGAATTCAGAGTGCCCCGCTACGGTGACATATCCGATCAGCAGACTACGCAAATTAAACCTGCATGCGATAACCGGTTGTTCCGGGTCGGCAAGTGCCCATGCTGCGATGAAGCAAACTTGTGTTTCCCCACCCACAATGGAGGAAACACACCGTGGAACACAATCAGGATATTGTGAACGGCACTTCTCACCATATTCCTGGGAATAGGGATCGGGCCAAAGTCCCCATTGAAGCTACGAGAGATTTGGGCGATTCGAATCCGACTTCAGATGGCCCAGCGCATAAGAGATCTCGCCCTTTTCAATCTGGCCATCGACAGCAACCTTCGTGGATGTGATTTGGTCAGGCTCCAAGTACGTAACGTCTCCCACAACGGAAAGGCGGTGTCCCGGACAAACATCATGCAGCAGAAGACCGCGCAGCCGGTGAAGTTTGAGTTGACCGATCAGACCCGTGAAGCGGTTGAGGCATGGGTTGCCGCGGCGCAGCTCTCTGGAGGCCAGTTCCTATTCCCAAGCCGTATGCGGCATTCTCCCCATATTTCGACCCGGCAATCTGCCCTATAGTCAAAAGGTGGGTAATGCTTGCCGGGTTAGACGCCGACGACTATGGTACGCACACGCTGCGCCGCACAAAAGCAACGCCGATTTGTCGGCGGACAAAGAATCTTCGCGCCGTTCAACTGCTACTCGGGCACACTAAGCTGGAGAGCGCAGTTCGATATCCGGGAATAGAGGTCGACGACGCTCTGGAAATGTCCGAGCAGACTGAAGTTTGAGACAATCGGAACTCGGAAGCGACCGCTCCGATCGGTCGCTTGCCGGCCAATACCCGCCATTGCTCCCACTAAGCTGAGTGTCCGCTTTTCCAGGAGAATATATTTGCTTCTACCAACTTGGATCCGAATGTTTCAGGGAGGTCAGGATCCCCTATGAGACTTTGAAGTTGTAGATCATTCCATGGGCGATATGCGGCTTCCCATCCTTGGCGTCAGGCATGAAACACAGCAGCGCGTATTCCCCGGGGCTTAGGTTGAGCAACAGGTTATTTTCCTTCTTCGGAGCCTCGGCGGTGATGCCGGCGACCGGGGCGCCCGGCGGCGGTCCCTGCATACCGGATTCCACCCACTTGGCGATGTCCTCGCCCTTCTTGCCTGGCTGCAGACGGAACATCTCTGCCTCGTGCAACTGGGTACCGTTGTTGACGATCCGAATGACATGCTGTCCGGCGGTGGGGGGCGCCGAGAAGGTGAATGCATAATTGGTAAGCGTCAGTGTCAAGTCGCTGGCCGGTATGGACCGCGCCTCGCTGGACGGGGTCACGGTCAAGGCTTTAGTCATGCCCTTCATCATGTGCGGCTTGCCGTCGCTATTCGGGATGACGCAGATCACGGCGTAGTTGCCGGGCGACAGATCAACGACGTCCTCGTCCTGTCCGCCTTTCGGCAAGGGGGCATTCGGGCCACCCACGAATACGGCCCAGGCCGGGGGCGGGCCTGGGGGCAGTGAGGTGAAGTCGGCAAGGGTCTTGCCATGCTCTAGCTTCACTAGTGTCACGTGATGCAGTTGGTTGCCATCATTGGTAAGGTGGAACAGGGTCGGTCCCGCCGGCAGGGTGTCCGCCATCTCGAACTTAAATTCCTTGGCCACTACGTTTACGACATTTGGTCCCGCCGTCGCTGTGGCGTGCGCTACCGATGGCAGCAAAGCCTTTTCGCCGCTGATGTATGCGGTAAAGGCGAACAACCCAACCCCCACTAAGTACCAGGCCCTTTTCATTGATGTTCTCTCCCAGTGAGTAGACATAGCATGCAATGTAGCCCAAAGCCGGACCTAAGGGAAATAAATTCCTCAACACTGGGGCAACAGCCGTTTACGTAATCACCTTAGAAATATTTTGTCGGGGGACAATTTCAGAAAGGGAAAGGGGGAACAATAAGAACCCCGAGCTATACCTTGAGCCTTGACCTGTCCGGCAATCTGGTCCAAGTGGATAGAAGGTTACTGCATTGGCGGATTCTCATGTCTTTACTCCAATGCCCGTTCCGGGTCGT
>Ga0316628_100004104_pt1 | contig 11360 bp, 8 predicted proteins | sample OWC_Aug_M2_C1_D5_FD_207648 | JGI IMG/M metagenome (GOLD analysis project Ga0316628, IMG submission 207648) | Wetland soil microbial communities from Old Woman Creek delta, Ohio, United States - OWC_Aug_M2_C1_D5_C | ecosystem: Environmental > Terrestrial > Soil > Wetlands | place: USA: Ohio... | reverse complement strand
GTCGGCAAACTCGGGTCCGTTATCGATGCTTTGAAAAAAGCAGGCATTAAAGAAGCGGTTATGGCAGGCAAAGTCCCAAAATCACTTTTATATAAAAGCAGAATTACGCCTGATCTGCGCGCGGTCAAGGTACTCTTCTCTCTGAAAGACCGGAGTGACGATGCGATCCTTCTGGCTGTTACAAAAGAGCTGGAGAAAGACGGCATCACCCTTCTCAATACCACAGACTTCAGTTCCCGGCTTTTGACTTCCGAAGGGGTCCTGACAAAGGGCGCTCCTTCAGAAGAAGAATGGAGAGACATCGCCTTTGGCTTCAAAATGGCCAAGGAGATGGGCCGATTGGACATAGGCCAGACGGTTGTAGTGAAAAACCTTGCCGTGATGGCGGTTGAAGCGATCGAGGGGACTGATGAGGCTATTCGTAGAGGCGGAAAACTCGCCGGCCGCGGCGCAGTGGTTGTTAAGGTAAGCAAGCCGCAGCAGGACATGAGGTTCGATGTCCCGGTGGTGGGAATGGACACCCTACGGGCGATGATGGAGGCACATGCGCGCGTATTGGCCGTCGAGGTAAAGAAAAGCATACTTCTTAATAAGGAAGAATTACTTAAGAAAGCTGATAAATCAAAAATTTCTGTTATCGGGTTCAATGGGAATGGGTAACTCCCCTCGATGGAAGATGTAGTTTTGATGGCGTATTGTTTTTTACGCCTATTCTTATTAATAATAAATCTATAAATTTCTTAAATTGGACAAATAAGGGTAATTTTGTTTATATACACCCTGTTAATTTCTATTTTAGATTTGCCAAAGCTATTCGTTAGTAATAGCTATAATTTAATGATTGAGGTGCTTATGCCATACAAAAAGGTCATGTTTTTTGTCCCACCTTTGTTGGTTCTCGCCCTCGTTCTTCCCCTGGCAGTCTCAGCGCAGGAATCAGCGAACTGTCTTGCTTGTCACAGTTCCATGAAGGGACGAATAAAGACTATCGGTGGTAATCTTATCGAGTTAAATGTGGATTCCGAAAAGTTTCAGGCATCGGTCCACAGCGCACTGGCCTGTACCGACTGTCACATGAAATTCACGGACAATCCGCACTCCTCACCCGGCGCTTCGGTGCCTCAAGATATCCTCTCGCTATCGGCAAAGATCGCCAAGAAATATCCTGTCGACCCCGTGGCTGCGGCAGCCTGTAGTAAGTGTCACGGTGAAATATATCAAAAAGTACTCACGAGTGTCCACGGCAGAAACATCACAGAAAAACATCAGACGGACGGCGCACTTTGCCTTGATTGCCATGGATCGCCTCATTACATTGTCCCTGTCAAGAACCCGGAATCGAAGGTCAGTCGCGGGCAGCAGATTGAAACCTGCGGCAAGTGTCATGGAAACAAACAGATAATAGAGAAATATAAACTTGAAGAAAATGTACTGGACAGCTTCAAGGAGAGTTTCCACGGTAGGAAACTCCACCTTGGCCATACAAAAGTCCCGGTCTGCGCAAGCTGCCACAATTCTCATGATATTATGTCCAAGAACGATCCCGCTTCCCCTGTCTTCGGCAATAACCGGCTGCAGACATGCGGCAAGTGCCATAAAGGGGCAAACGAGAAATTCATACCGGCCATAACCCATAAACGGCCTGGACCGATACCTCATTACACTGAAAAGGCTCTGATTTTGCTGGTGTTGGGGGTCTTCACCTTTATTATCTCTCATGTGCTGCTCGAGGCGTTTTCGGATATCAGGGACGCAATCTTCAGGAAAGGGGGGCACGAATAATGAGCCAGACCAATACCACAACTGCCCGGGAAATACCCAAAGAAATAGAGAGGTTCAATGTAACCTTCCGTATACAGCACATTCTCATGTTTACCACTTTTCTTCTCCTCAGCTTTACAGGATGGGGCCTGAAATATGCGGACGCACCTGCAGGCGTATCGAGTTGGTGGATACGCGTCTGGGGAGGTCCTGAAACCGCCGGTATCATCCACAGGGTCGCCGGGGTCACTATGCTCCTCGACTTCATCTGGCATGTGATCTACCTGGGTTATCTCTTCGCCACGAAGCAGATGACTATTAATTTAAAGACGACGGTAATACCCCTCCCAAAGGACATCTTTGACGTGATACAGAATTTCTTGTATTTCTTCGGGCTGTCAAAGGAAAAGGCAAGGTTCGGGAAATACTCCTATGCACAGAAATTCGATTACTGGGCGGTCTTCTGGGGCATGTTCATCATCGGTTTTTCAGGGTTTGCCCTCGCCTTCCCTATGCTCGTATCACATATCATCCCCAGGTTCGCCACTGCCTGGATATGGGAGCTCCTGTCTATCATGCACAGCGACGAGGCGCTCCTGGCTATCGTCTTCATCCTCTTCTGGCATTTCTATAACGAGCACCTCAAACCTGAGAATTTCCCGATGAGCTGGCTCTGGATAACCGGAAAGATATCGACGGAGAAGCTGAAACACCACCACCCCATTGAATATGATCTGCTCTTCCCGGATGCGAAAAAGAATAAGGATTAGGGGGGACCGATGGCAAGAAAATCAGCGGTCCTGTTCCTCGTTTTACTGCTTTTCTCCTGTAACAGATGGAAGGCCGGCGAAAAGCCGGTCGTCCAGGAGAAGGAGTCGCCTGTGATAGCCTCGTTGAAAGATTCCTCTCTCCCATGTTTCGGGTGCCATTCCTATGAAAAATTTTCCCTTGACTCAAAGGGGAAATTTTCCCATCCGAGACATCTAGGCCTCGGCGTGCACTGCAACCAGTGCCACATGATGATGCCCCACAAAGAGATGGCCTTGAACAAAGATACATGCAACAACTGCCATAACCTTACGACATTTTCCTATGCCAACTCAGGCATCCCTGTGACATTCTCTCACCAGAACCACGCAAAAAAATACGGCTGCGGCGAGTGCCACCCTAAGCTCTTCCAGATGAAGAAAGGCACCTCGAACATAGTAATGGACGAGATGTACAAGGGCGGGACCTGCGGCAGGTGCCATAACGGCAGGATTGCGTTTGCTGCAAAGGACTGCGCCAAGTGCCACAACATGGCGGCCCTGAAAAAGGACTTTAGTTACCCTTCAGGCAATATGTCGGCCGCAATCTTCAGCCACCAGGTGCACACGGCGATGTTCGAATGCGCCAACTGCCATACCGCTATCTTCAAATACAAAAAAGGCGGTTCAGGCATGAAGATGGACGACCTCTACCAGAACAAGTTCTGCGGCAAATGTCATGACGGCCAGACAGCCTTCGCCACAAGCGACTGCGAGAAATGTCATAAATAGTAATCATCAGGGGCGGATGAAAATTCCGCCCCCCACTTGCCCGCCATTATTTAATACAATCCTCCCGGAGACACTGACTATTTTGTTATAATTCTTCTATTAATACAAAGGGTCTGGAGGCACCATAATGTGTGAGTTTTGCACGAGTCACGGTGAAGGCAAGGAATGGTATCTCAATGTCAGAAATTACTCTGCCGAACTGTTAAACGATCCTCATCGTAAGTCCATGATCAAAAATTTCTACAGGGGAATGGTCGGGGAGGGCAATAAAAAGATCACCCGCATGGAGCGGATGTTCCAGCGTGATCCGAATATTCTGGAGAGGATAAGGTCCGGTTATATCAAGGAAATGAAATCGACGCATTTCGGTCAGGTCCTTCCCTTGGAAGAAGTGGCCCGGGTACTTACGATCTGCAACACCGCTGTAAGACTGCCCTGTGGATGCCGCTGGGCGTTCAGCAAACAGGAGACCCGTGTCTGCTTTGGAATAAGCTTCGGCACGTCTGAATGGTTTAATGATCTCGACACTGAATATTTCGGATCGCCGGATGTCTCTCATTTCGACCATTTGCAGAAGGAACAGGTCCTCGATCAAATTAAGAAACTGGACAGTCAGGGGATGGTCCATAGTGTCTGGACCTTTCAGACCCCTTTTATCGGGGCGATCTGCAACTGCGAATTAGAATCGTGTCTTGCCATGCGAAGCACCGTCGGGCTTCAGATGCCGCTGATGTTCAGATCTGAAAAACTGGCTGAAGTGGATGCCACGAAATGCACAGGCTGCCGTGAATGTGGCCACCTCTGTCAATTCGGCGCAGTCGAATATTCGGAGGCCGATAACAGATCACACATAAACCCGAGGCGTTGTTTCGGCTGCGGAGTTTGCCGGACGGCTTGTTCTGAGGATGCAATTACCTTAGTGGAGCGCAAAACGCACCCCTTTGCTTCATCTCTTTGGTAGCCCGGATAAAGAGATAGATTCGCCACGCTCGCGGTTCGAGCATAGGAACTGAATATAGATATAGTAACGTTTAGAGAAGCCGAAACACCTGTCAGGAGGGGCTGTAAAGTGATATTTATATATTATCGTCTAATTATAATTAACTAATTGACATTTTACCTGCCAAGCTATTTAAATAAGTCATATAATGCAGTGCAGAGAGTGAGACGGCGATGCATAGAACTAGTATCTTGTCCGTACCGTGCAGATATCTTTTCCGGAATGCGGTAGCACCATGCGGAGTCATTAATAATGCTGTTGCCGCACAGAAACAACTCTGCAGCCTCCTGATATTATTCTATTTCTCTGTATTTTCTGTTATGCCGCTATCTAATATCCATGTTGAGGATAGGAGTATCTACATTGTAAATGTCCTCGATGAGCAAAATAGCAAAGCAGAAGGCTTTTTGGTCTTTCTCCACGAAATGCTTCACTTGCACTTTAAGGACCGTGCGGACCATTCCTCATTTTCAAACAGCCATTTTACAGAGGGCGGACAGGGTTCGAGGTCTTTGCAAAACAATCAAATCTCAAAGTTTACAACTCGGACAATTCAATGTCCGGATGATTATTCTTCACTCCCTGACAATGGCATCCTGCATCCCATTACTTGCGGTAAGGGGCCAACGTCGTTTAAAGGGTTCCATTCTTTTAGTTCAAGCCTCTCTCCTCCTACGGTTTAGTGATTTAAAGTTAATTCCCTTTAATAAGCGAGACCCTGAAAAATCATTACCTAGGGAGAGGTTCCTCGATGAAAACACAACAATTCGATGCTATTGTTTCACGGGCTGGGACAGAGGCTCCGATCGAAAAAATCAGCCTTGTGCAGGATAATGCTGTCAGGGCAAATAGAAAGAGAAAATGCCCTTTCACGCTCGAACCCCTTGCTGATTGCCGCATAAGAAATAAGAATAATGTGGGTAAAGCCTGCCCTTTTTCTCTGGAGGCTTGTCTTAACCAAGATCTAAGGCATCGTTATTATTGAGGATCCTATTTTGAAAGTTGCCTCACATTGTCACAGGCCGCCTGGCTACCCGCGTCGCAGGCCCTTGCGAAATCGGCCATCGCCTTCCTGAAATAGGCTACGCCTCTGGACATATATGCGTTCGTGTCCTTAGGCCTGATCGAGATGGCCTTATTGTAGTCGTCGATCGCCTCGTCAAATTTCCCTGAATTTGCATAAGCGATCCCACGATTATGATAAGCCTCGGCAGAGTTCGGGCTAATCGAAATTACCTTATTGTAGTCGCCTACCGCTTCGTTATATTGCTTTGTTTTAAGGTATGCGAGCGCTCTGCTGTTGTAATCCTGAACACTTTGAGGATTTTTCGCTATCACCTTGCTGAAATCGGCAATCGCCTCTTCATATTTTCCGCTCTTGTAATACGCAAGTCCACGGTTGTGGTAGGCATCGATATACTCGGAGTATGTTGAAATGGCTTGTGTGTAAGCCTTTATCGCATTGTCATATTCTTCGTTATTATAATAGGAGTTTCCCCTGTCGAAATAGAAGCCGGCGTCGACAACAGCCTCTGAAAACGCAGGATTTGCAGCAACCAGCAGCCAGCACAGGAAAAATAAAGCATTAAGTTTTATCACCCTTTCCACCTTCCAGTCCTCAAATTGCCGCCAATGGGCAGCTCCCATAAATTATAGCAAAAGAAGCCTTTTTAAGGGGTTTCCTTGGATTTTTCATATTTTCTTCAAATTTATAGAATAGAATCTTTAGTGAAAAAAGGAATAGGGTCCGTTTTCATTGACAACATTATAAATAAGGACCCGGACTCAGGAGCGTGGGCCGGGAGAGGATAAGATAAAATGGACAAAAATGAGCTATTTGAAGAGATTATCGAGATGGGAAAAAAGCGGGGCGGGCTCACCTATGATGAGATAAATGAGGCGATGTCCCCCGACTTTTTTTCGCCGGAAGAGATGGAAGAACTCCTTGATATCCTTGAAGAATCAGGGGTTGAGGTGGCTTCTTCTGAAGAGTCCGGAGTTTTTGGGGGGGAGGTATGGGAAGAAGAGGAAGTAACCGAATCTGAAAAAACAGAAGACCTGGTACAGGCCTATTTCCATTCCATGGGCAATATTACGATACTTACGAGGGAAGAGGAGATAGAGATAGCCAAAAGGCTTGAGGAAGGCAGAAAGATCATCAGGAAAACCATTTCTTCCATGCCTCTTTACAGAAAGATTGAGGCAGACCTCGCCCAGCAAGAAGTATCGGAAGAGGAAGAAGCGGACGAAAGGGCTTACAGGGCGGTTCTTTCGTCCATTGAGATACTAGATGGTTTGATGGAGCAGATAGCGGTCGTGGACCGCAAGATATCGAGGTACGGGTCTCTAAAGGATCTGAGAAGGCTTATACGTGAAAAAAAGAATAAAGGGAGCGATCCTATAAAGTTGCGGGAGTACGAAAAAGAGGTTCAGGTTGTCTATAAGTATGCCGAATCGGCAGTTGGGCTGAAGGCGGATGACCTGAGGGCTGCCTGGGACAGAATTACAAAGGCCCGAACTTTGTATGCCGATGCCAAAAATGAATTGACCACCAGAAACCTCAGACTGGTTGTGAATATAGCAAAGAATTACCTTGGCAGGGGCCTCTCCTTGTTGGACCTCATCCAGGAGGGGAATATCGGACTTATGAAAGCAGTCGACAAGTTCAAATATGAAAAGGGGTTCAAGTTCAGCACATATGCCACCTGGTGGATAAGACAGGCCATTACTAGGGCACTCATAGATCAAACCAAAACAATACGGGTGCCTGTTCATATGGTTGAGTTCTACAACAAGGTCACCAGGGCGGCAAGGGAGTTGACCCAGGAGCTGGGCAGGGAACCCCGCAACGAAGAAATCGCAGGGAAAATGGGGGTATCCACCAATAAGATTGAAGAAGTTTTCAGGGCGGTCCAGGACCCCATAGCTCTTCAGACCAAGGTCGGCGATGAAGATTCGGAGCTTGAGGATTTTATAAGCGACGAAAACAGTCCGTCGCCTTACTCCGGCACGGAAAAAAACGAACTCTCGGAAAAGATGATCCAACTTCTCAAGACACTCCACCCGAATGAGGAGAAGGTCATCAGGATGAGATTCGGGATAGGCGTCGACAGAGACCATACACTTGAAGAGGTGGGCAGATACCTTTCCCTGACCCGCGAGAGGGTACGCCAGATCGAGGCAAAGGCGCTGAGGAAGCTCAAACACCCTGGAAGACTAAGGGTGCTGAAGATATTGACTGCCGCATAGTCAAACAATGTCCTGCTTGAGATCTTCAGGGATACCATTGGGGCGGCTCGGGGTCATTCCTTTCAAATTGGCCGAAACGGGACATCGGCAAAAAACGCGGGAGCGTCACCTGCGAAGAGATCAATGAAGCGCTTCCCTCCGAGTTTTTCTCTCTCGATGAACTCGCCCTGAAGGATATAGGAGTCAGGGTCATCTCTGACACGGCCGGAAATAATTAACCCTCTGCGATACCGAGCTTCTTGATTTTTCTGTATAGCGTGGCAAGGTCTACGCCAAGTTGGAGTGCAGTGTCTTCCTTGCGCCAGTCATTAGCCTGAAGCGCCTCTTTTATGATCTTTTCTTCATAGTAATCGAGCCTGTCTTTCAGCGTATGCATGCCAGCCGAACTGTCCCGGGTTTGTATCTTATCGGGGAGTTCGGCAATACCAATATCGCTCCCCCCCGATAGTACAACAGCCCTCTCGATGACATTCCTCAATTCTCTGATATTTCCCGGCCATGGGTAGTTATTCAGAGCTGCAAGCGCCTCGTCGGTTATGCCGGACACCTTCTTGCTATTTTCCTTGCTGTACTTCTCTATAAAATGCTGCGCAAGAACGTTAATATCTTCCCTCCTCTCTCTGAGGGGAGGGATCTTCACCTCGATCACATTCAGCCTGTAATAGAGATCCTCTCTGAAAAGCCCCTTTCTTATCTGCTCTTCGAGGTCCTTGTTTGTAGCCGCGATAAGTCTGACGTCAACAAACGCTGCCTTGGTATCGCCCAATGGTTGGACCTCGCCTGTTTCAAGGACCTTCAGTACCTTGGCCTGAAGGCCTACAGGCATATCTCCTATCTCGTCAAGGAAAAGCGTGCCCTGGTCGGCCATCGTTATCAGCCCTTTCTTATCGGAGGTCGCACCTGTAAAGGCGCCCTTTCTGTAGCCGAAGAGTTCGCTTTCGAGCAGGTTCTCCGGAATAGCTGAGCAGTTTATGCAAATGAAAGGTTTGTCCTTCCTCTGGCTGTTGTTGTGTACGACCTCTGCGATCAGCCCCTTGCCGGTGCCGCTCTCCCCAAGGATGAGGATGTTGGACCGTGTCGGAATAACCTTGCTCAGGACATCGAAGACCTTCGCTATCTGGGGAGAAACACCGACGAATTCCCTGCTGCCGAACTGTTGGCTCAATTGCTGTCTCAGGGCTAGGTTTTCCATCAGGACCTTTTTGTGCTCGAGGAGTCTCCTGACGGTCATCTTGACGTCTTCATTGATGAAAGGCTTTACGATATAGTCACTTGCGCCCCTTTTCATGGCCTCGACTGCCGATTCCACAGACGCATAAGCGGTCATAATTATTACGATGAGGCCGGAATTCACGGCAAGGGCTTTTTCAAGTACCTGCAGACCATCAATGCCTTCCATCCTTAGATCGCTTATGACAAGATCGAAATCTTCGGACTCTATTTTCTTAAGCGCTTCCTGGCCGCTGTTTGCGGTCACCACTTTATAGCCTTGACGCGACAAAAGGAATTCGAGGGCCCTGCAGATGTCCCTTTCATCGTCTACCACAAGTATTTTCGATGTTTCAGCTTTCATAATACGGCAGCCTCACTCTAAAAATCGTTCCGCCTTCCGGCCTGCTTTCAACAAGAATGTCGCCCTGATAACTTCTGATGATATTATAGCTGACTGCAAGCCCGAGTCCGGTACCTTTGTCCTTAGTAGTGAAAAAAGGATCGAATATTTTTTCCATGTGCTCCGCCGGAATCCCGGACCCGGTATCCGCTACCGTTATCTCTATCTCTTCTTCTAGCTCCCTGGCCCTTATGTCGAGATTTCCCCCGTCTGTCATAGCATCGGCCGCGTTAAGAATGATATTCATGAGCACCTGGATCATCTGGGTTTCATTCACCCTGACGGGGGGAAGGGTAACAGGTATTTCAACATTAATCTTTATCCCCTTCATCCTCTTGTCGTATTTCACGAGATCGAGGGTCATATCAACCAGCTCGAGGGCGTCATGATGCCTGAGGTCCGATGCCCTTGTCTTCGAGAAACTAGACATCTGCCTGACGATGTCAGCAATACGGGTGATGTGTTTCGCTACCGTATCGAGGCTCTCCTTAGTGAACTCGTCATGTTCCATTTCTCTGAGTATCTGGACGTAGGAAGAGATAGAGGTAAGGGGATTCCCGATCTCATGGGCAATACCGGCGGATATCCTCGCCAGTGCTGAAAGTTTCTCTGACTGCATCATCCGGTCTTCCATCTTTTTGATGTCAGTGACGTCTTGAATCAGGATAAGGGACTGCCGGTGTCCCTGCGGAGTGATAAGCGGGGTAGACGTTATCTGGAAATAACCCTTCTTCCGTCCGTAATTATGGTATATCACCTCGCGAAGCATCTTATCATCTACGATAGCGCGGTGGATATTGTTTTCCCCGTAAATCTTTTCGATCGTTATATTCTCAAACGTCGCCTCCCCAAGCCATTCAAGGAGTGTCCTGTTAGCCCATAGCACCGTTCTGTCCACGTCGTCCATCACGCAAAGACCGCCTTCTATCGCGCTGACTATCGCATCGAGTTTTTCCTTTTCTCCCTTCAATTCGTCTGTCCTGCTGACCACCATCTCCTCAAGCCTCATCGCATATTCCTGGATCTTGGTTTTCAGATTCGCCTCTTCAGTCACGTCGCTGCTCGAAAGTATAACGCCGGCCACCTCGCCGTGAAGTATAAGGGGGTTAATGTTTATATTAAGATAGAGTGTCCGGCCGTCGAGGGGATAGGGATAGTTGCTCAGCCGACGGCTTTTCCCGCAGAGACATTCTTCGAGTATCTTTTTTATCATTCCTGTCTCCCGGTCGGCATCGCTTATCGGGAACATCTCGAAGAAACTTTTCCCGATGATATCCTCTTTCTTTTGTCTGCAGAGCCGCGCATGTGCAGAGTTCACTGTTCTGATGATCATGTCCTTGTCGAGGACCATAATCTTGGACTCTGTGCTTTCGAGAAGGTTCTCCAGGTAGTCCTTTGTCTGCACGATCTCCTTTTCCAGCAGCTTTTGGGCCTCGAGATATTTTGTCTTCTCTTCGGCCTTTACCCTCTGTCTGTTTATCATCACGATGGCAAATGCCCCCATCACTGTAGCGATAAAAATGGAGATCACGAGAAGCGAATGGAGCTTCATGCTTTTCCTTATGCTGAAGGTCACTTCGGAATACGGTATTGATATACAGACTATCCAGGACAGATCGGCGATCTTCGCCCGCGAAAAAGCAATAAGCTTATCCTCGCCGTAGGGGGCGATATAAGAGCTGAAGCCGATGTCCCCGCTCTCGAGAATCTTCCTCTCAACATCAAAGGAGGTATGGCAGTCGAAACATGACCTGTCGGCCTTGTAAAGGTTCTTTCCGACCATCTTTGGTTGGGTGGGATGATAGAGAAGCGTGCCGTTTCCGGACATCATCCATGCATGCCCTCTGATGCCGGCCCTTATCGGCGCCAGAAACTTTTTGCTTATTGTGTCTATCGAGAGATCCATAATCAAAAGTCCTTTCGGCAAAGAACCCTGTGATATGGGTGTCAAGAGCGTTATCTTCCTCTCCTGGGCAAGTTGGTCCAGATACATCACCTTGCCCGGCAGAAGTGAAGCGACATTTTTTAAATGCTTCATCTCTTCGGAGGTGACGGGTTGCCCGTGAGAACTGTAAGTCAGCCTACCGTGACCGTCCAGTATCTTTATCGTGACGTTCACGTCTTCACTCAAGTCCACGTAGGCCGTATAAACCGATTCTTCCATGGTCCGGCCTCTCAACTTGCCCTCCCCCAAAAGGCG
>Ga0316628_100004102_pt1 | contig 11364 bp, 7 predicted proteins | sample OWC_Aug_M2_C1_D5_FD_207648 | JGI IMG/M metagenome (GOLD analysis project Ga0316628, IMG submission 207648) | Wetland soil microbial communities from Old Woman Creek delta, Ohio, United States - OWC_Aug_M2_C1_D5_C | ecosystem: Environmental > Terrestrial > Soil > Wetlands | place: USA: Ohio... | reverse complement strand
GCTCATTCTATAGGAGTTGTCGCCCTTGGCAAGGATCGCCTCCCAGTTCTTGGTGAAGGCCGCTACCTTGATCCAGCAGGAAATCGTGATGGCATCGCGGATGTCCAAAGCCGGAGCCGTTCCACAATCTACGTAATCATCCACACCGTCGAACTGAATAGCCTGGCCAATCTTGCCGGCGATAAAGACAGGACCACCGGACAATGTACCGTTGTTAGCTCCGGCGATGTCGTTGGCATTGCCTTCCATCGGCCAGTGCGCCACCAACCCTGCCGGGTCGGGCTGAACCGGCGTGATCAACGGGCGAGGCGAAGCATAGAGCCGGATATCGTCAAGCAGCAGCGTGCCATTGGCACCGGCACCTTCGATCCCGATCGCCAGCCTGGTAACGCTTTGCAGACTCGTGCCGACCGTTGCCAGGTTGATATTCCAGACCTGCCATTGCTGTCGGGTCAGGTTGATAGCTTCACCATCGTAGGTGACCTTGACGCCGTTGACCTTCACGTAGAGTTGGCCGGCCACGTTGGCGGGATCGCCATAGAACCACAGCGAGAGCGTTTGAATGCCGTATCTGGTCCAGTCCTGAGACGCAAACGTGCGTTCGGCCTCCGAGAAGGATGCTGGGCTGTTGCTGTAAATCAGTGGCACCGCCTGGGCACCACCATGAATCCTTGCGGTCTCCATGGACGCGCCCGTGGGATACCCGATCGTCGAGCCGTTTGTGGTCGTCCCAAATCCATCCTTCCAGGTGGCATAGACTAAGTTGCTGCCGGCCTGATTAGCGGGGATGTCATTGTAGGCCTCGAAATCCTCGACGACACCGTAGTTGGCGGTCGTGAAGCTCCAGACTCTGCCCACCCAAGGGCTGCTCGGGTTAGTGCTGTTGACTTCATCGACGCGCCAATAATAAGTAGTCACCCAGGCCAGGGCGCCAGGGGAATAACTCTCGGCGCCCAGCGCGCGAGTCGCCTTGTACTCGGGGGAAGTCTTGGTGGCGCTGCGGACGGCATTCGGATCCGTGCCGAGGTACACCTCGTGAGAAGCGGCTGCAAGTCCGGCCTTCCACTGCAGGAGCGGATTGTCGCTGACGCCGGTGGCGCCGTTGGCCGGCCTGGCCCCGTGGGCGTTCACTGGCTCGTAGGGAGAAAGGTTCGTGCCGGGGATTATTGTGCGAACGGGAATCCCGGGTCCCTGCCAGGCCACCTGGCAATGGTCGCCGCCGGTGCCTTCCTTCCAGAGCGCCATGATGTAGTACTTCTCCCCGCCCACTAATGAGATCGGCTGGGATTGTTCCTCGCCTGTATTCCAGACGTTCAGGCCTGTGTAGTTGGTCTCCTGAGCAATCAACCGAACGTTGCCCGGGTCGTCGTCGGTGCTCAGCCACAATTCGCCATTATCGTCGGTGTTGAGCCAGAAGGTGTAATTGCCCGTCACCGGGACGTAGAGCCAGGCGGAGATGCGGGCACCGTAATTGTCGGTGTCCGGCCCATCCCAGGCAAACCGCGTGACCGTCTCAGTCACCGTGGGGTTGTCCGGGTACCGCGGGTCGCTCTTGAGGGCGCTCAACGCGGTGCCGCTGATGTTCTCCCAGCGGTTCATAACAGCCGTGCCGAGGCCGGGTATGGTCGTTGTGAAGCTCCAGACATTACCTTTGTAGGTCTTGGCACCATCAAATTCATCCACGCGCCAGTAGTAGGTCTTCTGGAGCGCAAGCGAACTGGGCGGCGTGAAGGTAGCGACCCCCGTAGGAGCGCCGCCCGTCGCGTTGCCAACAGTCTCAGGATTGTCGCCGAAATAAACGTAGTGCACTTTCGCGCCGAGGCCCGGCGTCCAGCCCAGTTTCACATCCGTCGGCATGAACTTGGAGCCGTCGGCTGGATTCGGATTGTAGGCCGTCTTCGGTGGAATCGAGAAGCTCCAAACGGGGCCCTTCCACGGGCTGTTCGGGTCGGCGGCGTGGACCTCATCGACTCGCCAATAGTACGTCGTGCCCGGAACCAGGCCGGTAGGATACGGATCCCCAGGCAAGCCCAGACCGGCGAGGAACATCGGCGAGGGCTGATTGCCCCGGAACACCGCGGCGGCGCCGCTGTTGACATCGTCAAGACTCTCGCCCAGGTACACATCGTGCGAGACGGCATAATCCCCCGGCGTCCAGCCGAGACTGACCCACGTTTCCATGATAACGGCGCCGTCGGCGGGGCTGGGGTTTTCGGCTCTCGGACGGGCCGCTAGCTTCATTATTTCCGCCGCCGATAAGACATGATTGTACAGGCGCATATCATCAACCTTGCCGGCATAGGACTCACCACTCGTTCCAGGATCTCCTCCGATGTAATAAGTCGCGTTGCCGCCATCTGTTTTCTGGAAGGCTGATTGCTGTGTTTGGGCCCCATTGACGTAGATGCGGAAGTTCGTCCCGTCCCCTGTCACCGCAAAGTGTGTCCATTGGTTGGCAGGAACAACGCCTGCGGCTGTCTCACACATCCCTCCCGCCCAGACGGCATTGACGGTTCCTCGCCATGAAAGCCTCCCATCATTGTTAAGGAACAGCGTGTCATTTGAGGCGCTATTCGTCCTAATCGCCCGAAAGATCTGCTGCCAGGTGTTGCCCGTTCGCGTCGGGTTAATCCAAGCGGTCAGCGTAAATGATCCCTGGAACATGGTCGCCGTTAGCGAATCAGAGGCGGGAATTGTGACGCGACTATTGGCAAATGCCAGCGCTAATCCAGAATATCCCTGGACCCATGTCGGACTGCCGTTCAGAGTGCCGTCATTACCTTTTCCGCTCGAATCGACAGCCGTGGTTCCGGCGCCGTCGTCAAGCTTCCACCAGCCAACAAGCTCGGCTTGTGCCGGACTGGGCAAAGCCAGAGTCGCCAGGCATACAAGAAGAATCGGATACATCAATTTCTTGCACATAGCAAACCTCCCTAAAAAGATGAAGTTGACGTGAAGCGGTTAACAACCGCTCTTGCCTCTGTGTATTCTTCCGCAGACGAACCCAAGAGAAAATTCTCTGTAGCTCGCCGGCACCTCCTTCCTTCAAAAGGCCTCGGCTCACTTTGAGGGTTGAGTGTAAAGCCAGACTCTACAATAATATACCTGAACGCCCACCCGGTTGTCAAGCAAATACAGGCTCGAAGGCTCGAAGGAACAAGCGGGGCCTATACTGAGTGGTACAGGCCCCGCAGACTCTGCTTCAACGCTCTTGGAATTATGGAGCTCTTTACGGCCGGGTAAGCCGGATGTCGTCGATGTACATCTGACCCGTTCCGCCCGCGACTGTCTTATTGCCGCGAGTGCCGAAGCCGATTGTGATGCTCGTCACGTTGGTCAGGTTCACGCCCAGATCGGCAAACGTCTTCAGCGGGATCACCCACTCGGTCCATGCTGTTCTCTGAGCTGCGGTGGCATTGGTGTTATAAACCACCGCCGTGCCGTTGAGAACCACGTACATCTGCTCGGCCGCGTTGGCCGCAAGCCCTCGGTACCACAGCGACAGATTCGCAACACCTTCTCGCGTCCAGTCATTTCCGGCCGTCAGCGTCAGGGTCGCCTCCGAGTACTTAAGGTTGTTGTCGTATGACAACGGCATCGCTTGAGCGCCGCCGTGAACGTTGGCACGCTCGGTCAGCGGAACATCCAGATTGCCCACCACGGCACCGTTGGTCGTCGTGCCAAAGCCGTCGATCCACTTCTTATAGATTCTGTTGCTGGCCGGGTCCGTTTCGACAAGGTCGTTGTAGGACTCGATATCGTCAACGACCAGGTAGTTGGCTACCGAGAAGCTCCAGAGGGTTCCCTTGCTGACGGTCCCATCGGCAAGGACCTCATCGACGCGCCAGAAGTAGGGGCCGCCACCCCATTGGACGCCTTCGGGCGGGTTATAGCTGGGCCCGGCCTGGAGACCTCGATAGATGCCGGTTGTATCGGACGCGTCGGCGTTGTCAACAGCGCCCTGATTGGCGCCGAAATAGACTCCATGCTGCGTCGCGCCGTCTCCGGCCGACCACGTCAAAGGCAGTGCTTTGCCGATCTCCACGGTACGGCCGTTAGCGGGACTGGCGTTCCAGGCCAGCAGCAGGTCGCCCCGCATGGCCTTCGCAATCTCTTCGGCGGTCAGACTCTTATTGTAGATGCGCACGTCATCGGTCATGCCTGCGTAGAACTCCGCAGTCGCTCCGGGATTACCTCCAATGTAATAGTTCGCGTTCGTGCCATCCGTTTTTTGGAAGCCTGATTCCTGTGAGAGGGCCCCATTGACATAGATGCGAAAGTTCGTCGCGTCCCCTGTCACTGCGACGTGGGTCCACTGGTTGGCGGGAACAACACCTGGCAGTGTCTCACACAAAGTTGTCCAAGTTGCAGCAACGCGCCCTCGCCAGGAAAGCCTACCGTCATTGTTAAGGAACAGTGTGTCATTGGAGGTGCCATCCGTCTTAATCGCCCGGAAAACCTGCTGCCACGTGTTGCCGGTACGCTTGGGGTTAATCCAGGCAGCCAGCGTGAATGGCGCCTGAAACAAGTTGGCGGTTAACGAACCGGAGGCGGGGACTGTGACACGGCTGTTCGCAAATGCCAGTGCTTGTCCAAGTTGTCCGGTCACCCACTGAGGCCCACCGTCCAAGTTGCCATTATTGTCGTGCCCGGACCAATCCAGAGCCAGTGTGCCCGAGCCCTCATCCAGGCTCCACCAGCCCATAAGTGTGGCATCTTGAATCGCGATGATGGGGAGGGTGCTGAAGCTCCAGACATTGCCTTTGTGCCTGGCGGCGCCATCGAACTCATCGACGCGCCAGTAGTACGTCGTGGCCTTTGTTAGTGGGCCGGGGGGTGTGAACGTGGTGGTGGTCTGCACGACCCCCTGCGTGGCATTATTCACATCGGCGAAGCTGTTGCCGAAATAGACGGTGTGCAGCTTTGCGCCCAGGCCCCCGGTCCAGCCAAGCGTCGGGCTTAGGGGGACATACTTGGCTCCGTCAGCCGGATTGGGGTTGTAACCCGTCCTCGGCGGGATCATGAAACTCCAAACCCTGCCTTTGCGTTTGGTGCCGTCAGCTTCCACCTGATCGATTCGCCAGTAGTACGTCGTTCCCGGGACCAGTCCGTCGGGATAGGGAAAACCAAGAATGCCGGCGAGAAAACTCGCTGCGCCTTGATTGTCTCGGAAGGCTGCCGGTGTACCGCTGTTGACATCCTCAAAGTTGTCGCCCAAATAGACATCGTGCGAGACGGCAAAAGTCCCTGGCGACCAGGTCATATTCACCCAAGTATCGGCGACGATGCTCCCGTCAGCCGGGCTGGGACGGCTTGCCTGCAGCACGGACTCATCGAGCAGAGAGCCGGCTAAGGCATGTTTAATGATGTCAGCATCCGAGAGAGCCCGGTTGAAAACAACGGCTTCGTCGAGAACGCCCTCAAAGGCGCTTGTACTGCTGCCCACTCTGCTGCCGATCCGCAGGCGTCCGAGCGGAACAAGGTTCGTCTGAGAGCCCATCAGTTTGCCGTTGACAAACACTTGCATGGCGGTGCCGTTGTTGCGGAACGCCAGGTGCAGCCATTTGTTCTGGGGGGCGACCAAATCGTTCAGCGTGAAGCCCGGCTCGGGCGTGAAACGGTAGTCAGCCACGCCGTACAGCACAAAGCCAATCTCGCTCAGCGCACTCCACCCGGCCAAACGCAGCCCAGAGATGTCGCCATCATGCATTGCTTGCGCCTGTTGGTTGGCAGGCCCTGCCAGGGAAGTCTTGACAATGTATTCCGCGGTATATGGGGCGCTCAGGTCCGTGGCGCCTGCAAAATCGACGCGAGTCATGTTTGCCCGTACAAACTGCGCGCCGCTTCCAGCTCCGAAGAAGCCCTCCACGGCCGGTGTCGCGCCGTTATAGACTCCCTTGAGGGCGCCGCTGCCCGAATCAAGGCAATCCGTTCCGGCGGTCTCGTTAAACTTGTACCAGTTAAGTGGGCTGGCAGCGCTAATGGCCGCTTCCCAGCTCGCAAGATCGGCCTGAGCCACACCGCCCACGGCCAGTGCCAGAATGAGTGCAAATGCACAAATCAATTTCTTAAACATGTCAATCCTCCTTACAAGAGATTCTGATAGTTTTTGCTGCTTGGTCACGCGCCAATCGTGAGCGCAAAGGTTTCCGCTGTGTTCTTAGATGTCCCGGGCAATTCCTGCTGATCCGACTCTACCTCCTTCCTTCCAGCCCTACACATAACCTGCTAATTGGAAAGCGAAACCCTTCTGACCACGGACAGAGATTTCATTTTTTCCGGAGCGGCCGATCCACAGGTGCAGCCAAATGTACTTATACCAGATACAGTCCTCTGGAGTCAAGGAGAATTTCAAGGTATTCAAGGTATTATGGGTCGTCCCAGGAGGCATTGCACGCTGCACCCCAAGTTCCGGCGATATTTTTCTTGACGAACGCATGGTAAATGTGGTAAAATAGGCACAATTGGGGATGCGACTTACTGCATGAAGCGGGGGAGAAATCCCAGACAAAACGAAGTTCTTTTGGTGTATTGCTGTACATAGAGAGTGAGGGGATGGAAATGAGGAAGTTTGCAGCGATTTGGGTGCTGGTGGGATTGTTGTCCGTGGGTACCGCGGATGCAGCCATAACAACCTTGACTTTTGACGAGCTGCCCACTCAGCCTGTCAATGGCCTGACGTATAAGGGGGTCACGTTTGGCTTCACGGTCGGCGGGAATGCCTCGACGGATGCGGTCTATAGTGGCATTGGGCCCGGATCGATAGCGTATCTGCAGGATACGACGCTGGAAGGCAACGCAGCGGGCGTGCTGACTCTCAACTTTGTCCAGCCTACCGATTTGCTCCAGTTCGGTGTCGCGCTGAACAGCTTCTATCCCGTCACGGCCGCCTATTCGGTCAAGCTGTTCGATGCTTCGCTTTCGCTGCTCGGCACCTTCACAGAGAACACGTACCCCGTGGTACTCTGGTCAGAGGACCTGTTCTCGTACAGCGGCACACCGATCGGTCGGGCTGTCATTGCTTTCAACGGGCAGGCCGCGAGCCGCTTTGCCGTGGATAACTTGTCCGTCAACACCATCCCGGCTCCCGGCGCCATCTTGCTGGGCAGCATCGGTGTGGGTCTTGTCAGTTGGCTCAGACGCCGTAGAACACTGTAACCTGATTCTGGATTCTCGATTTCATCGAGTATCGCGTATCGAATTCGGTAGATTCTGGCATGAGGAGAACGATGAAAAGCTGCTACGATTCAATCATTAAACGATTCCTGCTGGTTGCGATATTAGTCATCCTGACTGTGGTACTCTTTGGATGCATTGACCCCGTTAGGTCCGACATGCAAGCCGAACACGAGCAACTGGGAAGGGTCTGTCAGCAAGAGCTTCAGCGGGGCGGCTATGCTTCCCCGCGGACGACACAACCCCAGACGCTCTTCCCGGCACCGTAAGTTGCCTGTCGCAGAAGACTCCCGCCGTGTTTTCAAGGATTCGCTGACCGACCGTCATTGCTATTGCGGCCCGGCCGGCGATCCTCACCTCCACCACGTGCAACATGCGCCCGGCGATTTCCCGCAAGGTTGGTAAATTGGCTTGACGCTCCCGGTGCGGGGCGATACAATGACAATGAACTTCTTGCACCATTCGCACGTAGTGTCAGTGCTCTGCAAGGTTCAAATGCGTATCGTCCCCGAGCAGTTGAGGGGGTAGAAAGTGATGAGATTAAATCGCCGACAAAACCATGTCCGCTACCTCAGTGCAGTGCTTTGCCTGATGCTGGTGCTCGGCAATTCCGAGGCATTAGTGTTGTGCATAGGGCAGAACGGCCACGTCGCCATAGAAGCTTCGGATAGCGGTTGCTGCGGCCACCTCTCGCGGGCTTGCTGCCCTGATGATGCGCATTGCCTTTTTGCTGCCGGCTCTTCGGCTCAGGACGACGATTGCGGGGCGTGCGTGGATATTCCGATCTCCAGTGGCTCGGCGGATGCATTTGCTGCTCCGAACGAAGTGCGGCTGGACTTGTCGGTTTGTGCCGCAGTTGATTCGCTGTGCGTTGTGAGTTTTCCCTTGTTCGAATCTCATCTGGATTTGAAATTCCTGACCCCGCTGTCTGATTTCCCGCCTCTACGCTCAGTTGTCCTGCTGATCTGATCTCGAAACAATCGTCAGCTTTGTCTTGGGCTCCGATTCAAAGGAGCAGGTCTGTCGTCTGCGCCCGTTAGAATCACGCGCCGGATGTCCAGACCCACAAGCTCGATGTTTCGGGATTTGCATTATGGCTATAAAAGGACTGTCTTTTCCAATCACTGTGCTAACGATCATCTCTTGCGGCTGCGCCAGCGACCGTTACGAAGGCTCGCCGCCGATTCGGTCATCGTTGGGGCGCGAACATGCAGCCAGTCGGTCGCCTCAGCAGGCTCCAGTTGCGCCCTCGGGCGTTCCGGAGCTTGCCGAGCCCAACGGCGTGGTGACATTGCGCGACGCGATGGCGTTGGCGCTGGCGCATAATCCACAACTCGGTATCTACCCCTACGATCTGCGGGCGGCCGATGCACGTGTGCAGCAGGCGGGTCTGCGGCCTAATCCCGAAGTCCAGATCGAGATCGAGGAATTCGGCGGACGCGGCGAGCGAAGCGGCTTCGATGCGGCGGAAACGACCCTCCAGGTCGGCCAGCCCATCGAGCTGGGCGGCAAACGGGCCAGGCGGACAGCCGTGGCCTCGCTCGATAAGGAATTGGTGCAGTGGGACTACAAATCAGCCCGGCTGGACGTGATGCGCCAGGCTACCCTTGCTTTCGCTGCGGTGCTTGCGGCCCAGGAGCGTCTTGCTTTGACCGAGCGGCTGCTTGAACTGTCGCGTCAGGCGCAGGCGGCGGTCGCGCAGCGGGTCAAGGCCGGCAAGGATTCACCCGTTGACGAACTGCGGGCGGACGTCGCGTTCTCCGAGAGCCGGATCGAGCGGCAGAAAGCAGAAAAGGCGCTGATCGCCGCGCGACACGCGCTGGCGGCCGTGTGGGGCAGCCGCGCACCTGCCTTTGAGAAAGTTGAGGGCGATTTTTACAAGACTTCGGAGCCACTGCCGCTTGCGGAGATGACTGCCGCGGCCTCTAATAATCCCGATTTGGCCCGTTGGGCGACGGAGGAAGACAGACGCAGAGCGGCCTTGCGGCTGGAGAAGGCCCAGGCGGCGCCGGACGTCACCGTGGGCGGCGGGGTGCGGCGGTTCGAGCAGACCGATGACGAGGCGATGGTGTTCGGGCTCGCTATGCCGATTCCGCTGCTGAATCGAAATCAGGGGGCAGTTGCAGCGGCGATGGCTGAGCTGGCCAAGGCACGTCAACAGTACGAAGCTGCTCAAATCGCAACGTTGGCGGCACTATCTCAAGCAACAAGCGCGCTGGCGGCTGCTTACGACGAGGTCACCATATCGCGCAACGACGTTCTGCCCAAGGCGCAGCAAGCCTTCGAGGCGGCCCAGCAAGGTTATCAGCAAGGCAAGTTCGATTATCTGCACCTGCTGGATACCCAACGTACACTCTTTCAGACACAGGCCCAGTATGTTGATTCCACCGAGGTCTATCACAAGGCACAAGCCGACGTCGAGCGGCTAACCGGCCGGTATCTGGAGACTGACAGCAACGACGGTCGTCCGTCGAATCCTGTCCAGGAACTATCTCCGCAGGCGAAGTAGTATTGGAGACAAAGGATGAAAATGAGAGTCTTATCGAGCATCACGGTTATTGGCGTGATAGGCGTCGTCGCTATCCTGTGGCATTTCCAAGTCCTGCAGAAATTCTTTGCGAGCAATGCAGGTGCGGGTTCTGTCGCCCTGCGTGGAGAGCCTCAAACCGGCACCAGCGAGGATGAGAAGGTCGTCCGACTGGACGAAGCGGCTGTAAAGGAATCCGGCATTGAAATCGCCACGGCGGGTCCGGGCAAATTGCAGGTCCATGACACTCTGTCGGGAGAGATCGCCTTCAATTCGGACAAGTTGGCTCACATTGTTCCCCGCGTGCCCGGCGTCGTGCGTGAAGTCCGCAAGAACCTGGGCGACACAGTGCGGACTGGCGACGTGCTGGCCGTACTGGAAAGCCGAGACCTGGCAGATACCAAAGCGGCCTATTTAGCAGCGGTGGCCAGGCTGTCGCTGGCGCAGTCCAACTTCACCCGTGAAGAGAGCTTGCGCCAGGGGAAGATCACGGCCGAGAAGGACTACCTGGAGAGTAAACAGCTCTTGACGGAGGCCCAGATTGCCTTGCGTTCGGCCGAGCAGAAGCTGCACGCGCTGGGTCTTACCGAGGAAGACCTGCAAGCCCTTCCCTCGCATCCGGAGACCTCGTACACATGGTATGAGATCGCTGCGCCCATAGATGGCACGGTGGTAGAAAAACACATCGTGTTGGGCGAAGTCTTCAAAGAGGATTCCAATCCTTGTTTCACGATTGCCGACCTGACCAGCGTCTGGGTCGATCTGAAGGTGCACCAGCAGGACTTGTCACACATCCGGCCCGGCCAGGCGGCCGTTGTCAAGGCGGGCGAGGACCTTCAGACCGAAGGCACGATTGCATTCGTGAGTAACATCGTAGCGGAAACCAGCCGCATGGCGTTCGCCCGCATGACAATTCCCAACCCCGAAGGGCGCTGGCGACCAGGCTTGTTTGTGACCGGGCAGATTGTCATCGATGAGGCATCCGCCAATGTGGTTGTCCCCAAAGATGCACTGGTCCGCCTGGACGGCCAGACCTGCGTGTTCCTGCAAACCGACCGGGGATTTGTGCCACAGGCAGTGATGGTGGGACGCTCGAATGACACTTCCGTGGAGATTACCGCAGGACTCAAAGCAGGGCAGAAGTACGTTGGCCGGGGTGCTTACACCCTCAAATCGGAGTTGAACAAGCCGTCGGTGGAGGAATAGTGTCTTGGCCATACTGAGAGTCTGCCTCGTAGATTCGGCCCAAATACTTCCGCCATAAACCCGTGATTGAAACCTAAAGGAATAAGCATGATTGAAAGACTAATGCACCTGGCGCTGCACAACCGCCTGTTGATATTGTTCCTGGTTGTGCTGATCATTGGAGTGGGCGCTTTGGCCTTCAAGACGCTGCCCATTGATGCTTTTCCGGATGTGACGAATATCCAGGTAGAGATTATCAGCACGGCACCGGGTCTGAGCCCGCTGGAGATTGAGAAGTTCGTCACTTATCCGATTGAAATGTCCATGCGCGGACTGCCCAAGCTCCAGTTGATGCGTTCCATCACCAAGTACGGGCTCTCGGTCGTCACGCTGGTGTTCCATGACAGCGTGGATGTTTACTTCGCCCGGCAACTGGTCTTTGAACGCCTCTCGTCGGTGACGGAACGATTGCCCGA
>Ga0316628_100004101_pt1 | contig 11366 bp, 7 predicted proteins | sample OWC_Aug_M2_C1_D5_FD_207648 | JGI IMG/M metagenome (GOLD analysis project Ga0316628, IMG submission 207648) | Wetland soil microbial communities from Old Woman Creek delta, Ohio, United States - OWC_Aug_M2_C1_D5_C | ecosystem: Environmental > Terrestrial > Soil > Wetlands | place: USA: Ohio... | reverse complement strand
CTGAAGCCCGCGGCGACGAGCGCGTCGAGATGGTTGCTGGCCGCCGCCGGCTGCGCGTCGATCGTCTCCACGACGAGGTCGCCGCTCGTGCGCGCGCCGAGGTGCGCGACGAGGGCCGACGCGGCGAGCGTGACGTCGCCCGCGGTCGCGCCGGGACGAACGACGAGTCGCTCGCCGCGCCGCTCGGCGATCAGCACGACGACGCCGTCGATGGTCACGAGCAGCGCGCCGCGGCTGCGCGGGCGCACGAAGGGATCGCGCGCCGGGTCGTGCGGCATGGGCAGCGGATACACGTTCGCCGGATCGCTGGCGCTCATCACGATCGGATCGTGGTCGGCGGCGTCAGGGGGCGACCGGAGCAGCTCCACTGCTTGCGGCAGCGCGAACTGCGCGCCGGACAATCCTGACACGAAGTAACCGCGCCGTACCTCGCCGCGGAACTCGAGTCGCTTGAGCTCGAGGTAGATCGGCCGCCAGGGGACCGCGGGCCGCTCGCGCCGCCAGATCTCGCGCGACACGATGCCGTATCGCTCGAGCCACTGCCGCGCGATGTGCTCGGCCCATGCGGATTCGTCCGCCTCCGGTCCGAGCACACGAGGCGTGCGCACCAGCGACCAGCGACCCGGCCACGCGGACGACTCGGGCGGCCCCTTGTCGGGTCGCTTCCAGCGCGGCAGGCGGCGCAGGTTGGGGCGACGCTGCACCACGTAGCGATTGGCCGACGGCGTGAAGTCGGCGGGAAGCCAGCGCGTCGGGTCGGCTTGCGCGCGGTCATTTGGCGAGACCATTGGCCGCCAGCGAACGACCTGCCGGAGCGACTCGGCGGTGTCGTTGGTGACGAGGCCGGCGCCGACGAGCTCGCGCAGCGCGTCGCGCAACCCGCGCGAGGTGAGACTCGCGGATGTCATCAGCTCGTCGAAGAAGGACGCGCCGTCACGCTCGAGCGCGTCGAGCGTGCGCCTTGCGGTGTCCGTCAGCACCGGGGCGGCCGGCGTGTCGAGCCACGCACGCAACGATCCGCGGCGCGCGAAGCGAACGACCGCGAGGTTGCCCGGCCGGTCCGAGTCGGCAGAGGCGGGGCCACCGACCCACACGAGCTCCCCGGCGGCGATGAGCCGCGAGATCGCTCCCGGATCGTGTTCGGCGACGCGCGACGGGAAGTACTCGCGATCCCAGAGCTCGGCCGGGCGCGCGAGTCCGTACATCCGTCGCGCGACGGCCACCGTGCCCTCGTCCGATTCGAGCCGCGTGGACGGCGCAAGATGCTGCCACCGCTGCATGAAGAGTGAGTAGCGGTGGAGCGGCACGACCTCGATCTGCTTGCGTGCCTGCGCGAGCTCGCGGCGGCGCGCGAGCTCGACGATCTTGCGCGACGCCCAGCGGGGCGTGGCCTGATCGCCGCCGAAGGTGCCCCGTACGAGCTTGCCCGCGCGCGTCCACTCGTCGAAGCGCTCGCGCACCCACGCCGCGTCGAGGTCGTAGCGCGCGAGCACGTCGCTCACCGACACGGCGCCGCCGAGTGAGACGAAGCGGGCGAGCAGCTCGCGCCGAGCGGCCGCGCGCGTGACGGCGGGATGCCGGAGCGAGTCGGGCACGGCGCCGGCGACCGGCATGCACGAGAGATCGGGGCCCGCATACGCGACGGTGAACGCCTCCTCGCCGAACGCGGCGGCGTAATTCGCGAAGCTCTCCGTGAGCACGGTGCGGCGGGCGGCACCGTAGGGGGTGGGAACGTCGAGCGCGATGGCGCGGCCGTGCGCGAGGAGCTCGCCGAGCGGGTCGCCGCGCCGGCCCTCGCTCGGCGACGCGACGCGCGCGTCCACCTCGTCGCGCGACAGGTCGCCGGCGCGGTCGATGAGCGCGGCCAGCTCGTCGGCCGTGCGCGCGCGGGCGCCGGGCGCGGTGCCGCGCCGGCGCGCGAGAATCGCCTCGAGCATGGCGAGCGTGGACTCGTCGGCCCCCTCGGCGCCCATCAACTCGTCGAGCAGCGCGCGGTCGAGCGACAGCAGCGCCGCGCGCTGCTCGGCGCGCGGCGCGTCGTCCGCGTACATCCAATCCATCACGAAGCCGAACTGCAGCGACGCGGCGAAGGGCGACGGAACGTCCGTCTCGACGTTGCGGACGGACACGCGGTCCGTCGCGACGTCGTCGAGCAGGCGCGCGAGCGCGGGCATGTCGAACGCGTCCTGCAGCACGTCGCGATAGGTCTCGACGAGAATCGGGAACGACGGAAACTCCTGCACCGCCTGGAGCAGGTCGAGCGCCTTGAGCCGCTGGAGCCAGAGCGGCATGCGCCGGCGCGGATTGCCGCGCGGAAGGAGGAGCGCGCGCGCCGCGTTCATGCGAAAGCGCGCGCCGAACAGCGACGACGATCCCACCTCGTGGAGCACGCGACGCTCGGCGTCGCTCGCCGTGAGGGAGCGGATGAGCGCGACGGGCAGCCACTGCTCGAGGCTCGGCAGGCGCAGCATGATGCCGTCGTCGGTGGTCTGCACCTGCAGCTCGAAGCTCGGGCCGTCGCGCGCGCCGCGGCCCTGCTCGGCGAGCCACTCGCGCACGCGATTGGCGAGTGCCATGCCCCAGGGCGCGTTGACGCGCCCGCCGAACGGCGCGTGCACCACGACGCGCACCGCGTCCATCTCGTCGCGGAACTGCTCGACGACGATGGTGTGCTCGTCGGGCACGGCGCCGGTGGCCGCGCGCTGCTGCTGCACGTACTCCACGAGCGAGCCGGCGGTCGCCTCGTCGGCGTGGTACTTCGCGGCGAGCACGCGGATCTGCTCGGTGGTGCGCACCGCGTCGAGCTCGCGGCGCAGCTCGCCGATGCGCGGGGCGAGGTGCGCGGAGCGTGCCGCGTACTCGCCCTTCCAGAAGGGCATGCGCGCGGGCGCGCCCGGCGCGGGCGTGACGACCACGCGATCGTGCTCGATGGCGCCGACGCGCCAGGTGGACGAGCCGAGCTGAAAGACGTCGCCGATACGCGTTTCATGAACGAACTCCTCGTCCAGCTCGCCGAGCCGCGTGCGGTCGGGAAGGTTCACGGTGTAGAGGCCGCGGTCGGGAATCGTTCCGCCCGACGTGATGGCCACGAGACGCGAGCCGCGCGCGGCGGTGAGCCGGTCGCTGACGCGGTCCCAGCTGATGCGCGCGTCGAGCTCCGCGGCGACGTCGGAGGGGTACTTGCCGGAGAGCATGGCGAGCACCTCGTCGAACGCGGCGCGCGTGAGGTCGTGGTACGGGTATGCCCCGCGGACGAGCGCGAAGATCGCGGCGCTGGTCCAGTCGTCGTCCGCGGCGACGGCGGCGACGATCACCTGCGCCAGGACGTCGAGCGCGTTCTGCACGACGCGGGTCGGCTCGACGTCGCCGCTCTCCATGGCGCCGACCACGGCGAGCATCTCCATGGCGTCGTCCCGGAAGGTGGGCACGAACACGCCGCGGCTCACCGCGTCGAGCGAGTGGCCGGCGCGTCCGACGCGCTGGAGCGCGTTGGCGACGCGCTTCGGCGACTGAAGCTGGAGGACGCGGTCGACCGAGCCGATGTCGATGCCGAGCTCCAGCGAGCTGGTGCTGATCAGGGCGCGCAAACGCCCGGCCTTCAGGGATTGCTCGAGGGTGAGCCGTCGCTCGCGCGACAACGAGCCGTGGTACGGCAGCGCGAGCTCTTCGCCGGCGAGGGCATTGATGCGCGCGGCCATCTTCTCCGCCTGGCCGCGGTTGTTGACGAATACCAGCGTGGTGCGCGAGTCGCGGATGTAGCGCAGCACCTGCGGCGTGACCGACGACCAGATGGTGCCGCCGACGTGAGCGAGATCCTCGACCGGCGATTCGATCGTGAGCTCGAGCTGTTTGACGAGGCCGCAGTCGATGACCGTGCAATCACGAGCGCCGGTCAGAAACCGCGCGATCTCGTCGAGCGGTTTCTGTGTGGCCGAGAGCCCGATACGCTGCGGCGAACGCTGGCACAGCCGCTCGAGGCGCTCGAGCGTGAGCGCAAGGTGGGCGCCGCGCTTGGTGCCGGCGATGGCGTGGATCTCGTCGACGATCACGGCGCGCACGCCGCTGAACATGCCCCGCCCGCGCGGGCTGGTGAGCATGATGTGCAGCGACTCCGGCGTCGTGATCAGGACGTGGGGCGACTTGCGGATCATCCGCGCGCGCGCCGACGCGGGCGTGTCGCCCGTGCGGACGCCGACGCGAATTTCCGGGAATGGCTCGCCGGCCGCCGCGAACCGCTCGCGCAGCGCGCTCAGGGGCGTCTCGAGGTTGCGCTGGATGTCGTTGTTGAGCGCCTTGAGCGGCGAGACGTAGAGGATGTGGACCGCGTTGGCGAGCGGCTCGCGCATGCCGCTCACGATGAGCTGGTTCAGCTCCCAGAAGAACGCGGCGAGCGTCTTGCCCGTGCCGGTGGGCGCGAGGATGAGCGTATGCGCGCCGCTGGCGATGGCGGGCCAGCCCTCGCGCTGCGGCGGGCTCGGGGCGCCCAGCGTCTCGATGAACCAGGCTCTGACGAGCGGATGAAACGGCTTGAGGACGGCCGGTGCGCGAGGCATGAACGGAAGGCGCCGAGACAGGAGCGGGCGCCCCTCGGGGATCAGGGGGCGCCCGCGTCACTTACGAATCTACGCGCCGGTCCGCCGGCGCACCGCGTCGCGTCAACTGATCACGAGCGGGGACACGAGTTTGAGCTTCAACTGGCCGCCCGACGGCAGACAGGCTTCCCATTTCTCGCCTGACTTGGCCACCACGGCCCCGGCCGCGGCGCCGGCCGCCGCTCCGATGATGGTGCTCTTGGTGCTGTGGCCAAGGATCTGACCGAGCAGCGCGCCGGCGATGGCGCCGCCGGCCACCTTCTTCTTGCCGGCGTTGGGATCGCCGTTGGTCACTTTGGACTTCTCCAACGACGACATCGGCGTCACGTCGGCATCCACCGTGTAGGTCTTGTCGTTCGCGACGATGGACCGAACGCGGAAGGTGATGTGCGCGCTGTCCGAGCTCGACCCGGACGCGGCCGACGCGACCTCGAGCACGACGGTGGAGCCGACGGGAATCTCCTTGCCGTTCGTGCCGGTGAGCGGCGAGTTGAGGGTGGCGACGATCTTGTCACCCGGCCGGTTGGAGTTGGTGCAGACCTTGGAGCCGGCGGTGAGCTCGGCGGCGGACCCCGCGGCGACCTCGCTCGGGAGCACGGCTGGCGCGGCGGCGGGGGCCGGCACGATGGGTTGGGGCGCGGCGACCGGCGCCGACTGAGGCGGGGGCGTATGTTGCGCCGGACGAGGCGGCTCGCGCTTCGGCTGCGGGGCCGTGTTCCGACGAACCGGCGCTGGCGCCTCTTGCTTGGGTGAGGCGGCGGCTTTCGCCGGCGCGGGGGCGACGGCCGTGTCCTGGAAGCTGGGCTGGGCGGGCTGTTGGTTGGCGAGCGCGAGGTCGCGCTCGAGCGAGGAATCTGGCTTCGCCGCGCTGCCGCCCCTGTCTCCGCATGCCACGGTGAGCGCGGCCAGCCCGAGGGCCAGCGTCGCGATCCGGATCGTCATCAGGTCTCCCCAGTGCTCATTCGTTGGTTGGACGACTCATACTACCCAGGGGTCAGGCCGGTGTTTCGGGCCTCGTGGAGGCCGACGCCCGTCAGCTCGTTCACGTTGCCGGGCGGCACGGCAAGGGGGAGGAAGACGGTGAACGTGCTCCCCTCGCCGTACGTGCTCTGCACCGCGACGGAACCGCCGAGCCGCTCGAGGAGCTTTCGCGTGATGCTGAGACCCAGGCCGGTGCCGCCGAACTCCCGTGTGCGGGACTGGTCCACCTGGCGGAAGTCCTCCCAGATGGCCTGCAGGTCGGAGGGGCGGATCCCGATGCCCGTGTCGGCCACCTCGATGCGCACCCCGCCGGCCGCACACCGCGAATCGACGGCGACCCGGCCGTGGTTGGTGAACTTCACGGCGTTCGACAGCAGGTTGAGCAGAATCTGCTTGATCTTGGTCCGGTCGGTGTAGATGGCGGGGCAGTCGGGCGCCACCTCCACCACGTATTCGAGCTGCTTCTTGCGCACCATCGGCTCGATCTGTTGCGAAACCTCGAATATGACGTCCCGCAACCCGACTTCCTCGGGGTGCAGCGGCATCTTGCCCGCCTCGATCTTCGCGAGATCGAGGATGTCGTTGATCAGCGCGAGCAGGTGTTCGGCGGCGAGGCGCCCGCGGGTCAGGGCATCGCGCTGCTTGGGGCTGACGTCGCCGAGGACGCCGTCGAGGAGGAGCGCCGAGTAGCCGATGAGCGCGTTGATCGGCGTGCGCAGCTCGTGCGACATGCTGGCGAGGAACTCCGACTTGAGCCTGGTGGCGCGCTCCACCTCCTGCGATTGCCACTGCAGGCGCGCGTTCTGTTCGGCGAGGTCGGCCGTCGCATCGCGGATGCGCTGCTCCAGCTCGCTGTTGAGGCGCTTGAGCGCCTCGTAGAGGCGCTCGTTCTCGACCTGTTTGGTGAGATCGTGCAGTACCGAGACGATGGCGATCGGCTCGCCGCGCTGGTTCTTCATCTTTCCCGACACCACTTCCACCGGGAGCGCGCTGCCGGAGCGGGGGTGCAGGAGCGACATTCGCTCGCGGCGCGCATCGTCGTTGAGCAGCGCGAAGTCCGAGATGAAGGACGTGAATTTCGTGTCGTTGCCGCGCACGGCGGCGATCTCAGGGCGCGAGCGCGGCGTGTCGCCGTCGCCGATCTGGAAGAGTTGCTCGGCCTGCTCGTTCATCAGGATGATGTTCGAGCGAACGTCGGTGACGAGAATGGGGTCGGCGACGTTCTCCAACACCAGGTTCAGGCGATCGCGCTCGCCGCGCACGGTGATCTCGGCGTGGCGCACGCGCTGCACCTGGCGCTCGAGCTCGTTGGCGGCACGGCGCAGGTCGGTGACGTCGCGGAGCACGGAGAGCACGGCGTCTTCCGGGCCCACGCGCTCACCCAGCGGGTGCGCGAGCACCTCGAACAGCAGGTCGTTGCCCTCGTCGGGATCGACCAGATTGAGCTCGCGCGGTCCCGACTGGTGGCTCGCGGACATCGCGGCCTTGGACAGGAAGGACGAGAAGAGGAGGTTGTTCAACTCGAGGGCGCGCCGCCGGCCGGGGGAATCGTCGTCGCGGCTGCGGAGCAGCCGAGCCGCTCGGTGATTGCTCGCGATGATGTCGTTCGCGGCGTTCGTGATCACGATCGGGTCGGGCAGCGAGTCGACCATGAGCGTCAATCGCTGGCGCTGTCCCTCGAGGGTTCGCGCGCGCTCGCGGGCGTGGCCGAGGTCGGCGAGCTTCCTCATGAGCGGGCCGGCGAGCGAGACCATCTCGAGCGCGGAGCCGGCATCCATCTCACCGGCGGCATCGGCCAGGACGACGAGCGCGAACGGCGCGGAGGCAGCGCGCGGCTCGGTGTCGAGGACGGTCGCGCCATGCGCCGCGGCCAACTCCGCCGCCTGCGGGAGCGGCATCGGCTCGGGTGCGCCGCGAGACCAGGGTCGCGGCATCGGCAGCAGCATCCACGACCGCAGCGGCGCGAGGACCGGAGGGCCGAGCGGCCCGCGGCCTCGGACCGCGGCGAGGGAGAGCGCGCTGACGACGAGCGGGCTCGACCGGTCGCCAAGGCGCACACTCAGTTCTGGCGACTCGGCATCGAACCCGATCGCCGCGACGAGTCCCAACATTTCCATGGGCTCGTCGAGCCGCAGGAAGCACGCGCGTGACGCGCCGGATGCCTCGGCGAGCCGGGTCAGGAGATACGTAGCCGCCGCTGCGAAATCCGGCGCCTCCGCCAGCGCGGATAGGAGACCGGCGAGAGTCCGGTCTCCGGAAACGGTCATACTATGCTCTTCCCCGCGGTCTGGTCATGCCGTCTGTTCCTTCTGCTTTGCCGCCTCGAGTTGCCGCCGGAGCTCGGCGTTCTCTCGTTGCATGCGCTCGAGCTCGTCGCTGGCGACCAGCTCGCGCGGCCGCGATACCGGCGACGTGATGCCGACCGCCTCGGAGTACTTGAGGTAGGTGTCGATCGACGCAACGACGATACGTGCTTCGACCGTCACGAGGTCGATTCCGACCAGCGAAACCCGCACCCACGCATCGATCACGATGCCCTTGTCGAGGACGCGATCGAGTACGTCGATGAGCGAACTGCCGCTGGGCGTGCGTTCGACAGCCATGGTGTTCCATCCTCGGGACTAGGGTCCAGACCAGCCGTGATCGAGACTCGACCGCCTATTCGCGCGACGATTTCACTTCGGTGGCGGGCGGCGCGGCGGCAAGGCGAGTCAACTGCTCCTCGATGCGTTTGAGCCGCGCGTCCACGTCTGCTGCGACCAGCGAGCCGGCGGGGCTCGTCGTGAGACGCGGATCGTTGCGCCACCAGTTCAGCCCGATCTGCTCGGCTTTGTCGATCGAGCAGACGAGGAGGCGAATCTGGATGGTGAGGAGCTCCACGTTCGCCAGGTTGATCTTGATGTCGCCGGCGATGACGAGGCCCTTGTCGAGAACGCGGTCGAGGATGTCGACCAGGCCGTGTGTCCGCGTCGGATTGACGAGCTCGGGCATGTCGTCCTTGCCGGCACCGGGGAACGCCACGGCGAGATCGACTCGCGGCGGACGCGTCCCGGCCGGCGCCGAGGTGGTGGTAGCGTTTATGAGTTCGTGAAAGTCGATCCGGAGGGGTTGCGCGGTCAGCGCAGCCGTCCGAGCGGTCCGAGGTCGATGTTCAAGTCGTCGTCGGTGAGCCCGAAAGTTGCCTTCAGCTCATCCATTCGAGTGTTCAATTTCAGCAGCGCGAGACCAAGCCGCTCGATCTCCTCCTCCGTGAGCGTTCCACCGTCCATACGGCGGACCGCCTGATGTTCCAGCACCTGGCGCAGCAGTTCTATCACCGTCAGGACGAGTCGCGCAAGACCTTGCTCGACGCGTTCCGGGTCCGCGTTGATGCGATCCGGCAGCGCGCGCGCGACGGCATGCAGCGCGGCCACGGCTGGATCATCAGCCGTGTCGCCGGCGTGGCGAGGCGAGGTCGCGTCCGGATCCCGCACCGATCAGTCCGCCAGATTCATGCCGTGGCTCCCCCCCGACTCCGTGAGCGCGCAAAAGCTGTACGGCGCTCGCGGCCCGATGAACAGAAACTGAAGGTCCGATCCCGCGCTCACCGCGCCCACCGCGGCCTTGTAGGCGGACACGTCCGAGCGCGCGATGAGGTGGGAGAGCGTGCGCAGCGGCAGGGGTGTGCCGGCGTCGAGCATCGCCGCGCGACGGACGAATGCGGAGGCTGCGCGGTTCAGGGCGGCGGCGAGCGTGTCCATGGCCGCCTTGACCGCTCCCGTCGCGGCCTCGCGTTGCCTGAGCGTCTCGAGATATCGGCGGCCCGCGCCGGTGCCGGCGGCGTCGAACATCTCGGGAATGACCGGCTCGAGGTCGCGGAGCATCCGATGGGTGGACGGTGTGATGACCAGCGTCATCTCGACGAGGCCCTGCACGCCGGCGAGCAGCGACCCCACCGAGCCCGCGCGACTGCGGAGCGCGTCGAGACACGCGTCGTCGCTCTCGAAGCGCTGGCCGAAGCGTGCCGGCACCGGCGTGGCTCCCGTGGCGAGCGCCGCTTCCACCACGGCGTCGTGCGTCCGCACGACGTCGCCCGAGACGGGCACGTTGCGCGCGACGTCGCTCACCCAGGCCACCAAGCCCTCCACGGTCAGGGCGCGCACGGGCTCGCCCGCGAGCCCGTTCAGGCCCAGCGGCAGCGCCCCGCGCCGCTCGCGCGGCAGCACGCAGTAGAGGTGTGTCGTCACGCCGCGTCCTCCCCCCCCTCCTCCCCCTTCAGCCGTGGTGCCGCGCCCGCCGCCAGCGCCCGCATCGACCCTTCGACGCCGTCGCGGACCGCCGTCTCGACCGACGCGAGCAGCAGGCGAAGGTCGAGGGTCAGCAGATCGATGTCGGCGACCGAGATCGTCACCGTCCCGCCGATCACCAGGCCCTTGTCGAGCACGTGGTTCAGCAGGTCGCTGAGCACGAGCTGCTCGGTGTCGAGCCCGTCCTCATGCGTCACGGTCTTCCTCTCCAGCGAAATGGTACGGCGGCCACGGGCCGGTGAAATCGAACCGGAGTCCGTGAGCCGCGTGGCGCTCGACGAGCGTCGTGAGCGTTCTCTGAAACGCCTCCAGCGCCTCCGGCGCCACGAGAAAGGCGGCGTTGAGCACGAGCACGCCGCGCGGCGCGCCGTTCGCGTCGGTCAGGCGCGGAATCGGCGACCGGGCGTGGCGCAGGGCGCTCGCCGCGAGCGCCGCCACGATCGCGTCGACGAGTCGCTCCGTCACGGCGCGCATCTCCCCCTTCTTCTCGGCGCCGAGCTTGCGCTCGAGGAGGTAGCGCTGCCCGGGCGCCGCCGCGGCGGCCGCCGCCGCGATCTCCCTCAGACGCGGGCTCAGCGCCGGGATCGCGGCGAGCAATTCGTCGTCCACGCGGTACACCCGCAGCGCGTACTCGCGGCCGCGGCCGAGCTCCGCGAGCGCCGTCGCGAGCTCGGCGGACCGGTCGTGCAGCATGGTGCGCACCGCGCCGGGTCCGCTGAACAGCGAGAACATCGGAAGCGGCACGACGGGACCGCGGTCGCTCGCCCACGTGAGCACGCGGTCGTGCGCGATCGCGCGCGGGCTCAACCACTCCACGTCGCCGCTCGCGGCTTCGATCGCCGGCGCCGCGTACCGCGCGCCGTCGAGCACGGACACGAGCGCGGCGGCGGGGCCGCCGTCGATCCGTTCCACGCGGACCTCGGTGTCGTCCACCCCCGGCGGCGCCGCCGCGGGCGTCAGCGTCGCCGGCACGACGCCGTAGACGTACCAGACCTGGCTCGTTGTGGATGACGCCATAGCGCGACGATCAGGAAACGGGAGACAGCGCGTGCCACGACGGCGACCACGCTCGCAGCGCAGTCGGGCCGGCGGGCGGCGGCTGCACCTCCTTGGCGCAATACTGGCGCGCCGTCACGGCGGCAGGAAGAGGGTCGAGGGTCGGGCTCGTCGAGCGCCATGACCACGCCGCCGCCCTTTCCGAGGGCGAGCGCTGTACGGGGGAGCCGATCGAGGAGCGCGTCGAGCGCGCTCACTCCTCGGCGTCGTCGCGCGCCACCCGCACCGGGCCGCCGCTCGTGCCTCTGCCGAGGCGCTCGCGCCACGCGCGCACGTCGCGCAGGCGCGCCATCAGTGCCGCCTCGCGTTCCACGTACTGCGCGTCGGTGATGTCACCCAGCTCGAGCTGCATCTGCAGCTCCATCAGATCCTGCTTCACGGGCGTGTCGTCGGTGAGCTCCTCCTCGACGACGTTCTGCACCTTGCCGAGCGACCACGTGATGCCGGCGAC
>Ga0316628_100004100_pt1 | contig 11368 bp, 8 predicted proteins | sample OWC_Aug_M2_C1_D5_FD_207648 | JGI IMG/M metagenome (GOLD analysis project Ga0316628, IMG submission 207648) | Wetland soil microbial communities from Old Woman Creek delta, Ohio, United States - OWC_Aug_M2_C1_D5_C | ecosystem: Environmental > Terrestrial > Soil > Wetlands | place: USA: Ohio... | reverse complement strand
CGCGGCCAAGCCGCGATTTCCTGAATCGTACGATAACAGCCCCGGCAAAGCCCGTGTTCGTCCAAAGAGCAGATATTCACGCATGGGGACTCGGGCGCTGGGCTCGGCATCGTTGAATTATTGGGGACGGTCCCCTATTCTTCCAGCCCCGCTGGAGACCCAAGCGCATGAATTCCTCGAAAATCACCCCGGGCACGGAGGATCCTCAACCATCCCGCACCGCGGGTCTGCGGACGATTGCGCAGCCGCCCGCGGACCTCGCCGCGCAGGTCGAGAACGCGCTCGCCGAGGACATCGGCACCGGCGATTTGACCGCCGCGCTGATCCCGGCGGCCCTTCGCGGCCGCGCAACGGTCATTACGCGCGAGGCCGCCGTGCTCTGCGGCCGCCCCTACGTCGATGCCGTGTTCGCGGCGCTCGACCCCGAGGTGCGGATCCACTGGGCGGCCGAAGAAGGGGACGAGCTCGCGCCCGGCCAGGCGTTGTTCACCGTCGAGGGCAGGGCCCGCGTCCTGCTGACCGGCGAGCGCACGGCGCTCAACTTCCTGCAGTTGCTCTCGGCGACCGCGACCGCCGCGCACAAGTTCGCGGCGGCGGTGCGCGGCACGGGCTGCATCGTGCTGGACACGCGCAAGACGATACCTGGGCTGCGCACGGCGCAGAAATACGCAGTGCGCGTCGGCGGCGCACAGAACCACCGGCTCGGCCTGTTCGACGCAATCCTGATCAAGGAAAACCACATCATCGCCGCCGGCGGGATCGGCGCCGCCGTGGCGCGCGCCCGCGCCGCGCACGCCGGGGCGCCGGTGGAAGTCGAGGTCGAGACGCTCGATGAGCTGCGCGAAGCCATCGACGCCGGCGCGGACTCCGCTCTCATCGACGAGTTCGCGCCCGCGCAGATGCGCGAGGCCGTCGCGATCAACCGCGCGGCGCGCCGTCCGCTCAAGATCGAGGCTTCGGGCGGGGTCGACGAGAAGACCGTGCGGGCGATCGCCGAAACCGGCGTCGACTACGTCTCGATCGGCGCGCTCACGAAGCACGTGCGTGCGGTCGATTTGTCGATGCGCTTCGAGTGGGCGGAGCCGGAGAGCATTCCGGGAGCTTGAGCCTCAGGCGCCGACGGTCGCGCGGACGATGCGCTGCGGCTGCGAAACGCCGTAGCCTTGAGCGTAATCGACGCCGAGCGTGCGCAGCATGTTGATGATCTCCATGTTCTCGGCGAACTCGGCGATCGTCTGCTTTCCGGTCAAATGGCCGATTTCGTTGATCGATCGCACCATCTCGCGGTCGATCGGATCGTGCAGGATCTCCTTGACGAAGGAGCCGTCGATCTTCAGGTAATCGACCGGGAAGTGCTTCAGGTAGCCGAACGAGGACAGCCCCGAGCCGAAATCGTCGAGCGCGAACTTGCAGCCCTGTTCCTTGAGCGCCTGGATGAAGCGGTTCGCCTGCGAGAAGCTCGCGATCGCCGCGGTTTCGGTGATTTCGAAGCAGATCTTCGTCGCGTCGAGGCCGCTGCGCGCCAGCTGGTCGATCACGTACGGCAGGAACTTGTCGTCGCCCAAGCTCAGGCCCGAGAGGTTGATCGAGCACATCGCGAGCTTCTCGCGCTCGTCGGCGTCCGACACCAGCCAGCGGAACGCGTTCTCGATGACCCAGCGGTCGATGTTCGGCGTGATGCCGTAATGCTCGGCCGCGGTCATGAAGTTGTCGGGCGTGACGATCTTGCCGGTCTCGTCGCGCATGCGCAGCAGCAATTCGTAGTGCGCGCCGGTCTCCTGCTCGCGCAGCGGCAGGATCGACTGGCGGAACAACTCGAAGCGGTCTTCCTCGAGCGCGGTGTTGATGCGCGCGGCCCATTGCATCTCGCGCCGCCTGCGCATGAGGTCGATGTCGTTCTCCTCGAAGCTGTGCACGCGGTTGCGGCCCGCCTGCTTCGCGGCCTGGCACGCGCTGTCCGCCGCGCTCAGCACGGCCGCGACGTCGGCATTGTCGACCGATATCGGCACGACGCCGATGCTCGCGCCCAGGCGGAACGTGCGCTCCTCCCAGGTGAACTTGAAATTGCGCACCGCCTCGCGCAGCGTCTCGGCCATGCGCATCGCCTCGTCGAGCGTGCAGCTCTCGAGCAGGATCGCGAATTCATCGCCGCCGAGCCGCGCGAGCGTGTCGCGCCAGCGGACCTTGGACTTCAGCAGCGCGCCGACCTGCCCGAGGAGCGCATCCCCGGCGCTGTGGCCGCAGGTGTCGTTGACTATTTTGAACTGGTCGAGATCCAGGTAGCAGAGCGCGTACGAGGTCTCGTGCGCCTTCGCGCTCTTCAGCGCGCGCTCCATGCGGTGCTCGAATTCGCGGCGGTTGACCAGGCCCGTGAGCACGTCGTGGCTCGCGTGGTAAGAGAGGCGCCGGTTCAATTCGCGCGCCTCGCTGACGTCGTGGAACACGAGCACGCCGCCCGACACCGCGCCGCTGCCGTCGCGGATCGGCGATGCGGTGCTCTCGACGTAGATTTCATTGCCGTCGCGGCGTATCAGGAGCATGGGCCGCACGGACTTGATCGAACGCGTGCGGCGGATCGCCACGGCGAGCGGATTTTCGAGGGGCTCGCAGGTCTCCTCGTGGAACGCGCGGAACACCTCGTCGATCGCGCGGCCCTGGCTGTCCTCGAGGCGCCAGCCGGTCAGCTGCTCGGCGACCGGATTGATGTAGTCGATCACGCCGTGGGCGTCGGTCGTGACGACGCCGTCGCCGATGCTCTGCAGCGTGATCTGGGCGCTTTCCTTCTCGCGGAACAAGGCCTCTTCGTAGAGCTTGCGCTCGGTGATGTCGAGCTCGACGCCGACGAGGCGCAGGAGCCTGCCCTTCTCGTCGACGCGCGCCTTCGCGCGGCTGATGACCCAACGCCACTCGCCGGTCGCGTGCCGCATGCGGTGCATGCTTTCGAACAGCGGCGTCTTGCCGGCGACGTGGTCGCGGATCGCCGCCTGCACACGCGACATGTCGTCGGTATGCACGAGCGTGCGCCAATCCGGCGCCTGCCCCACCTGCGCCTCGTCGTAACCCAGCATCGCCTTCCAGCGCGGCGACAGGTACACCCGATTGTTCAGCGTATCGAAGTCCCAGAGGCCGTCGTTCGCGCTGGAAAGGGCCAGTTCGTTGCGCTCCTCGAGATCGCTCAAGCGCGCCTGGATCGCGAGGCGCTCGAGCCCGATCGCGAGGCTCGAGCCGACCAGTTTGAGGAGCAGGTGCAGCTGCACGTCCCACTGCTCGCGCGGCCTCGCGCCGGCGATCCCGAGCGCGCCGGCGGGCCGGCCCTCGATGAAATAAGAGATCATCAGCACGGAGCCGATGCCGAGATCGCACCACAGCGCCGCATCGACGGCTTGATCGCCGCGCGCCTTGGCCGTGTCCCGAAACTCGGAGACGCGCAGCGGCGCGAGCCGCGAACGGAACCAGGGCAGCGCGTCGAGGCTCAGGCCGCGCAATTGCTCGGGGTTTCCGGTCGCGAGCAAGCCATGTGCGGCGACGACGTCCGTGAACGCCGTGGTCTCGGGATCCAAGGTGATGTGGAAGACGGTGTCCGCGCGCGTCGCCTCGCGCAGCAATTCGAGGTTCGCCGCGAGCCGAGCGGCGGCGTTCGCCGGGGTCATGGATTGGAAATCGACCGCGATCTTGATGCAGATGACGTCGAGGCCGACGGCCGGGCTCAGGGTTCGGCGCGGCCATACATGCGTCGACAGGATGTCCGATGCCGTGAAGTCCGGCTGCCGCGGATCGTTTGGGACTATCGCCATGCGCCTGCCAGTGCCTTAAAAATAGCCGTTATGGCACAGGAGTTTGCCACTCCCTCCCGAGTCAATACCGAATGCGTCACACAGTTCTTCGCATCCCATACTTTCGGTATCTACGAGCTAATTCTCGCATAACTTCTCACGAATACAAGCTAAGCGTCTGTATTAATTTGATTTCATACCCTCAATCCCCGAGTTCGGCTGGATTGGAAAGCGCCGCCGCCGCGACGCCGAGAGCACCGCCCGCGTAGCTGCCCGAGAGGTCTACGACCGCCCCCGGGGCCGCGGCGAAGAACTGCGCACTCGTGATCGGCGCCTCGTTGGCGTCGAAATATTGGGTGGCGGCGCCGGTCAGGGCATTGATGCCGAGCACGGTCAAATTCGGCGCGGCCACGGCCGTCGCCGTGCCGCGCAATTCGACGCCCGCGCCCGGCGCCTCACGCGTCACCACGGTCGCCGCGACCGCGTTGCCGCCCGTCGCACGGCCGTGGATTTCCAGGTAATCGCCGGGAGCGATGCTGGTCAGATTGAACGGGGACACGGGATTCGCGGATTCGTCGTCGAAGCGCGTCTCGGCGTCGGTCGTGACCGTCATCCCCAAGATGGTCAGGGTATTCGCCGCCGCATCGACGGCATCGACCGGCGCCTTCAGCAGGATCGGCGCGCTCTCGTCGAACCGCACGGTCGCCGCCACGAGCGTGCCGCCGGCGTCGTAGCTCCCTTGCACGGTGACGTGGACGTTCGCCGCCAATTGCCCGATGGCGCCGTTTTGAAACACGGTTTGCGGGTTCGTGGTCACGGTGGTGTCGGCGACGTCGAAATCGGCGGCCGATGCGAAACGTGTGATTTCACCGTCGATCCGGCCGTAGTCGCCGTTGCCGGCGGTCACTCTCGACACCAGCTCGATCGCGCTCGCCGCGAGCGTGCCCGCCGCTGCGCCGGGCGTGCTCGTCACCTCGATCTGATCGCCCGGCCGCACGGAGCCGCCCGCCGGAAACCCGGCAAGCGCAGCTGAGCTGAAATCGACCGTGGCGCCGTTCACGGTCAAGAGATAGGCGACGCCGTCGACGGTGCCGACCGTACCGGTGATCAGGTATGCGCCGACCCGGGATTTCAGGTCGATGCGCGTCGCGGCGATCGTGCCGTTCGCGTTCGCATAGCCGCTAACCTCGACGAGCGCACCAGGCTGAAGCGCGGCGAAGCCCGGGCTCCCGCCGGCGTCGGCTGCGAGCGAAGTCTGCGGCCCGACGGTCACGGTCTGGCCCAGGACGGTGAACGAGTACGCCGTCGCGTTCACCGTCGCGATCGGCCCCTGAACGTTGGCCCGGTAGTCGACCCGGGCGGCGGCGCCGGTCGTGCCGCCGCCGGCGACCGTCCCCTGCACCTTGACGACCTGGCCCACCCGCAGCGTCGAGGCGGCCGCGCTTTGGCCGTTGACGTACACCAGCGCGGCGGTCGTGTTGAACTCGACGCCGTTGACGAAAATGCTGCCGAAGCGGCTGATCGCGCCCGAGGAAACCGCGGCGACCTGCATACCGGTGCCCTCGATGCCGGCGGTGATCGCCCCGCCGCAGCTCACGAGCGCAAGCGACAGCCCGAGCGCACACACTCTCGACCAGAGGCGTGCGCAGGCGGGCGCGCTCACGATCGCGCTCCCTTGGACGGCGTTTCCTCGATCAGATACGCACCCGCGCCGAGCCGAACCGCCGCCGTTTCGGCCTGCGGCGCCGAGGAATCCACGTCGGCGGCGTGACGCGTCAGCCAGGAGTCGATCTTCTCCAGGAACTGCTGCCCTTCCGATTCCAGGAATTCACGAAACGCGGGCGCCGCAGAGCGGCGCACGTTCAAATGGATCGCGCGGCGCTCGAAGCGAGGCGGCGCAGAACCCGGGCGCGTCACGTTATGCGCGAGCGTCGCGGCCATGTCATGCAAAATGCTGCCCCAAAGCCGAATTTGGTTCGGATCGAAGGATTTCGGGATGTAGCTGCGCATCAATACCTGCAGCGAGCCGTCGTCGCACAATTCGATCGCACCCGATGCCGATAATTCCTTGAAAAGCGCGATGTACGGCAGGTCCGGAGCGTACTCGCGGACGAGTCCCTGGAAGCTCGGGCCCTCGCCCTCGCCCTCGAGCGCGAGCCGCCGCGGCTTGCCGTCGCCGTCGAGGTAAGCGCCGTTCAAATGCCAGCCGGCGAGGATGCGCGAGCCCGGGCTCATGAACACCGATTCCAGCATCGCATGCGGCGCGGCGCTGCGGATGCGTGCGACGTCGCGCCGGTTGAGTCCCGTCAGGATGGCGGTTCGCGAGACGTTCGTCGGCCGGCCGCGGAGGCCGAATTCGTTCGTCGCAACCTCGACGTACGCGAACTTCGCGAGCTCGGAAAATTCACGAAACGGCACGCCACCGCGCACCATTACGCGCACGATCGGCCGCAGCAGCAGGCGCACCGAGGCAAGCAGCACGGACCGCAAGTCGCTATCCATATGTGTATTTCTCTCACACATATGGCGCGCGTGCAATCGGAAACCCTGACGCCTATCGGCGACAGCGGCTAAACCAACATCTCCTTCGCCGCGGTGAACAGCGCGCCGAGACGCTGCTCCAAATCGGCTTGCAGCCGTTCGACGGCCTTCGCGTCCAAGCCCTTCGGCACATAGACGGGGTCGCCGATCGCGATCGCGATGCGCGCGAACGGCATCGGTATCACGAATCTATCCCATTGCAGCTTCCATGCATGCGAGGCCGCGAAGCTCATCGGCAGGATCGGGCGCTGGGACAACTGCGCGAGCAGGATCGCCCCCGGCTTGAATTTCCACGGCGGGCCGCGCGGCCCGTCCGGAGTGATCGCGGGCGAGACCCCGTCCTGCACGAGGGCTTGATAATAGTCGCGCAGCGCGCGCGCGCCGGTATGCGACGAGGAACCGCGGATGACGACGCCGTCGAGCCGGCGCACGAGCAGCGCGCCGATCTCGCCGTCGACCGAAGGACTGATCAGGAACCCGAGCTTGACGCCGGCGGCGCGCCGCTCGAGCAGCGCCTTGACGCAGAACAATTGGTGTTGATGCCAATAGACCGGAATGAACGACGGCGCACGCCGCAGCGCCGCGTCCATGTGTTCGATCCCCGCGACGCGCACGACGCGCGACCAGCCCCAGACGAGGCGGATCACCGCGAGGCCCACGGGCACGATCAGCCGGTAGAACCAAAGACGCGTACGCGTCAGGCGCCTGCCGGAACGCGTCTGCCGTTGGTAGATCGTATTGCGGAGGCCGCGGTCATCGGAATTCTTGGACACGGCGGGCATTGTCTGGAAGCGCCCGCCGCCGCGCAATAGCCCGCCGCCCGTCGGCCCGCCGTCTTGAGGCGAAGCCGCATACGTTACAATGTGCGGATGCAAACGAAGGCAACTCCTCCGGGTCCCGCGGAAGGCTTCGACTTGGGCGGCAGCGACGAATCGCTCGTGCGGCTGCGCGAATACTTTGCGCGCTTCGGCGACGTCTACCGGGTGTTCTCGCCGGGCCGCGGGGCCTATAGCTACGTGATCAATCACCCCGACGACCTCAAGCACGTGCTGTTGTCGAACCACCGCAATTACACGAAGGGCGCGGGCATGGATCGGGTCAAGATCCTGCTGGGCACGGGCATCATGACGAGCGAGGGCGAACTCTGGCGCCGCCAGCGGCGCATGATCCAGCCGGCGTTCCACCGCCGCGTGCTCGACCGGTTCGGCTCGCTGATCGCCGAGGTCAACGACAAATACGCGGACCGCTGGGCCATGAAGGCCGCGCGCGGCGAGCCGATCGACGTTTCGGAGGAGACCAGCGAAATGACGCTGGAGATCGTCCTGCGGTCGATCTTCGGCGACGACTTGGCGCGCCTCGAGCGGCAATTCGGCGCGAACCCATTCGACGTGGTCGCGAAGGAGGCGAATCGGGACTTGAAGTTCGCGTTCCGGTTCCGCTCGCTGAGCAAGCTCATCGCCGAACTGATCGCGCGGCGCCGCCGCGAACCCGAGGACCGCTTCGACTTCCTCGAAATGCTGATGGCGACGCGCTCGCGCGACACCGGCGAAGGCATGAGCGAGCGCGAGCTCATCGACGAGATCATGACGCTGATCGTCGCCGGCCATGAAACGACGGCCGCCGCGCTCGCCTGGACCTGGATCCTGGTCGCCGCGCATCCCGAAACGGCGGAGCGGCTCGAACAGGAGGCCGACGGCTCCGGCGCGTCGGCGCTCGGGCTCGACGCGGCGGATGAGCTCGCGTTCACGCGGCAAGTGATCCAGGAGTCGCTGCGACTCTACCCCCCCGGCTGGCTGTTCACCCGGCGCAACATCGATGAGGACGTTCTCGGCGGCTACGAAATCGGCCCGCGCACCGACGTGTTCATCAGCCCGTACACTCTGCACCGGCATCCCGCGTTCTGGGACGACCCGGAGGAGTTTCGCCCCGAGCGCTTCGCACCCGCCGCCGTGGAGGCGCGGCATCGTTTCGCCTACATCCCATTCTCGGTCGGCCCGCGCCACTGCATCGGCGAGAACCTCGCGATGTTCGAAATGCTGGTACACCTACGCACGGTCTGCCGGCGGTTCCGCCTGCGGCGCGCAAGCGCGGAGCCCGTGGAATTCGAAGCGCAAATCAATTTGCGCCCCCGCTCCAATCTCATGATGACGGTGACTGAACGATGAGCTTCACGACTCTGGTCGACATACTCGAAATGAACCGCGGCGTCGATCGCGCGGTCTGCTACGTCAACGGCGAAACCTCCGAACGGCGCGTCGGCTACGGCGAACTGCACGCGCGCGCGCTCGGCATCCTCCATCACCTGCAGTCGATGGGCGCCGAGAGCGGCGACAAGATGATCGTCTTCCTGAGCGACAACGAACAGTTCATCGACGGTTTCTGGGCGGCCGTCTGCGGCGCAATCCTGCCCGTACCGCTCGCGGTCGGAATCAGCGACGAGCATCGCCACAAGCTGCTGCGCGTCGCCCGCAAGCTCGGCAAGCCCTGGCTGTACACCGACGCGAAGAACCTCGAACGGCTGCAGTCGCTCGCGGCCGAGGTCGGCGAGTCGCCGCTGTTCGCCGAACTCAAGTCGCGCACGTTCCTGGTCGAGTCGATCACCGACATCTCGCGCCCCGGCAAGCTCAGGCGGCCCTCGCCCGACGACCCGGCGTTCATCCAATTTTCCTCCGGCTCGACGAGCGAGCCGAAGGGCGTCGTGCTGACGCACGCCAACCTGGTCGCGAACACGCGCGGCGCGACGATGGTCGACGGCTTCAGCCGCGACGACGTCACGCTCTCGTGGATGCCGCTGACGCACGACATGGGCTTGATCGGCTTTTTCATCATGCAGTTCGCGAACGGCGTGCACATCAACCTCATGCCGACGGAGCTGTTCGTGCGCCGGCCGCTCCTGTGGATGCAGGTCGCCTCGAGGAAGCGCGTGACGATCACGTGCTCGCCGAATTTCGGCTACCGGCACTTCCTGAAGGTCCTCGGCGACCGCAAGCTCGAGGGCCTGGACCTGTCCTGCATCCGGCTGATCTTCAACGGCGCGGAGCCGATCTCGGTCGAACTGTGCAACGAATTCATGGACAAGCTCGCGTACACGGGGCTCAAGCGCCGGGCGATGTATCCGGTCTACGGGCTCGCCGAGGCGTCCTTGGCGGTCACGCTGCCGCCGCCCGGAGGGGAATACCGCTGGATCCGCGTCGACCGGCAAAAGCTCAACGTCGGCTCGAAAGTCGAATTGAACCCGGCCGACGCGCGCCACGCGCTCGAACTCATCGCGGTCGGACGCCCGGTGCCGTTCACCGAAGTGCGCATCGCCGACGACGCGCGCGCGCCGCTCGCGAACGGCCACGTCGGCCACATTCTCATCCGCGGCGCAAACGTGACGCGGGGCTATTTCGGCGATCCGGAGGCGACCGCGCGCGCGATCGACGCCGCAGGCTGGCTCGACACCGGCGATCTCGGCGTGATGCACGACGACTCGCTGTACATCACCGGACGGGCCAAGGAAATCATCTTCATCAACGGCCAGAACTACTACCCCTACGACTTGGAGAACATCGCGCAGCGGGCGCCCGGCCTGGAATTGGGCAAGGTCGTCGCCGCGGGCGTCAACCGGCCGGGCTCGCAAGGGGAAGACCTCGTGGTTTTCGTTCTCCACCGCGGCGGCATGGAGGAATTCCTGCCGACCGCGGCCGCGGTCGCGCGGCTGATCAACGAACACACCGGACTCGAAGTCGCCGAGGTCGTCCCGGTCAAGCGCATTCCGAAGACGACGAGCGGCAAGGTGCAGCGCCATCTGTTGGAGGAAGCGCTGATCGAAGGCGAATTCGACCGGGATCTAGCGGCACTCGCCGGCTTGCGTGAGGGCAAGGCAGGCGCGGTGGCGGTCCAGGGCTCGGCGCTCGAAGCGCGGCTGCAGGCGATCTGCGAGGCCGCCCTGCCGGGCAAGCGCGTCGGCATCGACGACAACCTGTTCGATATCGGCGCGAGTTCGCTGAAGCTGATCGAGATTCACGAAACGATCGACCGCGATTATCCGGGGCTCATCGACTTGACCGAGTTGTTCGATCATCCGACGATCGGCCAACTGGCGGCGCATCTGCAAGGCAAGCTCGCCGAATCCGGGACCTGAAGGCGGCCGCAGCCGCCTGTCTCTGACAAACGACAGTTCCCGCCGGACCGGCAATATCGCAGAATCAAACCATGATGGCTTCGTGCTGCAAGATCTTTCCGGCTGTCCTGGCGATTGCCGCGGGCGTGGCCATGGCCACGCCCGCGCGCGCGGCGCTCGGCGGCGGCGGCGCAAGCGTACTCACCGACGCGGCGGCGCTCGGCGGCTCGGTGAACGTGACCTTGCTGCAGCAGTACGACATTCATGAGATCACCAACGCCGACGGGATGCGCGTGCGCGAATTCCTGAACCGCGCCGGCGTCGTCTTTGCGTTGAGCTGGAGCGGCCCGGTCGTGCCGGATTTGAGGCAACTGCTGGGTGCGAGCTTCAGCGCGTACGCGAAGGCAGAGGCGGCGCTCGCGCGGCCCGGCATGCAGCGCTCCGTGCGCGTCGCGTTGCCCGATCTGGTCGTCGAACTCGACGGACACCTGCGCGCCTACAGGGGCCGCGCGTATTTGCCCGCGTCGATTCCGGCCGGCACCTCGACCGCGGATCTTCGCTGAGCGGCGCACATGACGAAACGCCTGCGTTTGGGAATCCCGGCCGCAATCTTGTGTAGCGCGGCCCTGCTCGCCGCCTGCGTCGGCGGCAAGAACCAGTCCGCGGGCGGTCTTGCGCCGCCGCCGCCGATCCTGAACGATTTGGCGGTGACCGTCGACTCGGGTCCGGCCGGCGCGACCGGTCAGATCAACCACGCCTACGTGACCGTCAGGGTTTGCGCGGCCGGCAGCCAGACGCAGTGCGCGAATATCGACCACGTGCTGTTGGATACCGATTCGACCGGCTTGCGGCTGATTCGCTCCGTGTTGACTGCCGCCGGCGTGACGCTCGCCGGCGCGACCGACGCGCAAGGTCAGGGGATCGAGGAATGCGTGAGCTTCGGCAGCGG
>Ga0316628_100004098_pt1 | contig 11369 bp, 8 predicted proteins | sample OWC_Aug_M2_C1_D5_FD_207648 | JGI IMG/M metagenome (GOLD analysis project Ga0316628, IMG submission 207648) | Wetland soil microbial communities from Old Woman Creek delta, Ohio, United States - OWC_Aug_M2_C1_D5_C | ecosystem: Environmental > Terrestrial > Soil > Wetlands | place: USA: Ohio... | reverse complement strand
CCGGCGACGAGTCTGACGCCCAGGACGACCACGACGACCACGTGCTCGATGGCGATCACGAGCACGTCGATCTATCGGCAGACGACGCGGCGATCGACGCGCACATGCTCGAGCTCGGCAAGCGCCGGTTCGGCATCTCGCAGTTCCGCCCCGGTCAGGCGCTCGCGATCCGCAACGTGCTCGCCGGCATCGACACGCTGGCGATCATGCCGACCGGCGCCGGCAAGTCGCTGTGCTACCAGCTCCCCGCGCTCGAGCTCAACGGAGTGACGCTCGTCGTCTCTCCTCTGATCGCGCTGATGAAGGATCAGCACGACAAGCTCGCCGAGCTCGACATCGAGGTGCTCCGCCTCGACTCGACGCTGTCGCCGCGCGACGAGCAGGCCGCGCTCGCCCGCCTGTCCGAGAATCGCCCGTGCATCGCGTACGTCACGCCCGAGCGCCTCGGCGAGCCGCGGTTCCGGGAGCGCCTGGCGAGCGTCAAGGTCGCGCTGTTCGTCGTCGACGAGGCGCACTGCATCTCGCAGTGGGGTCACGACTTCCGTCCGGCGTACCTCGGCCTCGGCGAGGCGGTGCGCGCGCTCAACGTGCCGCCGGTGCTCGCGCTGACCGCGACGGCGCCGCCGAAGGTCAAGGACGACATCCTCGCGCAGCTCCAGATCCCCGAGGCCTCGGTGATCGACATCGGCCTCGACCGGCCGAACCTGCGCTACCACGTCATCAAGGCGACCTCCGAGCGCAAGAAGCAGGCGCTGCTGCTGCGCCTGATCGAGAAGCAGCAGGGGTGCGGCATCATCTACGCCGCGACGGTGAAGACCGTCGACGCGCTCGCCGACTTCTTGTGGTCGCAGGGCGTCGAGTGCGGGCGCTACCACGGCCGGATGCGCGCCAAGGATCGCGAGCGCGTGCAGAGCGCGTTCATGGAGCGCAGCGAGCCGCGCCTGATGGTCGCGACCAACGCGTTCGGCCTCGGCGTCGACAAGCAGGACCTGCGCTTCGTCATCCACTACAACTTCCCGGGCTCGCTCGAGAGCTACTACCAGGAAGCCGGCCGCGCCGGCCGCGATGGCCTGCCCGCCGACTGCGTGCTGCTCTACCAGCCCGAGGACAAGCGCATCCAGAGCTTCTTCCTCGGCGGCCGCTACCCGACGCCCGAGCAGACGCGCAACGTCGCCGAGGCGCTCGTCCACGTCACCGGCGGCAAGGTCGCGACCGACACCACCGACGACCACGACCCGGTGTTCATGGCGGTCAAGGACATCGCCGAGCGGGCCGAGGCGCCGGCGAAGAAGGCGCGCGTCGTGCTGTCGTTCCTCAAGGAGGTCGGCTTCGCGGCCGAGGCGCCGGGCGCCCGGTTCGCGCCGCTGTCGACCGAGCCACCGTCGCTCGAGGAGCTGGCGCGCGCCGCCTCGCGCTACGAGCAGAAGCGCGCCCAGGACCGCGCCCGCCTCGCCGCGATGCTGCGCTACTCGCAGTCGCACCTGTGCCGGACGCGCCTGCTGGTCACGTACTTCGGCTACACCGACGCGCCCGCCTGCCAGACCTGCGACAACTGCCAGCGCGCGGCCAAGAATGCCCCGATGCCGATGCGCGACGCCGGGATCCGCGCGGCCGAGCAGACCGCCCGCCGCGGCGGCGACCAGATCACCCGCAAGGAGCTGCTCGAGGAGGCGATGCGGCGCCGCCACACGGCCGGCCGCGGCCGCGCGCTCAAGATCGAGCGGGTGAAACGCCCCGTGTTCGGTCCGCTCGAGAAGGGCGACCTGGTCCGCCACGCCCGCTGGGGCGACGGCGAGGTCGTCCGCGTCGTCGGTGACTCGATCTACACGTTCTTCCCGGTCCACGGCGAGAAGCTGCTCAAGGCGAGCTTCCTCGAGAAGATCACCGCGTAGCGGCCTCGCCCCCGATCCCGTGCCATGCTCGGGACGTGCCCCCTTCCCCGAAGCGGCTGGTCGCCTGGTGGTGCTGGGCCGTCTGCGGCTTCTTGCTGCTGGTCGGCACCGCCGGCCTGTTCACCGAGAAGATCGGCCCGCTGCCGACCAACCGCCTGCACGCGCTCGGCCTCAACCTCGGCGTCGGCCTGGTCGGCTTCGGGTTCGCGCGGTTCTCGGCGGAGCGGACATTCGTGCTGCTCGTCGGCATCGGCATGATCGCCCTCGCCTGCCTCGGCTTTCTGCCGGCGACCCAGAGCTACCTGTACGCGAAGCTCAACATGAACACGGCCGAGTCGATCTTCGAGCTCGCCGGCGGTCTGGTCTCGATCGCCCTCTGGCAGCGCAGCCGCTGATACAGTCCGCGAGATGCGCCGTCCGCTGGGGCTCGAGCTCGCGCTCGTGGTCGTGATCGCGGCCGCGGTGCTCGTGCCCGGCATCTGGCGCTACTCGCTCGTCGATCCGTGGGAGACGCACTACGGCGAGGTCGCGCGCGAGATGCTGCGCAACCACGACCTCGTCCACCTCGACTGGCACGGCACCAACGCCCAGGGCGAGGCCGACGAGGGCTTTCGCAGCAAGCCGGTGCTGACGATGTGGCTGACGGCGGCCACGATGAGCGCGCTCGACCTCGCGAAGGACGGCGGCTACTCGGGCGAGATGGAGCACGACGCGCGCACGATGCTCGCGATCCGCTTGCCGATCGTGCTCGTGGCGATCGGCGGGCTCGTGCTCGTGTGGTGGATGCTCGCGCGCCTGGTCCGCCGGCGTGTCGCGTGGCTCGCGCTGCTGATCACGGGCTCGACCCCGTTCTTCTGCCTGATCGCGCGCCAGGGCATCCCCGACATGCCGCTGTGCGCGACCGTGATGGGCGCGACGGCGCTGTTCATCCTGGCCGTCGAGGACGACGACCGGCCGGCGAGCCGCCGCGCCGTGTGGGCGATGCTCGGCGTGTGCGGCGGGTTCGTCGCCCTCCAGGCGCTCTACGCCGCCGTCTACTTCACGCGCTCGCCGTGGCTCGCGATCCCGAAGTTCCCCAACCCCGCGATCGTGCTGCCGGCGCTGATGGCGGTGCTGCTCGTCGCGCTGTGGAACCGGCCGTGGCCGCGCGTGCGCCTGCTGCGCATGGCGCCGATCACGACGATGCGCCAGGTCTACTTGCTGTGGGCGTACGCGGTGCTCGCCGTCGGCATCCTCGCGAAGGGGCCGCCCGGTGCGACGGTGGTGGTCGCCGTCGCGTTCTTCTACGTCGCGCTGCTCGGCAAGTGGCGCGATCTGTGGGATGGCAAGTTCGAGCTCAAGCGCGGCCTGTTGCTGATGGCCGCGATCTTCCTGCCGTGGCACCTCGGGATGTGGCTCAAGGAGGGCGTGGCGTTCGTCAACGAGTACCTGTTCACGCACATCCTCAACCGCGCCGCCGCCGATCCCGACAAGTCGCTCGGCACGTTCGAGTACTACACGTCGCAGCTCGGCCACGGCATGTGGCTGTGGGCGGCGCTGCTGCCCCCGGCGATCGCCAGCGGCCTGCTCCGCGCGCGCACCGACACCCGCGAGGGCCGCGTGCGGTTCCTCGTCGGGCTGTGGGCGGTCTGCGGCATCGCGGTGTTCTGCCTCGTGCAGACCAAGTTCCACCACTACATCCTGCCGGCGGTGCCGGCGCTCGCGATCCTGATCGCGCTGTACCTCGACGACGTGATCGCCTGCCGCGATCGCTTCCATCCGATCTACGCGGCGCTCGGCATCGGCATCGTCCTGCTCGTCGCGCGCGACCTGATGTGGGAGCCCGATCGCTGGATCGAGCTGTTCACGTTCCGCTACGACCGGCCGTGGCCGAGCGTCGAGCCATGGTCGATCGACCCGAGCGACGGCTTCCTCGCGCTCGGCATCCTCGCCGCGGTCGCGATCGGCATCCTCGCCGCGTGGCGGCGCGCCGGCGTGTTCGCGCTCGGGGTCGCGGGCCTGGCGATCTGCACGTGGTCACTCCAGATCTACATGCCGATCGCGGGCCAGCACTGGGGCATGCGCGAGGCGATCCACCGCTACTACGAGGACCGCACGATCTACGGCGAGAAGCTCGTCTACTACGGCCCGCGCGAGGTCTACGACGACTGGCACGACCGGGGCACGCACTGGACGTTCGAGACGTTCGTGCCGCAGACCCTGCAGATCGGTCAGCCGATGACGCTGACGGTCCAGCTGAACAAGGACGAGAAGGTGATGGAGGCGCAGACGACGCTCGTCGGTGCGGTGGTGCGCATCGGCGATCACTCGGTCGAGGTCGAGCTGCCGCCCGCCGAGCGCGCGAAGCTCGATCCGTGGATCGCGCGTGGCAAGGCGAGCCCGGCCGCCGGCCGCCCGCCGGTGCGCGCGGTCGACGCCGACCGCCTGATCGCCTGGCACCTCTACTGGCGCGGGGAGCTGTTCTGGTCGGGCGGCGAGATCTGGGGCGACATCCCCGAGATGCGCACGACGTTCGAGAATGACAACGAGGCGGAGTTCCTGACGTACCTGCGCGACCCGGTCCGCGCCCCGCCGGGCCGGCGCTACTTCCTGATCACGCAGTCGGGCCGCGCGACGGGCCTCCGCGGCTTGTTGCCCACGCCGCGGGCGCGCGACACCTACGAGGTCGTCGACACGACCTCGAACAAGTTCACGCTCGTGTCGTTCACGCTGTAGGTAACGATTTTGTGGCATCGGCTCGTCGTCATTGCGTTCTCGCGCCGGCGCGGGCATTCCAGGGGCCATGCGTCCGATCGTGGCTCTCGCCGCTGTCTTGATCGGCATCGTGCCGGCGCATGCCGACACGACCGCCGAGAACCTGGCGAAGTATCGGCGGCTCCGGCAGCGCCTGGTCAGCGAGTTCACCAGCGTGGGCACCGGCCCCGGCCAGAGCGAGCCGGTTCCCGAGAGGACCGACAGCGCGGGGCTGATGAAATGGGGCGACGAGACGATCGCGCTCGGCTTCTACCTCGGAGTGCTCGCGACCGAGCACTACATGCTGTCCAACCCGGCGACGTTTCCCGGCGCGGATGGCGGAGATCCGGCGCAGCTCCAAGCGACGGATGAGGAGCTCTACGACGCGCTGTACGCGCTCGAGCGGCTCGACAACGTGGCGGATGCCGCATTTCCGAGCCCGTGCTCGACGACGCCGGCGCTCAATGGCTTCTTCGTTCGCGACGACGTACCAGCGGACTTCTACAGCCACTTTCCGGGGATCACGACAGTCCAGTCGGACTTCATCGATCCGACGCTGACCAACAAGGAAGAGAGCCAGGATCAGGTCTATCACGTGCAACACGGGCTCGCGCTGATCGTCGCGCTCGTGCCGGCGAGCGTGGTCGTTCACGGCAGGCCGCTGCGTGCCTGGGCGGTCGAACAAGCCACCAGGATCACGCAGCACTTCGCACGAGGCGACTGGGTGATCCGCAATCCCGCATGCGCGAATCGTGCGGTCAATCGTGGCAGCGACACGATCGGCTATTCGTACGGCGAGACGCTCGCAGCGAAGTTCGTGACCGACGGCGCGTTTGCGCCGACGACCGACCCGTTGTGGGCAAACATCTGGGACACGCTGCGCCAGCCGACGAACCCGTCGTACAGCAACGAGAGCAACCTGCACATGGCGCTCGCGATCATGGCGGTGGGCGACGGCTACGGGCCCGACACGCCGCAGGTCATCGCGACGCTCGCCGCGCTCCAGGACTGGCCGCTGTATCCGCTGCTGCACCGCGTGTTGCATCCCAACGCCACGGGGTTCTGCTCGACGGCTCCCGCGGTCAACCAGCGCGCGAGGGCGATGCTCGACGAGCTTCCGAGCGACGGCGAGCCCGCGTGTCCCGGATCCAGCGGACCCGCGCCGCACGGCTTCACGACGCACAACCGATTCATCCGCGGCAAGGCGCAGGCGTATGTCGGTCCGCCCGGCTGCGAGGGCATCCGGTACCACGGGCTCGACTACATGCTGCTCCACAACCTCTACGCGATCGCCACACCGGGCACGTGGAACGGCAGCCCCACCGCCGACCCGTGCGCGCCGGTGACGACCGACGGGGCGTCGACGGCTGGCGGCGATGGCGGCACGACGCCTGGCGGCGATGCGGGCACGAGCCCGGCGAGCCCTCCGGCCGGGTGCGGGTGCCGGAGCACGGACAGTGGTCCGGCGTGGGCGATGGTCGCGATCGTCGGCGGATGGCTCTGGCGTCGACGCCGGCCCGGAGCCGCTCACTCCTGCGTGCGCTGGCGCCGGATCTCGTAGAGCGCGAGCGCCGCGGCGACCGACACGTTGAACGAGCCGACCGCGCTGCGCGCCATCGGGATCACCGCGTGGAAGTCGCAGTTCTTCGCGACGAGCGGGCGCACGCCGCTGCCTTCGGCGCCGAGCACGAGGACGAGCGGCAGCGTGCCGTCGATCTTGCCGATCGGCTGCGCGCTCTCGGTCGCATGCACCGCGACCCGCCACACGCCGAGCTCGCGCAGCTCCTCGAGCGCGCGCACGAGGTTGCCGACCTGCGCGATCGGTACCAGCTCGCTCGCCCCGGCCGACGTCTTCGCCGCGACCGCGGTCACCTGCGCCGCGCGGTGCTCGGGGATGATCACGCCGCTCGCGCCGAGCAGGTACGCCGAGCGCAGGATCGCGCCGAGGTTGCGCGGGTCCTCGACGCCGTCGAGAGCGATGATCAGCGCCGGCTCCTCGCCCCCGACCATCGCCTCGAGGTCGACGTACGACATCGCGCCGAGCCACGCGACGATGCCCTGGTGCCGCGCATCCTCGCCGACGGCGCGATCGAGGATCTCGCGCTCGCGATCCTCGACGCGGATGCCGGCCGCGCGCGCGGCGGTCACGATCTGCGCGACCGGATCGCCGGCCGACTTGTCGGCGCGCCGCGGGTCGACCCAGATCGCGCGGACGTTGGAGGCGCGCCGCGCGACGATCTCGCGCACCGGCCCGACGCCGTAGATGACGCGCTCGCCGGGCCCGTGAATGGGTCCGCCGCCGCGCGGACCGGACGGGGGTTCGCCGCCGCGTCCACCGAACGGGGAGTCGCCGCCACGCGGGCCGACAGCGTGGCCTTCGGAACGCGGCGGCGGGCGCCCAGAACGAGGACCCGGTGGACCTCCGCGCCCTCCGCGCGGGCCGCTCATCCCAGCTCCGCGACGATCGCGCGGGCGGCGGCGGCCGGATCGGCGGCGTCTCGCAGCGGGCGGCCGATCACGACCAGGTCGGCGCCGGCGGCGCGGGCTTGCTGCGGCGTCGTCACGCGCTTCTGATCGCCGGCGGCGGTGCCTGCCGGGCGGACACCGGGCGTGACGATGAGAAAGCCTTCGGGCACCCGCGCGCGCACCGCGGCGGCCTCGCGCGGCGAGGCGACCACGCCGTGGCAGCCGGCCGTGGCGGCGAGGTCGGCGCGGCGCTTGACCAGATCCTCGACCGGCGCCTGCGCGCCGATCGCGGCGAGGTCGGCGTCGTCGAGCGAGGTCAGGACGGTGACCGCGAGGATGCGCATGTCGCCCGCGGCCTTGACCGCAGCCTCGAGCATCGCGCGGCCGCCGCCGGCGTGGACCGTGAGCAGCCCGGCGCCGAGCGAGGCGACGCGCGCCGTGGCGCGGGCGACCGTCTCGGGGATGTCGTGGAGCTTGAGGTCGAGCATCACCGAGAGGCCGCGCGCGGTGTAGTCGCGCACGATCGCCGGGCCTTCGGCGCAGAACAGCTCGAGGCCGACCTTGACCCAGCTCGGCACGCCGGCGAGCCGGTCGACGAACGCGTCGGCCTCGCTGCGCGATGGGGTGTCGAGGGCAGCGATCAGGCGATTGCCGACGGAGAACGCCATCGCGGCGTTGGTATCACGGATTCGCGACGCGGATCGCGAACACGCCGCCCGTCTCCTGGACCACCGTGTAGAGCACGCCCGGGTCGGCGCGGCGGTGGTCCTTGTCGAACTGGATCGCGCCGGTGACGCCGACGAGCTGCCCCGACGACAGGGTCTGCGCGAGCCCGGCGCGGCCGCCCGCGGCACCGGCGGCGACCAGCTGGGCGGCGTCGTACGCGTAGGCGTCGGTCGCGGCGGGCGGGTGACCGTAGGCGGCCTTGAAGGCGTCGACGAACGGCTTCTCCTTGGGGTCGTCGTCGTCGGGGTAAAAGCCCGGTGCGAGCAGTGCGCCCTCGGAGTGGCGGCCGGCGTTGACGAGATATTGATCGTTGAGGTCCTCGGCGGTCGACAGCAGCAGGATCGGCCGGCCGCCGATCACCTTCTTGGGGAACGGCATCGGTCGCGCGAGGTTGCCGGTCGCCGCGAGCGCGGGCGCGATGAGGCCGAGGACCTCGGCCTGATCGGGGACGAAGACGGCCTGCCAGTCGGTGCCGAGCTTCGCGGCCTGCTCGGCGAACGACTTGGTGCCCCTGGGATAGGTCACGGTCTTGACGACGCGGCCCCCGCCCTTCTCGATCTCCGCGGCGAACGCGGCGCCGACCGCCTTGCCGTAGCCGTTCTCCGGCGCGAGCACCGCGAACGTCTTGATGCCCTTGGCCAGCGCGCGCTGGGCGAGCGTGCGGGCCCGCGCCTCGGCGGCGTGGCGGACGTGGAACACGAACGCGCCGGTCACGCGCTGCTCGGGCGCGGTCGCGAGCGAGATCAGCGGGACTTGATGATCGCCCGCGCGCGCGGCCGCGGCATCGACCGACGAGCCGTCGATCGGGCCGATGATCGCGACCACGTTCTTGCTCGCGAGATCGTCGACCGCGGCGGCTGCCTCGGTCTGGTCGACCGCCTTGCGCGTCTCGATCGCCGCGACGCCCTTGCCGCTCGGCGCACCCGCGGCGAGCCCGAGACCCGCGATCGCGGCCTCGGCGACGCGGCTCTGCGTCTTGCTGCCGAGCGGGATCACCGCGCCGATCAGGCCCGGGTTGCCGCCGGTCGCGGCCGCGCCGCCGACCTGCGCGGCCGTGATCGTCGCCGCCATGCCTAGCGCCGCGCGCACCGGCGCGATGTCGGTGCGCAGCTTCGCCGCGCCCTGCGCATCGCCCGTCTGCTCCTTGATCAGCACGAGCCGGCTGCCGACGACCGCGATGCTCGGCCCCTTGCGGTTAGCGAGCTCGTCGTAGATGCGGCCGAGGGTGTTCGGATCGGCGCCGGCGACGACGTCCTCGACGCGCGCGATGATCACCGCGCGCTCCGCGGGCGTGACGCGGTCGTAGAGCTGGTCGAAGATCGGCAGCGCCGACAGCGGCTTGTCGCCCGCGGCGGTGGCGTAGGCCGCGGCGGCGAGCCACTCGGTGCGCTCGTCGTCGTTCTCGATCGCCTTGTCGGTGCCGGCGAGCAGCCGGCGCGCGCTGGCGGCGTCGCCCTCGTAGTTCTTGGTGATGCCGAGGAACATCCGCGCGCGCGCCGTCAGCCCCGGATCGGCGTTGGACTCGGCGGCCTTCGCGAGGTGTGCGTCGGCGTCGGCGTACTTGTGATCCTTGATCGCCGCCATGCCGGCGTACAGCTCGGCCCACGGCACGATCGGGTCTTGCGGGAAATCTTCGACGATCTGCGCGAACTCCGCGCCCTGCGAACCGTCGCGCAGGAACTTCGCCTTCGCGTCCTGGAACCGGGAGCGAGCGGTCGCGTTGCCCGTGGTCGGCACGTCGGGGACGAGCGTGTGACGCGTGCCGTGATGGCAGGCCGCGACGATCAGGAGCGCGAGCAGGCAGCGTTTCACGGTGTTGACGATAGCAAAGCGCGGTATGCAACGCCCATGGCTCGCCAGGACAAGCTCGACGCCGATATCGATCGCGGATTCACGGCACTCGAGGACGGCCGCGTCAACGACGCCGCCGAGCTGCTCGCACGCGTGCAGAAGGTCGACGCCAACAGCCCCGACGTCGTGACGCTCGCCGCCGCCGTCGCGGACGCGCAGGGCGACTCCGAGGCCGCGCTTGGCCACTACCGCACGCTCGCCGAGCTGCGCCCCGACGACCCGATGCCGCGCGTGTGCATCGCGCGGATCCTGCTTCAGGATCAGGGAGATGCCGACGGCGCGCTCGAGGCGGTCGAGATGGCGTTCGACTTCATCGACGAGGAAGAGGACCTGATCGAGGCCGTGATCGTGCGCACGGAGGCGCTGCTCGCGCTCGGCGATCCCGAGAGCGCGCAGGAGTCGCTCGCCGAGCTGTCGACCTCGGTGATCGAGGATCCCGACCTCGCGCTCGACCTCGGCGAGCTCGCGCTGCTCGCGGAAGATCCCGCGGGCGCAAGGCGTTGGATCGAGATCGCACGCAAGGAGAAGCGGCTCGCCGCAGACGCGCTCCACCTGCTCGGCCGCGTCCACGAGGCGGAGGGCGATCGCGCGGCGATGGTCGCCGCCTGGCAGGAGGTGCGCGCGCTCGACAAGCAGGCGCCGCCGCCGCAGGTCACGATCTCCGAGGACGAGCTCGACCGGCTCGCGACGGCCGCGCTCGACGAGCTACCCGCCGACGTCCGCGCCAAGCTCGAGCGCGCGCCGATCCTGATCGACGACCTGCCCTCCGAGGACATGGTCGCCGAGGGCCTCGATCCGCGCATGCTCGGCGTGTTCTCGGGGACGCCGATGCCCGAGGGCGGCGAGCTCGCGCCGGCCGTCACCAACATCCACCTGTTCAAGACCAACCTCGAGCGCGCCGCGCAGGACCTCGATCACCTCGCCGAGGAGGTCCGGATCACCGTGCTCCACGAGACGGCCCACTACTTCGGCCTCGACGAAGAAGATCTCGAGGCGATCGGTCTCGACTGAGCCGCGCGGCCTCGACGACCCGCTACTGCGGGATGCACACGCCGCCGACGATGACGCCCGTGCCGCAGATTCCCGGCGGTGAGCCGAGGATGATGCAGCACTCGCCGGCGTTCGTGCACTGACTGTTGTCACTGCAGAACAGCGCGCTGTCGACCGGCGCGTCCTGCGGCACGAACGCGTCGACCATCGGGACCGCCGCGTCCATCTTCACCGCCGGCGCATCCGCGGTGACGTTGCTCGCGTCGTCGTGATGCGGCTGCACGCCGGCCGCGTCCGGCGGCTGGCTCGGTGCCCCCGCCGACGCGCACGCTGCGACGAGCGCCGCGTACACCAGTGCCGTCCATGTCGCGTTCGACATTGAATACCCTCGGCGCGCATCCTATCGCCGCGCGCGCCGGCTACAACGAAATTCGACCGGGGGACAGGTCCGACCTCAGCGCTCGCTGTCGAGGTGCGCCATCATGGCCTCGCCGTAGCGCGTGCCGGCGACCGCGCTGGCGGGCACCGCATCCTCGAGCGCCGCGACCTCCGCCGGGGTCAGCGAGATCGCCAGCGCGCCGAGCGCCTCGGCGAGCTGCTTGCGGGTGCGCGCGCCGATCGTCGGGATCACGAATGATTTCTTCGCCCGCGCCCAGGCGATCGCCAGCTGCGCTGGGGTCACTCCGCGGGAAGCCGCGATCCGGTGCAGCG
>Ga0316628_100004097_pt1 | contig 11370 bp, 10 predicted proteins | sample OWC_Aug_M2_C1_D5_FD_207648 | JGI IMG/M metagenome (GOLD analysis project Ga0316628, IMG submission 207648) | Wetland soil microbial communities from Old Woman Creek delta, Ohio, United States - OWC_Aug_M2_C1_D5_C | ecosystem: Environmental > Terrestrial > Soil > Wetlands | place: USA: Ohio... | reverse complement strand
TGCTGACGCGGGGGATTCTGCGCACCGTCATCCCGCCCGCCACGCCGAAATCGATCGTCCTCAGGGTCTCCGGCGGGGCGAGCATCCTCAAGGAGCTGTCCAACGAGGGCATCGCGGTGGATATCGAAGAGAGCCTCCGTCTCAACGTTTGCGCCATGGCCGTGCAGGTTTTCATCGGCGGCGAGTGCGAGCGCGATTCGATCCTCAACATGACCCGGATGGTGGACATGGGAACGCGCTACGGGATGCCGACGCTGGCCGTGACCGCCGTGGGCAAGGACATGGTCCGCGACGCGCGCTACTTCAGGCTGGCGACACGGATCTGCGCCGAGCTCGGAGCCCACTACGTCAAGACGTACTATGTCGAAAAAGGATTCGAGACGGTCTGTGCGGCCTGTCCGGTGCCGATCGTCATGGCCGGAGGGAAAAAGATCCCGGAGCTTGACGCGCTGACGATGGCCTACAAGGCGATCCAGGAGGGCGCCGCCGGTGTGGATATGGGGCGGAACATCTTCCAATCTGAGGCTCCGATCGCGATGATCAAAGCGGTGCGCGCGGTCGTCCACGGGAACGAAACGCCGGCAAAGGCCTATGATCTTTTCCATTCGCTTCGCTCCCAGCCATGACCGCCTGAAGGATCCGGTTTCAGGATGAAGGTCTCCATCTGGCACAACAACGCAGACATCCGGATCGCGGATGTCCCCACGCCCGAGCCTGGCCCACGAGAGATCCTGGTCAAGGTCATCTCCTGCGGAATCTGCGGCAGCGACATCGTCGAATGGTATCGGCTTCCCCGCTCACCCCTCGTTCAGGGCCACGAGATGGGAGGCGATGTCGTTAAGGTCGGGGAAGCCGTCAAAGGCCTTCGGCCCGGTGACAGGATATTTGTGGCGCCGAAAGTTCCCTGCCTGAAGTGCCGCTATTGCGCGCAGGGTCATTACCCCGTCTGCTCGAGCGTCAAAGTCCGTCTGCCGGGGGCTTTTGCCGAATATGTTCTTGTCCCAGGAGAGTTGGTGGACCAGGGCGTCTACCGACTGCCGGATACCATTTCGTACGATCAGAGCACCTTCATCGAGCCGTTGGCCTGCGTCATCAGGGCTCAAAATATGGCAGCGGTTAAAACGGCGCAATGGATTCTGGTCATGGGCTGCGGGATGTCCGGTCTCCTGCATATTAAGCTGGCCAAGGCGAAAGGCTGCCGGATAGTCGCGACGGACAATAACAAAGACCGCTTGAAATTTGCCGCAAAAGTCGGGGCCGACCTGACGTTCGACGCAGCAGACGACGTGCCGGGCCGCCTGGAAGCCGCGCTCCACCGGAAAGCGGACGTCGTGATCCTGTGCACGTCGGCTCTGGCGGCGATCGATCAAGCCTGGAAAAGCGTCGACAAGGGCGGAACGGTCGTCTTCTTTGCCGTTCCGGGACCGGGCCAGGACGTCGTCATCCCGATCCACGATTTTTGGATGAAAGAGATCCGGGTTCTGACGTCCTATTACTGCGGGCCGCCCGATATTAAGGAGGCCTTGGCGCTGTTGGCAGCAAGGACGATAGCGGTGGACAATCTGATCACCCATCGCCTACCGCTCGAGGAGACGGCCGAGGGATTTCGGCTGGTGGTCGAAGGCAAGGAATCCATCAAGGTCATCATCAAGCCTCACGGGACGGGCGGGGCGCCAGGTCCCGCTCAGGAGGGATCATGAAACTGCGGCACGTCGCCCTGACGTGTGCCTCTGAGGACAAGGCGGACAAGCTGTTCGTCGAGCTGCTGGGACTGCGGAAATCGGAACCGAAGAGGCTGTTGCCGGCTTTAGCAGACGCCATCTTCGGGATCGGCGCAGAGTTCCTGATCATCAATTATCTGAACGATCACATCCACTTCGAGGTATTCATTGACGGCCGGCAGTTGAATCCGGCCAGCCGGCTCGACCATGTCTGCCTGGAAGTGGAAGATTTGGAAGCGTTTCTTCAGAAGTGCCATGATTTGGGAATGACGGTCAACCAGGTCCCCAGGGGCGATTCCCCGCTGACCTTCATCCGCGACTTGGACGGCAACCTGTTCGAGATCAAAGAAAAAAAGGGATAATCATGGGTCAAGCGATCGGGGAAGAATTCGTCGAAAAGACGAAATATAAGTATCTGGGTCCGTCGGCCCAAGCCCGAGGCGTCCCGCCCCCGCCCGTGGAATTGCCTTACGATCCGCAGCTGCCGTTGATCAAGCTGCCCAAGCCTGATGACATCCGCGTGCCGGACTTGCCGCTGCGCACAGCCGTAGAGCGGCGCCGCAGCGTCCGTGAATATTCGCCCACGCCACTGACGACAAATGAACTATCTTTTCTTTTGTGGTGCACGCAGGGAGTGCGGGAGCCGGCGGGCCGGACAGCCACCTTTCGCACCGTGCCCTCGGCTGGAGCCCGCCATGCCCTGGAGACATATTTGCTCGTCAACCGGGTGGCCGGGATCGTTCCCGGCATCTACCGCTATCTGGCCTGGAAACACGCCCTCCTTGCCCACCTGCTGCTGAAGGACGTCAAGAATCGGGTAACCGCAGGGGCGCTCGGGCAAACGATGGTCAACGAGAGCGCGGTCACCTTCATCTGGGCCGCCGTGGTCGAGCGCATGGCATGGCGCTACGGACAACGGGGGTACCGCTACCTGTATCTGGACGCCGGACACGTCTGCCAAAACCTGTATCTGGCGGCTGAAACCGTCGCCTGCGGCACATGCGCCATCGCCGCGTTTGCGGATGACGATTTAAATGATTTGCTTGGATTTCAACAGACCGAGCAATTCACCATTTACATGGCCACGGTCGGAAAAAAACCGACCTAGAAATGTCGCTCGCGCAGACAAACGGTCGGGTGATCGAAAAAAACGATCTCTTCGTTATTAAGAAAAAGTTCTAATCAATTACCAGCGATTGCGGCTTTCCCTGTTGAAATTGCCTTCGGTCTTCGGCTTGGCCTCATTGACCTTCAAGGGCCGACCTTTCAATTCCTTATTGTTCAAACCCCGGATGGCCGCTTCGGCCTCGTTTTTCTCCGGCATTTCCACAAAACCAAAACCCTTCGACTTGCCACTGAATTTGTCCTTGATGATCGTCGCGGACGTGACCTGGCCGAATTCTTCAAACGCTTTCTTCAGGTCGTCTTCTTGCAGTTCCCAGGACAAATTACCGACATAGATATTCATTCAAACCTCCAAATTGAGTCACCGTTAGGGGATGTGTTAGCAGAAAAATTTAACTGACTCATATGAATCCCAAAGAACGGACACCAATCCTTACGCATTATTGCAGTCGGCCGGTTTTATCCATCTCTCGGAATCTCAACGCAGGCAGAAAAATTTAAAGCACTTACCATCCACGGGCTCAATCAAAGGGCATTATAATCTAAAAAAAAGGCAAATGCAATAGGATAATTTTTTTTATACGCTTTTGTCTTCGGGGTATAGATGGAACGCCGCATCCGGCAAACAGCCCAGAGAATGCAAAATATGCAGTTGTAATAAGATGTGGCAGATGTGCCTGGCTGAAGAGTTATGATGGATCGTATGCCCCGGGGTGGGCCCGACGGCCAGGAGGCCCAATCCGGCAATGGCGACCATTTTGTAACGCTCCGCTTTCTCTGCGATCGCGCGAAACGATTCCGCCGGCGTAACCACGGGAATGACCGGAAATAGGATGCCGCCTTCGGCGTCCGCCGGAATAATCCGGTCTTCGCCGCGCGCCAGTGCCGCCAAGGCCAGTGCCATGGCTTCGGGCGAAAGGGTGAACAGCGCTGCCTTGGCGCTCGAATAGCGGAAGACGGCACGGTGCAGGCTGGCAAAATAGTCTTCATCCTCCGCAGCGACCTCCAGCCGCAGGATGGAATGGGGGAATCCCGATGGGGCCGCCAATGCCGGTGAATAAAACATCTCCCGACCGTTTTCCACACTCAAGGAGCCGGTATGAAATGGGCTCAAGCGCAAGTAAAAGCAATCGGTTGCGCAGCGCTCCAGCTGTCCGGCCAGAGCCGGGTCCGCCGTATTGCTTTCCTCCGGCTGAGAGTCATAGGCCGCCAGCGCCGGGTACTCCACAAGCGGCAGGCGTACGCGGTCGATACCCAGCCGCAAGCAGTCGTAAATAATCGCGCAGGAGTGGACGAGCACGCCCAAGCAGAAAAACGCCTCGTTCAAGGTGCGGCCGCGCACGAACGGCCCGTGGGTCTTTACCACCAGTGCCGGCTTATCCAGCAATACCCTGGGAATTTCCCGTTCCATTTCCTTATATCCGTCCGGAAACTCGAATGGCAGCACCGGCACCTTGAGCAGGTATCGTTTGCCGAAGGCATCGAGCGGGTCGATCATGTCGGTCAAATAGGAAAGGAGAATCGGTGAGAACGGATGCGCGTGGATCAGCGCCCCGGCGAAGCGGAGCACCCGAAGGTGCTTGGCCACTTCGGAAGAAGCCTGAAAAAGCCCCGCCTCCGGATGATCGAGTTTGGCCCGGCAGAGATCGCTCTCCCGCAAGTGGCCTTTCATGGCACCCGTCTTGGTGATAACCATCTCGTCGCCGACGCGCACAGACATGTTGCCGCTGTGCGTGTTCTGGTATCCCAATGCCAGCATGGCTTCGCCGAACCGCATCATCTCCTGCTTGACTGGATCGACCATTTTTCACCCGCACACAGTCGCCGGCAACCATTATAGCAATTCTTTTTCTCAGCTGGCAACGTCGGCCTCACTCCTGGCCTTCCGCTCGCGTCGCTCCCTTGACTTTTATTTGGGGCTGTGTTACTCCCAGTGTCAGGAGAGAATTCATGAACAAGAAAAGGCTGGCCGAAGATATCGCCAAAAGAATTTCGAGCCGCGCGTATCTGGCCTATAATTTCGTCGACCTGCTGATTGAAGTGGTGGGGGAGAATTTGGCCAAAGGCAACAAAATCGTCCTGCCCGGTTTCGGCTCATGGTGGGTGAAGGCAAAACGCGCCAAGCGTGTCCTTCACCCCCGTTCCAAGGAACCGCTGATCATCGCGCCGACCAAAGTGGTCAAGTTCGTCCCTTCCGAGAATCTGTGCCGGATTTTGCAAAAATAGCATCATGGAAACGCGCCGAACAGAGAAAATTTCAACCATCCTGTGGGCCAGCGATTTCTCCCGCGAGAGTTTGCAGGGATTGCGTTACCTGAAGCTCTTCGCCGACACCTTTCATGCCGTTCCCCTGGCCATCCATGTCCTGCCGCGCATTTCCGACTGGATCTTCGAGGCCGCCTTTGTCAATCGCGGCGATCTTTTTCAGGAGATGGAAAAGATCAAGAACGAGGCTCGACTCCGGCTCAGCCACTATGGAGAAAAAACAGGACTGGACATCGACGCCACGGTGGCTGAGGGGATCGCCAGCCAGGAGATCCTCGCGCACGCGGAACAGAAGGGGGCCGACCTGATCATCATCAGCAAGCGCGGAACATCAAAAATAAAAAAGTTACTGATCGGTTCCACCGCTTCCCGCATCATCCGCCGCTCAACCCTTCCCGTATTAGTGGTCTGCCGCCGGCCGCGGGCAACGCCCCTGAAACAAATTCTTGCGCCCGTGGATTTCCATTCCCTCTCCCTGATTGAATTGAAATATGCGCTATTCCTCGCCCGGGCGTTTTCCGCTGAACTCAGCGTGACCCATATCTCCGAAATATTCAATTATCCGTTACCCGTGATCCAGCGTCAACAGTTGGTTGAAAAAGCCAACGAACGCATCCAGGCCCTGGCCTCCGAGGCAGGATACCCCGTCAGCCGCATCATTCATGAAACGGGAGAACCCGCCGGCGAAATCATCAAACTGGCACAACGCGGGGGCGCCGACCTCATCGTCATGGCCACCCACCAACGCAAGGGGATTGAAAGACTTTTCCTGGGCAGCATTACCGAGAAGGTCCTGTTGTACGCCGATACCCCAATGCTCATCCTTCCCCCCGCGCTGCATGATTGAACTCGACGATCAGCGCAGCAAGCGAATCGGTTTTCACGTCCTTTGCCAACAAAATAACCGCGCCAAACGAATTCTTAAGAAAGAGGGCATCCCTGGCGAAGAAGTTTTCTCCCTGTCCTCAAGACAGCTAGCCGCCTGCGGCTATGCCGAGAAGGAAATCAAGGATATCACCAGTGACGGCGGCCGCGCAGCCGCAAACGAATGGGAAAAAGCCCGCGACCATGGCATCGACATCATCTTCAGTGAAGATGCCGATTTCCCGCCGCTCCTGGCCGAAGCGCTCGATGCGCCGGATTTCATCTATTTCCAGGGACGCCGAGAATGGCTGAAACAGGAAATGCTGGCCGTGGTCGGCTCCCGCCAAGCCAGCGCCTACGGCTATGCTTCCCTGAACGCCATCCTGCCGCCTGTTTGCCGGAGCGGATTGGTCATCGTATCGGGCATGGCGCATGGCATAGACTCCGCCGCCCATCGACTCGCCTTGCGGGAGAAAACGGGGACATTGGGCATCAACGCCGGCGGATTGCTGCACCCGTATCCGCCGGGAAACCGCTCGCTGATCGGCCAGTTGCGCCAGGAGGGGGGCATCATTTCCGAATTTCCCCTGGATGTCGTCCCCCGGCCTTTCCTGTTTCCCGTCCGCAACCGCCTGATAGCCGGCATCGCCAAAGCCGTCCTGGTGGTGGAGGCGGCCATGAAAAGCGGGTCGCTGATCACCGCCCGGCTGGCTCTGGAGCAGAATCGCGATGTCTTCGCCGTTCCGGGCAACATCGACACACCGCTCAGCCAGGGCACCAATTACCTCATTCAACAGGGCGCCAAGCTCATTCGCCAGGCGGGCGACATCCTCGCGGAATACGGCCGGGAAGCGCCCATTGCCGACACGGCGAGCGTTCCGCTCACGGCCAGCGAACGGGAGATACTTGACTTGATGGGGGCAAATGAGTTAAAAGGAATAGATTATTTGGTTGAGCATCTCAACCGATCGACCGGAGAAGTCATCTCTTTACTGATGGGGTTGGTGTTGAAGAACCTTATCCAGGAAGAGGGTGGCGGTTATCGCAGGATCCATGAAGGATAAACTCACACTGGTCATTGTCGAATCGCCGGCTAAATCAGCCACCATCTCCAAATATTTGGGAAAGGAGTTCGTCGTCGCCTCATCCATGGGCCATGTCCGGGATTTGCCGCCCAATATTCTCGGCATCGACGTCAAGAATCAATTCCGCCCCTTTTACGCCGACTTGCCGGCCAAAAAAAGCATCATTCTGGATTTGAAAAAAAAGGCGGCACATTGCGAACGCGTGCTGCTCGCTTCCGATCCGGACCGGGAAGGGGAGGCGATCGCCTTTCACCTGCAGGAAATATTGAAAGCGGAGAATGATAGTATTTTCCGCATCTTGTTGAATGAAATCACCCCCGCATCGGTGCTGGCGGCGGTGGCGAAACCCCTGCCGATCGACATGGACAAAGTGAATTCCCAACAGATGCGCCGCCTGCTCGACCGTCTGGCCGGCTATAAAATCAGCCCCGTGCTGCAAAAAAAAATCGGCGGCCCGTTGTCGGCGGGCCGAGTGCAATCGATCGCCCTGAAACTCATCGTGGAAAGGGAAAAGGAGATACAGGGTTTTCGCACCGAAGAGTACTGGTCGGTCACGGCGGATCTTTCCGGCTCGCAACCGCCGGCCTTCAAGGCCAAGCTGGAAAAACACAAAGGCAAGGGAATGGCAATCGATACCAAGGATCAATGCGATCAGATCGTCAGCGAATTGGCCTCCCAGTCCTATGTCTTGCGGCATGTGACCAAAAAGTTGAAAAAAAGAAAACCGCAGCCGCCGCTCATTACTTCCACCCTGCAACAGGAAGCGTTCCGCCGCTTCAAGTTTCCGGTCAAAAAGACCATGCAAATCGCCCAGGAGTTGTACGAGGGGGTCAGTCTAAAAGGCAGCGAAGTCACCGGGCTGATCACCTACATGCGAACCGACTCGTACCGCATCGCCGATCAGGCCAAGGATCAGGCCAGAGAATGGATCCACAACCAATTGGGCAAGGCCTATTGCCCGGCCAAACCCAACGTTTACACTACCAAGAAAAAAACCCAAGACGCCCACGAAGCGATCCGGCCGACCCTCCCCTTCTATCCGCCGGAGACGATCAAACAGGACTTGACACCGGCGCAGTTGAAAATCTATCAACTCGTGTGGGAGCGCTTTTTCGCCTCCCAGATGCATGAGGCCGAAATCCAGGAGACCATCTTCGACATCCACAACGGCGATTACAATTTTATCGCCCGCGGCGAGATCATCAAATTCGACGGCTTCTTCAAAATGATCAAGCCGGATAATCCGGAAACCCAACTGCCCAATCTGGTTGAAAATGAGATCCTCCACCTCCTGGAGCTGGAAGCCAAGCAAAACTTCACCAAGCCGCCCGCGCGTTTCACCGAGGCATCGTTGGTGAAAGTGCTCGAAGACAAGGGGATCGGTCGACCCTCGACATACGCCAAGATCATCGACACGCTGGGAAAACGGGAGTATGTGCACCGCGAAGAACAGAAATTCGTGCCGACCGCACTGGGCGTCACGGTCGTCGAGTATTTGGGGGAGCATTTCAAGGATATCATGAACTACAATTTCACCGCCAACCTGGAAAAAGAATTGGACCAGGTGGCGGAAGGATCGCTCGACTGGGCCGAGGGAATAAAAACGTTTTACCAAAAACTTGAAAAAGATCTGGAAAAGGCCAAGCCGCATAAAAAAGTCGCGCTGACCCTGGACCGGAACTGCCCGCGCTGCTCCGGCCAGCTGATCAGAAAATATTCGCATCGCACTAGAGGCTGGTTCATCGGCTGCAGCCGTTATCCGCAGTGCAACTACCGGGAGAAAAGCGACTCATCCGGCGTGTCCCTGCCGGCGGCGGAGGTCCTGGACAAAACCTGTCCCCAATGCGGCCAAGCGCTGGTCAAGCGCTTTTCGCCCAAGACGCGCCGTTACTTTATCGGCTGTTCCGGCTTTCCCCGCTGCAAGTACATCGAACCGGAACATACCGATTATGGCAACTGCCCACAATGCGGCAAACCGCTCGCCAATAAATTTTCGCCCAAGACACGGCGTTATTTCATCGGTTGTTCCGGCTACCCCGATTGCAAATTTATTCAAAAGAACTGAGGAATGGAAGCGAAGGTTACCATCATCGGCGGCGGCTTGGCGGGAATCGAGGCCGCGTATCAAATCGCCAAACGCGGCATTGCCTGCGAAATCGTCGAAATGCGGCCGGAAGTGAATACCGAGGCCCATACGACTCCATATCTGGCGGAGATGGTGTGCTCGAATTCGCTCGGCTCAAATGAATGGACGTCGGCTTCCGGATTGCTGAAAGAGGAACTCCGCCGGCTCGACTCCTTTTTCCTGCGCATGGCGGAAAAATTCCGGGTGCCGGCTGGAAACAGCCTGTCGGTCGATCGCTTGCGCTTGGCCGAAGCGATTACGCGAGAAACCGTCTCCCTGCCGCAGGTGAAGGTAATCCGCCGAGAAGCGAAGGACCTGCCGCAAAGCTCCGCTCCGGTGATCATCGCCTCGGGGCCGCTCACCTCGGCTTCCCTGGCCTGCGCCATCAGCGAGTTCACCATGCGCAAGAATCTGTTTTTTTTCGACGCCACCTGCCCGCTGATCGCCGCCGATTCCATCGACTTCAGTCGCCTGTTCGCCGGAACCCGCTACAATAAAGGGGAAGCCGATTTTCTCAACATAGCGCTCGACGAAGTCGAGTATCGTCAATTCGTCGAGCAATTGTGCGCGGCGGAAACGGTGGACATGAAGGAGTTCGAGAAGGACATTTTTTTCGAAGCCTGCCTGCCGATTGAAGAGCTGGCCCGGAGGGGGGAGAAATCTCTTTCCTATGGCCCGCTCAAGCCCGTGGGGCTTGTGGATCCGCGCACGCACAAAATGCCCCATGCGGTTATCCAGCTCCGTCAAGACGATTTGAACAAGGCCTTCTACCAACTGGTCGGTTTTCAAACCCGACTCAAGTGGAACGAACAAAAACGCATCTTCCGCACCTTGCCCGGCCTGGAACACGCCGAATTCGAACGCTTCGGCCGCATGCATCGCAACACCTATCTCAACGCGCCACTGATCCTCAACCGCTTCTTCCAAGCTCAAACCAATCCCGCCCTTTTTTTTGCCGGCCAAATATCGGGTGTGGAAGGTTACGTCGAATCGGTCAGTTCGGGTTTGTTGGCCGGACTGGCCGTGGCCGCCACCATCAGAGGTCAGACGCTGACACCATTGCCGGATGAAACCGCATGCGGCGCATTGCTTCGTCACATTACCGGGGCAGACTGGAAAGATTTCACGCCCACGAAATTTTCGTTCGGGCTGTTGCCCAGCGAAGGATTCGAGTTGAAAAATAAAAAGAAGAAAAAGGGACTGTTGGCTGAAAGGGCACTGGACGCCATGAGCCGATGGATAACGAAAACCGGAATTTAAAGGCTTACATCACCTATCTTAGGGAAATCAAACAGTTTTCCCCCCATACCCTCCGGGCTTACAATCAGGATCTATGCCAGTTTTTCCATTTTTTTCATGATAAAAAAATTCCCCTGGACCGGCTGGGAATTCGCGAATACATCGCCGCGTTGTACGAAAAGAGCAAAAACCCAGCCACTCTCGCGCGCAAGATATATGCCGTCAAGTCATACTTCGCCTATCTGCTCGAAGGTGGAAGCATCCAAAGGAATCCATTTGACGGCATCAGCGCCCCGAAAATTCCCAAGCACATCCCCCACATTCTGACCGAACGCGACATGCTCCGGTTTCTTGACGCTCTTCCAGAGCGCACCTGGCTGGAATTGCGCAACAAGGCCATCTTCGAATTCCTTTATGCCACCGGACTGCGCGTCTCGGAATTGGCCAATCTGAAACTGGCCGATCTCAATGTTTCCGACCGCCTGGCACGCGTGCTGGGAAAAGGCCGCAAAGAGCGCATCGTTCCTTTCAATGAAACGGCACGCGACACCCTCCTGCGCTATCGCCAGGAAACGGACCAACGTTTCGCCCCGGCGCAAGCGCGTGAACACGTATTCCTCAACGCCCGCGGCGGGCCCATCACCTCCCGCTCGATCGAACGAATCCTGAGGCAAATGTTTTCTCAGTTGATGGATTCGCACCAGTCCGTGTACCCGCACCTCTTCCGCCATTCCTTCGCCTCCCACCTGCTGCAGCGGGGCGCCAACCTGCGGGTCATCCAAGAATTGCTGGGGCACACTTCGTTGTCTACCACCGAAAAATACACATCCCTGGACTACTCCCATCTGCTGGACACATACAAAAAATTTCACCCCCGAAGCCAAACGTGAAACGCACAATCTGGCTGATCGGAAAATATTTTCTCGGTTTCGGACTGCTCCTGTAC
>Ga0316628_100004096_pt1 | contig 11370 bp, 10 predicted proteins | sample OWC_Aug_M2_C1_D5_FD_207648 | JGI IMG/M metagenome (GOLD analysis project Ga0316628, IMG submission 207648) | Wetland soil microbial communities from Old Woman Creek delta, Ohio, United States - OWC_Aug_M2_C1_D5_C | ecosystem: Environmental > Terrestrial > Soil > Wetlands | place: USA: Ohio... | reverse complement strand
CGGTCGAGCGCGACGGCTTGAGGATGGCGTAATCGACGTTGGTCTCCTCGTAGGGATAGGGGATGTTGTGCTTCGCCTCCCAGATGATGGACTCGGCGAGCTCCTGCTTTTCCATGACCGGAAGGGAGATCTTCTTGATGATGACGGAGTTGCCGGAGATCGAGATGGCCACGTCCTTGGTCGAGATCTTGTTCTCCTCGAAAAGCAGACGGATGGTCTCGACGACGGCGGCCGAGTCGATGATCGTCCCCTCGACGATGGCGTCGTGAGGCAGCGGCTCGTAGCCGATCTTCAGGAGCTCGTAGGCCTCCTCCTCGCCCTTCTTCCGGGCCCGGAGCTCGACGGCCTTGACGGAGTAGGAACCGATGTCCAACCCGACCACGCTTTTTTCCCGAGAGATACCGAACATGTTTCCCTGCCTTTATGGATTTTGAACTTTTTTGGACCTGAAGACCTTGTTCCGGAGCTTCCGGGCGACTGGCCCGGGAACGAGGCCCTCGACCGAGCCGCCGAGCGCGGCGACTTCGCGGACCAGGTTCGAACTGAGGAATGAATAGTTGACGCTGGGCATCATGAAAAATGTCTCAATGTCCGGGGCGAGGCTCCGGTTCATCAGGGCCATCTGGAACTCGTACTCGAAGTCCGAGATGGCCCGCAGACCCCGGATGACCACGCGGGTCCCGCAGGCCCGGGCGAAGTCGACGAGGAGGCCGTCGAAGGCCCGGACCTCGACCTCCTGCTTGGCGGCAAAAATATCCTGTACCATTCTTACCCTCTCTTTAGTCGTGAAGAGGGGGGCTTTTTTGGGGTTTTTGAGGACGGCGACGATGATCCTGTCGAAAACCTTGAGGCCGCGCTCGATGATGTCCACATGCCCGTTGGTGATCGGATCGAAGGACCCGGGGTATATGGCGCTCGCTTCCTCCATCTGGACTCCCAGTTAGTTCCTCATCTCGATTTATTATCCAAATATCAAAAAAAGGGAGGCTTGTCAACGAAATTCTCGGGGGAAAGGCGGCGGGAAAGGCTTGGCGCCGGGCCCGGATTGTGCCATAATTTGGAGGAGAGGGACGGTCCATGAGAATGATGGCGGGGGAGAGGGGCCCGAACAGGGGGTATCGTGCTCCTCGTCTGTCTAACCTATTGTCACCGCTGGGGGTGATATCCCTCGGCCTGGGAATCGCGGCCGCGGCGTATCTCGGCGGGTCGCAGGACGACGCGGCCTTTGCCGCGAAGCGCAGAAGCATGGTCGCCGCCCAGATCGAGGCCCGGGGTGTCGGCGATCCTCTCGTCCTCAAGGCCATGTCCGATGTCCCCCGGCATCTTTTTGTCCCTCCCGAGTACGCCGACAGAGCTTATGAAGATCACCCTCTCCCCATCGCCGAGGGGCAGACGATTTCCCAGCCCTATATCGTGGCCCTCATGACCGAGTGCCTGGCCCCGAAGGGGACCGACACCGTGCTCGAGGTGGGGACGGGCTCAGGTTACCAGGCTGCCGTGCTCGGCCGGATCGTCGGCCGCGTCTTCACGATCGAGATCAATGAGGCGCTGGCCCGCCGGGCGGCCGAGACGCTCGAGCGCCTGGGTTTCGGGAACATCCATGTCCGCTGCGGCGACGGCTTCTTCGGCTGGCCCGAGAAAGCGCCGTTCGACGGCGTCATCGTCACCTGCGCCGTGCCTGAGGTCCCGCCGGCCCTCTTCGCCCAGCTGGCCGAGGGCGGCCGCCTGGTCATTCCCTTGGGTGACATCCGAACCTACCAAGTGCTGACGGTGATCACCAAGCAGGCCGGTAAGCCCCGGGTCGAGCGGATTCTCGACGTCCGCTTCGTCCCCATGACCGGCGAAGCCCTCAAAAAGAAATAGACGCGGAGACATATCCTCTTTGTATGAGTCCCCCTACTTGAAAAAGCTCTTTCAAGATATTTATCAGAATCGCGGCTTCAAGTGCTCGACAAGGATTCTGTCATAAACCGCCGAAACTGAGGCCTCTGCGTTGCTTTTATGAGGCGACTATGCTAATTTTTTGGCGATGATGATCCGATTCGGCACCTCCGGCTGGCGGGGGGTCATGGGCGAGGAATTCACATTCCACAACGTCCGGGTCGTTGTCCAGGCCATCGCCAATCACCTCAGAAGGGGCCGCGGGGACGGGCCGATAGCCGTGGTCGTCGGATACGATACCCGGTTCTTGTCGGATCGCTATGCCCTCGAAGCGGCTAAACTCCTGGCCCGGAACCGGATCCAAGTCCTCTTGGCCGACCGGGATGCGCCGTCGCAGGCCCTGGCCTGCCAGGTCATCAAGAGAAAGTGCCAGGGGGGGATCAACTTCACCGCCTCCTTCAATCCGCCGCGCTATAACGGCCTCAAGTTCAACGTCGAAACGGGCGCCCCGGCCCTTCCGGAGGTGACCGACGCCATCGAGGAGGAGGTCCGGCGGCTGATGCCCGGCTTCTCCTCCCGGACCGCTCACACCTTGGACGAATCCGTTTCCCGAATCGACCTCCAGGCGGACTACCTGGCTGACCTCCAGGGGAAGATCGATTTCGGGCTCATCCGGAAGGCCGGACTCCGGATCGCCGTCGACCTGCTCTACGGGACCAGCCGCGAATACCTCGACGAGATCCTCGAGGAGAACGGCATCGGGGTCGAGGGCATCCACGGCTATGTCGATCCTTACTTCGGCGGCGTTAGCCCCTCCTGCACGGAGGAAAACCTGGCCGAGCTCAAAGCCCACGTCATCCAGACAGGATGCCAGCTCGGACTGGCCACGGACGCCGATGGCGACCGGTTCGGCATCATCGATGAAAAGGGGGGATTCGTTCATCCGAACATCATCCTGGCCCTCCTTCTCGGCTACCTCATCCGGGGCAAGAGCTGGCGCGGCGGCGTCGCCCGGTCGATCACGACGACCCACCTTATTGATCGGATCGCCCGCAGGTACGACCTGCCGCTGACGAAGACGAAGGTCGGCTTCAAATACATGGCCGACCTCTTCCTCCGGGGCCGGATTATGTTCGGCGGAGAGGAAAGCGCCTGCATCGCCGTCAAAGACCACCTCCCCGAGAAGGATGGCATCTTCGCCGGGCTCCTGGTCGCGGAGATGATCGCCGCCGCCGGCCGGAGCCTGGGGAGCCTCCGCGAGGACCTGTTCAAGGACTACGGGGAGATGACCAGCGGCCAGCGCACCCTCCCGCTAACGCCCGAGAGGGTGAAGAGGCTCAAGGCGCTAGTGCAGAACCCGCCGTCCAAGCTGGGGCGCCGCAAGGTCGTCGCCGCGGAGACGATCGACGGCATCAAGCTCGATTTCGAAGATGACCGCTGGATCGTCCTCCGGGTGTCCGGGACCGAGCCGCTCATCCGCTGCTACGCCGAGGCCGAGAGCCGCGAAGAGGTCGAGGCCCTCCTGAAAAAGGGCTTGGAGGCGGTCCGGTGAGGAAAAAGGTCTTCATCCTCGGTGTCGCTTGCCTCCTGCTGATCATGATCGTCACCGCGCTCTTCGGCAAGAAGGGCGTCATGGACCTGCGCCGGGCCCGCCGGACCCTGGCCGTCCGGGCGGAGAAGATCCGGGCCCTCGAAGCGGAAAAGGCCAGGCTCGAGGCCGAGATCGGCCGCCTCGAGAAGGACCCGCGGGCCGTTGAGAAGCCGGCCCGGGAGAAGCTGGGACTCATCGCCCCCGGCGAAAAGGTCGTCGTGGTCCCCGCGCCGCCCGCCGACAAGAAATAGATGCCCCGGCCCGCCAGGACTCGAAAGCAGCCGGAAGAACGGGCCCTCCTCAGAGGCCTCAATCCCGCCCAGCGCCGGGCCGTCCTCCACGGCACGGGGCCCCTTCTCATCGTCGCCGGCGCGGGGACGGGAAAGACCAAGGTCATCACCCACCGCATCGCCCGGCTCATCGCCACGAAAGCGGCCCGCCCGGACGAGATTCTGGCCGTGACCTTCACCGAGAAGGCGGCCAACGAGATGGAGGCCCGGGTCGACGTCCTCGTCCCGTACACCTCCTCGTTCGCCGAGATCAGCACGTTCAACTCGTTCGGCGAGAGGGTCCTCCGCGACTGCGCCCTGGACATCGGATATCCCCCGGACTTCCGGCTCCTGGCCGACGTCGACCAGGCCATCTTCTTCCGGGAGAACCTTTTTCGCCTGCCGCTCGAATACTACCGGCCTCTCGGCCAGCCGACGCGTCACATCCAGGAGGTCCTCGAGGCCATCCGGCGCCTAAAGCAGGAGGACGTCCGGTCCGAGGACTGCGTCCGCTACGCCGAGGGGCTCGCCGAACGGGCTTTGAGCGAGGCAGAAAAGGAAACGGCCCGAAGATATCTCGAGATCGCTCGGGTGTTCGCGGCCTACCAATCGCTCTTGCGGTCCCAAGGCCTCATCGACTTCGAGGACCAGGTGACCCTCGTCGTCGACCTGTTCCGGCGGCGGCCCTCCGTTCTCGAGGAGCTCAGGCGCCGCTACCGCTATATCCTCGTCGACGAGTTCCAGGACACGAACTTCGTCCAATTCGAGCTCGTCAAGATGCTGTCCGCCGAACACAGGAACCTGACCGTGGTCGGGGACGACGACCAGAGCATCTTCCGCTTCCGCGGGGCCTCGCTCAGCAATATTCTCAATTTTGAGGAGGTCTACCCGGAGGCGAAGAGGATCGTCCTGACGCGGAACTACCGTTCGACCCAGCCCATCCTCGACGCCTCGTACCGTCTCATCAGACACAATGATCCGAACCGGCTCGAGTTCAAAGACGGGGTCGACAAGCGGCTCAAGGCGGCCGCGCGCGGCAAGGCCAAGAGCATTCACATGGCAGCCTTCGACACGTTATCCCACGAGGCCGACGCCGTGGCCGATCGCATCCTCGAGATCCGCCGCCGGGGAGGCGCCTGGCGGGACATCGCCGTGCTCGTCCGCCGCAACGCCGACGCCGACCCCTACCTGCGCTCCTTGAACATGAAGCAGATCCCGTTCCGCTTCTCGGGCAGCCGCGGCCTCTACCAGCAGGAGGAGATCAAGGTCATCGTCGCCTTCATCCGGGCCCTGACCGACTTCGACAACAGCCGCGACCTCTTCTACCTCGCTCTCTCGGACGTCTACAAGGCCGGTCCCTACGACATGAGCCGGATCGCCGGGTACGCGGAGAAGAAGAACCTCTCCCTCCACAGCGTCTTCAAGGCGATCGCCGAGGGCGGAAGCCCGGTGGAGATCGCCAAGGAAACCGAGGAAATCGTCAAGAGAATCTTCGCCGACATCCTGTCGTTCGCCGATCTGGCCGGCACGAAGAACGCCGGCGCCGTCGTCTACGCGTTCCTCGAAAAAAGCGGCTACCTCAAGTCCCTGGTCAGCCCGATGACCCTGGAGTCGGAGGTCCGGATCAAGAACGTCCGCCTCTTCTTCGACAAGATCAAGGGCTTCTCGGACCTTGTCGAGAACGACTCCATCCGCTCGTTCGCCCGCTATCTCGGCCTGCTCGGCGAGGTCGGCGATAATCCCGCGACGTCGGAAGCGGAGCTCGACGAGGACGCGGTCAACGTCCTGACGGTCCACAAGGCCAAGGGACTCGAGTTCGGGACGGTCTTCCTCGTCGGCCTCATCGAGGACCGCTTTCCCGGCAGGGAACGGAGGGAGCGCGTCCCCGTCCCGGACGGCGTCCTCAAGGAGAGCTTGCCGGGCCGGGAGAATTATCTCCAGGAGGAGCGGCGGCTCTTCTATGTGGCCATGACCCGGGCCCGCCGGGATCTCCACTTGACCTGGGCCAGGGATTACGGGGTCAGGCGCCTGAAGAAGATCAGTCCCTTCATCCTCGAAGCCCTGGACATCCCGAAGATGCCCGAAGAGGTCTTGCGGGCTTCCGTCCTCGAGGAGATCCGGCGGTATGCCCTCGCGGAAAACCGCTCGAAGACGGCGGCCCCGGTCCAGCAGGGGGGGCCGCTGCGGCTCAGCCACGTCCAGATCGAGGACTATCTCCTATGCCCGCTCAAGTACAGGTTCCGCCACGTGATGCGCGTGCCCGTCCTGCCGCATCACTCGCTCGTCTTTGGCCGGGTCCTCCACGCGACGATCCATGCCTATCTGCGGCGGCGGTTGAAGGGCCTGGCCGTGAGCGAGCAGGACGTCATCGACGAGTACGGGAAGAATTGGATCAACGAGGGCTTCCTCAGCCGGGAGCACGAGGAGCTGCGCAGAGCGGCGGGCGAACGGGCCCTTCGCCTCTTCTTCAAACGCGAGGAGGGGTCGGGGCGACGGCCGGCCTTCCTCGAAAAGTCCTTTCGCTGGCAGGAGGGCGGAATACGCTTCCGAGGACGCTACGATCGGGTCGATTTCGAGGAGGCCGGGCCGGTCATCGTCGATTTCAAGGCGACTGCCGTGTCCTCACAGAAGGAGGCCGATCGCGCCGCCGCCGACAGCCTTCAGATGGACGTCTACGCTCTATCCTTTTTAAAGACGGAGGGCATGCTCCCCGTCGAGATGCGTCTCCATTTCCTCGAATCCGACGTCGTCGGGCGGGCCGCAAAAGGGGCGAAGGAGCTGGCCCGGGCGGAGGGGAAGATCCGCGAGGCGGCCGAAGGCGTCCGCGGCGGCGCGTTCAAGGCCCGCCCGGACTGGCACACTTGCTCGATCTGCGATTTCAAGACGATCTGTCCGTCGTCCTACGCGTATTAGGGGCCGTCCCTATTGCGGCTTGATCCAGAACGGCATGACCGCCCAGATCTTGGTCTGATTCATCAAGCGGGCCGTCTCCAGGATCCTCTCCCGGCCCGCCGCGCCCTTCAAGTCGAGGCCGATCCCGTAGCGGCTGAAAACGGACTGCCAGAACGAGCGCTTCCTCGGCCAGACGTCCAGGCGGACGTCCTCATCGGCGTCGATGCCGGCGTTCTTCTTGGCCAGCCCGAGGGCCATGGTCAGGCCGCCGAGCTCGTCGACGAGCTTGAGGTCCTTGGCCTGCCGTCCGGTCCAGACCCGGCCCTTGCCGACGGCGTCCACCTCGTCGCGGGTCATGGCTCGCCCCTCGGCGGCCTTGGCCAGGAACTGCTCGTAGATCCACAGGATCTCCTCCTTGAGGACCTTCCGCTCATCGGCGGTGAACGGCCGGAAGGGCGAGAAGGTGTCGGCCTTCTCCCCGAAGACGATCTTTTCCGAGGTCACGCCGAGCTTCCCGAGAAGTCCGTCGATGCTGAACTTACCGGCCAGGACGCCGATGGATCCGGTCAGCGTCTGCGGCTGGGCGACGATCCGGGTCGCGGACATGGCGATCCAGTAGCCGCCCGAGCCGGCCATGTCCGACATGGAGACGATCACGGGCTTCTCTCTCTTGGCCAAGGCGACCTCGCGCCAGATGACGTCCGACCCGACCGAGGACCCGCCCGGGCTGTCGACGCGCAGGACGATGGCCTTGACCGAAGCGTCGTTTCGGGCCGTCCGGATCCAGCGGGCGACCGTCGAGCCGCCCATGATCTGAGGCAGGCTTTCGCCGGTCATGATCGTTCCGACGGCGTAGATCAGGGCGACCTTGTTTCGGCCCGTCTGGAGGCCGACCGACAAAGGCTTGACCCGCGTGTAGTCGTCGAACCTGATCCGGGCAAGGGGCCGGCCGTCCCGCCCCAGGAGGTCCTGGACCTGGTCCTCGTAGAGGCAATCGTCGACGAGCCCTGCGGCCTTGGCCTTGTCGCCCAGGAAGAAGCCTTGGTCGATGAGCGCCCGGAACTCCGCTTCGGTCTTGCCGCGGGCCTTGGCCGTCGTGGCCACGTACTGGGCGAAGAGGTCCGCGTAAAGGGATTCCATCTCTTCGCGGTGGGCCGGGGTGAAGCCCTTTTCCGTGAATGTGTTGTACGCGGTCTTGTATTCCTCGACCTGCTCGAACTCGGCCCGGACGCCGAGCTTGTCGAGGGCGTTCTTGAGGAACGGGACATAGCCGCCGAGACCGTTGATGCCGAGCCAGCCCAAGGGGTGGAGGATGATCCGGTCGCAGGCCGTGGCCACGAAATATTCCATGTCGGAATCGGGGGCCTCCTCGATCACGGCGTAGATCTTCTTGCCGGAGCGACGGAAGTCGAGGATGGCCTCACGCATCTCGTTGGCCTTGGCCCAGTCGCACTGAAGGAGGCCGAACCGCAGCAGGACGGCCTGGATCCGGCCGTCGACCTTGGCCTTGCGAAGGTTCATCCAGAAGTCGTGGACGGCGAGCGGCCTCGTCCCCAAGAGGAAGGCGGCCAGGGAGTCGGGCGGTGCGACCTCCACGACGGAGCCGGAGAGCTGGACATCGAGGCAGGCGCGGGTGGGGACATCCGCGGCCGTCCCGGCGATATCCGCGACGACGAGGAAGAACGCGCTGGCGGTGGCCAGAAGGAGGAAGAACAGGATGATCAGACCGACGTAGGCGGATTTTCTCATGGCGGCTCCTCTTTCTCGGGTCCTCCAATCTACACCAGAAACGCGCTTGATTTCAATCCATGATTGGTGGACAATAAGCCCTCATGCCGACGCATCGGGCCCGCGGCCGGGCCGCGATGGCCGGAGAAAGAGGAGGTATCTTGCATGTCTTTTTCAAAGCTTTATGTCGGTAACCTCAACTACAGGACCACCGAAGAGACGCTGAAACAGCTGTTCGCGCAGTACGGCGAGGTTACCTCGGTCAACGTCCTTCAGGGCCGCGGCTTCGGGTTCGTCGAGATGGCGACCCCGGAGGCGGCCCAGGATGCCAAAGGCAAGCTCAACGGCACCGAATTCGACGGCCGCAAGCTTATCGTCAACGATGCCCGCCCGAGGGCCGAGAGGCCCGGGTCCGACCGGCGTCCCGGCGGCGACAGAAGAGGATTCTCGAGGTTCTGAACGCCTTCTGAATAAAGCGCTTAGCGCAGAGCGCTTCGAGTTGGACTAAGTCCCTCCGGAAAGTGCCCCTCTCCTTCTCTGCAGATCCCTCCTCCCTTAAGTCTTCTGCCCCGCTGCGGGGGGTGAACCTTTGGCCTATCCGCTTCGTTGTACCTTTTGGAGCCCCATGAGAGGAGTGCAGAGGTGACGGAGCGGCGAGGCGATCTCTTGACCGCTGAAAGGCAAGGACATAGAGTTCATCGTGGGTTCCTTTGAGATTCCCCGGTAGGGGCAAGGGTCGCGACAATATGGACGAGTCAAGGGTCTCCGAAGCTAGAGCCGATTCCGCCGAGATCGCCTCTCTCCTCGAACGGATCCAGGACGGGGATCGGGAGGCGTTCATGACGGTCATCCGGCTCTATCAGCGAAAGGTGTTCGTCATGGCCTACTCCATCCTCCGCGACCGTGAAGACGCCCTCGACGCCGTCCAAGAGACCTTCCTCAGGCTCTATCAGAAGGCCGGCCTCTACAAGCAGGGCAGTTCGTTCCAAGGCTGGCTCCTGCAGATGGCCAGGAACATCAGCATCGACAGCTACAGAAAGCGCCGGCGGAAGCGGCAGGAGCGGGAGACCGCCCAATCCATCGACGAGTGCCCTGTCGGGGTGGAGGACCGGGGCGGCGATTCGGTCGCTTCGGACCTTCGGAGCGCCTTTGCCAGCTCCGTGGAGAAGCTGGCCGAACGGCAGAGGATGGTCTTCGTCATGAGACACTACAACGAGCTCCAATTCAACGAGATCTCCGACGCCATGCGGATCTCGGTCGGGACGGCCAAATCGCTCCATTTCAAGGCCGTCCAGAATCTGAGAAAGCGGCTGGCGCCGGTACTGGGAATGCCATCATGAACAAGTGCGGGATGACCCATGCGGACCGGATGGCCTTTTATGCGGGCGACTTGGAGGAGGGAAGGAGACGGACCATGGCCGAGCATTTCGAGAAGTGCCCGGAGTGCCGGGCCGAGGCCGATGAGTTCGTGCGGCTCCTGAAGGAGACGGACGCCGTCAAGTCCGAGATCCGTGAAGCGGTCGCTTCCGTGGACTGGGAGGCCCTGCCGGCGCGTATCGCCGACCGGGCCTTGGCCGCGTCCCGAAGGCCCGCGCGGGCCGTTCCGGCCGCTCGTCCGGCGGGCTGGCTCGCGGCGCTCTGGATGAGACCGGTCCTGGCCGGGCTTGCCGCCGGGCTCGTCGTCGGCGCCGCGGCCATGTACTTCGCTCTGAGGGGCCCGGGACCGCGGCCGGGGCGGGATAAAGGTTATTACGCATCCGGAGAATTTCTGGATCGGGCCGAGCTCGAGATGGCCCGCCGGAACGCCGTGGACTACCTGGAGAAGAGCCAGTACGTCCTCCTCGACGTCTTCGAACCGGCCGGGGAGGGGACGGCCGTGCCCATGGCCGTCAGCTCAGAGCGGGCCCGGGACCTCCTGGCGAGGAAAAAGTACCTCGACGCCCAGCTCGACAGGTTCCAGATGGCCAAGGCCAAGGCCATTTGCGACCAGATCGAGATGCTCTTCCTGGAGCTCGCCCAGTTCAGCGACGAGCTGACCGCCGCCGAGCTCGGCAGGATCCGGAGTTTCGTCGAGGAGCGCCAGATCCTCCTCAAGATCAACCTGGTCAAAAAGGAACTTCAAAGCGGGGTTTGACATGAGAAAAATTGCACTGACGATCTGTCTCGCCCTCGTCCTGGGAGTGGGACCCGCGGCCGCCGCCCGGGCCAATCCCCAGGCTGAAACGGACGAAACCCTCATCCGCGAGGCCAAGCTCCTCGTCTTCGACAAGAGCTGGCGAGCCGCGCTGGACAAGCTCGATGAGCTCAGCGACAAGTTCCCGTCGAGCCCCTTGGCCGGCCAGGCCCTTTTTTATAAAGGAGAGTGCCTGAGCGGCCTCGGCGGCCGGGAGAGGGACGCCCTGCGGGCGTATAAGGATTATGTGCGTCTCGCCGACGCCAGGCCCAGCCTCGTCGAAGAGTCCGAGGGCTCGATCATCGACCTGGCGTTCGACCTCTACAAAAAAGGAGACACCTCCGCCATCGGGGACATCGAGACCCGGCTGGAGCACGCGAACAAGGTCGTCCGCTACTATGCGGCCTACAAGCTGAGCCTGGTTCCCGACAAGACGAAGGCGGCCAAGGCCGCGCCCGTCCTCTCGAGGATCGTCGAGACGGAGAAGGACCCCGAGCTCCTCGACCGGGCTCGGATCGCGCTCTTGCGCGTCTCGCCGGAAACCCTGAAGTCCGTCGAGAACGGGAAGCCCAGGTCCCGGTCCCCTCGGATGCTCCGGATCCTCATCCGGGAAGCGGGCCACAAAGGACCCGCCTTCTCGCTCAACATCCCCTTCGCCCTGGCCGACCTGGCCCTGAGCGCCTTGGGCGAGGACGACAAGGCGGCCCTTCGCAAAAGGGGCTACGACCTCAACAGGATCATGACCGAGCTGGCCAAGTCCAAGGAGAGTATCCTCCGCATCGCGGGCGACGACGGCTCGGTCATCGAGATCTGGATCGACTGATCAGAGAGAAATG
>Ga0316628_100004095_pt1 | contig 11371 bp, 8 predicted proteins | sample OWC_Aug_M2_C1_D5_FD_207648 | JGI IMG/M metagenome (GOLD analysis project Ga0316628, IMG submission 207648) | Wetland soil microbial communities from Old Woman Creek delta, Ohio, United States - OWC_Aug_M2_C1_D5_C | ecosystem: Environmental > Terrestrial > Soil > Wetlands | place: USA: Ohio... | reverse complement strand
AGCGGCCACTTTAACGTCGAGATCAACATCCCGGCGTTGGAGAAAATGTCCACCGACAAAAAACGCGTGCGCGAGTTTGTCGAGCAGTTCACACTCAAGGATGGCCGCCGCATCTACCTGTTGGCCGATGGCCGGCTGGTTAACCTATCCGCCGCCGAAGGGCACCCCAGCGCGGTGATGGACATGAGCTTTGCTAACCAGGCGCTCGGCGCAGAATGGATGGCCCGCAACGGCCCATCTCTGGAAAAGCGCGTCTATAACATCCCCGAAGACATTGACAAGGAAATTGCACGGCTCAAGCTAAACGCGATGGGTGTTGAGATTGACACGCTGACCACTGAACAGGCCAAATACCTGGCGAGTTGGGAAGAAGGCACCTAGTCGCTTTCCGTGTATCGCCTATTGCGTATCGCCTATCGCGAAGCGCATATCGCTACTGAGTGAAGCGCCATAAGCGATAGGCGATATGCTATTTCTGCGGTATAATCCAAAACCAAACAGGCCCATCACGGAGTGACCTTTGCGCGCGCTCATCACTGGAGTAGGGGGTTTTGCAGGCAGCCACCTGTCCGATTACCTATTGAACCAGACCGATTGGCAAGTTGCCGGATGTGTGTTGCCCGGCTGGGATTGTTCGCGCCTCGACCGGCGCGTCACCTGCATCGAACTGGACTTGCGCGACCTGCAGGCGGTGCAGGCGATGCTGGACCAGTCAGCGCCGGAGATTATCTTTCACCTGGCTGGACAGGCCTCTCCTCCGGCTGCCTGGGACGACCCCTGGGACACGCTGGAAAACAACATTCGCGCCGAAACGAACATCTTGAATGGGCTGGTCAAGTTGGGCGCTTGCCCACGTGTGATGGCAGTCGGCTCGGGCGACGAGTACGGAATGGTGCGGCCGGAGGATTTGCCGCTGCGTGAGGACAGTCCACTTCGGCCTTACAACCCTTACGCGGTAAGCAAAGTCGCGCAGGACCTGCTCGGCCTGGCGTACTTTTTGAGCCACGGTCTGCCGGTGGTGCGAGTGAGGCCATTCAATCACGTCGGCCCGCGCCAGTCGGAAAGCTTTGTCGTCCCCGCTTTTGCCAAGCAGATCGCCGCGATTGAGGCAGGGCAGCAAGAGCCGGTCGTGCATGTGGGCAATCTCTCCGCGCGGCGAGATTTTACTGATGTGCGAGATGTCGTGCGCGCGTATTACCTCATCGTCACACGAGGACAGCCAGGCGAGGTGTACAACATCGGCTCGGGCCGCGCGTGTGCAATTCAAGCCATCCTCGATACGCTCTTGAACTACAGCCGCGTGGCGATCCGCGTCGAGCCTGACCCGGCGCGGATGCGACCATCCGACACGCTCGAAATCCAGTGCGACACGTCCAAGTTGTACGCAGCCACAGGTTGGCAGCCGACCATTCCACTGGAACAAACGCTGCGCGACGTACTTGACGAATGGCGGGCAAAAATGCCCCCTAGAAAACATAGGAAGGAATAGATAACGTTGAACAAAGTTGCGCTCATCACAGGAGTCACCGGTCAGGATGGCAGTTACCTGGCCGAGTTTTTGCTGGCGCAAGGCTACAGAGTCATTGGCATGATGCGGCGCAGTTCGGTGGTGAACCTGGAACGCATCCGCCACATTCAGGACAAGGTCACGCTGGTGCATGGTGACTTGCTGGACGAAGCCTCGCTCATCGGACTCTTGCGCGAGTTTCAGCCATCGGAGGTGTACAACCTGGCAGCTCAATCGTTCGTGCCGACCTCGTGGCAGCAGCCGGTGCTGACCGGCGAGGTGACGGCGTTGGGCGTGACGCGTTTGCTGGATGCGATCATGATGGTCAATAAAGACATCCGCTTTTACCAGGCCAGCTCGAGCGAGATGTTTGGCAAAGTGCAACAAGTGCCCCAAACGGAAAGGACGCCGTTCTATCCGCGCAGCCCGTATGGTGTGGCCAAGGTGTATGGACATTGGATCACAGTAAATTACCGTGAAAGTTACGGTCTACATGCCACGTCGGGCATTTTGTTCAACCACGGTTCGCCCCGGCGCGGGCTGGAATTTGTCGAGCGCAAGATTTCTTTAGGTGTGGCGGCGATCAAGACCGGCCTGACCAAAGAATTGCGGATGGGCAATCTCGAATCCAAGCGCGATCTAGGGTTTGCCGGCGACTATGTTCGGGCGATGTGGATGATGCTGCAACAAGACGAGCCTGATAGCTATGTCATTGCAACCGGCGAGACCCACTCGATTCGCGAGATGTGTGAGGTGGCGTTCGGCCACGTGGGTCTGGATTACAAGGATTATGTGGTGTGTGACGAGCGTTTCTTCCGCCCGGCAGAAGTAGATTTGTTGGTTGGCGATCCGAGCAAAGCTGGACAAAAACTGGGCTGGGAGCCGAGCGTGAGCTTTACAGAGTTGATGCATATGATGGTGGAAGCTGACGTGGTGGCATTGCAGCGAGGTGAACGCTTCCCGGATGTAACGGAGATGACCACGCTACGGCGTTGATGTAGACAGGTAGACGGGGGAGGGGAATGGAGACGAAAATTCAATTCGGCACGGATGGCTGGCGCGGCGTCATGGCCGACGATTACACCTTCGCCAACGTGCGTCGCTGTGCGCAAGGTTTTGCAAGCTACTTGCACCAGCATGGCGCGGGCAACGCCGGTGTGGTGATCGGCTACGACAAGCGGTTTGCCAGCGAGGATTTTGCAGCCGCATGTGCCGAGGTGGTGGCTGCAAATGGGTTGCGCGTCTGGCTGACGGACGGCGCGACGCCCACGCCCGTCATCTCCTATGCCGTAGTGGACAAAAAAGCTGCTGGAGCAATCAACATCACGGCCAGCCATAACGCGGCGACGTGGAACGGCTTTAAAGTGCGTGATGAGCACGGCGGAGCGATTGATCCTGACGGGCTAAAAGAGATTGAATCGCTCATCCCCAGCGAATCGGATGTCAAGCGTGTTCCGCTGAGCGAGGCGATGAGCAAAGGGCTAGTAGAAAAGTTCGACGCATCGGTGAATTATCTGGTGCATATCAAAGATCTGGTGGACGTCGAGCCGATCAAAGCGGCTGGACTCAAGATCGTCGTCGAGCCAATGTGGGGCAACGGCGCTGGCTGGTTCACGCGCATTCTCTCCGGCGGCAAGACGATGGTGACAGAGATTCACGCCGAACGGAATCCAATGTTCCCGGAGATGAATCGCCCGGAACCGATCCCGCCCAACGTGAATGTGGGGCTGCACAAGACAGTCGAGCTGGGCTATGACGTATGCCTCATCACCGATGGAGACGCCGACCGCATGGGCATCGGTGACGAGCACGGGGTGTTCCTCAATCAGCTTCAAGTGTACGCGCTGTTTGCGCTGTATTATCTCGAGGTCCGCAAGGAACGCGGCCCGATCGTCAAGACACTCTCCACGACTTCGATGCTCAACAAATTGGGCAAGCTGTACAACATCCCGGTGTACGAAACGGGCGTGGGTTTCAAGTATGTCGCGCCCAAATTCCTGGAAGTGGATGCGCTCCTCGGCGGCGAGGAATCCGGCGGCTATGCGTTCCGTGGCAACGTACCTGAGCGCGATGGCATCTTGGGGAATTTGCTGTTCCTGGACTTTATGGTGCGGACCGGCAAGAAACCATCGCAACTGCTGGAGTGGTTGTTCGAAAAAGTCGGCCCGCACTATTACGACCGAATTGACACAGCGCTGCCTTCGATGGATTTTCGCGCACAGCAGGAACCACGCCTCAAATCGGAAATGCCCGCGACCATCGCCGGGCTAAAGTGCGTGGACAAGAACATGACCGACGGTTTCAAGTTCGTCATGGAGGACGGTGGCTGGCTGCTCATCCGCTTCTCCGGCACCGAGCCGATTGTGCGCGTGTATTGCGAGACGACGCAGAAGGATCGCGTGAAGGCGATCCTGGATGATGGGCTAAAGCTGGTCGGATTGCGGCAGTGATTGGCCTGGTTGATTCGCACTGTCACCTGGATTCGCCGCAGTTCGATGCCGACCGCGAAGGGGTCATTGGTCATTCGGCGGAGAGCGGCGTGACGAGAGTGGTCAATCCTGGCGTGGATGTGCCGTCCAGTCGAGCCGCAGTGGCGCTGGCGCAGCGACATGAGAGCATTTACGCCGCTGTCGGGATTCATCCGCACGATGCCAAGACGCTGGATGCTGTTGCACTGGAAGAACTGAAAAGGCTGGCGCGGTCGCCCAAGGTAGTTGCGATTGGCGAAATTGGGTTGGACTATTACCGCGACCTTTCGCCGCGTGATGTCCAGCGGCGCGCGTTCAAGGTGCAGTTGGAGATGGCGGCGAAACTGGGCCTGCCCGTCATCGTCCATGATCGTGACGCGCACGATGATGTGCTCATGATCTTGCGCGACTGGCATTCTGGACTCGCCGCTCGCGTTGGCGTCTTGCATTCTTTCAGCGGCGATGTGCCGCGAGCTGAGCGTACGTTGGCAATGGGATTCTTTATAGGCGTCAGCGGCCCGGTGACGTACAAGAATGCTGACCGCTTGCGACAAGTGGTGCGTGCCGTTCCGCTGGAGCGGCTGCTGATCGAAACGGATGCACCTTATCTGACGCCACAGCCACGACGGGGGCAGCGCAACGAGCCGGCCTACGTCCGCATGGTGGCGCAGGCGGTGGCGGATGTCCGAGGTTTGATGCTGGAACAGGTAACAGCTCAGACAACGGCGAACGCAGGTGTATTCTTCGGATTGACCGGATGAACAAGCAAGGAAAACATTGGGCAACATGACAGGTTTTGATTTGATTCGGGACGATTTGGTATGTGTTGAGCAAAAGCTGCGCGAAAAGCCGGATCTGGAATATGAGGTTCTGACGCTGGCGATTGAGCATTTGCTTTCGAGCGGCGGCAAGCGCATCCGTCCTGCCCTAGTGATCTATGCCAGCCGCCTGTATTCGCCCACGGCATCGCCCGAGATCATTGCGTTGGCGGCAGCAACCGAAATGCTGCATACGGCGTCGCTCGTTCACGATGATCTGATTGACGGCGCTCTGCTGCGGCGCGGCATCCCGACTCTCAACTCCACCTGGACGCCCGGCGGGACGATCTTGACCGGTGATTACCTGTTCGCGCGTGCGGCCGATTTGGCGGCACAGACCGGCAATCTGCACCTCATGCATCTTTTTGCCAGGACGCTGATGGTGATTTGCAGCGGCGAGTTGCGGCAGCAATTCAGCGACCTTTCCACGCGGATGAGCCGAGACGATTACTATGCCCGTATCTATTCCAAGACGGCATCGCTGTTTCAACTGGCGACCGAAGCGGCCGGCTTGTTGGAGAACGCCCCCGAAAATCAGGTAACCGCATTGCGCGAGTATGGCCGGAATCTTGGAATGGCGTTCCAGGTGGCCGACGATGTATTGGATTTCGTCGGCGACGAGCAGCGATTGGGCAAGCCGGTGGGCAGCGATTTGCGCCAAGGCCTCATCACGCTGCCGACGCTGCGCTATCTGGAGCAGCACCCCAACGACGAGTTGATTGCCCGCCTCTTTCGTGACAACGAATATCGAAACGACGAAGCCATTCACCAGGCTGTGCGCGCCATCCACGACTCGGGTGCGACAGAGGCTGCGCTGGACGAGGCGCATGGCTTTGTCCATCGCGGCCGACTGGCGCTGGACCAGTTGCCCGAAGGCCCGGCGCGCCAAGCCCTGCAAGACCTGGCGGATTTCACGATCCAGCGTCGGATGTAACACGCCCTGGATCAATTGGCGAGCATTGAGACGGCAGCGCCAAGCCGCTGTGACCTTTGAACCTCATGGTGGACCTTTCAATCGTCGTCCTCAGTTGGAATGTGTGCGACCTGTTGCGCCAATGCCTGGAATCTGTGGCGCATGATCGCCTGTTGTCCGCTGACCATCCTCCCTTGACCACTGAAATTATCGTCGTGGACAACGCGTCCAGCGATGGTAGCGTGGAGATGGTGCGCGCCGAGTTTCCACATGTGCGACTGATTGTTAATCAAGCCAATCGCGGCTATACCGGCGGGAACAACGATGGCATCGCCGCTGCCACTGGGCGTTACGTGATGATCCTCAACCCCGATACGCGAGTGCTGGATGATGCGCTCGCGGCGATGGTCGCCTATGCTGATGCGCATTCGGATGTTGGCATTGTCGGCCCGCAGCTCTTGAACCCCGACGGCAGCGTGCAGCCCTCGCGTCGCCGTTTTCCCACGCTGATGACGGGACTGTTCGAGAGCACCTGGCTGGAACCGCTCGCGCCGCGCAATATACTGCGGCGTTACTATGTGCTCGATCAGCCTGACGATGCGATCCAGGAAGTGGATTGGCTGTTCGGCGCGTGCTTCCTGGTACGGCGCGAGGTGATCCAACAGGTCGGCGCGTTGGACGAAGGGTTTTTCATGTATTCCGAGGAGATGGACTGGTGCCGCCGTATTCGGCAGGCTGGCTGGAAAGCCGTGTATCTGCCGGAGGCCCAGGTCATCCATTACGGCGGGAAAAGCAGCGACCAGGTAGCAGCGCAACGGCATATCTATTTTCAGACGAGCAAGGTGCGATACTTTCGCAAGCACCACGGCGCATTGACGGCGGGGGCGCTGCGAATTGCCTTGCTGGCGATGTATGCCTGGCAACTGGTGTTGGAAGCCGCTAAAGGCGCCGTAGGTCACAAGCGCACCTTGCGCCGCGAGCGCGTGCGTGCTTACTGGCAAGTGTTGCGGTCAGGACTAATGTGAGACCTGATAGATTTCGGGAACCTGTCACACTGATTTCCCTACATAGCAAGTCGGTGAATTTCTGGCAAGAACTCGGTGCTGGAGTCGAGCCTTTAGGCGGACAAAACCGGCTAAAGCCTTGACTCCGGTGACAGGAGTCCTTGCCAATCCGTGGGGAATCCGTGTGTGAGGTCTGGACTGAGCGGCGAGCGAATGAAGATTGGACTAGTCACTGCAGAATATCCGCCGATGCAAGGTGGCGTGGGCGATTTCACGCGCGAGGTGGGTCGCGCGTTGGCGGCGTTAGGACATGAGGTACATGTCATTACAAATCTCAAGTCTCAAATCTCAAACAATGAGTCAATGGATGATGGCGTACAGGTAGAGCGGGTGATAGCGGGATGGGGATGGAGATGTTGGAGCGGATTGCGTGACACTGTACAGCGACTGGGACTGGACGTGATCAACATCCAATATCAGGCTGCTGCTTATGGGATGCACCCGGCTATCAATCTATTGCCAATGACTCGAAGCATCCCTCTGATCCGCTGGTCCCCTTCGCCGTCTACGGTTGTCACTTTTCATGATTTGCGCGTGCCGTATCTTTTTCCCAAAGCCGGCCCATTGCGTCGGCAAATGGTGTTGACGCTGGCTCGCTATGCTGACGCGGTGATCGTCACTAACTCTGAGGACGAGGCAAGTCTCAAATACCAAATATCCAATATCAAACATCAAATCGCCAGAATACCAATCGGAAGCAATATTTCGCCGTGTACACCTCCAGGCTATGACCGTGATGAGTGGCGCGCACGTTGGGGTGTTAAGCCAAATGAGGCACTGGTTGGCTATTTTGGTTTTCTGCATCCGCTCAAAGGTGGCGAGGTGCTCATCCGCACTTTGGCCAAGCTGGCAGCGGAGGGGTGTGCAGTCAAGTTGCTGCACATCGGCGGGCGCACCGGTTCGTCCGACCCAAACACGAATGCAGCGTATGCTGAGCAGGTTGAGTCGCTGGCGCGCGAGTTGGGAGTTGCCGACCGGATCGTCGTGACGGGCTTTTTGCCGCCGGAACAAGTCACAGCCAGCTTTCTGGCAACGGAGGTGTGCGCCCTGCCCTACATCGAAGGAGCGAGCTTGCGGCACGGGACGTTCATGGCTGCGCTGGCGCACGGGCGTGCCATTGTCACGACGCAGCCACCTACCCCGCTTGACGAACTGCGCGACGGTGAAAATGTCTTGCTCGTCCCGCCCAATGATGCGGGCGCGCTGGCGGAAGGCATACGTCGCGTCATGGCGGACTCGGCTTTGTGCGACAGGCTCGAGCGCGGTGCAGCCGAACTGGCGCAACAGTTTACATGGGATCGCATCGCCGCGCGGACGGCAGAGGTGTACGAGCGAGCAATGTGCCAGTCTTAACGCAAAGGCGCCAAGCTCATCATCTATTGATGTCCTTGCGCCTCTGCCTCTTGGCGTTGATAAACGTTCTGCAATCAACTCGCCACAGCAAGTTATGCGACAACCCCATTTTGCAGTTTCTAGATTTTGGCTCCCAATCATCATCGTGGCCTTTCTTGTCCTCGGCGCAATTTACAGCGTCACGGTGCCGCTGTTCGAGTCGCCGGACGAGATCTGGCACTTTGCGTTTGCCGATCACCTGGCAAAGGGTGGCGGGCTGCCAGTGTTTGCCGAGAAAAAGTCAGCCTTTTTGCGTGAAGGCGGTCAGCCGCCGCTATACTATGCTGCCGTTGCACTTGCCATACTGCCGTTTGATCGCGCCGACTTTCCAAACTGGGTGCGCTTCAATACCAGCCATCCGGCCGTCACACGCGGTGCGACGAGTGACACGCCCAACATTTTCATCCACACCACACGCGAAGATCTACCATGGACGGGCAGCGTGCTGGCGGTTCACGTGGCGCGGCTGGTCTCGCTCTTGTTCGGCGCATTGACCCTGGTGGGCATCTACCTCGTTGGACGCATCGTCATGGGACGCGAAGACCTGGCGCTGCTCGGCGCCGCGCTCATTGCGTTCACGCCCGAGTTTGTCTTCATCTGTTCTTCGGTGAACAACGATAGCTTGGCAGCGATGACGGCAACGTGGGTGGGAGTCGCCGCAGTCCAAATGTCGAATGTCGAATGTCGAATATCAAAACGATACGCAGTAGGGGTGGGGATCGTTTTGGGATTAGGGTTACTAGCCAAGCTCGGCGGTTTGATCTTGATTCCACTGGTGGGACTGGCTTTTCTCATCCGGTGGGTCCACGGACGTTCTCTTTTGAAATCTGAAATCTGGAATTTGATATTCGAAATCTGTCTGGTCTTTGGCACGGCAACACTCGTCTCAGGTTGGTGGTTCGTGCGCAATATCGCACTTTATGGCGATCCGCTGGGCTGGAGTGTGTGGCTGTCCGACATTGGCGTGCGGACGCCGACGCCAGCGATATGGCAACTTGTGCCCGAGCTTCCTGCGCTCTTCCGCACCTATTGGGCCGACCTGCCTGGTTTCCCGTTAAGTGACCTTATGTATGTGGCTCTGGTCGTCGTGACACTTGTCGCGGTTGTGGGTCTTTTCAAATCTCTAGTTCCCAATCTCCAATCTCCAATCTCTGCCCTCCGTCTTCCGACTTCCAACTCGAAGCTTGATATTTGGAATTTGATATTTCTGCTGGCATGGCTAGGGATTGTAGTAGCCAGTGTGCTACGCTACATGCAAACTACTCCTGCGGCCCAAGGGCGGTTGTTGTCCCCGGCATTGGCGCCGATTGGCGTGCTGATGGCATGGGGCCTGGGGGCATGGGCCAAGCGTGCGTGGCTGCCGGGCATTGTCGTTGGAGGATTGTTCGTACTGACGCTTGCCGCGCCGTTCGTATTGATCCGGCCTGCGTTCGCCAAGCCCATCGTCGCAAAAGTGACCGCCGACGTGCGTCTCGCGCAGACACATTTCGGTGATCATGTCGAGTTAATCGGCGTGCGCTTTTCGGATCACGTCGAGCCGGGCGGGACATTGCGTGTGACCACGTACTGGCGCGCGCTACAGGACATCCCGCGCGACCAGCGCCTACTCATCCGCTTGATGCGCCCTGATGGCAACTCGGCCGGTCAGATTGACGTGACGTTGGGCACGAGTCTGTATCCGACGACGCTCTGGCGCTCGGGCGAGATTATCGTGGACACACACGACGTCCGCGCCGACGCCGATCTGCCTGTGCCGTTGACGTTGCGTGTTCACCTGGGTGTGGGCGACAAAATCGAGCCGTTGCTACCAGTGACAGGCGACATGACCTGGCAGAGCGGCGATGTGGCCGAAGTGGGACAAGTGCAGGTGGTGCGGTGAAGAAATCCCCCTGGGCTTACCTGGTCGCTGTCCTTCTAGTGGGATTGTTCTTTGCGCAGGCGGTCGGCAATCTGTCGGCGCAGTCGCCGGTCGTGGACGAGCCGTCGCATATCGCGCGGGCGATGGCTTACTGGCGTGTGGGCGACTTGCGCTTGCAGATCGGCCATCCGCCGTTGATGCACGCGCTGGCCGGACTGCCATTGCTGCTTGAGCCTGGTGTGCCGCAATTGACGAGCCTGCCAGGCTGGGAGCCGCTCGAACGTGAAAAACTCAATGGGCATGCACTTTGGGACGAGGGCCGGCCCACGGATCGCATCGTGTTTCTGGCACGTTGGCCGGTGTTAATGCTGGCACTGCTCCTTAGCGCACTGATCTTTCGCTGGGCGGGCGAGCGTTTTGGCATTCGTGCGGCCATTCTAGCATTGTTCCTCTTTGCGTTCGATCCAAACTTGCTTGCGCACTCAGTGCTGATAACGACCGACCTCGGCGTGACATTTTTCATTCTGTTAGCCATCTACTCGTTTGACCGGTGGGTGCGGCATCCCTCGCGCGTCTGGCTGGTCATCTGCGGCGTCACATTCGGCCTAGCGATGGCGGCCAAGTTCACGGCGGTGATTCTAGTGCCGGTGCTGATTTTGCTGGCGCTTGTCGTAGGCTGGCGCACTCGACGGATGATGCCGACGTTTGTGGCACTGGCGGCAATGTTCGTCATCGGCGCGGTCGTCGTGTGGGCGGTCTATCGCTTTGAAGTCGGCTCGTTCCAGCCGTTGCCGGTCAACATCCCGGCTTCTAGATTCCTGGACGGGCTACTACGTGTCAAGGTGCGCGATGATGAGGGGCGCATGGCTTTTCTGCTCGGCAAGATGTCGCCGCGCGGATGGTGGTACTATTTCCCCATCGCGTTTGCGGTCAAGACACCATTGCCGACATTGCTCTTGCTTGGCGTGGCGCTCGTCGAGGGAGGCGTTTCCGCTTATCGCCTGGCAAGGCGAGGAAACTCGGAGAAACTCTGGGAACCGGTATGGGCCGCGCTCGTGCTGTTGCTCTTGCCAATGGCGTATTTCGCCGTCAGCATGGCAAGTTCGCAGGACCTCGGCTATCGGTACATTCTCCCCGTGTTGCCATTTCTCTTCATTTGGATCTCGGCTTTCAAACTCCAAATATCAAATGTCAAATCTCAAATCGCGCCTTTGAGATTTGGTACTGGGTATTTGGTATTTGGAGTGTGGTTGCTTGCGGAAGCTGCCCTCATCTACCCCTATCACCTGGCGTACTTCAATGAGATCGCCGGTGGGCCGGACAACGGTTACAAAATCTTGGTTGACTCGAA
>Ga0316628_100004094_pt1 | contig 11371 bp, 10 predicted proteins | sample OWC_Aug_M2_C1_D5_FD_207648 | JGI IMG/M metagenome (GOLD analysis project Ga0316628, IMG submission 207648) | Wetland soil microbial communities from Old Woman Creek delta, Ohio, United States - OWC_Aug_M2_C1_D5_C | ecosystem: Environmental > Terrestrial > Soil > Wetlands | place: USA: Ohio... | reverse complement strand
CCAGCGTCCAGTCCAGGCCGCTGACGAGCTTGAAGTACTTGGGGTAGTTCTCGAGGCCCCAGCCGACCTCGATCCAGGGGAAGCGGCAGGAGACGATGTACTCGAACAGGCCGCCGCGGATCCTCTGGAGGTCGATGACCTTCTGGGCCTTCTCGGGGCCGTAGGATTCGCGCGAGGTCTGCTTGAGCTCGAAGGTGATGACCCAGGATTCCTTGTGGTGGGCGCCGATGGGGCTGACCCCGAAGGCCAGGGCCATGCCGGGGATGAACTTGCAGTTGTAGGCGGCGACCTCGAGGCCCTTGACCTGCATGGCGTAGTCGATGGAGCCGTGCCCGAACTTGCGGGCGGCCCGCATCGAGCCCTCGGCCAAAATGTTCCCGATCTCGCCCTCGCGACGGGCGATCAGGCCCAGCAGCTTCTTGGAGGCCGCGGCGTCGCCGAACTTGTAGTCTCCGGGCGCGGCGCCGTGGTCGATGGCGTCGGCGTAGAAGCTCAGGACGCAGCCGCCCGACATCGTGTCGATGCCGTAGTCATCGCAGAGGTAGTTGAGCGAGCCGATCTCGGGCAGGTCGAAGATCTCCAGGTTGGGGCCGAGCAGGCCGATGTTCTCGTAGTCGAGCTCGGACTCGCGGCCCTCGTCGTCGTGGATGGTGATGCCGCAGCGCATGGTGCAGTTCGGACAGCCGTAGGTGGCGATGCGGGCGTTGTTGAGGCGCTCGCCGTCGCACTTCCAGGCGTCGGGGTGGTGGGTCTTGCGGAAGTTCCGGACCGGCAGGGCGGCCACCTCGTTGCACCAGGCCAGGACGCCGTTGGTGCTCTGGATGGACCAGCCGGTCTGTTTGTCGATCTGGTGGACCTGGCGCAGGTCGTCGTGGCCGACCTTCTTCATCCCGGCCGGGTCGGCCTGGGGGATGGCCTTGCTGCCCTTGACGACGACGGCCTTGAGGAGCTTGGAGCCCATGACCGCGCCCATGCCGGTCCGGCCGCCGGCCCGGCCCTCGAGGCTGCGGACGACGGCGTAGCGGACCAGGTTCTCGCCCGCCTGGCCGATGTTGAGGACGCCGACGCCCTTGCCGTACTTGGCGTAGATCCAGTCGTTGGTGGCGTAGGTCCCCTGGCCCCAGACGGCGTCGGCCGGCAGGAACTCGACCTTGTCGTCCTCGATATAGAGCATGGTCGGGCCCGCGGCCTTGCCCTCGACGACGAGGGCGTCGTAGCCGGCCTTGCGGAGCTGTTCGGCCACCCGCGTCCCCAGGTTGCCGTCGCCGTAGCCGCCCGTGCTGGGGGATTTCCCGGCCACGACCGCTTTCCCGGTGTTGGGGGCGGGGATGCCGGCGATGGGGCCGAGGGCGACGATGAACTTGTTGTCCGGCCCGAGGGGGTCGATGCCGGGCTTGAGCTCGTCGAAGAGGATCTTGGCGGCGAAGCCGCGCCCGCCGATCCATTTGCGGGCGAACTCCTCGGTGAACGTCTCTTTCTTGAAGGTTTTCGCGGTCAGGTTGACTCTCAGGATCTGGCCGGTCCAGCCGTTCATGATTTTGTCCTTTCTGATAGCAAAAAATACCTCCTCAATCCTAAACGGAGGCGTCATCCGAGTCAAGAGAAGGAAAGAGGAGAGAGCGAAATCATGCGGAATTTCGTATAATAGGGTGGAGAACGGGATTCCCCCCGAGAAGGAGATGACCATGGCGAAAAAGCTCTACCGTTCGGCCAGCCAGAAGATGCTCGGCGGCGTCTGCGGCGGCCTGGCCGAGTATTTCGACCTCGACGTCTCTCTCGTCCGCCTGCTCCTCGTCGGCGTCGGCCTGGTCACGGCCGTCCTGCCGATGACCTTCTTCTACATCATCGCCTGGATCGTCGTCCCCCAGGAAGGCCCCAAGGCCCAGGGGTGAAGCGGGGCGGCCGGCCCTCGCCCGGGCCGTTGACTTACAGTCACAGTTCGGCTATAACCTAAACGGCTTCCAGGATGGGCATGAAAAGCGCTCTCGAGGTGCCGTTCAAGCATATCGCCGTCGAGGGCGTTTTCCGGTCGCGTAAGACCCAGCTGGCCAACGTCCTGGCCCAGAGGATCGGCGGCAAGGTCGTCCTGGACAACGTCGGCAACCCCTACCTCAAGGACTTCTACAACGAGCGGGAGGGGTCGGCCTTCCTGGCCCAGCTCGTCTTCCTGGCCAACCGCTACAACCAGCAGGTCCGGCTCCTCCAGAGGGACCTGTTCGTCGACCGGATCATCTGCGACTACATGTTCGAGAAGGACAAGATCTACGCCTACCAGACCCTGTCGGACGACGAGCTCCTGGTCTACGAGAAGATCTACGGCATCCTGTCCGAGCGCGTGCCCAAGCCCGACCTGGTCATCTACCTCCAGATCTCGGTGGCTTCCCTGTCGCGGCGGATCATCAAGGAGGGCGATTCGGTCGAGAAGAACATCGCCGAGAAGTACCTCGAAGACATCGTCGAGGCCTTCGACTATTTCTTCTTCAACTACCAGGGCGCCCCCCTGCTCGTGGTCAAGGCCGACGACATCGACTTCAGCCGGGAGGAGGACGTGCTCGACCTCCTCGACCAGCTCCGTGAAATGAAGAAAGGCTCCCTCTATTACGTCCCCCAGAGCTACGGCGGCAAGGGCGTGAAAAAAGTCTGAGACTTTACCTCAACCCCGCGCCGAGGCGGGGTGGGGAGAAAGGAAGGACCATGATCGAACCGCGCGACGACAAGATCACCATCCCGTCGCTCCTGGCCCGGAAGGCCGCCGGCCCGAAGATCGTCTGTTTGACGGCCTACGACTACCCCACGGCCAAAGTCCTGGACGAGGGCGGCGTCGACCTCATCCTGGTCGGCGACTCCCTGGGCATGGTCGTCCTGGGCTACGAGAACACCGTGCCCGTCACCATGGACGAGATGATCCACCACACCCGGGCCGTCAGCCGGGGGGTGCGGCGGGCCCTGGTCGTGGGCGACATGCCCTATTTCTCGTTCCATCTGAGCCCGGACGAGACCGTCCGCAACGCCTCCCGCTTCCTCAAGGAGGGCGGCGCCGCGGCGGTCAAGATCGAGGGCGCCTCGCCGAAGCGGCTCAAGCTCGTCCGGGCCATGGTCGAGGCCGAGATCCCGGTCATGGGCCACGTCGGCCTGACGCCCCAGTCCATCCACCACTTGGGCCGGTTCCGGGTCAGGGGGACCCGGACCGACGAGGCCCGGCGCATCGTCGACGACGCCCTCGGCCTGGAGAAAGCCGGGGCGTTCGCCGTCGTCCTCGAGTCCGTGCCCGCGGAAGTGGCGGCCGATGTCACCCGAGCCCTCAAGGTGCCGACGATCGGCATCGGGGCCGGCCCGGCCTGCGACGGCCAGGTCCTCGTCTTCCACGACGTCATGGGCTTCACGACGGGCACCATGCCCAAGTTCGTCCGGAAATACGCCGACCTGTACGCGGTCATGAGCGGGGCCGTCGCGGCCTACGCCGGAGACGTCCGGGATGGCCATTTCCCCGACGACGCCACGTCCTACCATCTGAAGCCCGAGGTCGCGGCCGAGATGGCCGAGGCCAAGGGCCGGACCGCGAAGGGGAGGGGGAGGGGAAGGCGATGAGGGTCGTCACGAGCGTCACCGGGATGAAGGCCCTGGCCCGCGAATGGAAGAGGGAAGGCCGGAAGGTCGGCTTCGTCCCGACCATGGGCTACCTCCACGCCGGTCACTTGAGCCTCGTCCGGGAGTCGAAGCAGCGGGCCGACGTCACGGTCGTCAGCGTCTTCGTCAACCCGGCCCAGTTCGGCCCCCAGGAGGACTACAAGAAATACCCGCGGGACCTGGACAAGGACTCGGCTTACCTCGAAGAAGCCGGCGTCGACTGCCTCTTCTATCCCGGCGCCGCCGACATTTACCCCCCCGGCTACAGGACCTATGTCGAGGTCCAGGGCCTCCAAGAACGCCTCTGCGGCAAGTCCCGGCCCGGGCATTTCCGGGGCGTCGCGACGGTCGTCCTCAAGCTCTTCAACATCGTCTCGCCTGACCTGGCCTTCTTCGGGGCCAAGGACGCCCAGCAGGTCAAGATCATCGAGAGGATGGCCGCCGACCTCGACCTGGCCGTCGAGGTCGTGACCTGCCCGCTCGTCCGCGAGCCCGACGGACTGGCCCTCAGCTCCCGGAACGCCTATCTCAACACCGAGGAGCGGCGGGCGGCCCTGGTCCTGTCCCGGAGCCTGCGCTGGGCCGAGCGGGCCGTCGCGGCGGGGGAGAGGGACGCGGCCAGCCTGGTCGCCGGGATCAGGTCGGCCATCGAGGCCGAGCCGCTGGCCAGGATCGACTACGTCGAGGCCGTCGACCCGGACAGCCTCGAGCCCGTCGCCGAGGTCCGCGGCGGCGTCCTCGTCGCCCTGGCCGTGTTCATCGGCTCGACCCGGCTCATCGACAACATCCGCCTGCGCGTCTGAGGAGGACGTCCATGCTCCGAGCCTTTCTCCGGTCCAAGATCCACAGGGCCACGGTGACCCACGTCGACATCGGCTACGAGGGCAGCCTGTCCCTCGACGAGGACCTGCTCGCCGCCGCCGGGCTTCGACCATACGAAAGGATCGAGGTCTGGAACGTCACCAACGGCAAGCGCTTCACGACCTACCTCATCCGCGGCGAAAGGGGCTCCCGCGCGGTCGGCGTGTTCGGCGCCGCCGGCCACAAGGTCTCGGTCGGCGACATCATCATCATCGCCGCCTACGGCTACATGGACGAGGCCGAGATGGAGCGTTTCACGCCGAAGGTCGTCCTGATGGACGAAGGCAACCGCATCGCCGAGGTCAAGTGAGCGCGTGGGACGCGGCGAGGGCCGTGGAAATCCCCGTCGAGCGCTGGCACAAAGCGGTGGCGGCGCGGACGTCGCGCCGGGTCTACGACGGACGGATGCCGCCCGAGGAGCTTCTGGCGCCGTTGGAGGCGGTCTGCGGCGGCTTTCGGCCGTTCCCGGGCGCGCGGACCGTGCTCGTACGCGAATCGCCGGAGCCGGTCTTCAAGGGCCTCATCGGCGGATACGGGAAGGTCAGGGGAGCGCCGCTCTACGCGGCCTTCATCGCCGACACGCCGGCCGCCCGCTGCCGGGAAGCCGTCGGCTACGTCGGCGAAGCGTTCGTCCTCGAGGCCACGGCCCTCGGCCTGGGGACCTGCTGGGTCAGCGGCTTTTTCCGCCCGGGGCGGGCCGCCGCGCATGTCCCCCTGAAGGAAGGGGAGAGCATCCTGGCGGTGACGCCCCTCGGCTTCGCCGTCGAGGGACTGACCTTCATCGAAAAAAGGATGAAGGCCTTCGTCAAGGCGGAGCGCCGCAAGCCCGTGGAGGAGTTGGTCGTCTCGGGGAGCTTCGAGGAGCCGTGGCAGAGGACGGCGGTCGAGGCGGCCCGGCTGGCCCCGTCCGCGGTCAACCGCCAACCCTGGAGGTTCCGGCTCGAGCCGGGCGCCGTCGGGCTGGAGTTCGATGCGTCCGGGCCCGGGAACGTCGAAGCCAAGCGCCTGGACTGCGGCATCGCCATGCTCCACGTTGAGCTCGGGGCCCGGGCGGCGGGCGTCGACGGAAGATGGGAGTTCCTGGACGCGCCGGGAATCGCCGCGTTCCGTTCAAGGAGGGTGTCATGAAAAGCGCGCGGGGGCTCGTCCTCGTGGCCGTCCTGTCGGCCTTGCTGACGCTGTTCATCCGGGAGCGGGTGGTCGGACCCCGCGGCGCCGAGGCGGTCTCGGCGGAGTTCTTCAAGATCTACCACTCGCGGGCGGTCCAGCGGGACACCTACTGGTTCGGCGTCCCCGTCCAGCAGACCCCGACGGACATGTGGATGGTCCAGCAGATCATGACCGAGCTCAAGCCGGAGGTCCTGATCGAAACGGGGACCCTCAAGGGCGGGTCGTCCCTGTACTACGCGTCCGTGCTCCACGCCCTGAACGCCGCGGCCAGGATCATCACGGTGGACATCGAGGACCAGCTCGACAGGGCCAAGGACTTCGAGGTCTTCCGCCGCTACGTTACCCCCGTCGTCGGGAGCTCCGTGGCCCCGGAGACGCTCGAAAGGGTCGCCGCGCTCGCCGGGGACAAGCCGGCCCTGGTCCTCCTCGACTCCGACCACCACAAGGACCACGTCATTCAGGAGCTGCGGCTGTACGCCCGGTTCGTCCCGGTCGGGGGATACATGATCGTCTGCGACACGGACCTCAACGGGCACCCGGTCCTCCCGGACTACGGGCCCGGCCCGATGGAGGCGGTCGAGGAGTTCCTGGCCACGGACGACCGCTTCGTCGCCGACCGCGGCCGGGAGAAGTTCATGCTGACGATGTATCCGAAAGGCTACCTCAAGCGGGTCAAGTGAGGGGTCGGGCCCATTTCTTCTTCTCGAGCTCGTCCAGGAGCTTCCTGGCCTGGGCGGCCAGCGCGGAGCCGGGCAAGGTCTCGATGATCTTGGCCAGCTCGGCCCGGGCCTTGTCGAAGTCGTTCAAGTGCAAGTAGACGTAGGCGAGCTTGAGGCGGAGGTCCGTCCGGGCCGGCGCGATCTCGAGGGCTTTCAGGTAATAGACGGCCGCCTCGTCGCCCTTCCCGAGCGAGAAAAGGAGTTGGGCTAAGTTGGCGGCGACGACCTCGCTCGAGGGAGATGTCTCGATGGCCAGCTTCCAGTGCTTGGCGGCGCCCTCGCCGTCGCCCTTCCGGAACGCGCATTCGCCGAGCCCGGTCAGGGCCCGGGCCGTGATCTCCTTGTCCCCGGGGTTGGCCGACGTCAGGTCCGCGAGGGCCTGATATTCTTTGGCGGCCTCGTCGAGCCGGCCGGCCTCTTGGAGGGCGTCGCCGATGCTGAGCATGACCATGACGGACCCGGGGTCCGTCTCGAGGTACTGCCGGTAGAGGAGGACGGCCTCCTCGTATTTTCCCAAGGCGACCTGCTCGTTGGCCTTCTCGAGCAGGCCGGAGGCGACGCTGTAAGCCCCCCCCGTGAGGCTATCGAGACGCAGCTTAACGTGGGGGTTGCTCGAGAGCTGTTGGACCTGGACCTGCCGGCTGGAGGAATGATAGCCGTCCTTGGACGCTTGAACCTCCCAGATCCCGCCGGCCAGCCCGAGATACGTCCAGTTCCCGGACTTATCGCTCGAGGTCTCGAACACGGCGGATTCCGGCCTCCACTCGGGGTTATGAACGGATCCGGCCGGGGACTTGATGAACTTGAGGACGATCTTGACCGAGGCCACGGGCTTGCCGTCCTGGTCGACGACGGCCCCTGTCAGTCGTCCCTTGCCTATGCCGGCTTGGCCGAACGCGGATACGGCCAGAAAAGCCGCCAACGTGAAGCCGACCCACGGACGGGGCTCGGTCACTTTCATCCGTCGCCCCCTCTCGCCCTATGTATAAGACCCGCGCGCTGCGGTGTCAAGCGCGGCGGGGACCCGTTTCAGGGGGCGACGGTCTGCAGAAGGAAGAACCCGGCCGTTATCAGGAAGATGACCAGGGTCAGCGCGAAGAGCGTCATGCCCAGCGCGGGCGCCTGCTTGAGGAAACCGCGGAAGACCCGGACGATGAGGACCTTGAGGAGGACGAGCGCGAGGAGCGTTCCGGCCAGGACGAGGTGGAAGACGCCTCGGGTCGACATGCCGTCGCCCATCTGCTTGACGAAGCCCAGCCCGAGATAGGCGAGGGGGATGAGCAGGGCGACGTAGGCCCAGCCGAGGACCTTGTGCAGGCGCCTGCCCTTGCCCGGGTCGCCGGCCGTCCCCGGCCGGCCCATGATCGTCATCATGGTCAGGAACGCCCCTGTCCCCGCCGTCAGGAGGCACGCCGCGAGGATCGTCTTGATGGTCATGACCGACATCCCCCCTCCTCTGCTTGCTCTCAGTCGAGGTGGTAGTTCGGGGCCTCCTGGGTGATGACCACGTCGTGGACGTGGCTCTCCTTGAGGGAGGCCGGGGTGATCTTGATGAACCGGGCCTTGGTCTTGAGCTCCTCGATGGTCCGGCAGCCGGCGTAGCCCATGCCGGCCTTGAGCCCGCCGACGAGCATCTGGATGATGACCATGGTGCCGCCCTTGTAGGGCACCCGGCCCTCGATGCCCTCGGGGACGAGCTTGCTGACGCTCGTCTGTCCGTCCTGCTGGTAGCGGTCGCTGCTCTTGCCCTCCTTCATGACGGCCAGCGAGCCCATGCCCCGGTAGAGCTTGTAGGCCCGGCCCTGGTACATGACGACCTCGCCCGGGGCCTCCTCGGTCCCGGCCAGAAGGTTGCCGAGCATGATGGTGTCCGCGCCGGCCGCGACGGCCTTGGTCACGTCGCCCGAATACTTGACGCCGCCGTCGGCGATGAGCGGGACGCCCTTCTTCCGGCAGACCTCGAAGACGTCGGCGATGGCCGTGATCTGGGGGATGCCGGCCCCGGTGATGATCCGGGTCGTGCAGATGGAGCCGGGACCGACGCCGACCTTGACCGCGTCGACGCCGAGGTCGATGAGCTCCTCGGCCGCCCGGGCCGTGCCGATGTTGCCGGCGATGAGCTCCTGGGCCGGGAACTCTTTCTTGAGCGTCCGGACGGTGTCGAGGACCCGCTGGGAGTGGCCGTGGGCGTTGTCGACGACGATGACGTCGCACTTGGCCGCGACCAGGGCCCGGGCCCGGTCGAGGAAGCCGGACCCGACGCCGATGGCGGCGCCGACCCTCAGCCGCCCCAGGCTGTCCTTGGCCGCGTCGGGATACTGGATGCGCTTGAGGATGTCCTTGTAGGTGATCAGCCCCTTGAGGTGGAAGGCTTCGTCGACGACCAGGAGCTTCTCGATCTTGTGCTCGTGGAAGACCTTCTCCGCGGCCTCGAGCGACGTCCCGACGGGCACGGTGACGAGGTCGCGGGTCATGATCTTCTCGATGGGCAGGTTGAGCCGGCTCTCGAAGCGGATGTCGCGGTTGGTCAGGATGCCGACGAGCTTGTTCGACTCGTCCGTGATGGGCAGGCCGGAGATGCGGTGCTCCTTCATGACCTCGAGGGCCCGGGAGATCTTGTCCTGGGGCCGGAGGGTGATGGGCTCGACGACCATGCCGCTCTCGTGGCGCTTGACCTTGTCCACTTCCTCGGCCTGGCCCTCGATGGTCAGGTTGCGGTGGATGATGCCGATGCCGCCCTGCTGGGCCAGGGCGATGGCCATGCGGGACATGGTCACGGTGTCCATGGCCGCGCTGACGACCGGGATGTTGAGGGAGATGTTGCGGCTGAGCTTGGTCGCGACGGAGGCCTCGGAGGGAACGACGTCGGACTTGGCCGGGAGGATGAGGACGTCGTCGAAGGTTAGGGCTTCCCTGATCTTGTCGTCGAGCATGGCTCCTCCTTGGTCCCCGAGGTCAGTGTTTATGGCGTTTGCCCGGGATCATGCCGCGGGCCTGCTTGGCCCGCTGGCCCGACGGACCCTGGGGCTTCTGGTAGAAGACGGGCGTCTGCCGGCGCACCGGGGCCGGCTGTTCGAGCACGGGCTGGATGAGGAAGAGGTAGCGGACGGCGTCCTCCTCGATCCGGTCGAGCATGGACTGGAACATCTCGAAGCCCTCTTTCTTGTATTCGATGAGCGGGTCCTTCTGGCCGTAGCCGCGCAGGCCGATGCCCTCCTTGAGGTGGTCCATCTCGAGCAGGTGGTCCTTCCACTGGGAATCGATGACCTGGAGGAGGATCATCCGCTCGAACTCGCGCATGAACGGGCCGAGCTGCTTCTCCTTGGCCTCGTAGGCCGCGACCAGTCCCTTGACGAGCCGGTCGCGCAGGTCGTCGTAGACGACGGTGTTCCAGTCGATGGCCAGCGTCTCGATGTCCAGGCCGAACTGGGCCTGGACGGCCTGGCGCAGGGCGTCCCGGTCCCACTCCTCGGGCGGCCTGTCCTTGTTGGCGTGGGTATCGAGCATCCAGTCGACGAGGTTGTCGATGAGGCCGAGGAAGTAGTCGTGCTGGTCCTCGCCCTTGAGGATCTTGCGGCGCTGGCCGTAGATCGTCTCCCTCTGCTTGTTCATGACGTCGTCGTACTCGAGGAGATGCTTGCGGACGGTGAAGTTCTGGCCCTCGACCTGCTTCTGGGCCCGCTCGATGGCCCGGGTGATCATGCCGTGCTCGATGGGCACGCCGTCGCCCATGCCGATGCGGGCCATCAGGCCGGAGATGCGCTCGCTGCCGAAGATGCGCATCAGGTCGTCCTCGAGCGAGAGGTAGAACCGGGACGAGCCGGGGTCGCCCTGGCGGCCGGCCCGGCCCCGGAGCTGGTTGTCGATGCGCCGGGCCTCGTGCCGTTCCGTGCCCAGGACATGGAGGCCTTCGAGGGCGACGACCGCTTCGTGCTCTTTCTGTATGACCTCGGAAACCTCCCGGAAGACCTTGTCAACCTGCTCGGGCGCGGCCTTGGCCGGGTCGCCGCCGCCCTTCTTGAGCTGTTCGCGGGTCAGGTATTCCGGGTTGCCGCCGAGGAGGATGTCGACGCCGCGGCCGGCCATGTTCGTGGCGATGGTCACGGCCCCGATGCGGCCCGCCTGGGCGATGATCTGGGCTTCCTGCTCGTGGTATTTGGCGTTGAGGACGACGTGCTTGATGTTCTTGCGGCGGAGAAGGGTGCTCAGGTGCTCGGACTTCTCGATGGAGATGGTCCCGACGAGGACGGGGCGGCCCCTCTTGCTGAGGTCGACGATCTCCTCGACCACGGCGTTCCATTTCTCCTCGCCCGTCCGGTAGATGACGTCGGGGTTCTCCAGGCGGATGAGGGGCTTGTTCGTCGGGATCTCGGCGACGTCGAGGCCGTAGATGTGGCGGAACTCGGTCGCCTCGGTGGCCGCCGTGCCGGTCATGCCGGCCAGCTTCTTGTACATGCGGAAGTAGTTCTGGAAGGTGACCGAGGCCAGGGTCTGGTACTCCTCCTCGACCTTGACCCGCTCCTTGGCCTCGAGGGCCTGGTGGAGGCCGTCGCTGTAACGGCGGCCGGGCATGAGCCGGCCCGTGAACTCGTCGACGATGACGACCTTGCCGTCCTGGATCATGTAGTCGACGTCGAGCTTGAAGAGGTGGTGGGCCTTGAGGGCGGTGTTGGTGGCGTGGACGAGCTCCATGTTGGCCAGGTCGTAGAGGTTCGTGACCCCGAGGAAGCGCTCGGCCTCGGCCACGCCGGCCTCCTGGATGGAGACGGTCCGGCTCTTCTCGTCGAGGGTGAAGTGCTTGTCCTTCTGGAAGCGGCGGACGAGCGCGTCGACCCGGGTGTAGAGCTGGGTCGACTCGTTGGTCGGCCCCGAGATGATGAGCGGCGTCCGGGCCTCGTCGATGAGGATGCTGTCGACCTCGTCGACGATGGCGTAGTGGAACTCCCGCTGGGCCAGGTCGGCCAGGCGGAACTTCATGTTGTCCCTGAGATAGT
>Ga0316628_100004093_pt1 | contig 11373 bp, 10 predicted proteins | sample OWC_Aug_M2_C1_D5_FD_207648 | JGI IMG/M metagenome (GOLD analysis project Ga0316628, IMG submission 207648) | Wetland soil microbial communities from Old Woman Creek delta, Ohio, United States - OWC_Aug_M2_C1_D5_C | ecosystem: Environmental > Terrestrial > Soil > Wetlands | place: USA: Ohio... | reverse complement strand
TGGACAGTCGATGCGCCTCGCGTATCGCGGCTTCGAGAAGGCGGAGGCGATCGATCTCCGCTGATCGCGGGAGTACACGATGAAGACGCTCGCCGCAGTCGTCATCCTCCTATCGGGGGGCGTCGCCCCGCCGAACCCCCCGACACGCTCGCTCGCGGGGACCGCTGGATCCCCACTCCGCTCGCGTGGCTCGCTCGTGGTACTCGCTCGCGCAGTTCTCATGCTGTTGATGACCGCCGCGTGGTCCGCCAGCCAGACCTCCCCGTTCGACCTCGTCGCGCTCGACATGGGCGGCCACGTGGAGAGCATCACCAGCGAGGGGGGCGAGTCGATCGGCGCCGTCCGTCTGATCGACGGGAATCCGCGCACCTACTGGTTATCGCAGACGGAAGTGAAGTACCCGGTCGAAGTCGTCTTCTCGTTCTTCGGCCGCCAGGCAGCTGTCATCCAGGCGGTGACTATCCAACCGAGCGCCTTCGGGCCCTCGCGTGCGAAAGACATCGAGGTGTGGTCGTCGAACGAGAGCCCGACCGGCCCCTTCACGAAGGTCGGTGCGTTCACGGTCGCGCCGAACGGCGTGCAGTCGTTTCCGGTCCCGGCCGTTGAGGCCCGGTACCTGAAGCTGTCGCTCCTGTCGAACTATGGCGACAAGAGGACGGTGTCGATTGCCAAGGTGAAGGTGATCGAAGGGACGCGCGCCGGGTACCAGCCGTTGCTCGCCCGCAACCCGGATCTCGCGGCCCTCGTCTCCGGCCGAATTCCCGACCGTTGGGCGGCGGCTTCGCCGCGTGCCGCCGATGTGGCTGCGACGGCGGCGATGTCGTCCTGCCAGGTCCCGCCCGCCGCTGAACGCCCGGCGCACCCGGAAAGCAGGAACGTGCTCATCATCACGGGCGACCCAGGGAACTATCCGCCACTGCGCTACGCGGCCATTAACAAGGATCCCAAGCTGGCGCGGATGAACCTCCGCCGGATCCGGCCGACTGACGCGCGCCCGATCATGCTTGCCGAAGCGGAGGGGGTCGACACCGTCGTCCTCTCGCAGGTGTGCGACATCGACAAGACGGTCTCCGCCGCGTTTCAACAGGCGCTGCCCGCGTGGGTGGCGGCAGGCCACAAGCTGGTCATCCACGATTCGGACATGTGCGGCGGGAAGAGAACCAAGCCGCCCGATTACCGGTTCCTGCCGTACGCGTTCGCCACGAGCAATCCCGGCGCGCTCGGCGCACCCGGCCGCGCGCTCGATCTGGTCGAAGACAACGCGCTCGCACATGGCAGCCCATCGCACCCCGGTTATGTCGACATCGAGAGCTGGAAGAAGAGCCCCAACGAACTGGGCGACTCCAACAGCATCAGCCAGTGGGACGCCCACTGGTGTGGCGTGCTGGTGGGCGTCAACGCGCTGGGCGTGAACGGCTTCCAGGAAGTCTATGCGCACCACGGCCGCGGCCTCATCGTCTACAACGGCTTCGACAAGGACCAGATGAACGTGATCGGCTACCGGCAGCTGGTGACACACGAGCTGCTGGTTCCCTTCGATCCCGATCCGCTGCCCTGCAACGTGCGTCTCGGCCAGTTCGTGGTGACGACGGAGGCGCGGCTGAACACCCAGCCGATGACCTCGGGACGGACGTACACGTACCCGCTGACGCTGCTGTCGAACCAGGGATACAAGGGCCGCGTGAAGCTTTCGTTCGCGCCATCTCCGGCCGACCCGGCAGTGACGGCGACATTTCAGCCGGACACGATCGACGTGTCCGACAAGTCGGCGAGCACGCTGACGGTGACGACCACAGCCGCTGCGAAGCGCGGTGCGCACGTGTTGTCCGTGCGGGGAGTCGATGCGGCGGGGAAGACGTCCACTCTCTGTCTCAATCTCGTCGAGCGAAAGACCGGAGGATTGAAGGTCGCGACCTCGCTCGGTTCGTCGAAGAAGTCGGGGAAGAACCTGGAGATCATCCTCGATGAATCGGGCTCGATGAAGAGCACCCTTGGCAAGAGCACGCGCATCGACACGGCGCGCAAGGTGCTCGAGACGGTGCTGGCGAAGATCCCTGACGACTTCAACGTCGGCCTCCGCCTCTACGGCGACCGGTTCGCCTCGAATCACAAGCAGACGTGCACCGACAGCCACCTCGTGGTGCCGATCCAGAAGTTGAATCGCGGGCGGATCCTCTCGATCGTCGGCGCCACGAAGCCGCGGGGCGAGACGCCGCTCGTCTATTCCGTGCTGCAGACGATCAACGATCTGAAAGCCGCGGGCGGCGGGTCGGTGGTGCTCATCACCGACGGCGAGGAAAGCTGCCACGGCGACCCGGTTGCCGCCGCAACCGCGCTCCGCAATTCCGGTCTCGACGTCGCGGTGAACATCGTCGGCTTCACCCTGACGGCAAAGCAAAGCCAGCAGGCGCTCTCCGCGCTCGCGTCGGGAACGGGCGGCCGCTTCTACAGCGCCCAGAACGGCGAAGCGCTCGGTCGCGCGCTGCTCGCCGCGGCGGTCCATCAGTTCCCGTATCGCGTCTTCGACGCGGCCGGCAAACCGGTGGCAACGGGAGAGGCCGGCGGGGAAGCGATGGAACTGCCGCCCGGCAAGTACAAGGTCGTCGTCACGGCGGGCGACGAGGAACTGGTCGCAGATGCCCTGACGGTTGGTGCGGGTTCTGACGTGGTGTTGACCGTCGCTCTGAAGGGCGGTCATTTCGTCATTGTTCGGCAGTAACTCTGAAGGAGCAAAACATGAAGCTGTCATCGACGGTCGGCGTCGCCCTGTGTGGGGCATTCCTGTTCGCCTCGGTCGCTGCGGCTCAGCGACCGGTGGGCCGCGCGCCGGGAACGCCACTGGACGACAAGGTAGGCGTGGCGATCGCGCTCCAGGCGGGCGGCGACCCGTACCAGTTCAATGGCCAGGCGACGTGCACGCACGAACCGAGAGGGTACATCTACATGCTCCCTGCGCAGCAGTGGAGGGTCGAGCAGCGCGAGGGACGCCGTTCCGTGCTGCTGACCTTCTGGAGGCCCGCGACCGGTTCGGGCGACATGTTCAACCTCTTGGTTACGACGGGCGGCAAGACCCACCACATCGATACCGTGAAAACGAAGAACGGCGGCGACCCGCAGGGATCAGGCGACGTCACCTTCACGACCGCTGGCAGCGGCGGTACCTTCACCGTGAAGGCCACCTCCGTCAACGGGGCCACGATTACGGGCACGATCAGGTGCGGCGGGTTCCGCGCGGCGATTGCTGAAGGCGGCCACTGAGACGGGAACACTCGACTCGCCATTGCGGCTGCGAGCCATGCTGCCGTCCGGCCGCTCGAACCCATGCGACGCGCGACGAGGAGAAATAGCGATGCGAATGCGAAATCTCGCGGTGGTGGCCGTTGGCGCCATGATCGGCGTGACCGCGCTGGTGGCGCAGGACGTGCTGGCGACCCTGGATGTGCGGCCGAACCAGGCCCAGACGACGCTGTTCGAGGTGCTCAGTAGCGGCCGCCTGTACCACGACGTGGGAAAGACCGCGTTCCTGCAGGCGACGGCCGAGGCGCGCGCCAGGTTGGTCAACGGCGCGCTGACATGGGCAAAGGAGTACACCGAGTCGCCGGAGTTCGCGAAGCGGTACGCGACCACGCGCACCCAGGCGGAGCCGCGGCTACCGATGGGCCGAAAGTGGTCGGCCGATGAGGAACTGACGCGACGGCAAACGCTCCTGGATCAACGAATCGCGACAGAGAAGAAGCGGCTCGAAGACCCGCCGTCGCCCCGCCAGACGCCCGATCAACAGCAGGCTCAGCGGAAGTCGAGCGAGGAGCGCATCAAGAACATGGAGACCGACCGGGCCCGTTACGACGATCCGGTCGCCCGCGCGGAACTGCGCAAGCCGCTCGAAGCGGAAGACCAGCGGGTCAAAGAGGAGCATGCCAGGTGGGACGAGGATCGTCCGGCCGACCCCCGGGTGGCCATTGCGAAACGGCTGCGCGAATTCCTCGCGCTATCCGCGACCGTCGACTTCGGGGCGAAGCTGGTGCCGTGCAAAGACTCCTGGCAGCATCACTCGTGCTTTGCGGATCCGACGTACGAGAAGAAGCCGGCGGAGTGGAAGCGCTGTTACCGCGCCGGAAAACAGCCGGTCGATGCGGCCCGGGCCTTCGCCACCACCTGGCTGGCCGAACTCGAGAAGAAGTAGGACGGGAGGGCCATCGTGCAACGTGGCGGTTCCGTTCGGCGTCTCGCGTGGTGGCTCGGAGTCCTCGCTGTGATCGCGGCGCCGCGTGCGACCACGCGGGCACAGCAGGATCCGAACGCTGGGTCGGACGTCGTGGGGTACGTCACACCGCTGCGGGGGGCGATGCCGCTGGTTGGGATCCCGTCGGCCGATCAGCAGGCCGTGCGCGGCACCGCAGAACGCCTCTGGGCGGTCGCGCTGCGCAACCCGACGCTGAACCCGCCGACAGGATTCAACCTCAAGCCAAGCCTGGTCGGCCACGGCCACGCCCTGGCCGGTGTGCCCCCCGACGTCCCATACACGTGCAGCGCCTCGGGTTACTGTATTACACCATTACACCAGAACTATTATATAATGGTGTCCAATGGCCATGAACATCAAGAGCCCGGCCGTCGAGCGCCTGGCGGAGGAAGTCGCGCGGATGACGGGAGAGTCGAAGACAGAGGCCATCCGCAAGGCGCTCGAGGATCGCAAGCGCCGGCTCAAGGCGGTGCCCGCACACGACCGACGCGCGTCAGTGCTGGCGTTTCTCAAGGATCAAGTCTGGGTCGGTGTGCCGAAGCAACAATTCGGCCGCCGGCTCAGTCGCAGCGAGGAGGACGCGATCCTCGGTTACGGACCGGAGGGCGTGTGATCCTCGACTCGTCAGCGCTGATCGCCATTCTGTTCGCCGAACCGGGCCACCTCGACCTCGTCGATCGCATCCTCGATGCGGGTCGGGCGGGTGTCGGTGCACCAACGCTGGCCGAGACAGGCCTCGTCTTCATCGGCCGCCGCGGCGGCAGGAACGCGGAGGCGGTCGAAGGCCTGATCGAGGAACTCGGTGTCTCGGTGGTGCCGTTCGGCCCCGCCGAATGGCAGATCGCCGTCGAAGCATTCCGGCGCTTCGGCCGCGGCCGGCACGCGGCAGCGCTGAACTTCGGGGATTGCCTGGCCTACGCAACCGCCAAGTCCTCGCGTGACACGCTCCTGTACGTCGGCAATGACTTCTCGAAAACGGACATCAAGCCGGCCGCTCCTTGAGCAAGCCGCCGGGCGCTGATCCCCCCTTCCGGTTCAGTGCTCGACGCTCCCGCTACTACTCTGCAATTGCCTTTCGTACTCGCCGAACTCGTCGTGAAGTGTCGCTTTGTTTCTCAGTCCGGAGGCGGATGTCGGCCCGACCTCGGCGGGTGCTGAGGTCCCACGTTCGTGCGCCTCCAATGCCGCGGGGATTAGTGTCTCTGCTCTTCAGCAACGGCCAGACGTGAAAGAATGACAGGTGTAGCGCAAGCCCCGTGCTTGCCATGAAGGAAGGCGACATGCCATCAGCAGACGAGGTCCTCGCTCGGATCCACGCCGCTTTCAGCTCGAGCGAGTACCAGCCTCCGCGTCGACTACAGCGGTCCGGCTCGAAGGAATCTGGCGCCGACATAATCTGACGAGACCTGCACGCGGTCCCGCCTGTGCTATAAAGGCATATCCACCCAAAGCCCGACCGCGCGGACGGATGTCGAAGGGACCCGTCTTCGTCCGCCAGCGACGGCAATGACGCCGTGCGGCGAACCTTCGGCGTCTTGGGGGGTCCCGCGCCGCCCCTGCTCCCGGCTGGTTGGGAATCGGGCGGGCCGACAACGGGCCATCGCGATGCAGCCAGCACGAGCAGGCGCGAGGGCATTCGCATGCCGATCCTGCCGCCCGACTCTGTTCGCCGCCCCCAGGAGCACAACGTGCGTTGATGGAAGGAGGACACGATGCGTGATACATGGCGTCGCCCACTGGGAACGGCTCTCGTGTTGATCGCGCTCCTCTCAGCTCCGCCACCTGTAGTCGCGCAGGTCTACCGGGTGGCCGCACTGAACACGGACCAGATCCGCACCCTCGATCGCGCTCGGACCGTCGTCGTTCTCCCGGCAGGCATCCTTGAAGAACACGGCCCGTACCTCCCCTCGTACACAGACGGGTATCAAAACGAACGCATAGCACAAGCAGTCGCGGAGGCAGTGGCGGCTCGACCGGGATGGGCGGCGCTCGTGTTCCCATCGATTCCCCTCGGGACGGGGGGCGCCAATGAGATCGGTCGCAAGTACGCGTTTCCCGGCACCTACTCTGTCCGGTCGACGACTCTCCGCTCGGTATTCATGGACCTCGGCGACGAAGTCGGGGAGCAAGGCTTCCGCTGGATCTTCGTCGTTCATGGGCATGGCGCACCCAATCACAACCGGATGCTCGATCAAGCCGGCGATTATTTTCATGACACGTACGGTGGACGAATGGTGCATCTGTGCGGTCTGTTGCCGGTCGGGACCGTCATCGATGCGCTGCGTGAGGATGGCCTCGGAATTCACGCCGGCGCTTGGGAGACCAGCACAATACTCTTCCTGCTGCCCGGGCTCGTGGCGCCTTCCGTGAAGGAAGCCGAAGCCCAGTCGGGGGCGGACTGGTCAGCGCTCGTGCGGGTCGCTCGTGCAGCTTCGTGGCCAGGGTATCTTGGGTCGCCGCGCGTCGCGACTGCGTCACAGGGTGCGAAGATTGTTCGGGCGTTAGAGGAAACAGCCGTCGCGTACACCTTGAAGATTCTTGACGGCCTAGATCCACGCGATATCCCGCGTCTTGGAGATCTGGCGCGCAATAGCCAGGAGAATGTCGCCATTGACGAAGACGCCCTGCAACACGAAAAGCAGATGCTCCGGAAGCAGGAGGAGTGGCTTACGCGAAAGAAGCTGCGTTGAGTATTGCCACGGTACACGGTACTTCGCCGCGGAAGTGTCCCGGGGCTTGGCGGTTCCAGCAACGGTCGATCGGCGAGAGAAGGCGAACCGGGCGATGCAGGCCATGCTGAAGATGAAGAAGCTCGACATCGCAACCCTCGAGAAGGCGTACGCAGGGAAGTGACGCCGCGAGGCCGTTCACCGCTTCTTTCGCGGGGGCGGCTGCACGTACGACGAGTCCTTCGGCAGGTCCACCGCGAACCGGTCGTCGTCTTTCAGCTCCTTCTTCAGCCGCCGCAGTTCCCGCTTCAGGCTCGCGACGACCCTTTGCGCGGCGGGATAGCCGTAGATGTTGTGCATCTCGTGCGGGTCGGCCATCAGGTCGTAGCACTCCCACTGGTCCTTCTTCCAGTAGTAGATCAGCTTGTGCGTGGCAGTCCGGATCCCATAGTGCGCGCGGGTGTTGTGGTCGCCCGGGTCGTGGTAGTAGCGGTAGTACATCGCCTGCCGCCATCCGCGGGGCTTCTGCCCTTTCCAGAGCGGCAGGAAGCTGCGGCCCTGCATGTCCTTCGGAGTGGGCCGACCGGCCAGATCGAGGAACGTCGGCGCGAAGTCGCAGTTGATGCCGATCGCGTCGGACGTCGTGCCGGCTCGGATCCCCGCTGGCCAGCGGACCAGGAACGGCATGCGCAGCGACTCCTCGTACATGAAGCGCTTGTCGTAGAGGCCGTGCTCGCCCAGGAAGAAGCCCTGGTCGCTCGTGTAGATCACCACCGTGTTGTCCCGGAGCCCGTTCGCGTCCAGCCAGTCCAGCTGACGCCCCACGTTGTCGTCCACGCTCTGCACGCAGGCCAGGTAGTCCTGCATGTAGCGCTGGTACTTCCAATCCTCCAGCTCTCTTCCCGACAACGTCTTCTTGACGCCTGCAACCTCGATCTCGACTTCCGCGGGCTTGGTGGACATCCACCGTTGGAGTTCCTGGCCCGACAACCCGGCCGGCGGCACCAGCTTGAGGTCGCGGCGGGTCAGGTCCTTGAACACCGACTGCTGCTGCTCGCGCAGCGCATCGGTCCTGCCGGCATAGTCGTCGCGCAGCGTTGCCGGCTCGGGGATGTGGCGGCTCTCGAACTGTTTCCGGTGCTGCTCGTCGGGGGTCCACTCGCGGTGCGGCGCCTTGTGGTGCGACATGACGAAGAACGGCCTGTCCTTCGGCCGGTTCCGCAATGCTTCGATCGTGAGGTCGGTGATGATGTCGGTCGCATAGCCCTCGTAGACCGCCGAGCCGTCCCGATCGTACAGGACGGGGTCGTTGTAGACGCCCTGCCCGGGAAGGATGTTCCAGTCATGGAACCCGGTCGGGTCGCTCCCCAGGTGCCACTTCCCGATCACCGCCGTGTAGTAGCCCGACTGCTGCAGCATCTTCTGCACGGTCGGCTGCGACCCGTCGAACCGGTTGAAGACCGGCACCCCGTTCACGTGGCTGTACTTGCCGGTCAGGATCGAGGCGCGGCTCGGCGTGCAGATCGCGTTGGTCGCGAACACGCGGTCCATCCGCATGCCCTCGTCGGCCAGCCGATCGAGGTTCGGCGTCCGGTTGACCCTGCTGCCGTAGCAGCTGATCGCCTGGGCGGCGTGGTCGTCCGTCATGATGAACAGGATGTTCGGCCTGGCTGCGGCGGCGCCGAACGCGAGGCCCGCGAAGGGCCGGCAGGCCAGCAAGGGAAGCGTGAGCACGGTTCGGCGCGAGATGGTGGCCATACGCGCGACATCATCGCACGGGCCGCCGAACGTCCGCGTCGAAAATGCGCGAAAGGCGGGTGGGCCGTATTTCGGCCTCACTCGCCTTCGGTCGTTGACGCCAGTTGTAACAGATCCCGGCGAGGCGAGTCAGCGCGTCGAGAACCGCGTCTCAGCGGCGACCCGCTCAACTTATCCCGGCGGCAGTGTCCAGAGTTTCGAGAGGCGGTCCGCGCAGGCGTCAGTTCACTCATCTGGACTCACTTTCTGTCAGATGTCCGACCGGCCGTTCAGCTCACGCGTCATCTCGACCATCGTTCTCCGGAAACCCATGCGCTCGAAGAGCCGTTGCGCCGATTCGTTCCGCTCGGCTGTTGAGAGGACAACGCGTGGCGCGCCGCGCGACCTGAGACGCGAAAGCGTCGCGTCGAGCAGCACCCGACCGACCCCGCGGCCACGATATCCAGGATCGACGACCAGGTCATGGAGCACGGCCGCCGGTCCCCGGAGCGACATCCAGTCGTAGTCCTCGATTGCCGCCAACGCATAGCCGATCACGCCGGCCTCGACCTCGGCGACAAGCAGGACGACGTCCGGATCGTCGAGTTGGGATCCAAGGAACGAGGCGTAGCGATCCGGCGTGCGATCGCTCGCGGCCAGAAAGCGGAGCGCATCGAAGTCGTGATGCTCCTGAACCAGGAGTGCGCCGAGTCTGCCGAGGGTCGGAAGATCGGCGCTCGTCGCACGCCGGATGACGGGTTCCGTCGCATTGGCGTTAGTCATTCGGGCTTGGTCACTCCGAGGCTGCGACGCCCCTCTGAATGCTCCGGATGCGGAGATCGGGCCGCTTGACGACCAGGGCCGCGACGCTCTTACGTGACACGGCGCTCCCCTGCAGGTGGACCGCGTGGCGTGCGACGGACCCGGTCGCTCCAACGATGAGCGCGTCCTCCATCTCAGCGCCCGACCATCTTCTGAAGGTGCTCCGGGTATCGAGCGCCGTGAACGTCAATCTCCGACGCCGCGCGATCGATCTCGCGCAGATCGTCGGGCGTCAGCCGAACCGTGACCGCGCCCAGATTCTCCTCGAGCCGATGATGCTTGGTGGTGCCGGGGATCGGGACGATCCACGGCTTTTGCGCCAGCAGCCAGGCGAGCGCGATCTGCGCCGGCGTGGCCCGTTTTCGCTCGGCGAAGTTCTTGAGCCAGTCGACGAAGGCCAGATTCGCCTTGCGGTTCTCCGCGGTGAAGCGGGGGACGAGGTTGCGAAAGTCGGTGGCATCGAATGTCGTCTTCTCGTCGATCTTCCCGGTGAGGAACCCTCTTCCGAGCGGACTGAACGGCACGAACCCGATGCCGAGCTCCTCGAGCGTGGGCAGCACTTCCTTTTCAGGTTCTCGCCACCACAGCGAGTATTCGCTCTGCAGCGCGGTGACCGGCTGCACGGCATGCGCCCTGCGGATGGTCGGCGCACCCGCTTCAGACAGGCCGAAGTGCCTGACCTTGCCCTCCTGGATGAGGTCCCTCACCGCTCCCGCGACATCTGCAATCGGCACGTCCGGATCCACGCGGTGCTGGTAGAACAGGTCTATCCGATCGGTCTTCAATCTCTTCAATGATGCTTCGGCGACTTCCTTGATGTGTGCAGGCCGGCTGTCCAGCCCCGCCTGCTTGCCGCCCTCGAACTTGAAGCCGAACTTGGTGGCGATGAGCACCCGGTCACGAACAGGGCCGAGGGCCTCGCCGACGATCTCTTCGTTCGTGAAGGGCCCGTACGCTTCGGCCGTGTCGAAGAACGTGACTCCACGTTCAACAGCTGCCCGGATGAGGGAGATGCCTTCCTCCCGGCTCGTCGCCGGCCCATAGCCGAAGCTGATGCCCATGCAGCCGAAGCCGAGGGCCGACACTTCCAGGCCGTTCTTGCCCAACATTCGCTTCTGCATTCCTCGCTTCTGCATTCCTTTGTCCTCTTAAGTGCCCTCGCACTATTACGCCGGTATTCGGGCGGCGATGCATCCCGGCTGACGGCGTTGCTCTTCGGTCGATTATTGCCGATATTCTCGCTCGTCGCGCCTTGGCGGGGTCCCCAGCGTGGCAGCCACGCTGGGGTGCCCGTCCGGGCGCCTCGCCGCCCTCGGCACGTCGCCGTACTTGTGCCAAGGACCACCATGGGCGCAACTGCGTCTTGATCGCGCGGCGCTCGTCCATCGCGCGGTATGACGGACGATTCTCAAGCTTGGGTGAGCACCTGCCGGCTCAATAGGGGAGGCCGACGCGGCGCCACAAGGCCTGGAAGCGTGGGTCGGAGCGGAGCGGATCGAAGCCCGGCCGGATCAGGACGCCCGGGTTGAACCGCTCCTCGTACCCTCTCTCGAGCCATTTCATGGCTTGATCGGTATCCCCGAGGGCTGCGTAGATCACGGCAATCTCCGAACCGTGGGAATCTCCAGCGCCCGAGCGCTGCTTCAGATCGCTCAGTAGCTTCTCCGCTTCTCCCCTCTTGCCGGAGGCGACGTAGGCGCGAGCGAGACTTGCCATGCACGTCGGGGCACCGCCCGAGAGCCGGACCGCCTTCTGAAATTCCGCGATCGCTTCACCGAGCCGCTGTTTCTGAAGGTAAGCCTGGCCGAGATGGTTGTGTGCGAGGCCAAACCCCGCGTCCATTTCGATGACCTTGCGGCTCTGTTGTATCGACTCGTCGTAGGCGTGCGCGAGGGCAAGAAG
>Ga0316628_100004092_pt1 | contig 11373 bp, 10 predicted proteins | sample OWC_Aug_M2_C1_D5_FD_207648 | JGI IMG/M metagenome (GOLD analysis project Ga0316628, IMG submission 207648) | Wetland soil microbial communities from Old Woman Creek delta, Ohio, United States - OWC_Aug_M2_C1_D5_C | ecosystem: Environmental > Terrestrial > Soil > Wetlands | place: USA: Ohio... | reverse complement strand
TTTTGCCTGCGGATCTCTGGCTTCGATAGGAACATTCAAGTTCTTCAAGGTCGGCTGGCTGTTCATCATCCTGGCCGTGGCGGCCGTCCTCGGCGACACCATCAACTACTGGATCGGCCACGCCCTCGGACCGAAGGTCTTCCAGAATGAGAACAACCGGTTCTTCAAGAAGGAGTATCTTGATCGAACCCACGCCTTCTACGAAAAGCACGGCGGAAAAACCATCATCATTGCCCGGTTTGTCCCCATCGTCCGGACGTTCGCCCCGTTCGTGGCCGGGATCGGCAAGATGAGCTATGGAAAGTTCTTCAGTTACAACGTTATCGGGGGAGTGGGCTGGGTGGCGTTGTTCGTCTTCGGGGGCTACTTCTTCGGCAATATCCCGCTGGTTAAGAAGAACTTCAGCTTCGTTATCCTGGCGATCATCATCGTTTCCATGCTGCCCGGCTTCGTCGAGTTTCTGAGACAGCGGCGGCGGAGGGATAAGAGATAGGCAGAAAAGAAGCGCATAGCTTTTCCAGGACGGGAAGCTTCATCATCCCGTAATCCGTCAGGTCCCTATGCAGGGGAGTGATTGTGATGTACCCTCGCAGCACGGCCCGGACGTCGGTGCCGTCGTCGCCGGAGGCCTGCGGATTGCCCGGTCCGATCCAGTAATAAAGCTCTCCCCGGGGGTCTTTCTTGGCGATGATCTCCGGGTTGTATCTTTTCTGGCCCAACTTGGCGATCCTGATCCCTTTGATCGGATCCGGAGGGATGTTGATATTGAGCGTAATCCCCGACGGCAGTTTTTTCCGGAGCAGAACCTTTGCCGTTCCGGCGACGAACCGCGCCGCCGTGTCGAAATTGAAGCGCCCGGCACGGTCCGGCATGAGGGAAACAGCAGCAGAAGGGATGTCGAGGAAGGTTCCTTGGATCGCCGCAGCGACGGTGCCCGAGTAAGAAATGTCCTGCTGTCCGAGATTGCAGCCAAGGTTCATCCCTGAGAGGATAAGTTGGGGCCGGCGGGGCAGGAGCTTTTTCAAGGCGATGTAGACGCAGTCGGCGGGAGTGCCGTCGACAGCATAGACATGCTGCCGGACCTTCTGGATCCTCAAGGGCCGTCGAAGGGTGAGGGAAAGGGAGTTGGCGCTCCGTTCCCTGTCAGGGGCAACGATCCAGGCATCCGCGAAGCGCCTGAGCCTGGCGGCTAGAGTCAGGATCCCGGGCGAGAAATGCCCGTCGTCGTTGGTGAGGAGGACGAGGGGTTTTCTGGCGGGGCCGCTCATTTCTTGATCATGATAAGGAGCATCTTGAACCGGCCCAGGGCCTGAAGGGCGTGGGGAACCTTTGCCGGCATGATGATCATGTCGCCGGATTTGATCCGGTTCGGCTCGCCTCCGATAAAAACCTCGGCATCGCCGTCGATGCCGACGACCATGGCGTCGAACGGGGCCGTGTGCTCACTGAGCTGTTGGCCTTGATCAAAAGCGAAAACGGTGACCGTCCCCGCCTTCCTGCTGATGACCTCGCGGCTGACGATGGCCCCCTTCTGATAACTGACGAGGTCGCCCAGCTGGAAGACTTGCCCGGCCATGGTTTCCGTGGTTTTTTGTTTTGGGATCGGCGTCATACTTGTCCTCCGTCGTTTGTTAATCACTGGATCGTATTTTATCACAGGTGATCATTTATATGGGTTCGCTTCAAAGCGGTGATCCGGGAATATTTCCCCGGCTCAGGGCCGGGGATGGCTTCGGGCGGCAAAAAGTGGTCGGGACGGGCGGATTTGAACCGCCGACCCCACGCACCCCAAGCGTGTGCGCTACCAAACTGCGCCACGTCCCGAACACGAGACTTGATTATAGCAGAAAACGGGGTATTCCCTAAGCCTTTTTTGCTTCTTTCTTTATGAGCGAGATGATGTCCTGGAGCTCGTCGCGGACATCGTAAAGCGTCCTTCTGAGTTTGTCGGGGTGGACCGACGCGGCCGGGCGGAGCTTGAACTCCTCCTCGATTCGACGCTTGATTCCCGCCATGGTTAGGGTCTTTTCCTCCAGGAGTTCCCGAACCCTCCTGATGATTTCGACATCCTTGGGCCGGAAGAACCGCTGGCCGCCTCCGGTCCTGCCGGCCCGGAGGAAGGGGAATTCCTGTTCCCAGGCGTCTATGGTCTCGACGTCGACCTTGGTCAGGCGGCTGACCTCCTCGATTTTGTAGGCCATCTTGGCCGGAGCACCGCCGTTCTTGAAGAGCCTGGCTTGGGTCGGTTCGTTTTTCGCGGCCATTTTTAATAAGCCTAACCTAGCATTTGTTTACGGCGGGCGTCAAGAAAATTCGCTGGCGGCCTTTCACCGTGGCCTCCTGGCTTGGAGCCCAAAGGAATCGGCACTTTTCCGGGGACCTCCGGGAACCCCCCTCGACCTTGGCTGAGCGGGTACCCCGGGCATTTTTGCTAAAACGTGTTATAATCCGCACCCATGGTGCCTGATAACGAAGTCCTCGTTCCTCTCGCCGAGCGCATGCGGCCGAAGGAGCTGGAACGGCTCTACGGCCAGGAGCACCTTCTGGGGAAGGGGAAGATCCTCACCGAACTCATCGAGTCGAGCCATATCGTCTCCATCATCTTTTGGGGGCCTCCCGGCTCGGGCAAAACGACCCTCGCCTACATGCTCGCCAAACGATTCAACCTGCCCTGGGTCTTTTTCAGCGCCGTCCTTTCGGGCATCAAAGAGGTCAAGGAGGTCATGGCCAAGGCGGAGAAGCAGAGGAAGATGTTCGGTAAGCCCATCGTCCTCTTCGTGGATGAGATCCATCGCTTCAATAAAGCCCAGCAAGGGGCGTTCTTGCCTTATGTGGAAAGAGGCGATGTCATCCTTTTCGGGTCGACAACGGAGAATCCATCCTTCGAGGTCATCTCGCCCCTGCTGTCGCGGACAAAGGTCTTGGTCCTGAAGCCGCTCGCCGCCGAAGCTTTGACCAACATCATAAACGACGCGCTCGCCGATGAAGCCCAGGGACTTGGCAAGATGAGGCTTCGGATCGACCAAGCCGCCCTGGGGATGATCATCAATTACGCCAACGGGGACGCCCGGCGCGCCTTAAACAGCCTGGAAATCGTCTCGAACCTGGCTAAAAACGGTGTCATCACCGCCGAAAACGTCCAGGAAGCCCTCCAGAAGCGCGTGCTCCTCTACGATAAAACGGGCGAGGAACACTTCAACCTGATCTCGGCCTTGCATAAGAGCCTCCGTAACAGCGACGTTGACGCCTCGCTCTATTGGCTCGTCCGCATGCTGGCTTCGGGAGATGAGCCCCTGTACATCGCCCGGAGGCTGGTTCGTTTTGCTACCGAGGACGTCGGGCTGGCCGATCCCCAGGCCCTGGCCATCACCCTTCATGCCAAGGAGGCCTACGATTTTCTGGGAACTCCCGAAGGCGAGCTGGCCTTAGCCGAGGCCGTCATCTACCTCGCATCGGCGCCGAAGAGCAACCGTGTGTACGCTGGCTTCCAGGCCGTGACGAAGGACGTGGAGATGAGTCCGCACGAGCCCGTACCCCTCCATATCCGGAATGCGGTGACGCCCCTCATGAAGGAGATCGGCTACGGCAAGGATTATCAATACGCCCACGACAGCGCTTCCTCGACCACGGACATGGAGACGTTCCCGGAGAGGCTCAAAGGACGAAAATATTATGAGCCTGGGACGCTGGGTTTCGAGAAGGAGATCCGTAAGCGCATTGAATGGTGGGAAGCGCTTAAAGATAAGATTCGGGCGGGAAAAAGAGACGGCCGCTAGGGCTGAGCCGATCCCCCGGGGGATTTTTTTATGACTCCTTATCTTTTTCCTTGAGGAGATAATAGACCTGCCAGCTGATGTCGTCGGCCAGGCAGCCGAGGCAGGATCTTGGAGTGGTGGCCAACTCCCCGTCTTCGATCTTGTCCTTGAGAAGGATCTTGACGGCCTTCCGTATCTTGTAGAGGAGAATATAGTTAACCATGAGATCGCGCGCCCATCATCATATCAGCTTGAAAGGCCTAAGTAAAGTTGGGAGATCATAAAAGACCGGAGGGAACTTCATCGATCGGCGCGGCCATCAACCGGGCCGTGAAAAAAGGAAGTTTCTCTTGTTAAGGAGTCGTCATGAATTATAAAAACCCCATCGCCCAGCAGCTGGCCGTCGCGATCGTCGTTTTGGCTATCGCTGCTCCCGGCAAGAAACTTCTTTCTGCCCAGGACCGTCCCAAACCAGAACAGAGGCTCATAAACGCCAAGCTCGAAGTCGTCGTTCCCGATTTCCCGGCCCAGGGCCTGATCCTGGACATCGGCGGAGGCGGCGAAGGTGTCATCGGCCAGCTCAAGGGGAAGCAGGTCGTCGCCGTCGACTTGAGCAAGCTCGAGCTTGAGGAGGCGCCCGGCGAGCCGCTGCTCAAGATCGTTATGGACGCTCGCGACCTCAAGTTTCTGGACGCAACGTTTTCCACCGCGACGGTTTTTTTCACCTTCATGTATATCGATCCGGCCGACCATGCCAAGGTCTTCCAGGAACTCCGCCGCGTGCTCGCCCCCGGCGGTCGGCTCCTCATCTGGGACGCCATTTTCCCCAAGAAAACTGATCCGCGCCAGCTGTACGTCATTTTTCCGTTCCACATCAAACTGCCCATGCGAGAAATCAACACCGGATACGGCGTGAAGCTCATCGAGGAGCAGGGGACAGACCATTTCGTCGAATTGGCTAAGACAGCAGGACTTGACCTACTCTCCCGGAAAGACGAGAAGGGTTGGTTCCATCTCGAGCTCGAAAAAAAGAACTGACTCCGCATTTATATTGTCAAACAACGCGTGCGCAAGTACAATAGCCGGAAGAGCGCACGATGGACGCGATCAACGTCGAAAAGCTGACCAAGAAGTTCGACGGATTCACGGCCGTAGACGAGCTGTCGTTTAATGTGGGAACCGGAGAACTTTTCGGCCTTCTTGGGCCCAACGGTGCCGGCAAGACGACGACCATTAATATGCTCTCGACTCTCCTCAAAAAGACGTCCGGCCAGGCTCTGGTAGCCGGCCACGATATCGCAAAAGCCCGTGACAGCGTCCGCAAGAGCATCGGTATCGTCTTCCAGGAAACCGCCCTGGACGGCAGGCTTACCGGCCGGGAGAACCTCGAGTTCCACGCCATGATGTACGGCATGGGCAAGGCCGAGCGTCGGGCACGGATTGACGAGGTCCTCCGTCTGGTTGATCTTGAAGAGAAGGCCTCCACACTCGCCGAGAAATATTCGGGCGGCATGAAGAGGCGGCTCGAGATTGCCAGGGGGCTCGTCCACAGGCCCAAGGTCCTATTCCTTGATGAGCCGACCCTGGGTCTCGATGCCCAGACGCGCCGTCATATCTGGGACTACATCCGGAAGCTCAACCGCGAGGGGGCCGTAACGATCATCCTCACGACCCATTACATGGAAGAAGCGGATACTCTTTGCGGGCGGGTGGCCATCATGGACCACGGCAAGTTCGTCGCTTTGGATACGCCGGCAAGGCTTAAGGACCTCCTGGGCGGCGATGTCGTCTCCCTTGAAGTCGAAGGGAACACGGCCGCCCTCGAGGAGGCGCTCCGCGGACTGGACTGGATCAAGAAGATCAAGGTCTACGAGGACGTCTTCAGCTTGACCATGGAAAGAGGGGAGAGGCGTATCCCCGAGCTTATCCAGACGGCTCAGGGGCTCGGTGTCATGGTGAACTGCGTCCGCCATCGAAAGCCTAGTCTGGAAGACGTTTTTCTCCACTTCACCGGACGGTCAATCCGGGAAGAGAACGCAGGCCAGCGCGGGAGATCATGATGGCGATCAGTGCCACCGCGATCTACGTCCTCTGGCTCCGGGAACTGAAACGGATCATGCGGGCGAAATCGCGCATCGTCGGGGCCCTGGCCATGCCTCTCTTCTTCCTGGCCTTTCTGGGCCTCGGGTTCAAACGGATGGCCGTCCCCGGCATGCCCGGCGGCGTCGAGTACATCAAGTTCCTGGTCCCCGGCATCATTGGCATGGCCCTGCTCTTTTCGTCGACCCTGGCGGGGTTGTCCGTCCTCTGGGACAAGGAGTTCGGCTTCCTTAAGGAGATCATGGTCACGCCCGTCTCCCGGGTCTCGATCGTCCTGGGCCGGATCGCGGGAGGGACGACGACGGCGATGGGCCAGGGCACATTAATCCTTATCATCTCCATCATCGGAGGTTTCAGGCCCCGGGGGATGGTTTCCCTCGTCCTGGCCTACGTCTTCATGATCCTCATCTCCACAGCTTTCCTGGGCCTCGGACTAATCTTTGCCTCCAGGATGAAGGATGTGCAGGGCTTCGGGATCATTATGAATTTCGTCATCTTTCCCATCTTCTTCCTGTCGGGCTCTCTTTATCCGCTCTCCAACCTTCCGGTCTACCTCCGCGTTCTGACCTATGTCGATCCTCTGACTTACGGCCTGGACGGCCTGAGAGGCGCTTTAATCGGAGTCTCCGTTTTCCCAATCGGTTTCGATCTCTTCGTCATGAGCGTGGTCTCCCTGGTTATGGTCCTTCTGGGTGCTTATTTCTTTGAGAAGAGCGAGAGCGTATAGCCATGAAAAAGAGAACACCGGTATTTTGGGCCGCTATCTATTTTTTCGTCCTTTCGGGCCTTCTATTCACGACGCCCGCTTGTTCCCGGAAAAGCACCGGGACTTCCGAGCCGCCGAACGGACCGGCGGAGATCCGTGTCCGCGATGGTAGACTCCGGATCGACTACGCTGGCCGGACGATCTTCAAGGGCGAGGTCGTCGTCGAGGGGGAAACAAGGAACGTCCGGCCTTCAGTCGTCGTTTCCAGGCCGGGCGACCGGGTGAGCCAAGCGGTCCTGCTTACTTCAGGCATTAACGGTCCAAAGCTCAGAATCTCCGGAACCATTTCCGGGAGTTCGGAATCGTTCCCCGTAGAAGCCGACCGGGGGGCCAAGGGTCCCCTGATCGTCCGCCATTCATCCGGAATAAGCCGCAGTCTCCTCAATCGTGCCGTGTATGACAGGCGGGGGGACTGGGTTCTGTCCGTGGACGCCAACCCTGCCGTCGTCGTCTCGACTCTTGAAGAAAAGGATGACGGCCGGACCTTCAGCCTGACGGCTGAAGGAAGCGAGATCATCCTGCGTTTCCGGCCGCGCTTCTACCAGCAGCACCGGGGCTTGCGGTTCTTTGAACCCTGGACCTACAAGGTCTGGCCGGAGCCGGTCGCCGGATGGGTCTCCTGGTTTGCCTTCCTGGACAAGGTCACGGAAAAAGACATCGTCGAGACTGCCGACGTCCTCTCCGAGGTTCTCCTTCCCTTCGGCTATGAATATCTTCAGATTGATGACGGATACCAGAAAGGAGAGGGGCTCCCCGAACTCTGGCTCAACGCCAACGACAAGTTTCCGCGCGGCCTCGGTTTCCTGGCAGGCTACATCAAGAGCAAGGGGCTCAAGCCTGGACTATGGACCAACGTTGCTTTCGACCAGGAGGATTTCGCCGAAGCCCATAAGGATTGGTTCCTAACGGACGGCCGGGGAACCCTTCACCGAGGCAACTGGATCGGATTGGCGCTCGACGGATCGGTCCCGCCGGCGTTGGACGCCGTGGTCAAGCCCATCTACCGGGGACTCCGGGAGCAGGGCTGGGAATATTACAAAGTGGACGCCCTTCGCCATCTTCGATACGAGGGATACAACGGGGGGGCGGAGCATTTCGCCCGCAATAAAAGAGACCTGGTGACGGCTTACCGGGACTATGTCAGGACGATCCGGGAAGAGATCGGCCGCGGCCAGTTCATGCTCGGCTGCTGGGGGATCCGGCCCGAGCTCACCGGTGTCATCGACGGCTGCAGGATCGGGACCGATGGGTTCTCCTACGCCGGACTGGCCCAGTACAATTCTTTCAACAACGTCGTTTGGAGGAACGACCCGGACCACATCGAGCTCAACGCGGATGCTTACAGGTCGCTAACAGTGACCTCCCTCACCGGTTCGCTTCTTCTCCTGACCGACAAACCCGCAGTCTATAGAACAGAAGCCGCGGAACCTGCCAAACGGGCAGCGCCAATCCTTTGGACTCTGCCCGGGCAGATCTTTGACGTCGATCCGTCCCGTTCAGCCGAACTCTGGCGGGTCGACAGCGAGGTCAGCGGCTCCGGGCCCAGGACGTTTGACGCCGGCTCCTCGACCGCTTGCGATCTTTTTTTGCTTGAAGTCAACCGGCCGTTCGAGGACTGGGCCGTCCTCGGCCGGACGGGAGAGAGCTCGGGGGAGGTCCGGTTCGCCGAACTGGGATTAGACCCGGCTAAAGAATACTTCGTTTTTGAGTTCTGGACGAAGAGGCTCCTGGGCAGCTTCACGGAAGCCTTCAACCCTGGACCAATAGACCCTTCGTTCCGTTGTCAGGCTTTCTCGCTCCGGAAGAGGCTGGACCGTCCTCAGATCGTAGCGACGAACCGGCACGTCTCCTGCGGAGGGCCGGACCTGGTCGAGGTGGGCTGGAAGAAGGGCGTCTTGGCCGGCAGGAGCCGGGTCGTCAAAAGAGATGCTTACGAGATCTATCTGGCTGTTCCTGATGGTTTCAGGCTTGATAAATTTACATGCGATGGCGCGGAGGTTTTGGGAACCGAGCGGGCTGGCGCTCTCGTCAAGCTCGCCTTGATGCCCAGGGAGAACGAGGAAATCGGCTGGTCAGCCAAGTTCTCGGAATGATCCCGCGCCCTGCAAGGAGGCAAAGATGATAACGAGGCATGCACGCATCGTTGTCCTGGGCATGGCATTCATCGTTCTTGCGGGAAGCCTGCTTCAGGCCAAGGTCTACACCCTTTTTTCTCCGGACAAGAGGATTGAGGTGGCCGTATCGGTTACCGACAAGATCCTCTATTCCGTCATCTATGATTCCAGGAAACTCATCGACCCTTCGGTCATCTCCATGACGATCAACGACAATGTGGTCCTGGGCAAAGGCCTTCTGAAGGTCGAGTTCGTCGAGCAACGAAGCGCCGACGATGAGATTGTCCCCGTCGTGAAAGAAAAACGGGCCGTCATCACCGACAGATTCAATGAGATCACTCTGCGTCTCAGGGGGAACTATAGACTCATCTTCCGGGCCTATGACGATGCGGTAGCCTACAGGTTCTCGACCGGCTACCGAAGGGAAATCAAGATCAATTCCGAGGAAGCAACCTTTCTTTTTGCCGAAAATCATTCGATTTGGTTCCCGTTCACCGAGAGCTTGCACACCAACTTCGAAAGTAACTATACCTTCCTTCCTCTCGCTGAGATCGGCTCGCAGCGGTTCGGGTTCGCCCCCGCTTTGGTGGACATCCCCGATGGACCCAAGGTTGCGGTCACGGAAGCCGATCTCGAGGATTATCCAGGGATGTTCCTCACCGGAAACGATGATGGCATGCCCATGCTTAAGGGAAAGTTCGCTCCGCATCCTCTGGAGGAGAAACTCATGGAGAAGAGCGACCGGGAGCTGGAAGTCGTCAAAGCCGCGGACTATATCGCTATGACCAAGGGGAACCGGAATTATCCCTGGCGTGTCCTGGCGATCGCTCCCACCGACGGCCGGCTCATCGAGAACGACATCGTTTACAGGCTGGCCCCGCCGTCGAGGATCAAGGACCCTTCTTGGATCAAGCCGGGGAAGGTCGCCTGGGATTGGTGGAACGCCAACAACATCTTCGGCGTCGATTTCAAATCGGGCGTAAACACGGACACATACAAACGCTATGTCGATTTCGCCTCCAAGAATGGAATCGAATATGTCATCCTTGATGAAGGCTGGTCTGCTCCGGACGACCTCTTCAAGATCAATCCGGAGCTGGACATGCCGGATCTTCTTGCCTATGCGGGAAGAAAGAACGTCGGGATCATCCTCTGGTGCGTCTGGTACACTCTGGATAATCAGATGGACCGGGCCCTGGACCTGTTTTCAAAGTGGGGGATCAAGGGCGTCAAGGTGGACTTCATGGACCGGGACGACCAGAAGATGGTCGGATTTTACTGGCGATGCGCGGAGGCTGCGGCCAGGAGGCGTCTGGTCGTCGACTTCCACGGCGCCCACAAGCCGACCGGCATGCGCCGGGCCTATCCCAATGTCCTGACCAACGAGGGTGTCATGGGGCTCGAGTTCAGCAAATGGAGCGCCACGGTCACCCCGGAACACGACCTCCTGATCCCTTTTATCCGGATGTTGGCGGGGCCGATGGACTTTACGCCCGGAGCCATGCGGAATGCCCAAGAAAAACAGTTCATGGCCGTTTTCGATGTCCCGATGAGCCAAGGCACGAGATGTCACCAGCTGGCCATGTATGTGATCTATGAAAGCCCGCTTCAGATGCTCTGCGATTCACCCTCGAGCTATGAGCGCGAGCCGGAGGCCCTTTCCTTCCTTTCTGCGGTGCCGACGGTCTGGGACGAGACAAGGGCTTTGGACGCCAAGGTGGGTGACTACTTGGCCGTGGCCCGCAAGAGCGGCCGGGATTGGTACGTCGGCGCCATGACCGATTGGATGCCGAGAACTCTCGAGATCAAGCTCGATTTCCTGGATGAAGGGACGTATGAGGCTGAAATTTACCGCGACGGGGCTAACGCCGCGAGGTACGCCTCGGATTACAGGAGAGAGGTCCGTCAAGTTGGCAGAGGAGATGTCATCAAGCTCGACCTTGCCCCGGGCGGAGGGTGGGCGGCCCGGATAACAAATAAGTCCGAATAAATGATCTTTCCGGGATGTTCATCGGGATCCAGATAAATTAAGGAGGTCCATCATGGACAAAATCGGCAAGGGCTTATCCTTCATCATCGTCTTGCTGTTTCTGCTTCCGGTTTTCCCATCTTCAAACCCGACCTACGCCATCAAGGCCGGACGTCTTATCGACGGCCAGAGTGCGGAGATACGTCGAAATATCATCGTTGTTGTCCAAGGGAACAAGATAACCGCACTTGACGAAAAAGCGGATATTCCTAAAGATGCCACTATCCTCGATCTCAGCGATAGAACCGTCCTTCCCGGCTTTATCGATACCCACACCCATATCATGTTGGATGGCGGGAATGACTATGGGGCGAATCTATACAAAAATTCGATGCCGTTCCGGGCCATTCAGGCAGCGGCCAACGTCCGCCAGGTCCTTTGGAACGGCTTCACCGCCCTGCGGGACATGGAGTCTGAAGGGGCCATGTATGCCGATGTTGATGTGAAAAAGGCCATCGATATGGGCATCATACCGGGCCCGCGCTTATGGGTATCCACACGAGGATTGAGCATAGCCGGACGCTACGGTCCAGACGATTATTCCTGGCAACTCGATCTGTTTAAGGGCTTGCAGATGGTCAGCGGGACCGATGAGTGTCTTAAGGCGGT
>Ga0316628_100004091_pt1 | contig 11374 bp, 9 predicted proteins | sample OWC_Aug_M2_C1_D5_FD_207648 | JGI IMG/M metagenome (GOLD analysis project Ga0316628, IMG submission 207648) | Wetland soil microbial communities from Old Woman Creek delta, Ohio, United States - OWC_Aug_M2_C1_D5_C | ecosystem: Environmental > Terrestrial > Soil > Wetlands | place: USA: Ohio... | reverse complement strand
TTTTTCGAGCATGTTACGGGACAAAGCTCTCATTTGCAAATAAGAGACGTTCGACGCAACCTTGCTTCCTGGACTTCGCCAAATTGGATGGCAGAAACTTACTGCAAATTATTATCGGAAACTAATAACGACCAGGCTCAGCGAATTGTTGTGCTATACGTTCGAGAGGAGAGGGCGGGATAATCGGGCATATGTGATAATCAACCTCCCGGTTTGTGGCTTGCTGACTTACTAATAGAGGAGGTGCGTGTTATACGCACCTCCTTTCGGGATACAGTTTGTAGCAGGTATGATAAGATGTAAGCGATGTCTACCATCGGAGACAAGATGGACTCGCTCTTTGTCCGAAAGCTCTGGAAAGCTGGTCCGGACTCGGGCAGCAGGGCAACGTCCCTTCAGATAAGAGCCCTGCGCCTCATATACGTAATCATTAAGGGCTTTTCAGATGAACAGCTTATTTTAAGGGCAATGAGCCTCGTATATACCACCCTGCTCTCCTTTGTCCCGCTCCTGGCAGTGAGTTTCTCAGTTTTGAAGGCATTCGGCGTACACACCCGATTTCTGATATTTCTTTACTATTTTCTTGAACCCCTCGGGGACAGCGGCGTAGACCTTTCGATGAAGGTCATAGGGTTTGTCGAGAATGTAAATATAAGCGTCCTTGGCTCCATCGGCCTTTCCACGCTTATCTTTACGGTTATCTCTACGGTGCAGAAGATCGAGAGCGCCCTCAACTACATCTGGAACATAAAGGGGACGCGGGGCTTCTCCCAGCGCTTCAGCAACTATATGAGCGTCCTGCTTGTGGGGCCAGTACTCATCTTCTCTGCGATTGGCCTTACAACTCCCATGATGAGCAACGCCCTTATGAAGAAACTGACTGCTATCCATTTTTTCGGCTTCATCTTCTGCCTGATCAGCCGGCTTGCTCCCTATGTTCTTATTTCCGCGGCGTTCACCCTGATCTACATATTCCTGCCGAACACAAAGGTGCGCTTCAGGGCCGCGCTCTCAGGAGGTATTGCGGCCGCGGTCCTGTGGCAGACCATCGGCTGGATATTCGCATCGTTCATAGCCTCATCAACACAGTATTCGGCCATTTACTCAAGTTTTGCAGCGCTTATCCTCTTCCTCATCTGGCTCTACTGGAACTACCTTACCCTGCTCATAGGCGCGCGGGTCTCATACTACGCACAACATCCACAACTGCTTGAGGCAGGCGGCAAGGCCATTGCCCTCAGCGACATGCTTAAGGAAAAACTTGCCCTTGCCATAATGTTCCTCGTAGGTCATAGCTTCCATGCCCACAAGCCGCACTGGAACTTCGTCTCCTTGTCGCAAAAGCTTGGTATGCCATCGGAGTTCGTTTTGGAGGTTCTTACTGTTCTTGAGGAAAAAGGCCTGATCGTGCCGATACACAGCGAGCCTCCCGCATATCTCCCGGCGAAGGACCTTGAGAGCATCACTCTGAATGAGATCGTCGGCGCTGTAAGAATTGCGGGGGATGATACTCACAACTCAGACAGGTCGCCGGCCTCAATACCTGAGGTCGAGGGAGTCATGAAACATATCGAGGATGCCATTTACGCCTCGCTCGAAAACCGCACGCTCAAAGATCTTATTCTGACCGCGGACAAGGTCGCCGATTAACTCTTATCTCTGTCTATTTCGCCCCCGAGATGCATCTATGTATTCGTTGCGCTGATGTGGATAGTCCCGATCGAAATTCTTGAGAATCATTAAAAAAACTTAATTTGACTTATCCGGCGGTCGCTGGAATTATTGTGAGTGAAGTCGCTTATTATTTTCATAAGGGCTGAGAAGAAAGGGCTTTAATTAAATATGAGGAAGGGGGTCCGTGCGAGACAGGACCGCAAGCCACGACTCTGAATATAAGGTTCTATCCAGGATAGCGCTTTATGCCGTTATCCTTGCATTGCTTATCCTGGGCTTTGATATCCTTTCCGTATACGATGGATTCAGCGAAGGCTTCTTAGGGTATTTCCTGTCGGTGGACCGGGCTGGCGTCAAATTCCGGGCCTTGATGCTGCTTGCCCCCTTTATTTTGACCGCGATTGGCTATCTCATCGATGAAAGGGCAAAACTTTTCAGGAAATCCCTCGCTACGGAAGAGGACCTGCGGCAACGGACTATCGAGTTGGAGGGGGCCAATGAGCTTTTGTACCGGGAAAACAGTGAGCGGAAAAAGGCCGAGGACCTGCTCACCCGCCAGGCCTTTTACGATTCATTGACGAATCTGCCCAATCGGTCCCTTTTTATAGATCGCCTGCGCAGTTCGCTGGAGCGCAAGAAGCGGCATCCGGATCACTCCTTTGCCATTCTCTTTCTTGACCTGGACCGCTTCAAGGTCATCAACGACAGCCTGGGACATATGATCGGAGATCAGCTATTGGTTATATTGTCTCAGCGGCTGAAGAAACACATCCGGTCTGTTGACACGATCGCCCGCTTCGGCGGCGACGAGTTCGCCGTTCTTATGGAAGACACCAGGGAAATATCCGATGTCTATGATATCGCCGAGCGGTTTCACGGTGAGATGAGATCGCCCTTTTTGATCTTTGGGCGCGAAATATTTACGACGATGAGCATAGGGATAGTGATGAGCAATACGGGGGATTATATAGGGCCCGAGGAGCTTCTTCGCGACGCCGACACGGCAATGTACCATGCGAAGGAGCGGGGCAAGGCATGTCACGTGGTCTTTGACTCAACGATGCATGCCAAAGCGACTGCGGCACTCTGGGTCGAGACGGAGTTGAGAAGGGCCGTAGAACAGAATGATTTTGTCGTGTATTATCAGCCTATCATATCAGTAGAGGAGAACAAAATTACCGGATTTGAAGCGCTTCTTCGATGGCAGCATGGGGAACGCGGTATCATTACTCCTTCGGAGTTTATCGCGGTTGCAGAAGAAACCGGTCTGATAATACCCCTCGGAGAGAGAGTTATCCGAGAGTCATGCCGGCAACTGAAGGAATGGCGGGAACGGTTTCCTTCTTGCCGCGGCTTAACGGTCAGCGTAAATGTTTCGGGTAAGGTCTTCTCCCAGCCCGGTTTCTTCGACACTGTGAAGAACATTCTTGAGGAAATCGGCCTGGAGGGAAGCTGCCTGCGACTTGAAATAGTGGAAAGGACGCTGATAGAAAACGCCGAGCCGGCTGCCGCAATGATGAAGCGATTCGAGGATTTAAACGTTCGCTTCGACATTGACGACTTCGGTACCGGATACTCGGCATTAAATTACCTGCGTCACTTTCCCATAAAAGGGCTGAAGATAGACGGCTCCTTCATTAATGCTCTGACCTTTGACAAAAATAATGCGGCAATTGTGAAAACGATAATTGCGCTCGGACGTGACTTGGGCCTCGATGTTATTGCCGAGGCGATAGAAACAGTCGAACAGCTGGATGTATTCAAGGATATGAAAGGTGAATACGCACAGGGATTTTATTTGTTCAGGCCTATGGACAGTAAAGCGGCCGGGAATCACCTATCCTCACACAGTGTTGTCTCCTGGAAGTAAAGATTCTTCTGTAATAAAGAGCGCTATCCGCCCCTTACGACTTTCTGCAGACAAGCCGGGCTATGGCTTTCGGCGGGACGCCGACGGTCCCTTCAAAGATATGTATCACCTCCCAGTCGTGAAACCATGAAAGAAGCTCGCCGGCCCTAAGGAGGTGGTCAGGGTTTTTCGGCTTTCCGAATCGGGCCTGTTCCGTTGTGAATGTCTCATACATGAGAATTCCCCCTTGCCTCAGGGACTTCGTGATGCAGGGGATGAGGGGGCGGTGGAGATATCGGAAGACAAGGACTGCGCTGAAGAAGAGACCCTCCAGAGGATTGACGCCTTCCTGTTCGAGGTCCACCTGCCAGAATTGTACAGTAACCCCGGCTGCCTGCGCGTTCAGTCTTGCCTGACTGAGGGCCTCTTCCGATCTGTCTGCAAGAACGACTGAAAGGCCCTTTGACGCAAGGAATATTCCGTTATGTCCGTCCCCGCAGGCAAGATCGAGGACCGGATGATCCTTTAGATCATCGGAGAAGAGATATGAATATTGGGTGATAAGTTCATCCGGACCGGACTCTCTTCTGAAGTCAGCCATGGGAACCGCTACCCGTGTTTAACGACTAGTGCCTCTTGCTCAGGACCTCTATTGCCAGCGGGATTGTACTAATCGCTCCAATAATCAACAGAGTCCACCCTATGGACTTTCTCTGATCCTTATTGAGTCTGTCTGCCAGTAACAGACCGGCCCCCGCTCCGATCATTCCGCGTGTGCCGGCTATCAGGGCGATTTCCGGTAACGTCAAATCTGATTTTTTCATGGTTCCTCCTTGATAATTTCTATTCTACCAGCTATTAGATGTGATGTAATGAGGAAGGCTGTTAGAATCAAGACGGGGCCTCTAGTGCGAAGTACGTTTCCTATTTCATCTTAATAATAAAACCAGTCACATGGATCTTCTTTTTTCCACCGCGCGCTTAATTGCCTTTTCACTGAATCCATGTATGTATATACCTTCTACATCGATAAACGGGATGCTCTCCTTTCCGCTCTTTTCATGCATCTCCCGTTTTTTAGTTGCGTTTTTTTCAATGTCATATTCTGTCAGGTTCACACCCAAGTTTTGAAGGACCCCACGGGCCTTTCTGGCATGTGGTCACCAACTCGTCATGTAGAGGAACGCCTGTATATCGGAATATGGTCTTTTTGAGAAAGCCTTCTCTCCGGATGGCTCCTTCTTGCCTTCATGTATGATTGCCGACTCGGTCATTCTCCAGGACTTTCCCTTGCGGACCGCGCGATTTAGGTCTCCGCATGCTACATAACCTGTGACGTCCGATTGACCCCCTTCAGCAATGCCACACCATATACCGCCGGATCCTTCGACCTCAACTTCAACTTTGACAATATCCCCTTTCTTTAGTGACTTCAGCACCTTGCTGTTTCCTGACATCTTAGAGTGAACTTCAAGCGAGTCAATCTTCACCGCGGCCCGACTGTCATCAACACTCAAATCGGAATAACCTGGCGCAACGAAAAATAAAGAAATTAAAATTGGCGTAATTATCTTGATAATTCTCTTGACTGTCATAACTGCCCTCTTGTCGGAATTTTATCAACAATGGAAAATTATGCAAGGATATGGGAGGGGGGTGGTTGTCAGGTGCACTAACTATCGTGGCAGGCCCGCCTCAAGCTGAGGCATTCACTTTTTATCCGACGGAAAAACCGGGAGCGAAAGTTTCCAGTGGATTGCGGCCAGTCTGAGGGCCGGGATCACGATGATCGCGACCGGTGAGAGGGCCTTCTGTCTGATAACAGAGGCATCGAAGAGTTCGTGCTTCGTTCACTAACGAAGACTGATCCTGTTTTTCTCCGGGTCCTCAAATCTTTTGGACGATAAACTTTTTTCAGCAAGCCTGCCCTGTAAGAACGAGCCCAAAAGTCATTATTTAATTTGTGATCACTTTGCATTTTCCGGACGATTCCAGCCACTCATCCCGGTTTATTCCGGCCACCTATTCCGGAGCAAACCTGCCAACCTGGGAGTGGATCACAGGCGTCACCCCGAAGCATAGTCGGATAGGCATTCCTGCAATGCTGATTTTGGATCTTGTCTTAGCGACTCAAGACTTGATATGGATCGATAGAATAAATGTAGCTATCAATCCTGAGCGTCAAGATGCGATTATGGGCTTGCCATGTTAAGGGAACTTGAAGTTGACGGGTCGAGACTTAACTGCTACTATCAGACGTGAATAAACGATCCTGACAAAGCCAAACCGTCAGTAAGAACGGGACGGAAAGCTGCGGGTCTTATTGAAGATGGTCGATTTGCCGAAGGATTAAACTCCTTTGCCACGTTCGGCCTTTTTGTTCTTTTCACGCAAAAGGAGGCGTTCGATGGGGAAGCAAAAGGCTTATGGTTGGAGCCGGCGGGAATTTCTTGGAGGGCTTGCGCTTGCTGGAACAGCGGCTATGATCGGCTTGCGGCCCGGATCTGGCATGGCTGCTGTGGAACCGCCGCCTGAAACAAAAACAGTGCGGCTGCGGTATTGGGACCCGGCATGCTGGGCGCCGTTCTATCTGGCGGAACCGTTTCTGCGCGAAGAAGGCTTCACGGATGTTCGTTATGTTGCGGTGCCGACGACCGAACTTCCCGATGCGTACAAGAAGGGTCTTATAGACATGAGCTGCGGTTTTTCTGTAGTAGATATGTTTCATATTGAGAGGGAAAATTCCCCCCATAAATTCCTTTCAGGGTTCCATGTGGGGTGCTATGCACTGATCGGGAGCGACCGGGTGCGTTCGGTCCGTGACCTCAAGGGAAAGACCGTCTGGGCGGGGTCGCTTGAGTATGGAGGTCCGCATCTCTTTTTCTCGGCTATCGTGGCTTATGTGGGTCTTGATCCGCGCAAGGACATTAAATACGTTTGGGTGAAAAAAGATGAGGCAATGGATTTGTTCCAGAAAAACAAGATCGATGCGTTCATTTCCTTTCCTCCCGGTCCTCAGGAGCTTACGGCCAAAGGCATCGGCCGTCTCCTTGTTGACACCAACGTTGACAAACCGTGGTCTCAGTACTTCTGCTGCATGATGGGCGGGCATAGCGATTATGTGAAGAACTACCCGATCGCCACAAAGCGGGCCGTTCGGGCCATTCTGAAGTCGATTGACCTGGTTTCCCGTGAACCTGCGATGGCTGCGCGCGAGCTGCTGGCGAGAAAGATCGTGAAACAGAAGGATGAGAAGTACGTTATCCAAGCGCTCAAGGAGATTCCCTATGGCCGGTGGCGGGAGTATAATCCCGAAGATACGATCCGGTTTTATGCCCTGCGCATGCGGGATACCGGGATGCTGAAGACCAATCCCCAGCAGTTCATTGACCAGCACGCTGACTGGCGCTTTATCAGGGAGTTGAAAAAGGAATTTGGGATAACAGCGTGGTAAGGACCCGCGATGCCCTGTATGAGCTGATACTTTACGGGTCGCTGACATGAGGGATTGGCTGCCCAGAGTTGTGGCGAGAGCGCCTTTCACAGTCCATACCAAGCTGATCGGGGCTTTCTTCGCCATCGTGGCGCTGCTGATCATATTCGGCATCGTTGTCCTTCAGGTCCTTGGCGGCATTAACCGCCGTTCCGAGGACATCGGCAAGCTCCGGCGCAAGGTTGCCGCGTTCCGTCAGCTCCAGCACAATACGACCAATCAGCTCTACGGCATGACTACCGCGCTCCTGTCACCGGAGGAGCGGATGCTTGAGAGCGCCCTCCGTCAGCTGCATGAGTTCAGGTATGACCTTGAACGGCTTCAGTTCGTAACAAAGGACGAGGCGGAGCTTTATAATAAGATCGGAAAAGAACATGAGCAATTGGTCGAGGTGATAACGAAGATCGTGGAGCTTACCCGGGAAAAAAAATTCGCCAGGGCAAGGGAACTCCGGATAACCAGAACGGTCCCTTTGGCCGACAGCCTCGAACGGCTTACCAATGAGATGGTGAACAGGGCCGAGGCTGACATGGAGACAAAGATCGACGAGAGCAACCAGGCATACCTGACATCCCGCTGGGTGGTCATTGGATTTGCTGTCGGGAGCATCGGCTTAGCGGTTCTGCTAGGGTACGCGGTCTCTTCATCTCTGATGGGGCCGGTCAAGCTTATGGATGAGCGGCTCAGGCAGATCGCCTTGGGTGATTTTTCCAGAAGTGTCGAAGTCCCAAACAGGGACGAGTTGGGGCGACTTGCAAATAACCTTAATCGTATGAGCGAAGAGTTAAGAGATCTCTATCAGAAGATCGAGGCTGCGAGCCGGCATAAGTCCGATTTCCTGTCCAACATGAGTCATGAGCTGCGTACGCCTCTGAATGCCATCATCGGCTACAGCGAGATGTTGGCGGAGGACGCTGAAGCCCGGGACCAGAAGGGCTTTATCCCTGACCTTCAGAAGATCCGGGCCTCAGGCAAACATCTCCTCGAACTAATTAATGACATCCTTGACCTTTCCAAGATAGAAGCAGGAAAGGTTGAACTCTTCCCTGAGACTTTTAATGTTAATGACTTGATTAGGGAAGTGGCAGGCACTGTCCAGCCCCTGATTGAGAAAAATTCAAATATTCTCGCAATTAACTGCGATGACAATCTGGGCGCCATGTACGCTGATATTACGAAAGTCCGGCAGATACTGTTTAATCTGCTCAGCAATGCCTGTAAATTTACCGAACACGGGACCATTACCCTGGATGCAGTCAAGGATCATTCAGAAGGGACCGGCTGGCTTTCAGTGAACGTAACTGATACTGGCATCGGCATGACAGAGGAACAGATGAAAAAGCTTTTCCAGCCATTCTCACAGGCGGATATTCAAACTGCGAGAAAGTTCGGGGGGACCGGACTGGGGCTGGCCATAACCAGGCAATTCTGCGAGATGATGGGTGGTGACATTAAGGTGAGAAGCGAGCACGGCAGAGGCACTGTATTTACTGTAAGGCTTCCTATGGCAGCACCACCTCCCAAGGCTGATGCAATTTCATCGGCAACATCAGGCGATTCGTCAAAATCTGTGTAACCGGAAGGGAGATCCATGGCCAGAATACTTTTGGTGGAAGACAATGAGATGAATCTGGACATGCTGTCCCGTAGGCTCAAGCGTAAGGGATATGATGTAGTGATCGCCGTGGACGGTGAGGCTGGGGTAACCATGGCCGCGTCAGAACGGCCGGACCTTATACTGATGGACATGAGCCTTCCTGTGCTTGATGGATGGGAAGCGACCCGGCAGCTCAAGGATATGCCGGAGACAGCAGCGATACCGGTCATAGCCCTGACGTCCCATGCCATGGAAGGGGACCGTGAAAAGGCCATGGGGGCAGGATGTGACGACTACGATACAAAACCCGTGGATTTTGAGCGGCTACTCGTGAAAATAGAGGCGCTCCTGAAGAAACAGGAGAAACCATGACAACCCCGGCGCGAGGTCCCCTCAAAAAAAGGCCGGGGAAAAGCACCCCTACCCAAAGGCGCAAGACAGATCAGGGACACGAGGCTGATCGTTCTTATCGGGCATCCCTCGCCAACCTGCGCAATGAGCTGCAGATGCCCGTAAATGCAGTCATTGAATACAGTGAAATGTTGCTGGAGGATGCAAAGGAGCAAGGTCAGGAGAAATTCATACCCGATCTGCTGAAGATCCATGCCCTGGGCAAGAAACTTCTTCTGCTCGTTGAAGGCAGTCTGGATGAGACAAAAATAGACACTGCCGGGACAGGGAAAGAGTTGGAGGACTTTAGTGCAAACCTGCGCCATGAACTGCGTACGCCGCTGAATGCAATCATCGGATACAGCGAAATGTTGCTTGAAGATGCCCTGGAGCATGGACCGAAAGGATTCATCCCTGATCTTGAGAAGATCCGCTCTGCCGGCAGACTGTTCCTGTCTTTCATTGAGGACATCGCCGGTTTCACAAGGACCAGGCAGAAGGGAAAGGACCCGGCATCCGGACCTTCTGATGCCTCAGCCATGGTCCGGAGTGTAATGAGTGATATCCCTCCGCTTGAGGAGGACAGGCCTTCCCCTGATACTACCAATCGGGGATATCTGCTTGTGGTTGACGACAATGAGATAAACCGTGACCTGATCTGCCGTCAGCTTGAGCGGCAGGGCCATACCGTCACTGCTGCGGAAAACGGACGTCAGGCCCTGGAGATGATGCGAACCCGGGCTTTCGACATGGTCCTTCTCGACATCATGATGCCGGAGATGAGCGGTTACCAGGTGTTGCAGCGTCTGAAAAGCAGTGATGTCCACAGGGACGTTCCGGTCATCGTAATCTCGGCGCTCGATGAGATGGACAGTGTTGTGCGCTGCATCCAGATGGGTGCTGATGACTACCTGCTTAAGCCGTTCAATCCGGTCCTGCTGAAAGCCAGGATAAGAATGTGTCTCGATAACAAACGGCTAAGGGTACTAAGCGAAGCACTTGAGCTTAGAAACCTGAAAGAAGAAGTGCAGCTCATCGCTGAAAGCAGGGCCATGCAGCAGGTCCTCAACACGATGCGCACTGTGAGCAGAAGCCCTGTGAATGTCCTTATCCATGGAGAGAGCGGTACAGGCAAGGAAGTGATCGCCCGTATGATCCACCAGGGCAGCGACCGGAAGGATAAGCCCTTTGTGGCGGTCAACTGCGCTTCTGTCCCTGAGAACCTCATGGAGAGCGAATTCTTCGGATATGAAAAGGGTGCTTTCACCGGGGCGGTCGCCAGCCGGGGCGGCCGCTTTGAGGAAGCCGATGGAGGCACCCTCTTCCTGGACGAGATCGGAGATATGCCGCTTGCCATGCAGCCAAAGTTTCTGCGCGTTATTCAGGAGGGTGAAGGCAGCAGGCTCGGCAGTAACAAACTCGTTCGCTACGACCTGCGGATCATCAGCGCTTCAAACAAGGACTTGCGGCATGAGGTTGAAAAAGGCAGATTCAGGGAAGACCTCTTTTACCGCATCTTCTCCGTTGAGATATATATCCCCCCTTTAAGGGAGCGACGGGAGGATATTGTGCCTCTTACACTGTTTTTTATGGACAGGGTGAGCAGACGTTTCAAAAAGAAGGTGAAAGGATTTTCCCCTGAGCTGCTTAACTTTTTTGAGGAATATCCCTGGCCCGGCAATGTACGTCAGCTCCTCCATGAAGTGGAGCATATGGTTGCATTGACCCCTGAAGGGGAGCGGATTTTCTTGAAACATTGCTCACCGGAACTGCAAAAATGGAGAGCCACTCCTTTAACTCTCATGCAAAACCAGCCCTTCCTCTCCCTTCCCCAAAGAGTGGAAGAGATCGAGATCGCTTGCATCAGGGATGCGCTGCGTAAGACCAATGGGAATAAACTGCAGGCATCGAAACTCCTCGGTATCACACGGCAGGGACTTGATAAGAAGCTCAAACGCTATAAGATAAGCGAATCGCAAAAGAGTGGCACATAGAAGTTTCCGGGCACATAGATATCCGTCGTTAGAGAGTAAAGTCCCCGCGACGTCCCTGTTGAACTCTCAGAAGTAAAATCGCCTTTCCACCTATCCCGTAATAAATTGAAGACTCCCTCCGGCAAGACCGCAGGGAATCTCAATGCAAGGAATTTTTTCATTATATTCGCTCTCTAACCCCGTGGCAATCCCGAAAGCTTTCGGGACACGGGGAATATCGCTCGCTATCCATTTATGTAAACAATTCGTGCTGAGTGCAAACTTGGTTTGCACAATAAATTAAACAAACAATTTCAAAGCGTTATCCTCAATCCCGCATTTTGATAGTCAACTACGTTTACATTATGCTGCCCCGATCCTGAAGTCCATATGGTCTT
>Ga0316628_100004090_pt1 | contig 11375 bp, 9 predicted proteins | sample OWC_Aug_M2_C1_D5_FD_207648 | JGI IMG/M metagenome (GOLD analysis project Ga0316628, IMG submission 207648) | Wetland soil microbial communities from Old Woman Creek delta, Ohio, United States - OWC_Aug_M2_C1_D5_C | ecosystem: Environmental > Terrestrial > Soil > Wetlands | place: USA: Ohio... | reverse complement strand
CCGAGAAGCTCGTCGGCCGTCGTTTTCACGGCTACGGAAAGGCGATGGACCGGAACGGCCTCGGCTTCATAATAAGCGATAAGGGGTTTTGTTCGTTCCTCGTAAAGGGACACCTTGCGCTCGACTTCGGCCGGAGAGTCGTCCGCCCGCTCGGTTCGGTCGCCGGCCGTATTGGTCCGGATCCGTTCGCGAATCGCCTCCGGAGAGGCCGCCAAGACGATGATGCGGCGGACGGCGGCAATCGTTCCGATATCCCGGGCCTGGCCGGCATGCCGGGGCAAACCGTTAAGGACAAGCAGGTCCCCGGCGGCCGCGCCTTTTATCCGGAGGAAATTCTCGAGGATTTTGCGGGCGATCGGGAAATGCCGGTCTTCGAGGAGAGATCCATCCCGGAGGACGGCCCGGACGACATCGCGGTCCTCACCGGATAAACCGGGCACGCTTTCGGGACGGGCCGCGGCTTCGCGCAGACGGGCTCCAAAATCGAAATGCAGGCACCGGCGCCCGTTCCAACCCGTCCGTTCCAGGGCTTCGCCGAGCGGCGTTTTGCCCGATCCGGTCGGGCCGATCAAGAGGACGGCGTCGATCACCGCTCAGTCCGCGTAAAAAAGGACCATCTGCCGGACGGCGTCCAAGCAAACAGGGCAATACGGCTTTTTCCCCTTGGTGAACATGATGCAGTCGACGGCCGGACGGTAAAGCCCCTTGGCCGCGTAGCCGGCGCCTTCGAAGGCCCCGGTCTTGCCGGCATATTTGCTTGCCGCCAGGAAGCGGTCCACCCAATCGGCCTGCTCCTTCGACTTCAGGTTGGATTCCTCTTCGACTTTGGCGACTTCGGCGGCCGGGGCGCCGCTCCGCTTCATCACCGCGATTTTCTCGTTGATCTCCCGACGGACCTTCTGATAGGCCAGGTCGTTTTTATCGAACTCGTCCTTCTCCCAGAGCGTCGGGATCTCCACGCCGGGCGAGCCTTTCCATTTCAAGGCCTTGGGATCAAGCAGGGCGGTGATGTTCGGCTCGCGGGGCTCGATTCCCTTCGGATAGAACTCGTTGTAAGCCACATCCGAAGTGTAATACTCGTCCGCCAGGCCGGTGAAGGAATGGCCGAATTCGTGGAGGAAGAGGTATTCGTACCACTGGTCGTCGACGGTGAACGTGCAATACGCGTTGTAGATCCCTCCGCCCCCATAGCGTTTGTGATTGATCATGATGACCATCGCGTCGTAGGGAACGTGGGCAGCGATATCCCGCAGGGTCTTGTTGTCCTCGATCAGAATGTAGCGCTCCGAGCCGAGGGAATCGAAGGTCGCCCCGACGGCCGTCGACTTGAAGCTCCCGTGACCGGGCTCGTCACAGCCGCTTTCATCGGAAGGCTTCCAAGCGCAATAAATATTGAACTTGTCCCTGAGCTTGCCGTACGGCTCCTGGCTGAATAGGACCTTGACGAACCGATCCAGGTCGGCCCGGAGCTTGGTTTCATCGGCAAGCGTATAGCCCTCGGCGATAAAGGCCAAGTCCATCTTCACATGCGGATCGCCGTTTTTTAAAAGCTCGAAGACCTTGACCCCGGACGGCGGTCCTTCCTTCAGGACCTCGATCGCGGCCGGGTCGATCGTCTGCTCGAAGACCTTGTGAAGGGCGTTGTCTCGCTCCCGGGCTTCCAGGACGAACTTGATTTTTGCCTTCGGCATCGGGATTAGGGCCGATTCGTGGTATGTCCGGCGGAGCCCCTTGGCCGCTTCGGCCGTCGTCCGGTATTCCCCGAAATAAGAATCGAAGCTTCTCGAAAAGAGCAGCTTGCCGGAGGCCTCATCGTAGATTTTGACTCCGTAGCGGCCCCGGTCGAAGGGATCGATGAGACGCGTCTTCGGGCCGGCCCAGATTCCCTGGACCAGGACCCGGTCCAGGGTCACGATTTCCTCCTTGGCGTTTCCGATGTGGTAATAATCGATCCGCATGGTCTGATTGACAAAAGAGGCGTCGAAATCGGTTGGGGCCTTTCCGCAGGCCGAGCCGGCGGCCAGTCCGAACATCAAGACGGCTCCAAGAAGCGCTTTCATGATATGCTCCTTTCGGGGTCGGAACGGCGCCATTATAGCAGAATCCGGAGCGGCCGCCGCATGGAAAGACGGTCGCGGATGCCCTATAATGGGTCCCGCGCCATGACCAAAGCCAAGCGCCTGCTGCTCTTCGGGCTGTTCCTTTCCCCGCTCGTCGTCTTCCTCTTTTCCTTGACCCTCGGGCCCTCGCACATTCCGCTTTCCGACCTGGGAAAAACTCTTCTTTCCCCCCTGGTGAAATCCTGGGAAGGCGCGGTTTCGCCGGTCCAACGCGACATCATTTTCGGAATCCGCCTGCCCCGCCTTCTCCTGGGGCTGGCCGTAGGAGCGGCCCTTTCGGTTTCGGGCGCGTCCCTCCAGGCCGTGTTTAAAAATCCTCTCGTCAACGAGTATATCCTCGGAATCTCTTCCGGGGCCGCCTTCGGGGCGTCCCTCTCCATCGTCGTCCTCGGACAGGTCTTTCCCCCCCAGATCGGAGCCTTCGGCTTCGGTCTGGCCGCCGTCGGACTTGTCCTTCTCGTATCCCGCGGACCCCGCTTCTCCCCCGTTTCCGTCCTTCTGACCGGAGTCATCATCTCGGCCTTCTTTTCGGCCCTTCTTTCGTTCGTCGAATTTTTCGCCAGTCCCTATTCCCTCCAAGCCCTGTTCTATTGGCTGATGGGCAACCTCGGTTCGGCCGGCTGGGACCGGTTGGTCGTGCCTTTGGCGGTCATGGCCGCGGGGACCGCCCTGCTCCTCCTCATGTCCTGGCGCCTGAACGTCCTGTCCCTCAGCGACGAGGACGGACGGGCCCTGGGCCTCAACGTCAAGCGCGATCAGATGATCGTCGTTCTGACCGCCACCCTCGTCACCGCCGCGGCCGTTTCCGTGGCCGGGATCATCGGCTGGCTCGGTCTCATCATTCCCCACCTGGTCCGGATGATTGTCGGCGTCGACAACCGCCGGGTCCTGCCGCTCTCGGCCGTCCTCGGGGCCAGCCTCCTCGTCCTGGCCGACGATGCCGCCCGAAGCCTGGCCGCGTTCGAAATCCCTGTCGGGATCTTCACCAGCCTCATCGGCCTCCCCCTGTTCATCCTTCTGTTGACGAAATCCGCGAAGATCTGGCGATGAGCGTTTCGGCCCGGAATCTTCGCTACGCCCGGCCCGGCTTTGAGCTCCGCGTCCCGACGTTTGACGCCGCGGACGCGGCCATCACCGCCATCGTCGGCCCCAACGGGGCGGGCAAGACGACGCTCCTCAAGTGCCTGAGCGGGCTCTGGCAGACCGCGGAGGGGACGATCCATGTCGCGGGAACCGAGATCGGCCGCCTGACCGACGCCGAGAGAGCCCGGCGCCTGGCTTTCGTTCCCCAGGAGCACGCCGCCGCGTTCAACTTCAGCGTTCTCGATTTCGTCCTGATGGGCCGGACCGCTTATCTGCCCCTCTTCGGCGCGCCTTCTCCGGCCGATCGCGCGATCGCCGCCGAAGCCCTGGCCTACGTCGGTTTCGGCCGCCCGTCCGACCGGCCGGTCTTCGACCTCAGCAGCGGCGAGCGGCGCCTTGTCCTGATCGCCCGGGCCCTGGCCCAACAGGCCGGAATCCTCGTTCTCGACGAGCCGACCACCTTCCTCGATCCTCGCCACGAAACCGAGGTCATGGAACTGGCCCGCCGCCTGGCCGAGGAACAAGGCAAGACGGTCGTCGTCACCCTCCATAACCTTGACTTGGCCGTCCGGCACGCCGGCCGGATCGTCTTTCTCAAGGAGGGGCGCGTCATCGCCGACGGACCGCCTTCCGACATCCTGTCCGAGGATCTTCTCCGCCGGGTTTATGATATCCCGATGCAGATCATCGATCACGGCGGCCGCCGGTTTATCGTAAAATAATGGGAATTTATGAAAAAAGTGGTAAAATAATTACCGTTAAAAATGAAGATTAAAATCCGCTACTTGAACGGCAGCCGGCTTTTCCACGCCTTCGTCGCCGGCGGCAACGCGGTCATCCGGGATTATTCCTATCTCAACAAAATCAACGTCTTTCCCGTGCCCGACGCCGATACCGGAACGAACCTGGCTTCGACCATGAGGGCTATCGCCCAAGGCGCCAAGGCCCACCTCTCCATCCGGCTCACCTTCCGGTCGATGGCCGACGCCGCCCTGGCCGGAGCCCAGGGAAATTCGGGGATCATTTTCGCCCAGTTCCTCCACGGCATGAGCCGGGAAGTCGAGGGCGAGCACCACCTCACGACCCGGGCGTTCGCCGAATCCGTCCGCAAGGCCGTCGCCCATGCCCACCGGGCGATCTCCTCTCCGGTCGAGGGGACGATGATCACGGTCATGCGCGACTGGGCCGAATCGCTCTACCGCCGCCGCGAATCCACCGTGGATTTCGCCGACCTCATCTCCGAGTCGATTGTCGACGCCCGCCGGTCTCTCCGCGAGACGCCCCAAAAGCTCGAAGTCCTGGCCCGGGCGGGCGTGGTCGACGCGGGGGCCAAGGGCTTCGTGGATTTTCTGGAAGGCATTCTCCATTTCATCATGAAGGGCAAGCTCTCCCGGGCGCCGTTTCCGGAGATCGTCTGGGCCCCCGAGGAAACGAAGACGCCATCCCGGGAAAAATCCCTTCATAACCGCTACTGTTCCGAAGCCCTCCTAACCGGAACGTCCCTGGATACCGAGCGCATCCGGGAGATCGTTTCCCGCTACGGCGATTCGGCGGTCGTGGCCGGATCCGAGGAACGGGTGCGCCTCCACGTTCATACGAACGACCCGGCCGGCCTGTTTTTCGAAATCAAGGACGAGGGGTCGATCGCCCAGATTAAAGTCGACGACATGCGGAAGCAATACGAGGCCGCCTGGCTTCCAAAATCCAAGACCGCGTTCGTGATCGATTCGACCTGCGATCTCCCCTCCGCCTGGGTCGACGACCGGCAGATTCAGGTTCTCCCCTGCCTGGTCACTTTCGGGAACCAGGTGTTTCTGGACAAAGTCACGATTTCCCCCGACCGGCTTTACCGGCTGCTCGCCGAAGAGGATATCCGTCCGAAAACCGCCCAGCCGATCCTTAAAACCGTCCAAAACACGCTCGGCTATTTGGCCGGGCATTACGAATCGGTTATCGTCCTGACGGTTTCCGATAAGCTCTCCGGAGTCTACCGGACCTGCCGGACGGCGGCCGCGGCCCTCGCCGGGAAAAAGATCACGATTATCGACGGCCGGAACGTTTCCGCCGGATCGGGCCTTCTGGCCGCCCGGGCCTCCGAGATGATCGCCGCCGGGCGTTCCCATGACGAGATCGCGGCCGCCCTGGAATCGTGGGTTCCGAAAACCCAGTTGATGGTCGACGTCCAAACCATGAAATATGCCGTCAGAAGCGGCCGGGTCAGCCGGGTCAAAGGGCTCCTCGCCCGGGCCCTGGGTGTTAAACCCGTCATCGGGATCTCGGCCGAAGGGAAGCTGGAGGCGGCCGGCAAGTCTTTCAGCCGGGCCGGGAACCTCACCGGAATCGTCCGGAAACTTGAAACCGCCGCCGGCCGGCGTTCCCTTTGGGGATATGCTCTCGTCCACGTCCAAAATCCCGACCGGGCCGCGCTTTACGCCGAAAGGCTGGAAGCGAGCCTGGGCCGCCCGCCGGCATACGTGATGGACGCTTCGCCGGCCCTCGGCGTCCATGCCGGTATCGGGGCGATCGGCGTGGCGGCGTTGTTTGAGTAATCCCATCCTTCCACGGGAAGGATCGCAAACACCGGATTTTTCCCCCAAGCATAACGTTCTGTCCGCTTCGAACGTAAATAAAACGGTGTCGTTATACCGCTAAAGGAGGAAACGTGCATTTCAAACGAAAGATCTTGATCCTTCTCTGGATTTTGGCCGCGCTTCCGCTGGCCGCCCAAAACATCCCTGTCGTTGAGAAAACCCTGCCCAACGGCATGAGGTTCCTGTTCGTGGAGAAACATAACGTGCCGACCATCGCGACCGGCTGGGTCGCCCGGGTTGGCGCGGCCAACGAGCGGCCCGGCATCACCGGAATCTCCCACATGCTCGAGCACATGATGAAAAAAGGGACCCGCATCATCGGGACCAAGGATCCCGCCCGGGACGCCCGGCTCATGGCCGAAATGGACCGCGTCCAGTCCGAGATCCGCAAGGAAATGTCGCAGCTTCGCGAAAAGCAGCGCCGGGGCGAGATCGAGGACATGAACGATCCGAAGGCTCGCTCCCCGCGCCTCCAGCAGCTGACCGACGAGTTCAACAAGCTCCTGGCCGAGCAGCGCACGATCATGGTCAAGGAGGAGTTGACGAGGATCTACTCCCAGGAAGGCGGGACCGGACGCAATGCCATGACCAGCAACGATATGACGGCTTATGTGGTCACCGTGCCGTCCAACAAGCTCGAACTCTGGTGCTGGCTCGAGTCCGACCGCCTGCAGAACCTCGTCCTGCGGGAGTTTTACAGCGAGCGCGACGTCATCCTCGAAGAGCGGCGCCAAGGCCTGGAGGCGACGCCGACCGGGCTGATCAACGAGCAGTTCGGGGCGATGACGTGGACCGCCCATCCCTACCACTGGGGCGTCATCGGTTGGCGGAGCGATATCGGCCAGGTGACGCGGGAACAGGCCGAAGAGCATTTCCAGACGTATTACGCCCCGCATAACCTGACAGCGATGCTCGTCGGCGACATCAAACCCGATGAGGCCTGGCCGCTCATCGAACGCTACTTCGGACGCATTCCGGCAAGCTCCCGGGTCGTTCCCGAGATGATCACCCAGGAGCCGCCCCAAAAAGCCGAACAGCGCATGATCGCCGAGGCCGACACGACGCCCTCCGTCGAGATCCACTACAAGACCGTTCCCGGGGTTCACCGGGATTCGGCAGCTTTGGATGTTTTATCGGGGCTGCTGAACGGACGGACAGGCCGGCTTTACAAAAGCCTCGTGGCTGATCAAAAGATCGCCACCAACGCGGGCAGTGGTTCCTCGGGTCTCAAGTATGCCGGCGAATTCATTTTTTACGGGATGCCGACCCAAGAACGCCGCCCCGAGGATGTCGAGGACGCCATCTACGCGCAGATCGAGCTGCTGCAAAAGGAGCCCGTAACCGACCGCGAGCTCCAAAAGGTCAAGAACCAGATCGAAGTCCAGAACGCCGCCGCCACCGAAAGCAATTTCAACCTGATGCTCGAGCTGATGTCGGCCGAATCGACCGGATCGTATAAGGATCTCCTCGACCAGCCGTCGCGGCTACGGGCGGTGACGCGGGATGACGTGCAACGGGTAGCCCGCAAATATTTCGCTAAGGAGAACCGCAGCGTCCTGATCCTCAACCGCAAAGGCGGAACCGTCGACGACCCGGAACTGGCCAAGCTTCCGCCCGAGCTGCAGTCCATGGTCAAGGCGCAGCTTCAGCGCCTGGCATCTCTCCAGGACGTGGAGGCGCTGCGGAAGGCCCTGGCCCAGATGGAAGCTACGGCCGGCCAGGCCCCCGAAAAGATGAAACCGGCGGTCGACTATCTCCTCAAGGCTATTCGAGACCGCATCCAGAAGCTGGAGGTGAAGAAATGAAGCGCCCGGTCGTCCTTATTCCGCTTTTTTTGGCGGCGACCCTGGCCGCCCAGCAGATTCCCCCGCGCCCCGAGGCGCTCACCTACAAGCCCATCACCTTCCTTCCGCCGGCGGCCAAGGACCATAAGGCCGTCTTGAAAAACGGAATTCCCGTCTTTCTCGTTCCCGACGCCGCAATCGGGCTCGTTCGCGTCGACCTGATCGTCCGCGGGGGCGGCTACCTGGACCCGCTTGAAAAAACGGGAGTGGCCCAAGCCTTCGGCAGCCAGTGGCGCGCAGGAGGAACCCTGAAAACTAAAGCCGAGGATCTCGACGAGCAGCTGGCTTTCCTGGCCGCCTCGTTGAACTCCTCCTGCTCGGCCACGCAGGCCGCCCTCCGGCTCCAGGTTCTCGAGAAGGATCTGGCCGAAGGCTTACGCTTGATGCGTGAAGTGATGTCAGAGCCCGCGTTCGATCCAAACCGCCTCGACCTGATGAAGAAGTCGATGACCCAGGGGATCGAAACGCGCAACGATTCGGTCCAAAGCATCGCAACCTACCAGGCGCCGCTGCTGTTGTACGGCGAGCGGCACTTCAGCGGCAGGCAGATCACCGCCGCCGGGATCGAGGCGATCACCCCCGCCGACCTCAAGGCCTTTCACGTCCGTCTCTTGCATCCGGCCAACATGGTCCTGGCCGTTTCCGGCAAGTTCGACCCCGCCGCGATGATCGCCGTGCTCGAGGAGAGCTTCGGCCGTCTGAAACCGCTGCCGGGAGCGGCGGTATCCCCCGCCGTGCCGGCGCCCGACCACGAACGCAAGCCGGGGATTTACCTGAGTCCCAAAGAGGTCCCGCAGTCGCTGGTGTTCATGGCTCTCCCGGGACTGCGCCGCACCGATCCCGACTGGTTCCCTGCCCTCGTGGCCAACGAGATCCTGGGCGGCGGCACAATGTCCGCGCGTCTGATGAGAAAACTCCGTAGCGATGAGGGACTCACCTACGGCATCTATTCGATTTTCTCCCAGGGGCCCTATTTCCGAGGCGACTGGACCGTCCAGTTCCAGACGAAGAACCGTTCGGTCGCCTATGCCCTCCGGCTGGTCAACGAACAGATCGAACGGATCAAGAACGAGCCCGTGAGCGACGACGACCTCAAGCTCGTCAAGGGTTATCTCATCGACGGCTATCCGGACCTATTCGAAAACTCCCAGGCGGTGGCCTCCGGCTTCGCTAACGATGCGGCGATCGGCTGGCCGGAGGGGTACAGCGCCACGTTTCGGCAGAATGTGCAGGCGGTCACCAAAGCCGATATCCAGCGCGTGGCCCGGAAGTATTTCGACCTCGCCAAGGCCGTCGTCTTTATCGCCGGCAACGCCGTCGAAGCCCAGGCCGGAGACGAAAAAGACCACCCCGGCCTGCTGAAGGACGTTCTGCCGCTTCCGGTGATTCCCCTGCCGCTGAGGGACCCCAAGACGATGAAACCGATCGGTCAATAATCGCCGACGGCTTTCGATTTTAACGGCCCGCGGCCGGACTTCGGGCGTCCGGCCGCGGGCCTTCTTTTTTCCGGATAATACCGCCCTCGGCCGCGGGTCGCAAGAGAGACGACCCGGTCGTCATCACATCCGTCGTCCGGATATCAAAGGAGCCAACGGGAAGTCACCCCGCGACCGACCGGAATCGCTCCCCTCGGGTAAACAGAGCCGCCGGCCCCGATTCAGGCGATCGAGAATTTAAAAAACAACGCCCGGCCGGGAAAAGCGACGCGGCTTGTGCCGCGTCTCCTCGAAAATTTCGAAAAGAACTTATGAGACGGGACCCTAGCCCTTGATCTCCGACGTGCAATGGGGGCAGCGGACGGCCTTTAACGGGATCGTCGAAAGACAGTACGGGCACTCTTTCGTCGCCGGAGCGGCCGGAGCCGGGGCCGGCTTCCGCAGCTTGTTCATCTGTTTGATGATCAGGAACATAATGATCGCAACGACCAGAAAATCAAGAAAGGCGTTGATAAACAAACCGTAGTTGATCGTCGCGGCGCCGGCCGCCTTCGCCGCCTCGAGCGTCGCGTGCCCCTGGCCCGAGAGGTCGATGAACAGTTTAGAAAAATCGACCTTGCCCAGGAGCATGCCGATCGGAGGCATGAACACATCATTGATGAACGACGTGACGATCTTGCCGAAGGCCCCGCCCATGACGAAGGCCACGGCCATGTCCACGAGGTTCCCTTGCATCGCGAATTTCTTGAATTCCTTGAACATCCGACTCCTCCTTTGTCGACCGGATTCTTGGATTCATCATAGGCCCAAGCCCGACCCGGGTCAATCGGCGGGGAGGAGTCCGGCTCAGGGTTTCCGGAGCTTCAGGGCCAGGCTCGTCAACTGGCCGCGGCTGTCGATCCCGATTTTCCCGTAAAGGGACGAAATGTGGTTTCGGACCGTCGAGGACGATAGAAAAAGCGCGGATTCGATTTCCTTGTTTTTCTTTCCCCCCAGGAGAAGGGCCAGAACATCTTTTTCTCGTTTCGACAGGCCGTATTTTTCGCCGAGTATTTCGACCATGGCCCCGATATCGTGGAGGGTTTCCGGTACGCCGGAGACGCCCCTGTAGGCCCGGTACCAGAAATAGATGATCCCGAGAAGCGCCAGGCGGATAACCGCGTTCAGCTGTAAACGGCCGGGCGAAGGACCGGGCGACCTATGAACCCCTTTTCAAGGACAGCCCCTTCATCCTGGAGACTGTTGACGAGAAAATCCTGGATATTCCGGAGGGGCGCGCCGTGGTTTATATCCTCTCCCCGCCGGACCGTTATCCTCATCCCGAATTCACGGAATTCAGGGGCGCCTATTTGAACCAATCCCCCCCGGGGACTCGAGCCGTGCCTTTTGCCAGAGGCTTTTTCGGCAAAAACATTTACGCTTCGGTCGCTTTTTCGAATGACGGAAACGAAGCCTTTTGGAGCAGCAACAGCCAAATCTATCAATCGAAGAGGGTCGGCGGAATATGGACGAAACCGGAACCTCTGACAATCGATTCGAGAAAAGGGACCTGCCCTTCGTTCTCACCGGACGGTCAAAAACTCTATTTCGTGACCTGGGATGATCGGGGCGCTAGGATTTGTTATGCGGAAAAAACGGCCGCCGGGTGGGCGAAAACGCGCGAATTGCCCGAGGTCATCAATTCCACACCCAAGATTCACTGGGATGTCTCCGTCGACCGGAAAGGGGATTTGTACTTCGCCTCCGGTTCGACAAACACGGACGTCAAAATCCTTTATGCGGAATATCAAAACGGGGAATACGCCAAGCCCCGGCTCATCGAGAACATAAAAAACGACGCCACGATCTGCCCCTATGTCGCCCCGGATGGGAGCTATTTGATTTATGTCAAGACAATCCCGGCCGAACATGACAAGGCGTTTTACATGATGTTCAAAAACCAAGCCGGACAATGGGGCCGGGAAATCAATATTTCCGATATCATCGGAGGAAAGGGATTCAGTCCCCGTGTTTCGCCCGACGGAAGATACTTTTTCTTTATGGACGGCGGCATCATGTATTGGTCCGACGGCAAATTCATCGCCGACCTGAAAACGAAGGAATTCAAATAAGAAATTTACTCCCGGCCATCGCCCGACGGCCGGAGACCGCGGCCCGATTCGCCGCCTCTATTCATACCGAATCGCTTCGGCGGGATTGGCCCGGGCCGAACGGAACGAATGGTAGCTCACCGTCAACAGGGCGATCAGGGTGGACAACACGGCCGCTGAAAGAAACGGTCCGGCCCCGACCTTGATTCTG
>Ga0316628_100004089_pt1 | contig 11377 bp, 11 predicted proteins | sample OWC_Aug_M2_C1_D5_FD_207648 | JGI IMG/M metagenome (GOLD analysis project Ga0316628, IMG submission 207648) | Wetland soil microbial communities from Old Woman Creek delta, Ohio, United States - OWC_Aug_M2_C1_D5_C | ecosystem: Environmental > Terrestrial > Soil > Wetlands | place: USA: Ohio... | reverse complement strand
AAGCCGCTGCCCGAGCGCACCAATATCGTCATCACCCGCGACAAAAACTATCAGGCGCCTGGTGCCATCGTGGTGCACTCCATTGAGGAGGCATTACAGGCGGCAGCAGACCAGCAGGAGATCTTCATCATCGGCGGTGCCAGTTTCTACGAGCAGATGCTATCACGTGCCGATCGTCTCTATATCACCCAGGTACACGGCGCTTTCACCGGCGACGCCTGGTTCCCTCCCTTCGATTTGACACAGTGGCATCAGGTGGCGAGCGAAAAAAGTTCTGTGGACGAAAAGAACGCCTACGCCTGTACCTTTACCATTTATGAACGCCTGCGCACTTAAGCATCAACCGCGCTGACCATTACGCTTGGCGTGATCGTTGACACTGGAGATCAGCTCTGCGCCGTTTGGCCTTCAGCGGGCACGGCAGGCTAAACAGAAAACCTCATTCCTGATTGGCTGGATGTACTGGCGGGTCAGGTGTTGAACGGGAGTGCTACGGCCGGATGCAGATATTATCAAACATATATCTGGCAATCAGGGCGTCGAGCCAATCGACAGCGGTTTTCTCATCAGTCAGCTTACACCCCAGTTACCCCATCATTTTTGCCACAGCCGGTTGTTGGGCAAAGACGCATGGCGCAACGGCGAAATCGATCGGGCTGCTGGCCCACTGCGTCACGAAGGCGGGTATCGATAACGTACCTATACTCTCCGTGCGCACCGAGTGCAATAACCGAGCAACATTGATCGGCTCATTGCGAGTGGTGCCCATGTCATAGGGCGTCACGGCCGGACCGGCGCTGGCTACGGGAAAATCAGCATTGCCGATAAAGAAGGTCACTCTTTCACCGGGCAGATATCTGAATTCACCATGGCCATTGGTGACACCCCGTTGAGTGCTCGTGCGATAGCCGATACCCCTGATCGGGAGGGTGACGAGCCGGCCAGTCAGGATGGGCGGAGTAGCTACTCTGCAAGCAACATGATGAAGCCATCGCTGGATATTTCTCTCATGTGTATCAACGACCGTGTTGCCCATAGTGACCCTTCCTGGAGATATCGATTGATGAACAGGCGCAGTGTATTTCTAGGGGGCTGCGCGGACATCAGTGTAGGCATGCAATTATGACAACGATGTTTCAATCACCGCCGGGAGCGGTGTAACCGTTACAGCCCAAGGTAAAGGTGGCGCCATTGTCGAGACGCAGCGCGGTGAGGCGGCCGCCCCACAGACAGCCGGTGTCGATGGCAGTGGTGTTGTTCTCGTGATGCAGGCCGAGGGTCGACCAATGGCCGAAGACGAGCCGCGTGCCCTCCCAGCATCGCTCTGGTGCGCGGAACCAGGGAATGCGTCCGCCGCTGTTCCGATCCGGATGCCCTTTCTGATCGAACTCCAGTTCTCCTGCAGGCGTACAGAAACGCAACCGCGTAAAGCAGTTGACGATGAAACGCAGCCGATCCCACCCGTGCAACTCCGGGTTCCACTGATTCGGCTTGTTGCCATACATATGACCAAGGAACTCCTTGAATCTTTCACCGCGCAAAACATTTTCTACTTCATGAGCGCACTGTTGTGCCATGGCGAGATCCCACTGTGGCGGCAGTCCGGCATGAATCATGGTGTAATCCAGTTGTGCGTCGTGATGCAGCAGCGGGCGGCCGCGTAGCCACTCGAGTAACTCTTCACTATCATCGGCTGCAAAGATCGGTGCCAGCGTATCGTTGGATTTGAAATGGCGGTGCTTGTTCTGCCAGGTGGCAAGCAGATGGAGGTCGTGATTACCGAGCACGGTAATCGCGCGCTCACCCAATGATTTCACGAAGCGCAACGTCTCCAGCGACTTCGGACCGCGATTGACCAGGTCTCCCACAAACCAGAGCGAGTCGCACTGCTCATCGAAATCAATCTGATCGAGCAATGCGCGGAGTTCATCAAAACAACCTTGTATATCCCCGATAGCGTAGGTGGTCATCTGCTTATATTGGTTACGTGCGTTTAAATGGATGCGCAAAGACGTTTGTTTATGATTTGTTTTCCTGAACCAGGAAACTTCAACAATGCACTTTGCGCATAAACAGCGTCACATCGATCTGTCGTAATTGCCGATCGTGTACACGACTGAAGAGCAACTGGCTGATGATTGAACCAATAAGCGCAAGGAACATGTCCCATTGGGTGTCCCACACATCACCTTGGGTGGCGAGGAAGGCCGTGGCAGCATCGCCACTGATCAGGGCGATCCACCATTCGATGAATTCGTAGCAGGCGCTGATGGCGAGGGTGATGGCGCAAACTATAAAGAAGAGCCAACCGTCGCGTGTCAATGGCGTTTTGCGCAGCAGGATTTCGCGCGCAATGATCGCCGGAGTTATGCCCTGCATCAGATGACCGACGCGGTCGTAGTAGTTGCGTGACAAATCAAAGGTGTCCCGCAGCCAGTTAAAAAGCGGCATTTCAGCGTAGGTGTAGTGGCCGCCGATGATGAGCACCAGGGCAAACAGCCACATCAGTGCATAGGCGAGACGGGTGAAGGGAAAGCGTCGATAGGTGATAAACAGAAGCGGCAGCGCGATAAAGACCGGTGTGGTCTCCAGCAGCCAGGTGAGTCGATCTGCTTCGGGTGCGTAGCCTCCCCAGATGAGGATGGCAAGCAACGTGACGAGAAGTTCAACGCGCTCGCGCTGCGCATACTCCATGGCTACTCCTTTTTTTGTAGTTCGATGTAGCGAAACCAGCCTCCGGCCAGCGCCGGGCTATCGTTTATCACGCTCAAGGTTGAGCAGCATTTAAGCACATCTTCGAAGACCACGTCAGTACGCGTGGCCACGTGGCGCGTCAGCACGTTGAGCAGCCGGCGTAACGGGGCGCGCTGGCCGGGGCGCAGGAACTTGTCGAGCAGCAAGATGCGTCCACCGGGCTTCAATACCCGCTCTGCTTCGAGCAGGGCGCGCTCCGGTTCGGGGACGACAGCGAGGATGAGGTGCATGATGATGGTGTCGAAGCTGCCATCCGCAAACGGTAGCGCCATCACATTGCCTTCACGCAACTCGATATCGTGCCGTGCAGCTGCCCGGGCGCGGGCGAGTTGCAACATTGCCGGAGTGAAATCGATGCCCACATAACAGGGGCCCTGTGGCAGCAGGGGAATGTCGAGGCCGCTGCCGATCCCGGCGATGAGTACCTGTTCGCCGATATCGCCCTCCATCCGCGCCAGGCTGTTGCGGCGCAACGGTTCCGTGGCGCGTGCAATGGCGCGATCGTAAATCGGCGCGAACAGGGTGTAGCTGTGGCGCAACGACATGGCGGCGGTTCAGTGGAGGATATGCGGCATGGAAAGGGTGAAGACAGGAATCTCGGCTTCGAAGTGCGTGCCGTCGTCGGCCACCATCTGATAGCTGCCATGCATGGTGGCCACGGGCGTTTCACTCACGGTGCCGCTGGTGTAGCGGTACTGTTCGCCAGGTTCCAGATGTGGCTGTTCGCCGACCACCCCTTCACCGCGCACCTCCTGGGTCTTGCCGTTGCCATCGGTGATGATCCAGTGGCGTGTCAGCAGGCGTGCGGGTTTTTCTCCCGTATTGCGGATGGTCACGGTATAGGAGAAGACGTAACGCTCCTCATCCGGTGCCGATTGATCGGCCAGGTAATTCGGTTCGACGTTGACGCTCACTTCATATTCATGCGGGTGCATCGTGTTCTCCAGCTGGATTAGTGCGATAGCGAACGGCGTGCTATCAACGCGGCGCCGATCAGGCCCAGGTCGCTGCGGGTCACCAGGTGAACCGGCAGGCTGGCGAGTAGCGGCGCGTGGCGCCCTTTATCGCAGAAGGCGGTGATGAAGTCGCCACCTGTGATTCTCTCCTTGATCTTGGGGGCGATGCCGCCGGCAATAAAGACCCCGCCGCGCGGTAGTGAGGCGAGGGCGAGGTTGCCGGTGAAAGCGCCGTAGAGTTCGACGAAGAGATCGAGTGCCTGCATGGCGGCAGAATCGCTGCCGTTCATGGCGCGAGTAGTAATGGCGGCGGGAGTGTCTGCATCTCGCTGTTGTCCCTGTTCGGCCAGAAAGAAGTGGTAAAGAGTCTGGAGCCCCGGACCCGAGACGAGACGCTCCCATGAGACATGGCCATGTTTTTCATGCAGCGATTTCCAGAGGCGCCACTGCAGCTCGCTTGAAGGGGCGAAGTCCATGTGGCCCGCTTCGGTGGCTGATGGCCGGTAATGTCCCTCCTGCCAGGTCAGCACCGCCACACCCAGGCCGGTACCTGCTCCCACCAAAAGACGCGGTGCGTGGGGCATGGCGTTACCCGTCTGCAGCGTGAGCAGGTCACCATCAGTCAGTGCTTCGATACCGTATCCGGCCGCCTGGAAATCGTTGACGAGGGAGAGGTGCGGAATGGCGAGCCGATCAGCAAGCCGTCTGCTCTGTTCATGCCACGGTAGATTGGTAAGCTGCACCCGCTGGCCAGTAGCTTCCTCCTGCACCGGTCCTGCCACCGCAAGACAGGCGGCATCGATCGGCTCGGAAGCGTTGGCGTCGAGAAACTCACCGGCCAAAGTTGCGAGCGAGGGGTAGCGCCCACTTTCAAAATGTTGCTCAGCGATCACGCTACCACGCGGTTCGGGGGTAACGAAGTCAACCAGCTGCAAGCGCGTCGTGGTGCCACCCACATCCCCCGCGAGGATCCTCATTGCTGAGCACCGTTCGGCAGATAGCGAGCCGCATCGCGGTCAACATACCACTCCAGCGCTCCTTCGGCTGGCTTGAGCAACTGCACAGGGAGAAGACGGGCGCCAGCCGGGGTGGAGAAGATGTGGCGCAATACATCGGCCTTTTTTTCGCCGCTTATCACCATCAGCAGGTGGCGTGCGCGATTGAGCACCGGCAGGGTGAGGGTGAGGCGCCAGCTCTGCAGACGTGCGGCATGAAGTGCCACGACCGGAAATGCACTGACCTGCAGTGCCGAGGTGTCGGGAAAGAGCGAGGCGATGTGGCCGTCGGCGCCGAGGCCAAGCAGGATTAGATCGAAAATGGGCATGCTGTCGCTGTGGCGCGGCAGTACGGCAAGGGCATCACAATAACGCTGTGCCGCAACTTCCGGCACAAGTTCACCCTCCATGCGATGAAATTGCTGGGTGTCGATGGGTAAACGATCATGCAGCGCTTCGAGGGCCATGCGGTAGTTGCTGTCAGCATGATCAGGTGGGACGCAGCGTTCATCGCTAAACCAGAGATGAACACGCCCCCAATCCAGTTGTTGGCGCATCGGCGGTGCGCCCAGGCAGCGATAGAGCGCGCGCGGTGTGCTTCCTCCCGAAAGTGCGAGGTGGAATACGCCACGCTGGGTGATCGCCTCATTGCCCAACTCGATAATGCGCTTCGCCGTTGCCTCAAACAGCGCGGCGGCATTGTCGTGAATGTGCAGCGTGGGTGACATGGTCGATGTCGGCAGGACCTGTGGGTCAGGGGGGAAGGATAGCCAGCGCGGCAGCGCAAAGGTAAACGATGCGGCTCCACCGAGCTTAGTCAGAGATGGGCGGCGCTTCAACCGCTTTATGTATATTGGTTTGCCGATGGCAAGGTGGGGCTGTAAAAGTGAAAGCCCCGGCGCCGATGCGCCAGGGGCGGTGCCGATCAGTGCTCTTCGCTCTTTTCTTCCTTTTCGCCATGGCTATGACCGCCTTCGGCGATGCGGTCCATCAGGGCGAACAATACCCCCGAGAGCACCAGGGTGAAGTGGATGCCCACCTTCCAGGCCAGCACCTTGTCGGCATTGGTCGTCATCCACCCCTCATTTGCACCCGTGTCGAAGCCCATGTGGACAAAGGCCTTCAACAGTTCAATGGCGGAGATGGCGACGATGGAGGCGATCACCTTGATCTTCAGTCCGGAGAAGTCCACCTTGCCCATCCATTCAGGGCGATCCTCGTGACCGGCGGTGTCGATCTTGGAGACAAAGTTTTCGTAGCCGCTGAAGATGATGATCAGCAACAGGCTCGCTACCAGCGACAAGTCCACCAGCGTGAGAATGGCCAGAATGAAGTCACCTTCACTCATCTCGATGGCGTGGGGCAGGATGTGAAAAAACTCCTGGCCGAATTTCACCAGCAACAGGCCAATGCCAGCGACCAGGCCCAGATAGAACGGGGCGAGCAGCCAGCGGCTGTTGAAAACCAGTACCTCAATCAGATGTTCAAGTGCCTTCATGATGATCCTTGCGGTTGAATGGAGTAAATCCGATCATTATCCCAAATGGTTCATCCATTGTCAGGTGGAAGTATGGACGCCGCATCGGCCAGCGCAACGAACTCTACAAGCGAAAGGGTTTCGGGGCGTCGCGAACCATCGATGCCAAGCGCTTCGATGGCGCTGGCATCGAGCAATCCCTTGAGCGTATTGCGTAATGTTTTGCGCCGCTGGGAAAAGGCCTGTGCGACTACACGCTCCAGCATCTTCTCATTACGCGCCGGATGAGGCGGCGTACGGTGAGGGATGAGCCGAACGATGGCGGAATAGACCTTGGGTGCCGGCGTGAATGCGCCGGGCGGTACGGTAAAGAGTTTGTCCACCTGGCAGTGATACTGAATCATTACGCTCAGTCGTCCATAGTCGTCGTCACCCGGTTGCGCCGCGAGACGATCGACTACCTCCAGCTGCAGCATGAAATACATGTCGCGAATGGCACTGTGTTGTTCGAGCAGGTGAAACAGCAGCGGTGTGGAGATGTTGTAGGGCAGGTTGCCGACGACGCGCAGCTTTTCACCTTGCGACAGCGCGGCGAAATCAAAGCGCAGCGCATCGGCGTTGTGAATGTGGAACTGCTTGTGATCACCGAATCGTTCCTGCAGGCGCGGCACCAGATCGCGATCCAGCTCCACCACATCGAGGCGCTGCACTGCATCGACCAGATGTTCGGTCAGAGCACCAAGGCCGGGGCCGATCTCCACCATGTGCTGATCGGTTTGTGGACGAATGGCGCGAACGATGCGTTCGATGATTCCCCGATCATGGAGAAAGTTCTGGCCGAAGCGTTTGCGTGGGCGGTGATCCATTGATTCAAACTCGTTCAAGATTAAGTGGCGAGAGCCATCTGCTCGGCCACTTCAATGGCGTAGCGCAGGCTGCCCGTGTCGGCCTTGCCGGTGCCGGCAAGATCGAGTGCGGTGCCGTGATCGACCGAAGTGCGGATGATGGGCAGGCCGAGGGTAATGTTGACGGCCTTGCCAAAGCCCATGTGCTTGAGCACCGGCAGTCCCTGATCGTGATACATGGCGAGTACCGCATCGGCTTCGCGCAGGTAGCGCGGAGTAAACAGGGTATCAGCAGGTAGCGGGCCGAACAGCTGCATGCCCTGACTGCGCAGCTCCTCCAGCACCGGCTCGATCACATCGATCTCCTCGCGCCCCAGGTGACCGCCTTCGCCCGCATGGGGATTCAGACCGCAGACCAGAATTTTCGGCATGGGGATCGCGAATTTTTCCATCAAATCACGATGCAGGATGGCGATTACCTCGCGCAATAGTGCCGGCGTGATCGTACGGCTTACTTCTCGCAGCGGTAGATGTGTGGTGGCCAGGGCGACACGCAGCCCCGGTGTGGCGAGCATCATCACGACACGGGGCGTTCCCGTGCGCTCGGCAAGAAATTCGGTGTGGCCGGTGAAGGGAATGCCGGCATCGTTGATTACACCCTTGTGGACCGGTCCGGTGATGAGTGCACTGAATTTCTCACGCAGGCAACCATCGACAGCGAGACGCAACGTGTCGAGCACATACTGTGCATTGACGGGATCGAGGTGTCCCGGCGTTACTGTGTGCCGCAGCGTTACTGGCCTGACGCTCAATTCACCCGCCGCGGTAGTGACTGCATCGTCATCTTCATACATCCGCAGTCGCAATGGCAGTCCGAGCTGAGCGGCGCGCTGGCGCAACAGCTCGGGGTCGGCGATGACCACAACGGCCGGATGCGTTTGCTGTGCAAGCTGTATGCAGAGATCGGGACCAATGCCTGCCGGTTCGCCGGCAGTGAGCGCGAGCGGTGCTTGCACCGCTTTACTCATCGAGATGGTATTCCACATAGGCCTCGTCACGCAGCCGACGCAGCCAATTCTGCTGTTCTTCTTCGATCTTGCGGCGGCGCAACGCTTCCTGGGCCTGTGCAGTGCGCACCTCATCAGTGCTGTCGTGATCGCGATAGCCGAGCAGTTGCACGATGTGCCAGCCGAACTGGCTTCGGAACACGTCACTGGTGGCGCCGACGGCTAGCTGGGAAAGGGCGCTATCAAATTCGGGAACGTAGGTACCGGGATTGGCCCAGCCGAGATCGCCGCCTTGCGAAGCCGAGACTTTGTCATCGGAGTTGGCTCGGGCGAGCGTCGCAAAATCTTCTCCAGCCAGGATGCGCTGGCGCAACCGTTCCACACGCGCTTTTGCCTCGGCGTCGGAAGTAATCGCATCGGTTTTGATGAGAATATGACGTGCATGGACCTGGTGTACCACATGGCGTTCTTCACCACGTTTTTCGATGAGCTTGAGGATATGGAAGCCGCTGGTACTGCGGATGATATCGCTCAACTGGTCAGGCTTCATGTCGATGACTTGATCGGCGAGGAATGAAGAGAGTTGTGCCGTGCTTCGCCAGCCGAGATCACCGCCCTCCAAGGCTTGTTGATCGCCTGAATAGGCGACGGCCATTTGGCGGAAGTCAGCACCGCCGCGCAGTTTGGATAAAATCTCTTCAGCACGGCTGCGCGCAGCCTGGACCTGCTCCGGTGAGGCCGATTCAGGGACGGTGATAAGGATCTGTGCCAGGTGATATTCGGTGTTCTGATCCTGGGCAGCGCGCGATTCGAGCCAGGTCTTGACCTCTTGGGGGGTGACGATAACGCGGTTGGCGACCTGGGCATTGACCAGCTTGGTCAGGATGACCTGTTTGCGCATATCCTCACGGAAATCGGCGAAGGCGATGCCCTCGTTCTGCAGATCAGCGCGCAACTGCTCCAGACTCGTGTGATTCTGTGCCGCAATATTGCCGATGATCTGGTTGAGGCTTTCGTCATCGACGCGAATACCGATGCGCTGCGCGAGAGCGAGTTGGATACGCTCCATGACCATGTGTTCCAGCAGTTGTCGGCGCAACAGGGCATCCGATGGCGGTTGGGTATTCCTGCGTGCCAGCTGCTTGCGGATGCTCTGCAACTGCTGCTCCAGCTCGTTGAGTGTAATGACATCGTCATCGACGACCGCGACTACCCGGTCGATAGGTTGTACCGAGTCAGGGGCGGCCTGGACCAGCGGTATCGAGCCGAAAAGAGTGGTAACAAGGGGCAGGGCCAGCAGCAGTTTTTTCATCGGGGGAATCGAGCTTCAGGAATTCAGTGGATCGGGAAGCCAAGGATACCACGCTCCAGCTCCGCATCGAGGCGGTTACCCAATGAGGTGAGTCCCTTGAGTTCCAGGGTCAGGTAGATGCTGTGGTCGATGGCCTGGGTGGTGGTGTTGTAGCGGCCACGTCCTACCAGCCGGAAGGCCCAGCAACAGCTCTGGTATTCAAAGCCGCCCACTGTGTCATAGGAGCGGTGATTATCCAGGTCATACTGCCAGCGCCCGATGAAACGCCATTGGCGGGTTACCGGCCAGAATGCCGTCAGGTCGGTCTGGCGCAGAGCGAGTTCGCGCTGGTATCGATAGGTAAGGCTCATCACTTTGTCGTCGGCAGGGCGGTAGCGCAGCCGTGATGTGAGCAGATCTTCTCTGCTGGTTTGGGGGTTCCAGCGCCCGGCCGTGGAGAACTCCAGATAATCAATCGGTTGGAGCGCTACTTCGCCGACGGCGTCTGAACTGGTTCTGCTCTCGACGGAGCCGGGTGTCAGGCCGACCTTGCGATCTTCGAAATAGGTAATCTGACCGAGACTGGCGCGAGCCCGTTCGCGGCCATTGGCATCTTCCAGATAGCGGCTGGTGAGCGAGGCGGTGAGCTGATTGGCATCGCCCACCCGGTCGGCACCACTGAAACGGTTATCACGGAACAGCTGGCTGTAGCTGAAATCGTAGTAACCGGTATCGAAAAGGGGCAAATTATCCTGATTTGTGTAGGGGATATAGAGATAAAAAAGGCGTGGTTCAAGAGTTTGAACCATCGGAGTACCGCGAAATGAGGTCTCGCGTTCGAAATTGAGGCCGCCATCGATGCTGGTGACCGATAGTGAGCGCTGTTCACGCGCGTCGCCGGTGGCGGTGTTCTTGAGATTGTATTCGGTGTAGCGCCAGGCGGCGCGTGGCGTCAGAAACCAGTAAGCTCCCTGCAAGGGCAGGCTAATCGACGGCGTGAGGTCGAGACGAGTTCCTTGCATGACATTTTGATCAGAGTGGGCGAAATAGACGACTTCACTCTGCAGGTTGAGATAGGGGGTGTCAGGTCGGCGGGGAGTCTCCGCGTTAAGTGCTATCTGCGGCATTCTCGAATAGGGTTCATTCCCCACCAGGGTCTGGTAGTTTTGGGCCCGCGCGAGAAACGACCAGTGATCAGCGGTGTAAGTGACGTCAGCACGCCGCTCCAGGGCTGTCTGGCTGGAGGCAAGTTGGCTGTTGGTAAAGTCGTTGAAGAAATACGGGTCCGAAACATGGTTATGAATGAGGGTCACACCCCAGGGGCCGATGCCCATGGTGTTATACAACGTGGTGTGAAGTCGCGAATCCCCGTAGAGATTATCATTGGGAAGATAATCCACTCCGATGTTTCCGGAGCCATTGGGTAGCAGATAGCGCCCTTCGGTCATCAGCATGTTGCCGCGTGCGGCGATGAATCGCGGGGTTATCGTGGCGTCATATTCCGGGGCGATATTCCAATAGAAGGGCAAGCGGGTGTCATTACCCGATACCTCTGTTCTGCCAAAGGACGGCGCGAGGAATCCTGACTTGCGCCCCTCCAGCGGGAAGTTGATGTAGGGTAGATAGATGAACGGCACACCCTTGAAGGCGATGATGACATTATAGGCCTCACCGGTGTTGCTCTCCTTATTCAGCTCCAGCGTGGTTGCCTTGAGATACCAATCCTGTTTTTCAGGGATGCAGGTGCTATAGAGAACCCCTTCGAGATGGGTATGTTGAGGGTCCTTGACGTCTACCAGACGTGCTTCACCAAAGGCGTGGAATTCGTTGAAATGAAAGCGGGTCCCGCGTAATTCCCCGCTATTGCCCTCCAACTGCATGCGCGCGCTTTGTCCCTGAAGATAAAGCAGTGGTGTGAGGTAGCTGACGTTGCCTTCGAGCTGCAGGGTGTCAGAAGGCTTGTCGTAGCTCGCCGAGTCGGCCTGAAGCTCGGTGCTGCCACGCTTGACCACCACATTGCCCGAAAAGCGGGTCAGTGTATCGGTCTGTGAT
>Ga0316628_100004088_pt1 | contig 11377 bp, 7 predicted proteins | sample OWC_Aug_M2_C1_D5_FD_207648 | JGI IMG/M metagenome (GOLD analysis project Ga0316628, IMG submission 207648) | Wetland soil microbial communities from Old Woman Creek delta, Ohio, United States - OWC_Aug_M2_C1_D5_C | ecosystem: Environmental > Terrestrial > Soil > Wetlands | place: USA: Ohio... | reverse complement strand
TTAGGTAAACCACCGCCTCTGGCGGTGAGACACGAAAAAGCTCCGCTCTCCCGTCGGACGAACTCGAGGTAGCGGTGAACACTAAAATGATGAACCACGAAGACCTCAAAGACCACGAAGACAAGATTGAACGAGGTTCTTCTTTGAGGTCTTGGAGGTCTTTGCGCTTCAGCTTTTCAGGGAGAATCTCAAATCTCCGCACAACTCACGCCTCCCTCTCGGAGGCCTCCTGAGGCCACCCGCTCCGCGGGTGGAGATTCACTTGTTGGCTTCTCCACATTGGCTATAATGTTCTTCCCGCACATAATTTGAGGGGGATTGATGGAATTTGAACCGGTGATCGGGCTCGAGGTGCACGCGCAGCTTCTTACTCAAAGCAAGCTCTTTTGCGGGTGCAGCACGAAATTCGGCGCCGCTCCCAACTCGAACACGTGCCCGGTCTGTCTCGGCCTGCCGGGCGCGCTGCCGGTGCTGAACCGGGAAGCCGTGTCGATGGCGGTCAAGGCGGCGCTCGCCCTTGGCTGCAAGGTAAACCCGACTTCGATTTTCGCGCGAAAGAACTATTTCTATCCGGATCTGCCCAAGGGCTACCAGATATCCCAGTTCGACGAGCCACTGGCTGATCATGGCGTAGTAAAGGTACTCTCGGGAGACAGAACGGAAACCGGCAAGATCGTCAATCGGCGCGAAAAAGCATTCGGAATCACCCGCCTTCACCTGGAGGAGGATGCCGGCAAGTCGATCCACGAGGGAATGCCGGACTCCGACTCAAAATCCTACGTCAATCTGAACCGCAGCGGCACGCCGCTCGTGGAAATCGTCAGCGAGCCGGACTTCCGCAGCAGCCAGGAGGCTTACGATTACCTGACGCACTTGCGCAAGACCCTTCTCTACCTGGGAGTCTGCGACGGAAACATGGAGGAAGGGAGTCTGCGCTGCGATGCCAATGTCTCGGTGCGGCCCGCGGGGGCCGAAGCGTTCGGCACGAAGGTCGAGATCAAAAACCTCAACTCCTTTCGTTTTCTCCAGAAGGCACTGGACTATGAGATTGCCCGGCAGATCCGCTGCCTGAACGAGGGAGGTCGGGTCACACAGGAGACTCGGCTGTGGGACGAGGGCAAAGGATGTACCTTTACCATGCGGACGAAGGAAGAGGCTCACGACTACCGCTATTTTCCTGAACCGGATCTGCCGCCGCTGAAACTCGAACCGACCTGGGTCGACGGAGTGGCGCGATCCCTCCCCGAGCTGCCTCACGCGAAGGTGACGCGGTTCGTATCCCAATACGGACTGAGCGACGACGATGCCCTGCTGCTGACCTCAACCCTAGCGCTGTCGGCCTATTTCGAGGAATGCTCCGGGATCTCGGGCAACCCGAGATCCTCTGCGAACTGGATGATGGGCGATCTGTCCTACGCTCTGAAAAACGCGGGGAAGGAGATCGAGGCTTGTCCGCTCCCTGCCGGGCAGCTGGCTGCGCTCATAAAAACCGTCGACTCGGGGCAGATCTCGGGAAAAATCGCCAAAACGGTTTTCGAGGAGATCTTCCGAACAGGGGAGGATCCGGCGACGGCCATCCGGCGCCTCGGGCTCGTCCAGGTAAGCGACGCGGCCAGCCTCACGGCCGCAGTGGACAAGGTCCTGGCTGCGAATCCGAAGCAGCTATCGGAATATAGATCCGGCAAAGAGAAACTATTGGGCTTTTTCGTCGGCCAGGTGATGAAGGAGACCAAGGGACAGGCCAATCCGCAGGTGCTGAACGAAGTGCTCCTGAAAAAACTTAAGGAATGACGAATGAGGAATGACGAATGACCAATTCAGGTGTCCAACCGGATTCCGTTGAACGGGTCATTCGTCCTTCGTCATACGTCATTTGAGCGATGGGCAATTCCTCCTCCCGCAGAATCTCCGCAAGTCAAAGGAAGACGCAGATCCGTACGAAGGCCGGGTCGTTGGAGAGTGAGGGCGCCGCGCCTCGCTTTGTCGCCGATGTCATGCTGGGACGGCTGGCCAAGTGGCTGCGAATCGCGGGTTTCGACGTTCTCTACTCGAACCGTTATGCCGACGATGAATTGATTGCGCTCTCACGCCTCGAGGGGCGCATTCTTCTCTCCAGGGACACCCGTCTCCTGATCAGAAAATCCGTGCGCCGGTTTGTCTTTCTCGAAAGCGGGAAAGTAGTGGAACAGATCCGGCAGGTTTTCGATGCCACCGATACGACCAGCCTGCCCGGGCTTTTGACCCGCTGCCTCTCCTGCAATGAGCTGCTGGATGACCTCCCCCGAGAAACGGCCAGAGAGCTGGTGCCGCCGTACGTGTTCCAGACTCAGCCTCTGTTCAAGTCCTGCCGTATCTGCCGCCGGGTCTACTGGCCAGGCACGCACCGCCAGGCCGTTCTTCGCACGCTCGAGTCGCTGCTGAAGCCGCTCGGAGGGCTGTAAAAGCCACCACCAGGGCACCAAGACCATCCCCTGGGACACTGCTGACCCCCCCTCGCCTCGAAGGCCAGGGGTTCCTGCCAGATCCACTGAAGTGGACTGATCTGCGACGGTGGATTACTCCTTCTCGCCAAAAAAAAGGGACGCGGATTTGCGCGGAACCACGCGGATTTGGATCCGCGAAGATCCGCGTGGTTCCGCGTCCGGTATTGCCTCTGACTTGTCGAACAGGTCGACTTCGCATCCCTATGGCCCGTCTGAAGACGGTGGGTTTCCACCATCCTTCATGGGGACACTAAGTAAATCTTAGCAAGTTGACGACCCAGGAAGCGGCGGCGGCTGCACCGGCGGCGATCCAGAGACAGCGGCGTGCCTTGCGGCCGGGCTCAATGACCAACGCGTACCCGGCGATCATTCGGAACACGAGAACATATGCACCCAGCGCAAGGGATGCCGTCATCAGGAAGGGACTGAGGATGTTGCTCCTCCAGGCGCCGGCGATGTCACCACGCGCCATCCACGCGGTTCCCGTCGTGACACCGCAAAACGGGCAGGGGATACCGGTCGTGGCGCGCAATGGACAGGGAGGCAGCCACGCGCCTGGCAGTCGGGCGCCGTCGGTCCCGGGGAAGAGTATCCGGGCAAACGCCCAGAGCGCCAAAACGCCGAGCAAAAGAGTCCACGATTCCCCATTTCTCCAGGGTCGGGCGATGCGTCGGGTCTGTACCGTCATTTCGGTCTGTATCCGTTCGGTGCCGGGCCAGCGAACCCGGCTCGATGGCAACAGCAGTTCGCAGTCACCGTTCAATCAACGAGCGATAGAATGCAAGGTGTCGCGCGACCACCCTGGGAGGCACGAATTCCTCTTCGTAGCGCTGTCGCAGCCTGTTCCCGACCGCGCGGCGCCACCCGGCATCGGAGAGGTATCTGGAAGCGAGAGCCACGAGCCCCCCGGTGTCACCGCTGTCGAAGAGGCATTCCGGCAGGGCGACAACCTCCGCACCGGCATTGTAGTGGGATTCGGGCTCGGCGCGCATGCTGATGACCGGACAGGCGGCTGCCATTGCCTCGATCTCCGATAGCGCGCCGGGATAGGGGTGCGATGCCAGGTAGAAGTCGAGCAGGCGAAGAAGCGAAGGGATGTCGGTGCGCCTTCCCAGCAGGTGCACGCGTCCGGCGAGCCCCGCTTCCTCCAGGGATCTGCGGATCCTTCCCTCCTCGCCTCCGCCGGCGATAAGGTGATGGTGCCGCGGGTGGGCCTCGAGGATTGCGCGCAGCGAAGCCTGGAACAGGTCGTTGTCGATCTTGTACAGGTTCCCGAAAGTGCCGGAGACGGTTGCATTGTCGGGCACCCCGAGGTCGGCTTTCGACTGCCTCGGCGCGCTCTCCAGACGAGCCGCCATATCGCTTGCCGGAGGAATCACGACGGCACGAGTTCGGCGCAGGGCGCTGCGCAGGAGTCCGCCCCGAAACATGTGAACCACGCCGTCGAAACAGGGCAGGTCCATCTCCCAGGCATGATTTACGTTGACGAGGCAGCGCGCAGGACGCATCAGTGCGACGAGCGAGGTGACCATCTCAGAGTTGCTCGCGTGTACTACGAGCACGTCCACCCGGTCCCGCTCGATCCGCGCTGCGAGGCTTCGGGCTCTCTCGATGAAATCCCCGCGTGCTTCGTGAATGTGGACGTCTTCGGCTTTCAGCGAGCGCAGGAAATCCTCCGGACCGCTCTGGCGCGCATAGGTCCAGTTGAGAAACCATCCCGCCGCCCATTCCGTCGTGTACACGAACGACCGGGCATTTTCAGTTCCGGCACCCGCGCTCAGCAACTGAACAAGTTTGGTCGGGGCGTGGGTGGGATTGACCAGCCCAAGAAGGTGGCCGATGCGCAGCGGCCCGCCGCCTGGCTCGGGCAGTGGCGCGCGCGGCGGCGATTCCGCTTCGACGATTTGCCGGGGCCATGCGCGGGCGAGGCGTTGTGCTTCGTCGGCTGCTGAGGGATCGCGGGGACTTTTGTAGAGCGCCAGTTGGAGGAGCTCGAGCGCCCCGCTGCGCGAACCGATCTGCCAGGCACTCCGCGCAAGGTCGAGCGCCTTCTCGCCCAGGTCGGGTCTCGCCCCGGCGCGGTCGGCAGCCACCATCCATTGGGAGTTAAGCGGGGACGATTCAAAACGGGCCAGGGTGCAACATCGTTCGAGCGACGTCGCAGCCTCTTCCCATTGCCCGGCCGCCGCAGCTTTCGAAGCGCGTTCGTACAGTTCCTCTATCATCAACAGGATTAATAGCACGAACAGCCCACGGCATCGGCATCTAAAAAACGTGCACTTCCCAGGCTGTGCGAGGGTGGGAACTCATATTCCATGAGTCCTTCGCCTTATCGGGGGCGATTCACAACAATTGAGACCTGAGTAAAGCGACCACATTGCTGATATTTCCGGATATAGCAGGGAAATTCGTTTTTTGACTTGTTTTTAGGTGGCCACGAGCATAGAAGAGTCGGAGAATTTCACGTGTCGTCATTAGGCATAAACATGTGAATCATTGTCTCGCGACGCGTCGACATCCTGATCAACGAGTTCGTCAAACCCCAGCGCAGAGAGTCATTCAGATTGCGCCGGGAGATCGGCAGTCGGACCGACATTCGACCGCCTGCTAGCGGCTAAATCAGGATTGTCATTAGTGGTATGCGAGGGTGCCGGTATGGATCAACAGCTTCAGAATATCCTAAACTCTGTCAACCAATGGCTGACTTTTGCAGAGGCGAAAAATTTGGGCCTAGTCGCATTGAGCGGGGCTGCTGCCTTTTCTGCAGCAAGCATTCTGATTAGTCGGCAGAGTCTCCCTCAATGGATCTGTGTGTACCTGGGTATTTTGATTTTCTTTGCCGCCATTGGCCTAGCGGCATCACTCTATTCTCTCCTGCCTTCGACGAATCTGGGAATTACAAAAGCCGGCAAAAAACCGAGCCTTCAGACGAACCTGCTCTTTTACGGTCACTTGGCCGCCTATGCGCCGAAGGAACTTGTTGAAGAGCTGCAGGAAAGGATGGGATTGGGCAAACAACAAATCCTCCCAATCCATTTAGAATATGCGCAGCAGATCATCGTGAATTCAAGGATTGCACTCCATAAATACCATTGTTTTCGGATTTCAGCATTAATGGTTTTTGCTGGAGTTGTCACACCTCTCGGGGCTTTGCCTGCCTGGCTATGGTCCCAAAGAACACTAAGATGATCTACTCGTTCGGCGACCTGAATCTGGACTCGATCTGGCGTTTTGCGGGACCGATTCCCAATCTCTCCGCGGTACCGACAGCTGAAGCAGAGTTTTCGCTCCGTCCAGGTGGTGTAGCATATAACTTCTTTGACGCAGCCGCACAGAACGGGAAAGAAGTCCTTGTTCTCGGCAAAGTCGGTTCCGATGAACCAGGGAGGTTCTTGAGGCAGAAGCTGTCCCCTGAGCGGGGCCATCGCATTGCCATTGACAACAGGCATCCAACTGGCGCCACCGCAGTCCTTCTGCTGACCACCGAAACAAACGAGAGCAAGAGAATCTTGATCCGCAACATACCTAACGCAAATCAATATCTCACCGAGGATAATATCGCGGATTTTGACCTCACTCTCGGCAGATCCGACATTCTCTATTTCACAGGATACAGTCTTTTTCGCACTCCGGTGCAGGCGGCGACTCTCCACCTGCTCCATCAAGCCCGCATATCCGGTGCAAATATAGTATTTGACATCCTTCCCCATAACTTGGAGGCCGTAGGCTCTCCCTCCTACCTTCTAAAAGTAGCAAAGTCTGCCCTCGGCACGTCGTGTGACCTATGCATCGGCGAGTATCATACGTGGTGTTACCTTTTGGAAATCCCGACGATCGAGCATGTCGATACCTTGGCACTCCAAATGGTTGCGAAACGCGCCTCAGAAATATGCAAATTCGCATGCATTCGGTATGGTTTGGAAAACTGCGAGCGAGAGGCTGTCTTTCAAAGCGGCAATACTCTTTGGGATTCCGAAACCGGTTACGCCCAGCTACCTCTCGCCGCTCGACTTGCCTTCGGGGACCTTCTCTCCTTTTCCCTTGTTGAACAACTCCTGATTGGCGTCCACAGTTGGGTAGATCGACCAGGCCTCAATTTTACCATCCCACTCGACATTTTGGAGCTACTCCCCAGTGAGCTTTCCCGATCCTCGAGAATCATCGATATCGGATGCGGTTACGGTCGCGCGTATCCCAAGTTACTCTCTCTTGGCTTCCACAACATTGTCGGCGTCGATTCCTCCCGCGCGCTCGTATGCCGCGCTCAGGAACATTATCCGCAAAGCATCTATCCTTCAATACGCACCATCCATACCGCCTTGCCATCGCCCTCGTTGCAGGAGGAAAGATTTGACGTTGCCATCATGTTAGGCATCCTTACTTCGTTTCAGCACGATGATGCAATCCGCTCGCTCCTCGAATATGTACACAGCTTTCTGGCGCCCAAGGGCCTTCTTTTAATCGCCGATTTTGGGATCAGCGATTCAGCGTATTACCTGAGCAGATATGCCCAGTGCATCGAAAGAATTCCCGGGGCAATCTACGGCACACTGATCTCCGCCCACGGTGGCATCACGCGCCATTTCCAACCAGCTCATTTGGCCAAACAACTTGCCTTCGGATTCCGGTTCCTGCAGCAACGCTCCGGTACATTTCCTACAATCAATAAGGGTTCCGCGCCAGGTTTTGCCATGTTGTTCGAACGGATAAACGGAGGTTGAGGATGTCCTATTTCTCGAATGAATACTTGCGACTACAGCTCGAACGCCTTCACCGCGCCTCAATCACGCGCCTGATAAAGGCTAACAATTTTCTCCGCCGCGACCAACCGCTTTATGTTCTGAGTGTTGACGTCAAGCGAAGTACAGAACTTCCAGCACTCCTTCGTACCGTGATTGTTGGCCACATTAATTTGATCGTTGTGACAGACATCATGGGCCGCGGTGGCGCAATGGTGGGCGAGACCGATGGTATTGACGCATTCTTCTGGAACGCGCAGGCAGCGATACGGTCTGGCATGTCGATCTATCACCATAAACGACAAGTTCAGGAGCGCATCCTGCAACCCATTGTACAAGACTACCAACGCCATGTAGTCGAGCCCACTTTGGATTATCGCGACATCGACTATCGTGTCTTGTTGGTTGAACTTCCATTGGCTCAGAAAAATGACACAGTCACACGCAATATGACTGATCCTCCTGCTGCAATAAAGGACCTAACCGTTTTATGGAACGAGGCTAAAAGCAGATATGGGAATAAGGAGTCATTTCTGATTTCCAAGCAAATGTACGACCGCCTTCTTGCAGAGAAGGCCACTCCCCTATTGCGGTATTTCGATGAGACCTCGCATGTTCCTTTAGTTCCATTGAAAGTCCCGGTTCCTCGCATCGAGGCTTTTTTTAAGGACGGCTTCCACAAATATTCGAACCCTTCCGTTGTGCACATCGATATCGAAACAACCTCGGGTGACAAGTATACGAGCGGTGGCGAGATGGACGCTGATATGCAAAGCGTTTTTCACGCGCAGAAGCGAAACTATCACCGCCGAATAGGATACGAAACGCGAGCGGACTCTGACGCCTTTTTGTTTGATTATTTCAAGATTGAACGCATGAAAGCACCCAGACAGCTTCCTGGCGCCGTAGTATTGGGAGACATAAATCTGGATTTCGTCACCTATTTGAAATCTGGCGATGTCGGCGCGTTAACAAGTAACAAGTCACATATCCAGCTTCGGCAGGATATTCAGAAAGTCGTCGCAGGAAAAGCTGTAAACATTGCCATCGCGCTGGAGGATACCAAAAGATTTGACTCGATCCTTCTCCTCGGCAAGCTCGGTATGGACATAGAGATGAGCCATATTGTTCAGGAGTTAAGAAGTCACAAGATCATCAAACCAGTTCTTTTTTTGTCAAACTCGTTGCCGACAGGTACATCCATCAGTGTGCGAAGATTTGGAGACAATAGATCTCTCGTCACTATCACGGACAAACCTAACGCGAATTCGGAGTTGGTCGTTGAAGAAGTCCAGGCGCATTTCAAGAGACTTCGCCGCGCAGAATATCTGTTCATTTCGGGTTACTGCCTGCTGGACGATCGTTTCATCGTTGTGCGCGCCTTAATTGACGAATTTCGGAAATCACCCGGAAACAGGGTCGTTCTCGAGTTCAGTCCCGCGCACTTGCTCCGCTCCTATTTTTCAGAAAGTGAGGGCAGAGTATCCCAGCTTCGACAAATTCTTAAAGACTGCTTCCTCGTTGCGTACGAGGAGGGCGCCTTCCCGAATGAGGAGATTGAAACCCAGCTCTTGTCCGAAGTTCCATATAAGCTGAGATTCACCACCGGAATTCACCAGCTTTTCGAGCGTCCTCCCAGAAGTGAGTGGCGTCTGGCAACGCAAATCGAGGTTTCACCCGAGGGATCACTGGGTTTAGTCACCAGAGTCATGGCACAGTACATGAGTGAAAAGTTTTTAAAGCCTCGCCTTCTCCTCTGCAGTTCATCACCGAGGCGCTACGAACTTCTCGTAGGCCTGTATGGTCACTCCGCTGTCTATCATCTTCGAGATTTGGCGTCTCCCGAATTTGAGAGGATGCAATACCAAGATCATAAAACACTGGTCACCGAATTCTTAAGAATCACAGTCAAAAAGCTCATACTTGGAATGCAGAAGTTGAGCGAGTCACTCGATGGCAGGGAATTCGACTTGTGCCGGGTGGCGTTGTCCAGCGATCTTGTTGTTGTAGGCTCGGGCCCAACAAATGAGTGCGTTGTCCTTGATAAACCTGATGATAGCGATGACCCGATTGAAAAGGAGCTAGAGATTCTTACGGAGTGGCTTTCCGGAAAAAGTCACTTTGTATGGACCTGCACTTGCTTCCTCGAATTCCGAGGGTTTGTCAACCAAAACGGACAATGGAATCGCGAACGATTCGTGGCGACTGATCAAGCCTTGATTAACTATATAGGGAGCTTGAACGATCTCAGCAAAGTCGACGGAATCATAGGCAATTTCGAACCCACAAAAAATCCGGCAGCGACCTATCACTGGAGCGAAAATTTAACATTAACGGCCGGTGATTCGCTTCAATTGAAGCTGCTTTTGAGCAGCTCTCGTGTCACTTTTGACAAGTTATCAGAAGCGGAAATAGAAGAATACTTGTCATGTGGCGAATGGCGCACAAAAGGCGGTGGCTACGCAATTCAGGGTTGTGCCAGCTACTTCGTAAGGGATATTGAAGGCTCGATCACGAATATTGTCGGTCTGCCAATGAAAAATGTCGACGCCATCCTGAAGGACTCTTTCAAGATCCAGCCACGCATGTAAATGCGATCTGGTCATCTTTTGGCATCGGTTTTCGATAAATCCAGTGCACGATACAATTGCCCTCAATTTATCAAAAGTCCTGGGAAAAATTCAAAGATAGACTCGAACAATACTCGCGGACCCGAGTCGAATCCATGCGATGACCGAGTATGAGATTCGAGGGCGCGGGAATCGAGGCGTTCTTCGCCTCCAGTGTGAGGGCACTAACCCGCGTGCTATGATCTTGCCATGGAGCGTCGATTGCGGTGCTGACCATGGCGCAGAAGGATGACGTCCTGCGCTTCATTCGCGCGCTGAAGGTGCAATCCTTCACCTTCCGAGACGTAGTCCGCTTTCTGGACCTCGACAGCGACGACCGGCGCAGCCTGCAGCACTACCTCGACGAACTGGATTCCCAGGAGATCATCCACAGGATCAAACGCGGCCGTTACGCGCTCCCCAGCCGCGAGAGGCTGGTCTCGGGGGTCTTGTCGTGCCATCGCGACGGCTACGGCTTTGTCACTCCCGACGAACGGGATCTCGAGATGCAGGACATTTTTGTCCCGGCCCGAAACATGGAGGACGCCCTCCACGGCGACCGGGTTCTTGTGAAGGTCGAGAAGAAGAAGCGACCCCAGCGTCGCGGGCCGGGCGGCCGCCGTGACCGGAACGAACCGGAGGAGCGGCTCGAAGGGACCGTGGTCCGCGTTCTCGAAAGAAAGTACCCCAGCATCGTCGGCCGGTTCTACGAGCACCCCAGGTTTCCTTTTGTCGTGCCGCTGGACGCACGCGTACTGCACGACGTTCGCATTCCCTACCACGCTGCAAAGGGAGCAAGAAACGGACAGATCGTCGTGGCGGCCCTGACGGTCCAGCCGGGCCGGTACCAGGACCCCGAGGGCCGCGTGATCGAGGTATTGGGCTACCCGGGAGATCCGGGAATCGAATACCGCATCGTCGAACACAAGTTCGGCCTCCCGGTGAGATTCAGCGAAGAAGCGCTGGCCGAGGCAGAGCGTATCCCGGAAAGGGTCCTCGAGGATGAGCTGGGCGGACGCGAGGACTTCCGTGACGAGGTTGCAGTGACCATCGACGGCGAAACCGCGCGGGATTTCGACGACGCGGTCAGCCTGAAACAACTCCCCGAAGGCCATTACCTGCTCGGCGTACACATCGCGGACGTGTCCCATTACGTGTGTGAGGACTCGGCCATCGACCGCGATGCCTATGCGCGCGGCACCTCGGTCTACTTCCCCGACCGGGCGATCCCGATGCTGCCGCCGAAGCTCTCGAGCGGCATCTGCAGCCTGAAGCCGCGCGAGGATCGCCTCGTCTTTTCAGTTTTGATGGAGGTGGATACGCGGGGGAAGGTGGTACAAAGCCGCTTTGCCAGGGGCGTCCTGCGCAGCCGCGAGCGGATGACCTATACGTCTGTCGGCAGGATCCTGCTGGAGCACGACCCCTCCGAGAGAAGCCGCTACCGCGAGCTGGTTCCGATGTTCGAGACCATGGATGAGCTGTGCACGATCCTGAACGCGAAACGCAGGCACCGGGGCGCGGTGGATTTCGACCTGCCGGAGGCGGA
>Ga0316628_100004087_pt1 | contig 11378 bp, 13 predicted proteins | sample OWC_Aug_M2_C1_D5_FD_207648 | JGI IMG/M metagenome (GOLD analysis project Ga0316628, IMG submission 207648) | Wetland soil microbial communities from Old Woman Creek delta, Ohio, United States - OWC_Aug_M2_C1_D5_C | ecosystem: Environmental > Terrestrial > Soil > Wetlands | place: USA: Ohio... | reverse complement strand
ATGTTCCTCCAGCGGGCACGCTGGCGTTCTCGCCGAAGCCGACCACAGTATGCGATACACTGTCATCATTCGTCCATGTCACGGTCTGGCCTGCCTGAATCTCGATGGTGTGCGGGTTGAAGCGCAGATTGGCCATGCTGACGCTGGTTGTCTGGACCGCCGGACCGCTTGGGCTCGTGCCGTAGTATGCATAAACCGTGTATCCAAGAACTGCAACCGCTACTATCACGATAGCCGTTACTGCAAGCATTATTGCCGTTTTCATAATCATCCCTCCTTATCCTCTTTCATGCGATATCTTTGCGATGCCGGCCGAATCTCCCTGAACCCATTCAATCCATGCCTCCATTGTCATCCTCGTGTCAGGGCCCACCGGCACATTCTACTCTGTATCTTTATTATATCAATTATACTATAGATACCATGCTTAAATGCCTCGCAGTTTCCAAAAGGATATTTAGCCCGCTGACGCCCGATGCCTCCGGACGATTCCGGCAGGAGAAGACCCGCCGGCATCGGTCGCCCTGGATAGGTATTAAACCGGAAACCGACGAAAATATAAAGTCTTGATATAAAAAAGATACTATGAGTTCCCGGGAAATGCGCATCCGGTGCAACGGGAACCCGAACAAAGCCAAAGGGGAGGTGAATCGTATGGGAAGAGTAATTCATTTCGACATAGGGGCCGATAAGCCGGAAAGGGTGTCCAAGTTCTACAAGGACACGTTCGGATGGAAGTTCGAGAAGTGGAACGGGCCCATGAGCTACTGGATGATAACCACCGGCAACGAAAAGGAGCCGGGGATCAACGGCGGCATGGGGCTTAAGAGCGATAGCGGCGGCATGATGAGCGCGATGACAATAGGCGTGAAGGAACTCGACAGGACGCTCAAGCAGATCGCTGCAAACGGGGGCAAGGTGCTCCAGGCGAAGTCTGCGATACCGGGCGTGGGCTGGTTTGCCACCTTCTTAGACACCGAAGGGAACACGTTCGGCTTGATGCAGGACGACAAGAAGGCCAAGTAGACGCCCGGGGGCTGCGCCCGCTCCTATGATTTATTTATTCTCTTATCATTTTTCATATAAGAATTTCCTCCAATGATATAAGGAAGGAAGCCATTTGCAGGCACTATCGACAGTAATGTCAGACACTTCAAATTTTGGAACATAGAAAACATTATCAGTTACCCGATATGTGCAAAAAGAAATAATGCCCCCGCCGGGATTTGAACCCGGGTCACCGGATGTCTCCAAAGCTTTGGAAAAGCTCCCGAGAGTCCGATATCCTGTCGGTTCTCCTGCGGACCCGTTTGGGGTCCGGGAAAATGACCGGATTGCCCAGGCCTCTTGGGATGGCGCTTACACGGGCTGCCCAAAAAGCCTCCTAGACGACAGGGGCCTGCTTAGAATAATTGGATGCTTGAATAAATATAAAGCTTTCGAGGGGGCCGGCATTGCCATACGATAAGTATTTAAGTATTAGCATATTCTAATATGATATTATGGAGGGGCTGTACGAGAAGCACGCCGAGATATGCAAGGTGTTCTCAAACCCCACGAGATTGGAGATATTGAATCTGCTGGGGGACAGGGAAATGTCGGTGACAGAACTGATCGAAAAAACGAAACTGAGCCAAGCCAATATATCCCAGCACCTGTCCATCATGAAGTCAAAAGGCATTGTAGGATCAACGAGGAAAGGCAAGAACGTATATTACAAACTGACGAGCCCGAAAATCGTCGAGGCATTCGACATCATAAGGGAAGTCATAAGCGAAAGATCGGGAAGCAGGATGCTATGAGGTGGGAGAATGAAAATCGCAATAGCGGTCTTGGCGATATTCTTAGCTGGCATCACTGCTGTCATGGCTCAGGAAACCCCCGATAGCGGAGTCGCGGAAGGCAAGAGACTTGCGGAAAGCGGGATAAGCTGCGACAAGCTGAGCTATAGGCAGCTCGAGGACATCGGGGATTATTACATGGAGCGGATGCACCCCGGAGAGGCGCATGAGCTCATGGAAGACATGATGGGCGGCGAAGGCTCCGAATCATTGAGACAAGTCCACATCGGCATGGCAAGGAGGCTCTATTGCAATGAGAATGCTTATCCCGGCTATGGGATGATGGGCTCCGCCGGCATGATGAGCGGAGGAATGATGGGCGGTTACCTTCCTAGTTACGGCTATGCCGGCGGCCACTGGAACATCGTCTGGCTCCTGCCTCTTGCCGCAGTCATCCTCCTGATCGTGTGGTTTGCCCGCAAATCAGCGATCAGTAATGAGGCGTCAGCCGTCACGCCGCTCAACATCCTGAGGAAGAGGCTCGCCGAGGGGGAAATAACGAGAAAGGAGTTTGAAGCCATGAAAAAGGACATACAGGGGTGATTCATATGGAAGAAAACGACAGGACCATCTGGTTCGTGGTCCTTGCGGTCATGGCATTGGTCATCCTATTCGGCAGTTTCGGGATGGGTGGCTACGGTATGATGGGCTTCGGCATGGGATTCGGGATGGTCTTCATGCTGCTTTTCGGGGGCGCTCTCGTATGGCTGGTTGTCACGCTGGCCGATGCATCCAAGGCGGACAGGAAAGAGGAGGACCCGATGAGCATACTGAAAAAGAGGTATGCATCGGGAGAGATAACAAAGAAGCTCTACGAAGACATGAAAAAGGAGCTGAAATGAGGCGCGGCTATGAAAACCGGGGATTTCGCGCATGGTTGAGAAGGGAAAAAACGCTGTCATGCATCGCCATGCAGATAAAAAATCTTCATAGCAAATCCAGTGATGTGAAAGGCTCGAAAGTCCATTTCAATAGTATGTCTTCAATATGAAGTTTAAGGCACTGCTTCTTATCGCCGCCGGTTTCAGAACAGCCTGCCCTCGTTGAAGCTCTTGAGTATGATGAACGTCTTGACGTTGATGATCTCCTCGAAGCCCCTGAGGCGCTTCGTCAGCAGCTCGTTCAGCTTGTCGATGTCCTCCACGGAGACCCTGGCTATCATGTCCGCCTCGCCGCTGAGCGTATCCACGCTCTCTATGCCCGGTATCCTGAGCAGCTTGTCGGCGAGGTCCTCCTCATTCATCATCTTCTTCGACAGCTTGTCGAAGTTTATGTTGAGCATTATGTGCGCCGAGACTCCCCTGCCGAGCTTCTTCCTGTCGAGTATGGCGGTATATCCCCGGACGATCCCCTTGGCCTCCATGCTCTTGATCCTGTTGAAGACGGTCGTGATGGGTATGTTAGTCTTCTTCGCTATCTGCTTGGTCGAGAGCCTGGCGTTCTTCCTGAGCGCTTCTATTATCAGCTTGTCCTTTTCATCTGTCATGCGATATCCGGAATAACTTTTCATTTCTCTATTTAAATCTCTTGCTTTATTCCGGCAAGAGAAATCGGGAATGGGCCCGGTGAGATTTCCACCCCATTGCGCCAGGATGCTTTCCCTGAACGCTTCAGCCCGTATGCGCGGACCGGAGGGTTTGAACTCACGACCCCCACGTCTCAAATCCCGGCCGGCCAGCGCTTTTGACGTCCTGGCCGGAAAGGGTTATCAGCGTGGTGCTCTAACCAAACTGAGCCACGGGCCCATACTGATTTGAAATAATTGGGCATATTGGTATTTTAATGTTAGGGTTGGGGGTTTTCGGGCGGCTGCACCTTCCTGCCATCCTCACGAACATCGTATATTATGAAATCGCCTGGATTATGTCTTTACATTACCGCATATGTTTGATCCCCACGATTTACGACTCATGTTTAAATCAGTGTGAATCCTAGATATCCATAGACTTCCCCATCGGCACCAGGCTCGCATTCCGCGGTCCCGATTATATTATTATCCGGCATCAGCAAGACTTTCATGTTCTGCATAATGACCCTATAGAGGCAACCTTTTCATCTTTCCCTAGAAAGTCCTGAACCAATATTGAACGCATTTATAGATGAATGCCGCTGAATATTCTATTAAGCCTCGGTAGCTCAGTCGGTAGAGCGCAGCGTTGGTAAGGAGCTTTTTGCGAAAAAGCTTCAGCAAAAAGGATAAAAAAGCCCAGACACGCTGAGGTCGCGAGTTCAAGGCGGGCCGGAGGGACAACCTGCCCGTGGAAATCTCGCCCGAGGCTCCTTTATTTTAATTTCCCCGCATGCCTATTCAGAGGCATGGACGATGAGGGCGGCTTCTCCTTCGGGGACTTCGCCGTTGAGATGCAGGATTTCGAGGTGGTCAGGACAAGGAAATGGGACAGGATATGGAGGATCGGCCCCGGGGGGAGCGTGACCTGCGGCATCCTCATAGAGGGGGGAAGGGCATACTTCGGCTCCCACAACCACTTCTTCTACTGCATCGACGCCTCAAGCGGCAGCGAGATATGGCGGTTCAAGGCCTCGGAGCAGATCCACAACGGCGCGGGCCCCGTGATCCGCAACGGCATCGTCTATTTCGGCAGCTATGACCACATGCTCTACGCCCTTTACGCCGACACGGGCAGGCTGGCATGGAAGTTCCAGACCCAGGGCGAGATCAGCGCAGGCCCCTGCGCCGACGACGAGCGCGTCTATTTCGGCTCGCGGGACAACCACGTCTATGCCCTGGACCTGGAGACGGGCGCCCTCAGGTGGAAGTTCAGCACGGGCGACTGCGTCGCGGGCGTCCCGGCTGTCCACGGGGACCGCCTCCTCGTCGGCTCCTTCGACATGAACTTCTATTGCCTGGACAAAAGGAGCGGCAGCCTGCTGTGGAAGTTCCCCACCCAGGGGGAGATATTCAACTACACCAGGATGCTCGTTCATGAGGGGGCAGTCCATTTCGCGTCCTTCGACAACTTCCTCCGGGCGGTGGACGTCAAAACGGGGAAGCTCCTCTGGCGCTTCCAGATGGGCGTCTACGGCGTCTCCGCGGGGACGGTCCTGCACAACGGCATGCTCATCCAGGGCTCCCGCGACGGCAATCTCTACGCGCTCACCCCCGGCGGGAGGCTGCTCTGGAAGTTCTCGACCCACGAGATGATAATACCTGTGGCCTGCCACAAGGACAGGATATACTTCGGCTGCGAGGACCAGAACCTATACTGCCTGGACCTCAGCGGGAAGGAGCGTTGGAGGTTCCGCACGCAGGGCCTGCTGACCGGCCAGCAGGCCATATGGAACGACAGGATCTATTTTGGCTCGTATGACTGCAACATGTACTGCGTGGACCTCGAAAACCGCAGCCTAGCTTGGAAATTCTCATGCGGCGGAAGCCCTTCCTACATCCCTCCTCCGAACGAGTCGTTCGAGCTGAGGCTGAAGGCATCGTCCGGGAAGGAAGAGAGGCAGAGCAAGAAGGGCTACGAACTCGACCTTTCCGGCGAAGATGAAAAGGTGGGCGGCTTCTACAAGGCCAGGGTGACTTACGGAGGCAGCAGCCGCTACAGGGAGAAGGGAAGCTATGGCACGGGCGAGGAAGACGGCCTTTAGGCCCGGGAGGCCACCGGCTGCCGTGAATGGAAATGCGGCTTCCTGACGAAGAAATCCGCTGGCAGGGAAAAAGGCCGGATATGCCATGTCAAGGGCCAAGGCGGCATTTTTTCAATCAGCGCACAGCCGCCGCCGGCAGCGGTCCAGAACATGGCCTGCGGGAATCATGCAAGCAGGAAGACCACGCTCACCGAGGCGCTCACGCTGACGTCGCCTGGCGTGATCTCTGTCGGTGCCGGCGCGGATGCGCCTGCCGAGGAGTCCTGCGCAGCATAGTTCCTGTAGGAAGGCGCATAGCTGTAGGACTCGGACGCGCTCATGACCCTGCTTATCTCAAGCCCGAGGCCGGAGGCTATCGAATCGCCCCTGAGCCTTGCGTCCTCTGCCGCTGACTTTAGGGCCTGAACCCTGAGAGCCGCAAGCCTGGCATCGGAAAGGCCGAAGTATATGCCGGTGATCCTGGTGGCGCCGCCGCTGACAGCGGCGTCGACCATCTCCCCGGCCTTGTTGATGTCTGTAAGCTCGATCTTCATCGAGTGTATAGTCTTGAATCCCTTGAAGTCGTACTGGCTCGTGATCCTGTTGTATTCCCTGTACTCCGACAGCGTGTACCCTGTGGTCTGGATGTCGGCTGCCGCGATCCCCTTGGCCACAAGGGCTGCCCTCACCGCCGCGGCCGACTGGGCATTGTCCGCCTGGGACTTCGCCGCGCTCGCGTCAAGCGTCTCTATCGAGAATGTGATCGTGACCTTGTCGGGGGTGTCGCTCGCCGTTGCCGAGCCGGATACGAAGAGCGCCTTGTCAGTCACCTGCTGCTGGGCGAACGCCCCGCCGATGTTCCCCCAGGATTCGGCGCCGCCGAGCTGGGACACCACGATGCCCCCTCCCTTTGGGTAATAGCCGCTCATCGCCTGCCTCTGGTCGACCACGGCCACTACGAGGGCCAGCGACAGCACCGCCAGAACCGCGACGATGGCGGGGTACATTCTTTTCGTTTTCATGAAAAATAATTGATTGGCTCCATTAAATACCTTCACTTTTATTTCGGCGCCGCCCTCATCAACGCAGCGCCGCTGCATCAGGCGTTCCAGAACGGGAGGAACATCGGCACCCTGCCCATGTAGCTCCCGTACCTCTTCCCGAACCTGGCGAGCATAGCCTTCTCCTCCCTCCTCGCGAGCCTGTAATAGGCCGCGGCGAGGACCGGCCACATCAGGATCGTCGGAAGCGTGGGCCAGGCGAACAGCCATGCAGCCGTGAGCAACAGGATGCCGGTGTACTGCGGATGCCTCATGAAACGGTAGATGCCAGATTCCACCAGCTTCCCGCTCCTCCTCGAGCCGAATATCTGCCTCCATCCGAGGATTATGAACAGCGCGGAGACCGCCGAAACGGCCCCGGCGATGGCGGAGGTCGTGAGGACGCGGAAGCTTATGCCCGGGAGGCTGACCGTCAGGAACCACGAGGGCGGGGAGGCCGCGTGCGGGAGTGGAGCGAGCGACGAGAGCAGGAAGACGGTCAGCGGGAACCCGAACATCTCCGTGAAGAGAGCTATGATGAACGCGATGTAGACGACGTTGCTCTTCTGCCACCTGCCGGACCCCATCGGGACCAGGAGGAACAGCGCGAAGGCGGAGAACAGCGCGACGTAAAGGACCACGAAATCGAACCTGTAGGTTATCAGGCCTGTCAGCGCCTCCTGGCTCAGAAGCCATGAGATGTTGGCGGCGAAATATGGACCCGCCCAGATGCACAGCGCCGCCAGGAGCGCCAGGTACACGGACGCGCCCTTCGAAATGCGAACCATTCGCATAAATTGTCTTCACTATACTTAAATGAATCCGTGCCCTCGGCCTTCGGCTCTAATCGAACCACTTCGTGCGGGAGTGCATGAGTATCTTCCTGGAGGATGTGTCCACGACGTAGAGGTGGCTCGATGAATTGCCCTTCAGTATGACCTCGACGTTGCTCCTGGGGCATCCGGACCTGCCCGGGCATTTGAAGCCGTTCGGCCCTTGCTCCATCGGGCGCATCCCGCTCCCGCCGTGCTTTCCAATGAACCCCACAAGCCTGTCGGTCACCTGCACCTCGTAATCGCCGATGTCCTCCCCGCCGGCCTGCAGGTCCGCCGATACCAGCGACCTGGCAGTCTCGATCTGCCCGCCATCCGGCGCTGCATAGGCTTCCGAAGGCCCTGCGTTCAGGACGCCCAGGGACAGTATCAGGATGAAGACGGCCACGAAAGCCAACGAGAAGATCTTGACCGGGTTCCTGAAACCGGCCTTCCGCCTGCCATCCCGTGCATCAGTCCCTGCCTTCATAGATATGCCTTCCTCATTATGATAATAAAAAGGTGACGTGTAACGTGTTTCAGCCGGATGAAATCCTGGCATTCCAGGGACACGTTTGAAAAAAAGGGCGGGGGATCAGTATCCCCTCATCATTCCCTTCCCAAAGCGGTTTCCTTTTCCCTGCCATCCCGGGCAGCTGCCCGAGTTGCCGGTCGTCTCCTTGAGCTGCTCCATCAAGGTCTTCATCGTTTCCATGTGGGCCTGCTGGCTCTCCTGAAGCTGCTCCTGGGTCATCTCGCCTTTAAGGTAGGCTATCCGGTCCTGCAGCATCTGCTGCTGGAGCTCCAGCACCTGTATCCTCAGGTCTTTCTCCTCCTGGGTCATGTTTGCTGCATTGGCCGGTTTCCAGGCTGGCTGCGCCGAGGCGATTCCCACGACCATGGCTATGGATATCATGGTCACCGCCGCAAAACCTAATTTGTTCATTCATTCACCTCCTCCATGCAGAGTCTATGGATGAAACCATATATCCACTTATCCCGCAACTGATTTCACCAGGCTGAAACCACGTGCATATCTCATATTTATGTGGGCCCTCCATAACCCACTCATGGAGCAGTACAAGGTCATCATGTCCATCGCGCTGCTGGTCGCGTCGGCGGCGATACTCTTCAACCAGCTGCTGGCTTCCCAGCCCATACAGATAGTCCTGGAGACCGGCCAGGTCGTCGACACCCAGTCCTCGGGGTATTTCTCCCTCCTCCAGGCGCTCATAATCGCCTCGGCGTCGTTCCTGATCGGGTCCACATCCATCTACCTCTACTTCAAATCGGAGACCGAGGAGTTCCTCAAGAGCCTGGGAAAGAAGAACGACTCAGATAAGAGGTACGAGATGGTCCTGCCGCTTCTGAGGGACGAGGAAAGGACTGTGTTCAGGCACATACTGGACAACCGCGGGGAGATGCTGCAGAACGCCCTCGTGCTGAAGACCTCCCTATCCAAGGTCAAGATGACCAGGGTCCTGTCGAGCCTGGAAAGGAAGAATCTCGTCGTGAAGGAGAGGCACGGCCTCACAAACAGGATCAGGCTGAAGTGACGGCCTTGAAAGCAAGCCGCGGCGGCGAAGACTCTCCGCCCCCCCCCCATGGTGGATGCGAATGTTTTAATATCCTTCATGTCCATTACAAATCTACAGGGGCCCGTGGTGTAGCTAGGCTGCCGGGAGAAGCCCGGCAGGCCCTGCTCTGGTCTAGCATCGGAGCTTTGGGAGCTTCAGACCTGAGTTCAATAAGCTTTTTAGCTCGATTGCGCCAATAACTAAGAAGCTTGGGCACATCTCAGCGGGCCCATCATGATAAGCGGTGATGCGGATGAGCGAGGAAAAAGAGGAAGGCGGCTGCCTTTTCTGCAGGATAGTGTCAGGCGAGATACCGTCGAAGAAGGTCTACGAGGACGCAAATACGTTCGCCTTCCTAGACATCAACCCAAGGAACCCGGGGCACACCCTGGTAATACCGAAGAAGCATTATTCCACCCTCTTCGACATGGGGGAGAAGGATGTGGGGAGGCTCTTCGAGAGCGTGAAGCTGGTCGCCGAGGCCGTAAGGAAGGGCTCGGGCGCGGACGGCCTCTCTCTGATACAGTCCAACGGCAAGGCTGCCGGCCAGGTGGTATCGCATCTGCACGTGCACCTCATCCCTAGGTTCATGAACGAGGGGCCGGTGAGCCCCGAGGCCATCCTCGCGCCGAAGAAGATGCCTGAGCAGGTCCTGGACAAGCTGGCCTCTGCCATAAAGGACAAGATGAGGCCCCAGAGGGATTCCGGCGAGATAAAGTTCGACTTCTAGTCTCCCGGAAATCAGTTTAATAAATCCCTGAGTCAAACAATCCCATAAAGCGCCGGTAGTCTAGCCTGGCAGGACCCAGACAGTCGCTTTGGAAGATATGATTCCAGGGATGATTGGGAAAAGCCTTCCAAGCCTGTGACCCGGGTTCAAAAGAACCTTTTTGAGCAGGCAAGCGCTCAAAACCGTTCACGGAAAGGTACGCTGACGCGGACAAGATCCGCGTGGCGGGCTTTCCGGGAGCGCTTTTCCGCGCTTGAATGTGGAAAGGGTTCTGGGAATCCCGGCCGGCGCACTCATGATTTCTATCATAAAAAGTTGGTAATGTCCCATGAAATGAGTATCGATTGCAGCTTCCGGTGGGAAAAAACGGGAAAAGCTTTTAATGTTCAAACATCAACCTCATAGATGAGCGGTACTGTCCGCTACTGCATGGTCTTGCATTTGCACCAGCCTCGGTATAATGCCAGAACGATGCAATATTACCAGACATACAGACATATCATCGATGTTCTCAACGCCATCCCCGAGGCCAGGATAAACATCAATGTCACGGGCGTTCTACTGGAAACTATGGAAAATGGGGACCCTGATCTGATAGATGGATTCAGAGGATTGGCCGAGAGCGGACAGGTGTATTTTACCGCATGCGGGCAGTCGCATCCGATATTCCCCATCGTCTTGATGAGGTGCGGTAAAGATGCATGCAGGACCCAACTCGAAATGGACCATGATACAAAAAGAAGGCTTTTGCACGTCGAGCCGAAGTATGTCAGGCCTCCCGAATACGGGTGCAGCGATGCCGTGATGGATATGTACCAAGAATGCGGCTTTAGCGGGACCATAGCGCAAGATCAAGTCTTTTTCCAGAACCGCGTCGGCACCGACAGGGCGATTGTCAGGCCCCCCAAATCGGGAGGCGGGCGGGAGTTCAGGATCGTGGCTAGGAACGACGGCTTTTCAAATGTCATAGGCTTCAATGGCAAAGGCCTTGACGATTATACCGCTTGGCTCAGGGATGGCGATGGTACACCTGAAAAGTTAGCCGACGATTTTTCCCGGAGGCTGCTGGAACGTTCATACGGTGGTGTCACGCTGACGGACTGCGACGGGGAAGCACTCGGGCTCTGGTTGCAAAATTCCTGCGTCCCCCCCGAAAAGCAGAATGTCCTTGGACCAATACTGAGGTCGATAATTGACAAAGGCATCAGGTTGGTGCATCTGCCAGAATTGGCCGAGTCCCTCCCGGTGATGGAAGCGGGGGAAATTCCCACGGGGTCATATGAACCGTACGGCTTATGGACGTGGGCAGGCCATCCCAGGCATTTCCGTATGTGGGAAGCCGCGGAACAATGCTGGGAGATGCACAAGAGATCCGGCGGCGACGAAAGGGTCAAGCGTCTTGCTGTGGATGCGATGGGCAGCGACTGGTTCTGGGGCGCTAGCAGGGGATGGTCTGACTATTGGACAGAGCGGCCAGAAGAGTGCAGGAAGAATATAGAATCAATAATGGCTGAGAATGCTCCGGTCCAAGAGGCTGCCCTTGCGGCCGCGTGATGCGTGATGATCCTGTCAGAAGCGCTCAGAACCAAATAGCCATGAAACAATCATTACACGCAGACCTCCGCCGGCAAGCCCGGATGAAACAATCCGTTTTTCCACGCGGATTGTTTCACGATGACTTTTTAAAATAGTGCCCGTTATTTATTCATATGAAACGCTGGCATGTTTCCGCGGTTTTCCTGCTCCTGCTGGCGCTGTCCATGGCCGGCGGCGCCGCGGCGCAGGAT
>Ga0316628_100004086_pt1 | contig 11378 bp, 11 predicted proteins | sample OWC_Aug_M2_C1_D5_FD_207648 | JGI IMG/M metagenome (GOLD analysis project Ga0316628, IMG submission 207648) | Wetland soil microbial communities from Old Woman Creek delta, Ohio, United States - OWC_Aug_M2_C1_D5_C | ecosystem: Environmental > Terrestrial > Soil > Wetlands | place: USA: Ohio... | reverse complement strand
CCCATTTCCTCTTCGCCTTCAATCAGGAACTTGATGTTGATGGGCAGCTTCCCTTCCGCCTTCAGAAAACCTTCCACGGCTTTCACCAGCAGATAGAGCTGGCCTTTATCATCCACGGCGCCTCGCGCGTAGATGTTCTCATTGCGAATGGCGGGCTCGAATGGCGGGCTGATCCATTCTTCCAGAGGATCGGGAGGCTGAACGTCGTAGTGCCCGTAGAGGAGCAGCGTAGGCTTCCCGGGCGCCTCCAGCCACTCGGCGTAGAGGAGCGGGTGCTGCGACCCCTTTCCCGGAATTACCTCAACTCCCTTCATCCCCATCGAGCGCAGCTCGTTGGCCAGGAAATCCACCGCCCGCTTGATGTCCGGCTTGTGCTCGGGCAGGGTCGAGATGCTCGGAATCCTGAGCAGGTTTTTCAATCCCTCGAGAAACTGCGCGCGGTTCTGCTGATAGTATTCATGAGTGGCGGTTCCCACGGTTGTCTCCTCGGAATAAGTCCAGATTAGCGTTCGCGCGACGCCCAGCGCGGAATCCTGCGCGCGCCAGTGCGCTCACACAAAACATCGCAGTCTACACCCCACTTCGCAGCGCGTCAAACGGGACCCAGGCCGTAGCCCCGTTGTGTGGCTCCAGCCAGTTAGTTCGAGCCGATCGTCAAGCCGTGTTGGGGCGACCCTCCGAACGTTGGTTAGAAGTGATAGAGGTAGGAAAACTTCACGAACAAGCCTGCCGCCGAGGACATCAGGCCGGAGCGCGCCCTTTCCAGCAGTGTCTGCTCCAGCGCCTGGCGGTCGTAGTTTTCCAGGGTGTTGCTGTAGCCGACGTAGAGTGCCGTTCCCGGATGCAGGAGGTAAGTAAGAAGGACGTCACCGACCAGGTTCTTGGAATACTCGAGCGAAGTGAGCTCCTGCGACGGCAGGACGTTGGAATACTGCCCGATGACGCGCAACGAAAGCCGCGGCGTAAACTGGTAATTCCACTTCGAGCGGAAAATGTTATTGTTGAAGATGTTCTTGCGGCCGCTCGGCGTCAGAAATCGGTTCTCCAAGACCAAATTCTCCACCGAAAGTCGCGTGGTGGGGCGGATCGTCATGCGGAGTTCGACTTCGTTTCCCTGCCCCAGGAAGGGAGTCGAGCCGTCGGGTGGCGAAAAGTTGACCTCCTGTCCCCATTCGTAATTCATCCCCGCGCTGAACCAGCGGCTACGGCGGGTGAAGAACCCGAATCCGTAGCCGCGCTCCAAGAAATCCGTCCCCTCGTAGCGTTCGCGTTTGTAGCGGTAGTGGCCGGAGGCGTTCGACGCCTGGGCGAATTCGATCCAGAACCCCGGATGGGCGGAATAATCCTGGCGGTCGTTGCGATGATCGACCAGGAAATTGCCGCCAATGTAAGGCTGCCACGCCGTCACCCACCGGCCCTCGGGGCGAAACGAGTGTCCCACAAAGCCGCCCACGGAGCGGTAGTCGACGCGCGGAATGAATCCGGAAGCGACCTCGAAATCCGGCGACCGCTCGTTGTACCCGATAAATGAACTCCAGCGTCGGTCGTGGTGGTCGAGGCCGAAATGGAATGCCCGCCCTTGTTTCGTTGTTCCCGCCAGGTCGCCACTGAATGACTTGATGATTTGAAACCCCAGGCCGGAGGTTCTCGACATTTTCCAGCGCCCGTCTACTCCGATCACGCGGTTGTAAGCTTGCCGGAATTCCCAATCGCTCCAGACCATGCCGACGGCGGACTCGCGGTGAATGTCGCGGCTGAAACGCAGAACGTTGAAATAGGCTCGCTGGCCGAACGAAGGGTCTTCCGGCGCGACGATTTCGCCGGGGCTGCGGTCATCGGCGGCGAGCGCGGCAATCGTGTAGGGCCCCGACTTTCCCGTCAGCTTCAGGCCAAACTGCGGATCGACGATGCGGCGCGTGAAAACCGTCTGGATCGCCGTCTCAAAGTAATTGTTGTTTTCCATGAAGAACGGACGCTTCTCCGGGAAGAAAACCTCGAAGCGGCGGTTCACAGTTATCTGCGGCTGGTCGGACTCCACCTGGCTAAAGTCGGGGTTCACCGTGGCGTCGAGCGTCAAGTTGGACGCCAATACCCACTTGGCGTCCAGCCCCAGGCGCTCGTCGAGCCGTTGGCGCTTGAATTGCGCCGTCTCGGTGTCGAGGTAGCGGCGGGAAGAAAAGAAGCCATAGGGATTGATCTGGAAGTTCTTGCCGGCAGCAAGATTCTCGAGGCCGCGGACCTCGGCTTCCTGAATCAGCCAGCCGCTGATGTTGCGGGAAACCGCCGGCCAGGTGCTGAACTCGCTGTAGCGGGGAATCGAACGGCTAAGCAGGATTCCCCAAGTCTGCTCTTTTCCGGGCGCGAATCGCAGGCTGCGGAAAGGAATCACCATCAGCGTGGCGAATCCGTCGGAAGTCAACTGGCCCTCCGAATGCCAGTAAGTATCGAAGCTCCGGTCGTCACCGCGCAACTCGTCCACCAGCGAATCTTCCTGGATGCCCAGGGCGTTGACGGCGAAGGCGTAGCCGCGCCGGTGGTCGTAGTAAGTGTCGATCACAACCCCGACGCGATCGTCGCCGCCGATGGCGTCGCGGCGCGTTACGTGGGCGCGAATCTTCAAAGGCTCGATGTCTCGACACACAAAGCCGACGTAGAGGTGCTTGCGGTCATAAGCCAGAAACGCCGTCGTCTCCTGGCTGGCGGGCTCGCCTTCGCGTGGGTCGTGCTGAACGAAATCCTTCACCACGGCGGCGCGCTCGCCGGCGTCGCCGCTGATCACTTCTTCCAGGGTCAGGGGGCGTTCAATTCGCGGAAGTGATGCGAACGGCGGAGGCGGCGCGGTGTCCGCGGCTCGGCAGATCGGCAGCAGAAGAATCCACAGCCCCGCCGCCACGAGTGTGCCTCGGGCTACGCGCCGTAAATGGGCGTTGGAAGGGCCGGACTTCATTCTGATCTTGGACTCACCGATAAAAAGCTCGTGCAACCTGAATCATGCTTGGCGAGGGGACCCAGGAGGAACTTTATGTTAACCCTCTTTCCCCGGCGGGACAAGAATTCTTCGCTCGGCGCTACTTGTTTTGTGCCGTGGGCCCGGATGCTTCTTCGGGGTGGCCATAGCGATGCCGCACAACAATTAGGTAATGAATGCCAGAAGCCACGGTAATCGCGCCCGCCAGATAAATACAAATCCGCAACAGCAGCGCGCTGGCCAGCGGGAAGTGGGCCTGGAGACCGACCGCGACAAAAACCGTGGCAACCTGGATGGTGGTGGACATCTTCCCCAGAATCGTTGGACGGAACGGCCGGTAACCGGCCACTAGGCTGATGAGCGCCGCGGTCATGATGATGGCCACGTCGCGGCTCAGCACCAGGATGGTAAGCCACCAGGGCAACACCTCGCGGAAGGCCAGCGTGAGATAGGCCGTGGTCATCAGAATCTTGTCGGCGATGGGATCGAGCGCCACGCCCAGCGGTGACTCCTGGTGGAAGATGCGCGCCACGGTTCCGTCCACCACATCGGAAATCGCCGCCGCTCCCAGCACCGCCAGCGCCCAGGCGTAGTCGCGCTCGATGACCAGGGTGGCAAAGATGGGAACAAAGACTAATCGCAGGATGGTGATCTGGTTGGCAGGGCTCAGGATGCGCGAGGGCATAGCTCAGTACGACTATAGCGGGCCGGTTTTGAGACTGTCAAATGAGTGCCGCGATTCGGGGAAGACTATTTCATTGATTCATTGCACCGTTGTTTCAGTGCCCAACTCGGTCTTCCTTTCAATGAGTCAATGGCTCAATTCCCAAGTACTCCTGTATCGTCAAACCCACGGTCTGCCGGAAGCGGTCTGCCAGCGAAGGCAGCGAGCCGCTCGGCTCGTCCCAGGAGACTCGCTCCACCCGGTGCATGGGAAAGAAGGCGGTCGTCAATCCCACCGTGGCTTCTTCCTGATTAAGGACCTGGCGCACGAAATCGTCGAAGGAATCGATTTGAATGCCGCGCACCGTCACCCCCGCGGCGCTGAGCGAAAGGAGTTGCCCCCAGATCTTTTCCTTGGGCGCCGCCAGGCTGAGAATGACGATAGAATTGATTTCCATTGGCTCTCTGACTTTTGGATATTACTCACATGAGATATATCTCTCAGTGGCCGTACCGCATTTCCCCCGCTTCGATGCGAACGGGAAGGTGGTTCTGCTGGGGCGGAAGCGGGCACGTCGCAAAGGCCGTGAACGCGCAGGGCGGATTGACGGCCTTGTTGAAGTCCAGAATCACCTCTCCACCTTTCGGATTGTCCGTGTAAAGAAAGCGCCCGGCGGGATACGTTTCCTTCCCAGCGGTCCGGTCCTTGAAAATAAAGAACAGCACGTCGCCTTCGTTCACCGGATCCAGCCGGCACAGCTGGCCGTTGAGCGTGAACTCCGCGTAGCCGGGACTGGCGACCTCCTCGGTCTCGCCCAAAATGTTGGGAATAGCGATTTTCTTGGGCGGATTGTAGGGAACGAATTTCGCCTTTACCCGGTACTCCTCCGTGACGGGAAAATATTTAAGGCCCCGGAAAGTCTTCCGCGCCTCGCTGTTCTTATCCTTGACGCGAACGGCGAAGCGGTTGCCGCGCTGGATCACGAACATCGTGAGACCGCGAACCTGGAGAACATCGGGCGCCCCTGAAATGTCGGGCTTGAGCACCGCCGTGACGGAGGTCTTTCCGTTCACCGTCACCTCCACGCCCGGCGCCGCCCGGAAGGCCGTATTGCCGTTGTGAAATCCGATCACGCCCACTTTTCCTGGCGCCGAACCCTTGGGCAATACGATCGTGTTGCCCGCGCCCGCCCCGATGGTGTTCTCTCCTTCCTTCAGCCAGAACCGCCCGACGAGCGTCAGCCAGCCGTCCTCGGCTTTCAGCCGCTCTTCACGCCGGTGCCGCCACTGTTCGATCTCCGCCTGGTAAGACGGCGAACTAGCCTGCAGCAGAAAGAATGAAAGAACGGACAGAAGGAGCGTCGATGAAGACACAGAATAGATGACCTTTCAGATGCGCTCTACCGAGGCGCCGCCTGGGTTTATGAAACTGCTCCAGCGGCCTTTCCAAGCTGCCCAAGCCTTCGGCCTACCAAGATGTTCCAGATCAGCAAAAGCACAGCCGAGAAGCTGGAAATGTAGATGCCGATGACCGGGATGAAGATGCCGAAGTCGAGCACGCTGGAGATAATCCGTACGTAAGCGATGCTCCTACTGAATATATTGCCATGAAGCATTACAACCGAAATGATCAGGCCGGATAGCGACCCGAAGAGGTAGCTCACCTGAAAAGTCGTTCCATGGAACGTGGCAAGCATCGCCTCGCCCGCCGCCAACAATGCGGCTCTCTGCGCATCGGTTGTTGCGGCGGCGTATTGGTTGCTGAGGTGAAGCATATCGAAGGCCGGTCTCGCTACGAAGAGACAGACAACGCCCACGAGGCTAAGGGCCATATAGATGGCCGCGAAAGACTGGCTGGTTCGTCTGAGAGCCACATAGAGGGCAAGTGCCATCGGAATCGAAAGAGCGCCGTAAACAATAAACAGGCACTCAAACGACAAGAGCCCCAGCAGCTTGCTCTTTTGAAACAGCTCGAACCAGCCGGGGACCGTTTTCGGTGGCGGAGAGACGATGAAGACCATGAGCTGGAGGACGATGATTACCACCATCCCCAGGGCCGCCGCCCCGCCGGTTCTGTAAAGCCAGTGCCACCCGGGATCTACCGCGCCGGTAACCATAGGTTGATCTACTCTTGATTGCGACATTTGGCCAACTCTGTTTGTCAATCCTCTGAAGTTTTGATGGGGCGCATATCCGGGGCGATGGCCAGCGCCGACTCCGTCGCGCGCTGCACGGCCTCGACCGTCGTTCCGGGCGCGATTTCCTTGAGCACGAGCCCCTCGGCGGTCACGTCAATAACGGCGAGTTCGGTGATAATGGTGTGGACGACGCGGGCGCCCGTCAGCGGCAGCGTGCAGCGCTTCAGGATTTTCGGTTTGTCCTCGCGCGTCGTGTGCTCCATCGCCACGATGACACGCTTGGCGGCAGCCACCAGGTCCATCGCGCCGCCCATGCCTTTCACCATTTTTCCCGGAATCATCCAATTGGCGAGGTTGCCCTGCTCGTCCACTTCCATCGCGCCCAGCACCGTCAGGTCAATGTGCCCGCCGCGAATCATGGCAAAAGACTCGGCGCTGGAAAAATACGCGCATCCGGGAATCTCCGAAATCGTCTCCTTCCCGGCGTTGACCAGGTCAGGGTCTTCTTCGCCATCGAACGGATACGGCCCCACGCCCAGCATCCCGTTCTCCGATTGCAGAACCACCTCCATGCCGGCGGGAATGTAGTTCGCCACCAGCGTCGGCATGCCGATGCCCAGGTTGACGTAGAACCCGTCCTTCAGCTCCTGTGCCACGCGGCGAATGATGCGCTCTCGCTTGTCCCTCACGTTCGCTTCCTCACGGTCCGGCGCTCGATGCGCTTGTCGAAGTGTGCTCCCTGGATGATGCGCTGAACGTAGATCCCTTGCGTGACGATCGCCTCCGGGTCGAGCGCGCCGAGTTCGACGGTCTCTTCGACCTCGGCAATCGTGACGCGCGCCGCCGTCGCCATCATGGGATTGAAATTTCTCGCGGTCTTTCGGTAGATCAGATTTCCCCAGCGGTCGCCTTTCCAGGCTTTGACCAAAGCGAAATCGGCTTTGAGCGCGTGCTCCAGCAAATAGGGCCGGCCTTCGAACTCGCGCACTTCCTTGCCCTTCGCGACCACCGTTCCGACGCCGGTCGGCGTGTAGAACGCCGGAATCCCCGCGCCACCGGCGCGCATGCGCTCGGAGAAAGTTCCCTGCGGAATCAGCTCGGCTTCAAGCTCGCCCTTCATCACCAGCTCTTCGTAAAGCTTGTTGTCGCCGATGTAGGTGCCGATAATTTTCTTGATCTGGTGGTTCTCCAGCCAGCGGCCCGTCCCGAAGCCATCGACGCCGGCGTTGTTGCTGATGACAGTGAGAAGGCGCGTTCCGCGGGCGCGCACCGCCTCGATGAGGTTCTCGGGAATCCCGCAGAGCCCGAAGCCGCCTACCATGACAGTGGCGCCGTCGAAGAAGTCGAAGATCGCAGATTCCGCGCTGGGATAGACTTTGTTCACTGAGGCTTTCTGGAGATCAGAACGAAATCATTGGACCACTAAGTCAGCTTGTAAAACTCCCGCATATTCCCGATGCGCGGGAAGAGTCCGTAGCGCTTCACTTCCAGAATCTGTTTCAGGTGGCCGAGGTCGTGGAAGGCCCACTCGTGAACAAATTCCTCCGCGCTCGTTTCGCCCACCTTCTCGTGCACGCCCCGGCGCTTCAGTTGCGCGGGCCGCAGCGTCTTCAACCACTTCAGGTTGGCGCGGCGCTGGCGTGCCCAGGAGTCGAGCAGGCGCTTCGGGTCTTTGCGGTCATACCGCAACGCCCGGGCACGGCCCTCCTGGTCGATGGCGAGAAGCGTGGGGCGGTCCCGCTCCACGATGTCCCGGATGCGCTCCCGAAAACCGATCCCCTCGATGTCCTCGAGGTGAGCGAGGATTTCCACTACCGACCACTTCCCCGGCGCGGGGCGAGCCCGAATCTCGCGCGGCGACATGGCCGCCACTTCGCGGCGGATCTTGGCCGGTGTGGAAGCAAGGATTGCGAAGGCGTCTTTCAGCATGGTGGCTGTCATACGGTCTTTGGCAAGCTGACCTGTTGTTGGCGCGTCGTCAGGCGTCGCTACGCTTTGGGCTTTACTGCCTTGGTTTCCGCAGCGAAGCGCTCTGCCAATTTGGGCCGGTCGGTATCCTCCCAATGCTGGGCGCTGATGGTCTGGCCGATGCGCGCGTTGCGGTCGGGGACCGGCGGATGGGTGCGTGTCCAGAAAGACTTACCCCCCTGCTCGGTGGCCTGATCGAGCTTGGTCAGGAACCGTGCCAAGCCGTCGGCGGGATATCCGGCGGCGTGTGCGTATCTAACGCCGCGCTGGTCGGCGTCGAACTCGTCGCCCGGGGCCAGCCCCTGGTCAAGAATCTTGATGAGCATCTTCTTTGACATGTTTTCAAGATAAGCGCTGCCGGGTGTGTGTGTTTGGGCTTCTTCCACTCCCGCCCGCATCGCTTTGTCGCGCTCGACGATATGGATAACATGCTTCCCTGCGATGTGCCCCACTTCGTGCGCGAGCACGCCTGCCAGTTCCGACTCGTCCTCACACAGGGCCAGCGCACCGCGGGTGATGAACACGTACCCGCCGGGCGCGGAGAAGGCGTTAATCATGTCGGAATCAAGCACCGCGAAGTGGTAGCTGATTTCCTTTCGTTCCGACTGTGCGGCCACTGTGCTCCCGACCATGTTCACGTAACGGGTGAGCGCGCTGTCGGGGTAGAGATGGTAGGCCCCGATAAACTTCGCCGAGACCTCCCGGCCCACCTCGCGCTCTTCCTGCAAGGTCATCGGCGCCATGGCCTTCTGAACTTTCTCAGCCTTGTCAGTCGCCTTCTTCAGAATATTGCCAAACTGCGCGCTGGCGTCGCGCGCCGAAACAAGCAGCGCGAAGACGGCCAAGATCGGCACTCCCCACCGGCAGGCACGTAAAGGCATTCGTGGCTTCATGGTCGGCTCCTCGCTACTTGGACTTCAACAGTCCATCGTCCTGGAACTTCTTCACTTCCGGCGCCGGGATTGAGTATCCTTCCATCGCCGAGACGGCCTGGCGGTCCGCGGCGCTTGGTGTGACATCGCCGATCGACTGCCCGGACTCGGGTTCTCCGGCCGATTTGCTTCCCGCCGTGCGCGTGGCTTCCTGCTGCTCCGAGCCCGACCCGGAGACGGCCTTCAGCCCGCCAAAGAAACCGCCACCCTTCTTTTTCTTCTTGTCTTTCTCGGCCTGCTGCCCCTGCTGGGATTGGTCCTGCGCGGGCTGCGCCTGCGTTGATTGATCCTGGGCGGGCGGGCGCGGCGCGGCTATGCCCCCGAGAAGGACAAAGGAAAAAACCAGAGCGAGAATTCTCAACGCGGATTTCATAACGCTGCCTCTCTCGTTTGGACGGAACCTTTCATTCCCAGCAATTCGTAGACAACGATCTTGTGTTCCTTGCCTTTGACGGAAATTTCTCCCAGCGGCCGGACCTCGGCCAAGTCGCGGATCTGCTGGTAAGTCGCGTCGCTGATAACGATATAAGCGTGCAGCTCCTTCGTGGCACTCTCCAGGCGTGAACCGAGATTCACACTGTCGCCGATGACGGTGAAGTCCATGCGCTGTTCGGACCCGATGTTTCCAAAAAGCATTTCGCCCGTGTTAATGCCCACGCCGATCTTGAGTGTTGGTCGCCCCTCACTTTGCCACTTTTGGTTCAGTTTTTCCAGCCCCTCGATCATTTCCAGCGCCGCCCGCGCCGCCAGCTCGGCATGATTGGGCTGCGGGAGCGGAGCGCCCCAGAACGCCATCACGCAGTCGCCCACGAATTTGTCGAGCGTGCCCTGATTTTTGAAGATGACCGAGACCATCATGTTGAGGTGCTCGTTGAGCGTCTTGATGACGATTTCCGGCGGCAGCTTTTCGGAAATGCTGGTGAAGCCGCGAATGTCGCTGAAGAGCACGGTCAGGGTGCGCTTCTCGGCGCGCAGGCTCTCCCAACTGAAATCCTGCAGGATGGTTTCCACCAGTTGCGGCGAGATGTACTTGGTGAGCGTGCGCCGGTAGCGGCGCTTCTCGCGGCCCTCAGTCGCGTAGCGGGTGAGCGTTGCGCCGGTAAATGAGATGACGCCGGCGGCGAGCGGAGCGACCATCGGCGCCCAGAGGCTCTCCCATCGGAAAAGGCCGCAGACCGAGGCGAAGTAGAGCCCGCCCAAAATGAGAGCCAGGATGGTGTTGGCCAGCGCCGACCCCACTAGGTAAACCACTCCCGCCATCGCCAGCGCCAAGCCGACGGTGGCGACGGTTGTCCAGCTTGCGTCGGCGGCGCGCAGGAAGTCGCCGCGCAGCAGGTTGTCGATCAGCGTGGCGTGGACTTCCACTCCCGGATAGGTTTCCGAAAACGGATTGGAGAGCAGATCGGAGGCGCTCGCCGCCGTTGCGCCGATCAGCACGATCTTGTCTTTGAAAGTCTCCGGCGCAATTTCCGGCGCCTGGCCGTTCTCATACGCAAGAGCGGAGTTGAAAACCTGCCAGACGGAGTAGTGTTTGTAGGTTTTGTAGGCGGGGCCGTACCAGCGAATGAGCAGGCGACCTTGCTTGTCGAGCGGCGCTTCGTGCCCCGCAAACCTCAGGTGGGGCCCGGGCACGACGCCCACCTCCGCCTGCTCGCCGCGGGCGCGAGCCGCGATGGCCAGGGAGAACGACGCATAGTGCCGACCGCCGTAAAGAAACAGCGGTGTCGCCGTGCGCACCGGACCGTCGGGGTCGCTCTGCACGGTAATGCAGCCTATGTGCGGCGCCGCTTTCAGAAATTCTTCCTGAGGGAGATCAACACCCGAATACGGCTTCAGATCGAGAGGAAGTTGCGAGTCGAGTGAAAGCGCAAACGGTTCAAGCCTCTGGCGGAGTTTGACGCGCGCCGATTCCTCTTCTTCCTGGAACCGCGACATGTTGAGTGTGAAAGCCAGCACGGCGCTGGGACGTTCCGCCAGCGCTGCGGCGAACTGTGCGTCGTCGCCTCCGTGCGGGTCGGCGCCCTGAAAAATCAAGTCCAGCGCGATGACCTTTGCTCCCCATTCGTTCAGGTAATGGACGAGTCCGGCATAAAGCTTGCGGCGCCAGGGCCACCGGCCGAAATTGTCGAGCATGTCTTGAGAGCTGAAGCTCGAATCGTCGAGCGCCACGATGACGATCTCGCGGCTGGCGAGGCCTTCAGGCGTGAGGGCGCGAATGCGCCAGTCGAGCGACTTGCGTTCCACCGTCTCGAACCCGCCCAACCGCACCGCGCCCAGCACAAGAAGGGCACTGGCGAGGCCCAGCCCGAGCGCTTGCCCGACTTTGGATTTTGCCCACTGGCGGAGGAGATTCATGCTGTTGAGGTACGTAGAAGCACGCCACGGCGTGCACTTACAGGCTGCGCCCTTTACGCTTCGAGCGCAGCCGGGCGCTACTTCACATCCTTCAATCGCTCGCGCAGCTTCAGCGCCTGCTTGAAATCGTGCTCCAGGTCGCGGTCGCTCAGGTGGAGCTTCATCGTCTCCAGCTTGTCGATCAGCGACTCGAGCGCTGACTGGATATTTTCGATATTTGTCAGGCAGATGTCACGCCAGAGACTGTAGGGGCTTTCCGCCAGCCGAGTTACGTCGCGAAAGCCCGAGGCGGCCAGTTCCACGGGAAGAAACTCTTCGGCGCCCTGCTCGGCAATCATGCTGGATAGACCCGTG
>Ga0316628_100004085_pt1 | contig 11378 bp, 10 predicted proteins | sample OWC_Aug_M2_C1_D5_FD_207648 | JGI IMG/M metagenome (GOLD analysis project Ga0316628, IMG submission 207648) | Wetland soil microbial communities from Old Woman Creek delta, Ohio, United States - OWC_Aug_M2_C1_D5_C | ecosystem: Environmental > Terrestrial > Soil > Wetlands | place: USA: Ohio... | reverse complement strand
CAACAAGATGAAGATCGTGGACACGGACTCGATCAGGATCTGGGTCAGCAAGATGTCGGGCGAACGGTACACCACGAAGAGCGCCGAGGTGAGAAAGCCGTTGGCCGTGAGCGCCAGGGCGGCCCCGATCCGCGTCCGCGAGCGCACCACCATGACGGCGGACGCCGTGAGCATCGCGCAGAGCGCCACACCGTACCATTGCAGCTCCTCGAAGCGCACGGCCACGTCCCGCAGCGACAGCCCCCCATGCCACAACGCGACTCCGGATAGCCCCACGGTGAACATCAGGGTACCGGAGAGGTACCAGCGCAGGGAGCCACTCTGCCAGCGTGAACTAAAGGCGGTGGCCCCTGTGACCACCCCATCCATCGCGGCGTCCCAGAGCCACTCCGTGCTGAGCCACGCCGGGCGCCATTGCCGGAGGGCGTCCAGGCCGCCTCGTCCCCAGAAGAAGAGGATGCCCAGCCCGGCGGTGGCCATCGACAACAGTAGCGGACCAGCGACGGCGGGCGTCAGCGCGACATGCAGCTTCGCGCCGGGGTGCGAGGAGAGCGCGTTGACCATTTGCTCCGTCGTTGGTGCCAGCAATCCCATGACGAGCGCCAGCCCGGCCAGCAGTGCCGGCGGGCCCCACAGAATGGGACTGGCCTCGTGGGCGTGGCCGGCGTGCTCGGACGGCTTGCCCAGAAAGACCCCCGCCACGAACCGAGCGGCGGCGGCAAAGATCAGGGCGTTAGCGGCCACACTGAGCGCGATCACCGCCGCCTGCCAGTGGGACCCCGCCAGCGCCGGCCCGTGTAGCAGGCTCTCGTAGAACGCCTCCTTGGCGTGGAAGCCAAGCGTCGGGTACACGCCGGCCATGGACAACGCGGCAACCACCGCGACGACGAACGTCATCGGCATGCGCTGGCGGAGGCCCCCCAGTTGCCGGATGTCGCGGGTATGCGTGGCGTGCTCCACGATCCCCGCAATCAGGAAGAGGGCGCCCTTGTACGTGGCATGGGCGAAGATGCCCAGGGCGTCCTGCTCCGGACTGGCTAGGCCGTAGATCGCCGTGAACAGCCCCAGGGTGGACACCGTGCTGTGCGCCAGAATGGCCTTGAGGTCCGTCGCGGTCATCGCCTGGTAGGCCCCCAGGAGAAAGGTCGCGAGGCCGATAGGTACCAGGACGCCCGTCCACAGCCATGCGGCGCTGAAGAGGGGCAGCATGCGGCCCAGGAGAAAGATCCCCGCTTTCACCATGGTGGCGGCGTGGAGGTAGGTCGAGACAGGGGTCGGGGCGACCATGGCACGCGGCAGCCAGAAATGGAACGGCCACTGGGCCGATTTGGTCAGAGCCCCCGCCAGGATCAAGAGCAGGGCGGGCGCGAAGGCGCTCGACTCGGCCAGACGCGCCTGGAGTTCCCGGGAGTGGGTGAGTTGCTGCAGGCTGTAGGTTCCGCACGTCAGGCCGACCAGGATGAAGCCGGCCAGCATCACCATCCCGCCCAGGGCCGTGACCTGCAGCGCCGTCCACGCCCCCTTGCGGGCCTCCTCCTGCTCGTACCAGAAGCCGATGAGGATGAACGACGTGACGCTGGTGGCCTCCCAGAAGACGAAGAGGAGGATGAGATCGTCCGACAGGGCTACGCCCAGCATGGCGCCCATGAAGGCCAGCAGTGCGGCATAGAATTGCCCGAGGCGCCTCGGAGCCAGTGGGGGCATGTACCCCAGGGCGTAGATGCCCACCAGAGTTCCGATGCCAGAAATCAGGAGCGCAAAGAAGAGGCCGAAGGGGTCTCCACGGAGGCTCAGAGCCACCGTGAGGCCGGGGATCCAGTCGCGCACGAAGCTGACGGGTACGCTGGCCGTGGCGAGCTGGAGGCACCCGAGGAACGAGCCGGCGGCGGCGAGCACCATCAGGATGCCGGTATGCTTTCCCGCAAACCGCCAGAGCCACAGGGCCAGAGCCCCTGCCGCGAAGGGCATGAACACGATGCCCGGAAGCAAGATTTCGAGTTGGGGCATAGGCGTCTTCCTCAAAGAGGAGACTGACTGAAACGGCCACACAGGGATGGTGAACGGGTCAACGGACCCGCCGAGAAGCGTGCGGTTGGGCGGCACACCGGCCGGGTTCTAGCTTCGATCCGTCCGTTTCCACTTCATCCCCGCCCACCGCGACGGTGCGGAGGGTCAAGCGTCTGGGCGAAACTGCGAGAACGTACCACAGTCGCCGGCGAAAGAATATCCCCGAGATGCCCAGTTGGCACCTCTTGCAGACAGATCTTCCTCCGCGCCCTTCGCTTTTTCATCGGCGAAGGCAGGTCGCCGGTCATGCGCAATCGGTTCGCCCGCAAACGCAAAGACGGGTTCCCGCTCTCCGGGATCCCGTCCTTTGTCCCACCTCGCCAGGCGAGGTCTGTCCGCATTCGGTGCCCTACTTCAAGAGCGCGTCGATTCGCTGTCGGAATTCGGCCTCGGCCAACTCTCCCTCGCGCTGCTCCACGAGGCGCCCCGCTTTGTCGATAAACACGCTCGTCGGAGTGGCTTCGACTGCGTACAGTTTACCGATCGCTCCGCTGGCGTCTCGCCCGACGGGATAGGTCACCTTATAGACTCCCATGAACATTCGGGCGAGCTGATCCTTGTCCCAGGACACGTTGATGCCCAACACCTCTAAGCCCTTTGCCTTGTACGTGTCGTAGACGGCGGACAGAACGGGAGACTCCCGTTGACAGTGCGGTCACCCCGAGGCCCAGAAATTCAGCAGGACTGGTTTCCCGCGGAAGTCCTTCAGCGAGACCACTCGGCCGTCCATCAACGTCACGCTGAAATCCGGCGCCGGCTTGCCTGCCGGCGGGGGCCCAGCCCAACTGTTCGCAAGCACTCCACCGACAATACCCATGGTCGCGAATCCGATGAAGTCTCTCCGTCGCACGTATCCGCTCCTTCCCGGATGCCGCCGTCACCAACATCCCCGCTCCCGGTCCGTCACCGGGCCTCGTCGTGCCCCTCCGCCCGGACCAGAAGGATAGGGCGATCGAGCCGCTGCATCAGCTTGGGCGTCAAACTGCCGGCCCAGAATCCCTGCATGGCTCCCCGCGTATGCGTGGCCATGACGACGAGATCCGCGCCCACCGCTCGAGCCGTTTCCAGAAGCGCCGTCAGCGGCTCTCCGCGACCGACCGAGGAGGTCACGTCAAGGCCCCCCGCCGTCAAGGTGTTCCCCAGACCGCCCACGTACGCCGCGGCATCCTGCTCGGCGATCTCCAACATGGCCCGAGTGGCCAAAGGCATCAGAATCCCTGCGGCGCCCTTGTGTCCGGAGAGCGTCCCCGCCGTCGGCACCACCATCGCCAGGTGCAGGGCGGCTTTCCAGCCGCGGGCCAGCCGCTCCGCCACCGGCACTGCGGTCTCGTGGGTGGCGGACCCGTCCAACGGCACCAGGATCCTGCGGCAGACAAACGGCGGGGCCTCGCCCGCCGCCGTCGGATTGACCATCAAAATGGGCGTCCGTCCGCGCCCGAGGGCTCGGAGCGCGATGCTGCCGATGAAGAACCCCTTGAGCCCTCCTTGCCCGTGCGTGGAGAGCACCACCAGGTCCGCCGCAAGCTCATCCGCGTGAGCCATGATGGAATCCGCCACGTTTTCGGTCCGGGCACTGTGGACATGAATCTCCACTGGACGGTCTCCAAACACCGGCCGCTGCGCCACGGATGCGAGATAGGCCTGCGCCTGTGCCGCGTTCGTGAGATGCCGCTGGCCGTGTACCGTCTGTGGCGCCCACTCCTCCAGGACGTGGAACAGTGTCACCCGGGCGCCGAAGGCCGCGGCCGTCGCCGCCGCAGCCGGCAGCGCCGCCTCTGCCAGCGTTGAGCCGTCCAGAGGAACGAGTACGTGTCGCACCACGGGCCTAGCCTCCGCCCAAGAGTATCTGAAAGAGAAGGAAGAGGTTCAAGGCGATAATCAAGAGGGTCACCAGCCGAAAGATAACCGTGGTGACGCGATGGTTGACCAGAACGCCCATCAGGTCGGCGCGCGCCGTGAAGAGCGCCAGAGGGACCAAGGCGAAGGGAAGCCCAAAGCTCAAGACCACCTGGCTGAGGACAAGAGTGCGGGTCGGCTCCAGACCGATCCCAATCACGATCAGCGCGGGGAGCATCGTGAGCAGCCGGCGCACCCAGATTGGGATCTGCCAGTGCACAAACCCCTGCATGATCACCTGGCCGGACATGGTCCCCACCGTGGAAGAGGATAAACCCGACGCGAGCAACGACACCGCAAAGACCCAGCTCGACGCACCCCCCAAGAGCGGCGCCAGGGTCTTGTGGGCTTCCTCGATGGTTCCTACCGTCGTCAGACCCTTCTCAAAGAAGGTCGCGGCAGCCATGATCAGCATCGCCCCGTTCACCAACCCGGCAACCCCCATGGCCAGCGTCACGTCCACGCACTCGAATTGGAACAGCCGCCGGAGCTGGCGTGGGTCGCGCACCACGATGCGACCCTGGGTGAGAGCCGAGTGCAGGAACACGACGTGGGGCATGACCGTGGCCCCCAGGATGCCCGTCGCCAAGAGCACGCTCTCCGTTCCCCTGAAGTGCGGCACGACGGCATGGTAGGCAATCTTGCCCCAGTCCGGCCGGCCGAGGATCGTCTCGACCAGATAACAGAAAGCGATGACGCCCACCATGGCGGTGATGACCGCTTCCAGCGGCCGAAACCCGTGCCGCTCCAGCGCCAGGATGGCGAATGTCACCGCCCCGGTGAGAACGCCCGCAAGGAAAAGCGGCATCCCGAAGAGGAGATTGAAACCTAGGGCCGCCCCCAGGAACTCCGCCAGGTCGGTGGCCATCGCGACCGCTTCCATGATCACCCACATGCCCCAAACCGCCCAACGCGGAAATTGGTCGCGACAGTGCTCCGCGAGATTCTTGCCCGTGGCAATCCCCAACTTGGCCGAGAGCGCCTGGGTCAGCATGGCCATGAGGTTACTCGCCACGATGACCCACAGGAGCATGTAGCCGAACTGCGCTCCTCCCTGGATGTTCGTGGCGAAGTTGCCGGGATCCACATAGGCCACGCTCGCGATAAAGGCGGGGCCGAGAAATGGAAACAGGCGGCGGTAGAAGGACCGGGCGCTCCGACCTTCCAGCACTTCGGTGGCCGCGGCAAGAGTGCGCTCGTCCCCGCGGGCCGACCCGGTCGTCGAGCGATCGATCGCAGGGCGAGATTCAATGGAAGATTCGGGCTCCATGGCGCCTCGCAATCTCGATCCGTTCGCATGCATCCGGTACCTGGAAACGGCAACCCCGGTGCGTGGACAGGCGAGACCGAAGTGCAGCGGACAAACGGGCTGAGCGCTCAGGAACAGGACGCGGGCGCCTCCTCGGGACGCGCCGACGGTTGCAACCGATACCGGAAATCGCAGCGCGGCGCCCCTTCCATGATGGTCTGGGTACGCGTGAGCTTGAAGTCCTGGTTGAATCCGTCGCCCAAGGCGAAGTCGCGGCCGCAGGAGAGAATGGCCCCCAACTCGGGGATGCCGAGGGCCTGGTACATCTCCGCATACCGGCAGCGCGTGACGTCGTAATCGTAGGCCGTGTCGTCGAGGTGGCGAACCTCGACCGTCAACGAGTCGCCTTTCAGCCAGTTCGCCTGGCTTTGCACGAGGTGCGCCAGCGTGTTCCCGCCCATGCGTTCGGCCAGGGCCTTCCCCTGGTCGCGCGCGATCCGGGTGATGACCCGTTTCACCGTGTCCAGCACCCCTTCGCGCCCGAACTCCTCCGCAAAGGCCGCGATCAGCGGGGCGAGAATGCGGGCCTCGATTTCCCTTCGCTTGAGCACCCCGATGTCGTTCAGCGTGTCGGGAGGCAATGCGCTCGCCATACGATCCCCTCGCATTCACTTCCGTTGTTGAATCTGCTTCTTTTCGGCCCGCTCCGGCATGGTGCCGTCGCTGAAACCGTGGTGCGCCACGACTTCTTTCAGGTTCCAGTAGTCCCCGCCAAACGGATCGAACGTCAGGGGCGCCACCCGGCCCAAGACGACGGTGCCATCTTCGACCACGTCGGCATCCCCGTGCACCGCCGCCACCTCGGCAAGGAACAAGACATGGGAGCCGAGCGGCAGTGCTTGCCGGACGACGCATTCCAGGTTGATGGGACACTCCTCGATCATGGGCGGACGCACCTTCACGCCCGGCACCGGCGTCAGATTGGCTTGCGCAAACTTGTCCACGGTCTCGCCGGAAACCGTGCCGCAGAAGTCCACGGCGCGCAGAAGAGCGGCAGGCGGAATATTCAGGACGAACTCGCCCGTTTCTCGAATCAGGGTGTATGAGAAGCGCTCTGCGCGGACGGCCACGCCGACCATGGGCGGCGTGCCGCAGACGACACTCGCCCAGGACACGGTCAAGATGTTCGGGGCGCCATCCTGGCCCACACATGTCAAAAGCACCACCGGCACAGGGGCCAGAAAGGCGTTTCGTTCCAGCTGGATCTTCCCCATGTCCCCGCTCTCCCGGACGGGACAGGTCAGCGCACCGCCCGCGCCGCGGCCGCGGCCTCTACCCATCGCAAGACGTGATTCCAGGTCGCGACGCGGGTGATGCCCCCCGGCAAGTCTCCCTGATTCCAGGGGCGGTCAAACAGCAGAACCGGCACAGGCACCAGTGCGGCGGCAACGGCGACGTGGAGTTCGTCCTCGATCAAGAGGTCCAGTCGTCGCTCGCGGACCACGCGCGGTTTGTACTCCGCCGCAGCCTCGCCGTCTCGATGAACCAGGTCCTCGAACAGACCTGCGATGCCCGCGTTCTGTAGCAGGCGTCGCGTGTGATCGCGATGCGCAAGCAACCGGCCGGTCACGACGACGAGCCGGTGCCCCGCGCCGACCAGGGCTCGCATGGCGTTGGCGGCGTCGGCGTACACGGGACGCGTTCCCAGAAAGTCCGTCTCGTCGAGTTTCGCGAAAAACTGCCACATCTCCCCAGTCGAGATGTCGGGGTAGCGAGGAAAGATCTCCCAGGCCGCGTTCTCGATTTTCACGTCCCGACCGAAATAGGACCGAAATGCTTCCAGGTAGCCGGGCAACGACTCCGCCAAGACGTCGTCTACATCGACACCGATCCGAAGGGACGCTGCCATTCGTTTCCCTACGCCAACTCGAGAGGCCCGATGCCGACGGCGATGCCGCCGCTCAGGTGACCATCATTGGCTTGCTCGCGGCCACGTTGGCAATGAGTTCGCACACAACATAAAGGCCGATCAGCAAGGTGGTCATTGACGTGGGAGCGTAACACATTTGACTCACCCCATCAAGAAAGGACACCCCCCTCGTCGGCCGATCGGAGGCTGGACGGCCGCTCGGGACGGCTTCGCGGTGCTGCAGCGGAGATGCACAACTCAACGGTCGAACGGTTGAGCAGGCGAGGGATCCACCCCCATCGAGCGCACCCTCCGCGCATTCGCGCCTAAGCGCGCGACCGCTCCGCTCAAAGTCGGAAGCTTTGACGCTTCTCCAATGCGCGAAACTCTTCTTGGCTTGGGTTCAGTTTTCTTTCCTCGGGATCTCCCCAGCGTCCGTTGGCGGTGCGGGGGAAAATTCCGTGGCGCTGGCTGGGTATGGTACAAGCGGAAACCCCGCGTGATTCTGATTCCAAGATCAAGAAGCTCTTCTTTGTTTCTTCGAAAATCCGTTTAGATGACCTGAGATTCAACACCACTGAATGTCATATAAGTATATGATTTTACGATGTGTATATTTACAGAGAATTGGTTGGTGAATTTTATGATAGGCGCTTGGCAATTTTTTATTGACAGGACCAATTGTATCCGGTATATCCATTTCATAGGAAACTGACCCGTTGGTACATGGATCCTCAATGTCAAGCACGCGAGAACAGATTTTGGACGCGGCAGGTCGACTGATCCACGTTCGCGGCTTTCACAACACGTCCGTGGACGACATCCTACGCGAGAGCGGCGTCGGCAAGGGAAATCTCTATTACTATTTCAAGAGCAAGGACGAGCTGGGTTATGCGGCTTTGGATCGGACGCTCGAGCGTATTCAAGAGGAAATCCTCGAGAGGCTGTCCGCGGCCGGCCTGGATCCTTGGACGCAATTGGAAAGTTTCCTCGGATATGCGGTCGAGCGGGCCCGGCGGGAGGGTTGCGTTGGCGGCTGCCCGCTCGGAAATCTCGCGTTGGAAATGAGCGACATTCACGAGGGCTTCCGAACACGTCTGAGTGACGCCTTCTCGCAAGTGCGGTCCAAGATCGAAGAGACGCTGGAGCGGGCCAAGCGTGAGGGTACGCTGCGCATCGGAACTGATATCCCGCGCCTCGCGAATTTCCTTCTCGCTGGGTTCGAGGGTGCGTTCATGATGGGGAAGCTTCATCGGGACGCAGAGTTGATGGCAAGCGTGGTCGACGAACTCAAGACGCACCTGGTGCACTACCGCGTAGTCTGATTCACACGACTACGCTTCACACAGGGGGACACCACACCATGGCACATCGAATGGATGTCAGGAGGACCAAGGATTCGGGCGCGGGGTCGGCCGGCGGAAGCCGGCGCGCGTCCGAGCGCGCCGGAAACCTCAAGAGCCATGCAGCTGGAATGGCCGAGCACACAATGCCGACGATCGTAGAGTATACGGACCAAAAGCCGCCGAAAAACTTGTATCCCGAGAGAATCATCTCTCCCGTTCGCTCGGGCCCGTGCTGTTTCACGGATATGGAAGAAGTCGGGAAGCCCCAGGAGGACGGTCGCTGGGTGTTCCAGTATAGGCGATGCAAGAAGTGCGGGTTTGCCTTGCGCGTGATCTTGCGAGAAATCCCGGATGCCGCTCTGGCGGCCGAACTTCGGAAGATCCTGGCCAACTCGTTCGTGCGGAACGTACCCGAGTAGGACCGCCGTCTTCGCTGCGGCCGCCCTGCGCGCCGGTGCGGCCGCGGACCGTCCGCTTCTCCAGGAAACAGGGGGGAGGCTGGGGAGGTGGTGAACCCCTCCTCTGCTTCCCCCTTTGCGCTTCGGGTCCGCAACGTTCGCCCCGGCAGGTGTGCGCAGGCGCCGCGGCGCCGCCCGAGATCTCGCCGCTACATCTCGATCTTGTTCGCCTCCAGCACCGTGCCCCGGACCCTCTCCAGGTTGGCCAGCGACTCGACATAGTCGGCAATCGCCCGCAGCTCGTTGGCCTGCGCCGCCGAGAGGTCGCGCTGGAACGACAGGACGTTGAAGGTGGTCGTGACGCCCGCCTCGAGGCGGCGTTGCTCGACCCGCAGTTGTTCTTCGGCCAGCGCCCGTGCCGCCCGGTTGGCATCGACCCGCTTGGCGTTCGCCTCCACGCGCCGGACCGCCTCGCGCGCCTGCTGGACGATCTGCAGCTCGAGCTGCTTGAGCGACGTCTTGGCCTGATCCACGGTGAGCCGTGCCTTGGTGTAGGTGGATTCGGCCGCCCGGTTGCCCAGGGGAACGGTCAGCACCACCCCCACCGAGTACGAGATGAAATCACCGCCTCCCAGCGCGCTCATGTCCTTCCCGTAGCTCGTCCCGAATCCGTTTGTCGAGACGCTGCCGGCCAACGAGAGGTCCGGCAGAAGCTGATTTCGGGTCAAGCGAACATTGAGCTCCTTGCTGTCGATGTCCAGCTTTGCGCTCTTGTACTCGTACCGGTTTTCCAACGCCTGTCGGATCGTCTCCTCCAGATTGATCGGTTTCGGCTCGAAGGTCAGGCTGTCGGACGGTTGAATCTCTTGCCCCCAGCTCCCGCTCCCCGGTATGTTCAGGATCACTTTCAGGGTGTCTTCGGCATCCCGCACCCCTTTTTCGCCCAGAATCACGTCCTGCACTCTGGCCGCCTCTTGCGCTTCGGCCTGCGTGACCTCGACCGGCGCCGCCACGCCGGCGCGCACGCGCGCCTTGTTGAGGGTCACCAGCTCCTGCGCCAGGCGCAACGACCGGCGTTGCACTTCAAGATTCTCGATGGCGAACACCAATTCGACGTAGGCGTTGTATACCTGGGTGGTGATGTCGCTGACCCTCAACCGCAACTGCTCGTGCGAGATGGATCGGTTGTTGCCAGCGATACGGATGTTGGTCTCGTTGGCCTCAAAACCGAAATTCTTCAGCAAGGGATGTGTGAGCGTGAGGGCAAGCTCGCTGATGAAGCCATCGTTTGGGCTCGACCTGGGAATGTGGAGGTACTCGTTGTTGAAGCGAAGCTCGTACGTGCCGCCCGTGGGCAGCTTCTGGCGCAAGCCGGTGTTGAAATCGAAGAGGTCGCTGAGAACTCTCTGGCCCGTCAAGAGGGTCAACGTCGCAGGAAGTCGGTTGTCAGACCTCGTGAGCTCCAGGAATGCGCTTGGATCGTAAGCCGACTTTTCGAATATGAGGTCCTGATCGCGCAGACGTGGGTTGAAGCCCTCGATCGAGATGTCCAGGTTGTTCTTCAGGGCGATCGCAATGCTGTCCTTCATTGAGAGGGCCATCGCCCCGCCGCGCGCTGCAGGCGGCGGCTGCGCCGCCCCGACCTGCGCGATCTGCAGATCCAGCCGGAACGTCGGCTGTGCGTCGCCCCCAAAGGCCGGAGCGGACGGGAGGAGGCTGATCCCGAGAATCAGGACCATCGCAATGCGCATGGCCAACGTCGCACGTCGTTGCATGGGTCGCTCCTTTCACACGCAGAATCGGCCTCGGATTACGCCTCGACGCCGAGCCGCTCTCACCGAAAATCCGTCCCGGGATCCTGTGCGGTCTCTGGCGCCAACTCGTTTGATCCTGTGAGAAGGTTCGCGAATCGTCATAGCCTGATCCGACAGCGCACGGGACGCAGCGATCTTGAGGAGTGACAGGCCGACGAGACGGCTAAAGGTACTGTGGGGACGGGACGGGTGTCAAGGATTCGAGAGGTGTGGCTGTGGTCGACGGGTTCCGCAGATCCGGAGGCCGGACTCTCGCTGCGTGCGACGGGCGTGCGCAGGCCGGCCCAAGATGACGCCGGGCGGCGGGAGCGCACCCCGAACGCGTCCGCACGAGTTGTCGCGATGGTGGCGCGGCGAAGACGAATCACGCGCGACCCCACCCTGTGGCGCGAACTCGCGAGGCGGGCCTCGGACGGCTGCCGCGCGCAGCGGCGTCGAACATCAGTCGTGGCCTTGACGTCTCGCAGGGCAGCGTTTCCTGTCGGGCCTCCCCGGCCGGGTTGGTGGGCCCATGGTGTCCGCACGCCCATGCCGCGCGGGTGCCGGATCGGGCTCCCCGTGGACACCACAGTGTAAGGACCGAGGGTCTCCAGCCCCCACGCCCTCCTCCGTGGCCCTCTTCAGAGATCAGACGTAGAAGAAATAGATGAGCACATTGCAGACAATGACCACCACCATCATCGCGGGATAACACGCCTT
>Ga0316628_100004084_pt1 | contig 11382 bp, 6 predicted proteins | sample OWC_Aug_M2_C1_D5_FD_207648 | JGI IMG/M metagenome (GOLD analysis project Ga0316628, IMG submission 207648) | Wetland soil microbial communities from Old Woman Creek delta, Ohio, United States - OWC_Aug_M2_C1_D5_C | ecosystem: Environmental > Terrestrial > Soil > Wetlands | place: USA: Ohio... | reverse complement strand
GCGGTTCGATCGCGATCGTCTGGGACAAGACGATGGCGTCGGTGCCGTTCAAGGTTGGCAAGTAAGGCAGGAAGGCAGGAAGGCAGGAAGGCAGAAATCGTCCGCTTCCGGAACATCTGTTGGCCGGCGCCCGTCCTGTACACCGAGCGGGAGCCGGCCATGTCCAATCTTCTTCGCGATCTGCGCTATAGCCTCCGGCTGCTGCGTCGGACGCCCGCGTTTTCGGGCGTCGCGATCGGCGTGCTGGCCCTCGGGATCGGGGCGAACACGGCGGTCTTCTCGCTGGTGAACACGCTGCTGCTGCGGCCGCGGCTCGGCCGGATCGACCAGGCGGTCGGCGTGTTCAGCCGCGACCGCACCAAGCCCGACAGCTTCCGCGATTTTTCGTATCCCGCCTACCTCGATCTGCGCGATCGCAGCGGCGTGTTCGAGAGCCTGATGGCTCACACCTTCTCGCTCGTCGGCGTCCGCGACGGCGACACGACGCGGCGGACCTTCGCGTCGCTCGTGTCGGCGAACTATTTCTCGACGCTCGGCGTGTCCCTCGCGGCGGGGCGGACGTTCACCGCCGCCGAGGAGCGTCCGGGCGCCGGCGTGCCGGTGGCGATCGCGTCGTACGACGTCTGGCGCCGCGCGGGATTCGACCCGGCGCTCGTGGGCCGCACCGTGCGCGTCAACGCCACGGACTTCACGATCGTCGGCGTCGCGCCGAAAGGATTCGCCGGCACGATGGCGCTGCTCTCGCCCGAGTACTGGTTCCCGCTCGGCGCGTACGACGCGGTCGAGAACCAGATGTTCAAGTCGGGGACCGGCGGCCTCGGGGATCGCACGAACTACCCGCTGAATCTCGCCGGGATCCTGAAGCCGGGCGTCACGACCGAGGCGGCCGATGCGCGGCTGGATCAGTTCGCGCGCGAGCTCGGCCAGGCGTACACCGGCACCGATCGCGACCGTACGTTTCTCACCGCGCCGCTGCCGCGGATGGGCGTGAGCAGCCAGCCCGAGACGCGCAACCCGATGGCGTTCGTGTCGGCGCTGCTCGTGCTGATGGCCGCGCTCGTGCTCGGCGTCGCGTGCATGAACCTGGCGAACCTGCTCCTCGCCCGCGGCGCCGCCCGCCGCAAGGAGATCGCGGTGCGGCAGGCGCTCGGCTGCGGCCGCTGGCCGATCGTGCGGCAGCTCTTCGTCGAGGGGCTCACGCTCTCGATGATCGGCTCGGCGGTGGGCGTGGTGCTCGCCGTGTGGGTGACGCGCCTGCTGTCGGCGTCGCTGACGCGCGTGCTGCCGTTCCGCGTGGACGTGGAAGCCACGCTCGACCTCCGCGTGCTGCTGGCCGTGGCCGGCTTCGCCGTCTTCAGCACGATCGCGTTCGCGCTCGGCCCCGCGTGGGCGCTGGCGCGCGCGCCGCTCACGCCGGACCTCAAGGGCGACGCCGGACGCAAGAGCCGGCTCGCCAGCGGACCGACCCTCGTCGTCGCGCAGATCGCCGTGTCGCTCGCGCTCGTCACCGCCGGCGGCCTGTTCGTGCGCGGCGCGATGAAGGCTTCGGGCGCCGATCTCGGCTTCTCCCTCGACCATCAGCTCGTCGTCGGGCTCGACCCGAGCCTCGCCGGCTACAGCGAGGCGCGCACGCGCGCGTTCTACCGCGATGTGCTCGAGCGCGTGCGGTCGCTGCCGGGCGTCGCCGGCGCCAGCTTCTCCTCGACCGTGCCCTTCGGCGACATCTCGGAAGGCCGGAAGGTGCAGGTCGGATCCGCGCCCCCCGTCGAGGCGAACTTCACCGTGGTCGGCGCCGACTTCTTCAGCACGCTCGGGCTGCGCATGCTGCGGGGCCGCGAGTTCACGCACGAGGAGGAACAGGGCGGCGGGCGCGCGGCCACCGCGGCCGTCATCACCGAGCCGCTGGCGCGCAAGCTGTTCGGCGACGCCGACGCCGTCGGCCGTCAGATCCAGGTGTCGGAGCACGAGGGCGTGGCGCCGAGGACGCTCGAAGTCGTCGGCGTCGCGCCGGGGATGCGCCACGACCTGTTCGACGCGGCGCCGGTCGCCGAGCTGTACGTGTCGTACGGCGGACAGTTCCGCGAGAACATGAACCTGCGCGTGCGCACCGACGCGCGGCCCGGCGCCGAGGCGGCGCTGCTCTCGACGATTCGTCAGGCGCTGCAGCACGAGGATCCGCGGCTGCCGATCATCGCGCTCAGCACGATGGCGGATTTCCGCGACCGGAGCGTGCCGGCGTGGGGCGTGCGCGCCGGCGCCAGCCTCTTCAGCGCATTCGGCGTGCTGGCCCTTCTGCTGGCGACCGTCGGCGTCTACGGCCTCAAGGCCTACGATGTCTCGCGGCGCACGCGGGAGATCGGCATCCGGATGGCGCTCGGCGCGACCACTTCGGACGTCGAGCGCCTGGTCCTCCGCGAGGGCGCGCGCACGACCGCCATCGGGCTCGCGATCGGACTGCTGCTGGCCGCCGGCGTCGGCAAACTCGTCAGCGGACTTCTCTATCAGGTGAGCCCGCTCGATCCGGCGGTGCTCACGACGGCGGCGGCGCTGCTGGCCGGCTCCGCCCTCGTCGCCTGCTATCTCCCCGCGCGGCGCGCCACGCGCGTCGTACCGCTCGAAGCCCTCCGCACGGAGTGACCTACTCCGATCTCAACGCCTCGGTGGGATCGACCCGCGCGGCGCGGCGGGCCGGCAGATAGCACGCCACGATCGTGACGCCGAGCAGCATCGCGGCCACGGCCGTGAACGTCAGCGGATCGGTGGCCGTCACGCCGAACAGCAGTCCCTGAATCGATCGCGACAGCGCCAGCGCGCCCGCCAGGCCGATCGCCGTGCCCGCGAGCGTCGTCACCAGCCCCTGGCGGACGACGAGGGCGAGCACGTGACGCTCGGGGGCGCCGAGCGCCATGCGAACGCCGATCTCGTGCGTGCGCTCCGTCACGCCGTGCGAGACCACGCCGTAGAGGCCGACCGCCGCGAGCGTGAGCGCGACGACGGCGAACACGACGAGCACGAGCATCGACATCCGCTGCCGCGCGAAGGAAGAAGCGAGCATGTCGTCCATCGTCTGCGCGCCGTAGAGCGGCAGGTCGGCGTCGAGTCGGTGAACGGCGGCTTCGATCCCCGAGCGCGCCGCCGCCGGCGGGCCGGCCGTCCGCACGACGAGGGCCGGACCGTCCGACGGCTCCTGGCCCATCGGGAGGTACACCTGCATCGGTATCGCTTCGGTGACGCCGTCGAACCTGACGTCGTTCACGACGCCGACGACCTGGCGCCACGGCGTCGGCGACTCCGGCCATCCCTGCTTGAGGAGCTTGCCGACCGCATCCTCGCCGGGCCACAGGCGCGTCGCGAGCGCCTCGTTGATGACGATGGTCTTCGGCGAGGCGGCTGTGTCGGTCGCGTCGAAGAAGCGGCCGTTCAGGAGTCGCATGCCCATCGTCTCGCGATAGCTGGCGCTGACCGGCGTGAACGCCGCCGACGGGAGGAGCGCGCGCGGCGGCGCAGGCTTGTCGCGCGCGATGAAGACCGAGTTCCAGTTCGATCCGTCGATCGGCAGCGAATCGGCGAGCGCCGCGCCGGTGACCGACGGCACCGACCGGACGCCGTCGAGCACCTGATCGAGAAACGCCGCCCGCCGGGCGTCGTCGCGCCATGGCGGGCCGGCCAGCATGAAGCGCATGGTCAGCAGGTGATCCGGCCGGAACCCCGCGTCGACCGCCGTCAGCCGCTGCATCGTCCGCACCATGAGGCCGGCGCCTGCCAGCAGGACGAGCGCCAGCGCCACCTCGACGACCATCAGCCCGCGCCGCAGGCGATGCGAGCGCGCCGACGCGCCCGAGGCGCGCGTGCGCACAAGCGCCTGCTGGCCGTGTGCGCCGGACGCCTGGAACGCGGGAAACGCACCGAAGACCAGACCGCAGACGATCGACGCGGTGAGCGCGAAGAGGACCGCCCGGCCGTCGAGCGCGACCTCGTCGAGCCGCGGCGTGCCGTCGGGCGCGACCGCCAGCAGCAGCCGCAGCAGACCCGATCCGACGAGCAAGCCGAGCACCCCGCCGGCGACCGACACGAGGCTGCTCTCGACCAGGAGCTGGCCGACGAGACGGCCGCGCCCGCCGCCGAGCGCCGCGCGGACGCTCAGCTCGTGCTGCCGGGCCGCGCCGCGCGCGACGAGCAGGTTCGCGACGTTGACGCAGGCGATGAGCAGCAGGCAGCCGACCGCGCCGAGCAGGACGAGCAGCGTGAGTCGCACGGCGGAGACGAGCTGCGCGGCGAGCGGCGTCGCGCGGACGCCGACGTTCGTGTTCGTCTTCGGATACTCGCGCTGGAGGCTCGCGCCGATGGCCTGCATCTCCGACTGGGCCGCCGCCAGCGACACGCCCGGCCGAAGCCGTCCCATGCCGAAGAAGCCCGTGTGGTTGCCGCGATCGAGCAGGTACGGGTTGTTCGCGACCCACAGCCCGACCGGTACGAAGACGTCGTAGTCGCGGCCGAGATACCGAAAGCCCGCCGGCAGCACGCCGACGATGGTGTAGCTCGTGCCATCGAGCGTGATCGCGCGGCCGAGGGCGGCCGGGTCGCCGCCGAGCCGATCCTGCCAGAACGCGTGGCTGACGATCGCTTCGGCCGGCGTGTCCGCGCGGTCTTCGGCCTCGCCGAACAGGCGTCCCATGCTCGCGCCGACGCCGATGACGTCGAAGAAATTGCCGGTGATGCGCCGGCCGCGGAGCCGTTCCGGGTGGTCGACGCCGGTGAGCGTCATCGACTCGGTGCGCGACAGCGCGAGAGCGTCGAACGAGTGCTGACGCGCGCGCCAGTCGACGAAATTCGGCCACGACACCGACATCTGCGAGCCGTCCGGCCGGATCTCGTTCAGATAGACGAGGCGATCGGCCTCTGGATACGGCAGCGGCCGCAACAGGATGCCGTTGACGAGCGAGAAGATGGCCGTGGACGCGCCGATGCCGAGCGCCAGCGTGACGAGGACGACGGCCGTGAAGGTCGGCGCCTTGGCGAGCGAGCGTGCGGCATAGCGGACGTCCTGCCAGAGCGAGTCGAGCCGCATCGGTGGCTTCTCCTTTTGAACGGGATCATGTCGATCCGGGCCGCGCAGCCGCCGCCAGCTGTACCGCGCGGCGAGCGACAGCGTCTGCCGCCAGCACCACCAGCCCGACCGGCCGCGTCCGCGGCCGTCGAGGTCCTCGATCAGATCGCCGAGGATCGTGTCGCCACGGACGCCTGGCGGGAGCGTCCGCTGGAGCAGCCAGCGCGCGAGGCGCGGCGGGCCGCTCACGACGTCGGCTCCTTGAGCACGCCCTCGAGTCCGCGCCACAGGCGGCGCAGCGTGTCGCGCGAGGCGCGCAGCGCAGCGACGCCGTGCGGCGTGACTGAATAGATGCGGCGCGGCAGCCCCTGTCGGGCCGGGCCGCCCGGTGCCACCGCCCAGCGGACGAGCCCCTTGTCCTCGAGCCGGTCGAGCGTGGTGTACAGCGCGCCGCGGGATACGTGGCGGTTCGCGCGGACCTCGAGCTCGCGGACGATCTCGAGGCCGCCGGCGTCGGCGCCGAGGCGCAGCACGACCAGCAGGAGCTGATGTTCGAATTCGCCGAGAGAGGTGACGGTCATGAGTCTACATTGTAGACGCTATGCCCGTTTTAGACGGGAACGTCCGCGCAAAGGTTGCGCGCGGTTCGTGTACGATCCGGAGGCCATGACCGTCGCTCACGTGAAGCGCCGCGCGGCGCAGGCCCGCCACAACCGCCGCCGCGTGGTGACGGTCATCGGATCGGGCCGGACGGCCGACCCGCACTGCGCCGAGGTCGGCCGGCTGATTGCGGCGCTCGGCTGCGACCTCCTGACCGGCGGTGGCCGCGGCGTGATGGAAGCGGTCAGCCGCGCGTTCTTCGAGACGACGCCGCGGCAGGGGCTGGTCGTCGGCGTGCTGCCGGGCGAGGTCAACCCGCTGACCGCGCTCGAGGGCCGGCAGTCGGGCGCGGTCGAGTACGAGGTCCCCGAGGGCTACCCGAACGCCTGGGTCGAGCTCGCGATCTACACGCACCTGCCCGACAGCGGCGAGGACGGCACGCTCCGGTCGAGCCGCAACCACCTCAACATCCTCACAGCCGATGCCGTCGTGGCCCTCCCCGGGCGGGAAGGCACGACGGCCGAGATGTGGCTGGCGGTGCAGTACGGCGTGCCGATCATCGCCTTCGGCGAGCACCACGAAGACGTGCCGCGCGGCATCCGCCGCGCGGCGTCGCTCGAGGATGTGCGCGACTTCCTGTTCGATCAGCTCGGAGACTGACGGACTACCAGATCACTTTGACTCCGAGCTGAAGCTGCCTCGGGTCGTAGGTGGACGTGATCGTGCCGAAACCGCCCGAGCTGCGGTTGCCGTTGGGCGCCGTGAAGTTGTCGCGGTTGAACAGGTTGAACGCTTCCAGCCGCAGCTCGAGTCGCGACTGTCCGCCGAGCGCGACCTGCTTGCTGGCCGCCAGGTCGAACGTCCAGAAGTTCGGCCCGCGCACGCTGTTGCGCGCGGCGTTGCCGAACGGCTGGCTCGGGTCGGTCGGAATGACGACGCAGTCCTTGTTGAACCAGCTGCCGGTCGACGGGTTCGAGGCGTTCGGATCGCAGACCACGTTGGGACGGTAGTTGTTCGCGCCGCGGAAGTCCTGCTGGATGCCGGACACCTGGAAGGACGCGGCCGGCGTGTAGGTCAGCGTCACCGGCTCGCCGGGCACGACGGTGTTGATGCCGGCGAGCTGCCAGCCGCCGATGAGGAGGTCGAGCGCGGCCGGCGCGCTCCCGCCCCAGCGATGTCCGCGCCCGAATGGGAGCGCCCACACGAAGCTCGTCGTGCTGTTGTACGGCTGGTTGTAGCCGGACGTGCCGAAGTCGGCGGCGAGGTTGTTGATGTCCTGCGGGCTCGGGTAGTTGCCGTTGAAGTTGTCGAGCGCGAGGGCGCCGTTGTCCTGCGCCCGTGAGATCGTCAGCGAGCTGAGCACCGACACGTCGCCGCGCATCCGCCACTCGTACTTGAGCTGCAGCGCGTGGTATCGCGACTTGCCGCCGTTGAACACGTAGGTGATGTCCGAGAATTCCGGAATCGGGCGGCGCGCCTGCAGCGGAATCGTGCCGGCGGCGTTGTTCGGCGTCGCCTGGTTGTAGTTGCCGAGCAGGAGCAGGTCGTTCGAGCGGTTCCCGACGTAGGCCACGTCGACGAGCATGTTCGGCCCGATCTCGCGCTGGACCGAGGCGTACCAGCTCTGCACCTGGCTCGAGTGGAAGTCGCGCGGAATGTAGGTGATGTTGGCCAGCAGCGGGTCGAACTGCGACGGGTCCGTGAGGCCGGAAGGATAACCCTGCTCGGTCGCGCGGAAGGCGGGATCCGCCGGATTGGTCTGGTTGACGACGGCGTTGATCACCTGCGGCCCGTTGATCGGCAGCAGGTTCGCCGCGCCGATGCGGTTCGTGTGGACGTAGCTGACGCCCCAGCCGCCGCGCACGACCGTCGAGGGCGACAGCGTGTACGCGAACCCGAGGCGCGGACCGAAGTTGTTGCGATCCGGATCCACCAGCGCGCGGTCGTAGATCGACCCGCTCTTCGCCGCGATCATCGTCCGCGTCGCGGGGTCGTAGTTCGAGAGGACGTTGTGCTCCTCCCAGAGCGGCGATCCGTACTCGTACCGAAGGCCGAGGTTCAGGGTCACGCGATCGTTCAGCCGGACGTCGTCCTGCACGTAGCCGAAGTGCAGGTCCTGCCGGATCTGGGCCACCAGCACGTTGCTGAGGGCGTACTGCGAGCGGAGACCGAGCATGAAGTCGGCCAGGTTGTACAAGTTGTTGGCGGCCGCGCCCGCCGGGCGCGTGAACTGGCCCGAATAGGTGTCACGCCCGTAGAGCGGATTGACGTCCTGCACCTCGACCGCCACGCGCTGATACTCGTAGCCGGCTTTCACCGAATGCCGTCCCGTCGTCCACGTGTAGTTGACCTTCGGGTTCCACACGGTCGGGTACTGCCACTGCGGGTTGGTCGCCTGGCGTCCGAGCGCGGTGAATCCCGTGATGAGCTGCGAAGGCAGGCCGCCGGCGATGCGCGGGTCGCTCGGCAGTCCCGCGATGCCGTACGCGTCGAGGGCGCTTTCCGTGCCGAGCGCCGGCGGGTTCTTTCCGCCCTGCGTGTTCGACCAGCCGAACCGGAACTCGAATAGCGACGACGCGCTCGAGACCAGCGTCGCGCCGAGCACGAGCTGCTTGTTGCGCGCGTAGATGTGGCCGTTGCCGCCGCCGCCCGACGGCAGCGGCGGGACGGCCTCGTCGTCGGTGCCGAGGTCGCGCCAGCCGTACCGCCCGAAGAGCGACAGCGTCGGGCTGACCTGCAGGTCCACTTTGCCGCCGGCTTTGTTCGTGTCGTTGGTGAACTGCTGCAGCACCGAGTAGTTGTTGGCGGCGCCGGACAGATTCGGATCCGGCAGGCCGCCGAGGACCTTCGCCGCGAACGCGGTCACCGGCAGCGCCGCGCCGGCCGGGTAGACGATGCCGGTCCGCGGATCGCGGATCGCGATCGGCAGGACGCCGGCGCGTTCGGCGCTCGTCGGAATCGTCGCGAACGAGACCTGCTTGGTGTTCTGGCGGAAGCCTTCGTAGTCGCCGAAGAAGAACGCCCTGCTCGGCACGATCGGTCCGCCGACCACGCCGCCGAACTGATTCCGGTTGAGCGGCGGCTTGCCGCCCGTGGCCGGCTTGAAGTACGGCGTCGCGTTCAGCGAGTCGTCGCGGTGGAACTCCCAGCCGGTGCCGTGAAGCTGATTGGTGCCGCTCCTGTACGCCACGTTGACCGTCGCGCCCGCCGACCGTCCGTACTCGGCGCTCTCGTTGTTCGTGACGACCTTGAATTCGCTGACGGCGTCGGGCGGCGGCTGGTCGACCTGATTCGAGAAGCCCTGGTTGCTCGTGCCGTACGCGTTGTTGTCGACGCCGTCGATGAGGAAGTTGTTGAAGGTGCTGCGCAGGCCGTTGACGTTGAACGACCCTTCGCGCAGCGTGCCGCTGCCGCGGTTGAGCGCCGACTGGCGGACGCCGGTCGTCAGCAGCGCGAGCGCGGAATATTCGCGCCCGTTCAGCGGCAGCTCGACGATCTGCCGTCCCGTGACCACCTGACCGCGCTGGCTCGTGTCGGTCTCGAGAAGGGGCGCGGAGGCGGTGACCTCCACTTTTTCGGTCACCCCGCCGACCGTCATCTGCAGGTCGACGCGCAGGCGCGCGCCCACCTGCACCTGGACGTTGTCGACGAGCGCGACAGCGAACCCGGTCTTCTCGGCGGTGACGAGGTACGTTCCCGCTTTGACGGTCGCGAATTCGTACGCGCCCTGGCCCGTCGTCATCCTCGTCGCCGCGACACCGGTGGTCGAACTGATCAGGGTGACGGTGGCGTCCGGCACCGACGCGCCGGACGTGTCGCGGACGGCGCCCACGACGGAGGCCGTTTCGAATTGGGCGAAGGCTGGCGCGGACACGAGAAGGGCGAGGAGAAGCGTGCAGATCGCGGACAGTCGTGACATCGGGGCACCTCAGGCAGAAAGATCCGATCGCGGATCCGAGCCTAGAGGTGCCCCGTGACGCCTGCGTCAAGGCGGCGTAAAGGCGTCGTGAACTTGCACGCGCGATCTACTTCTTCAATTCGCCGTAGATGGCCGCGACGTTCGCTTTCACGCGCGCGGGCTGCGCCGTGTAGCCGGCGTACTTCGCCGGCAACTGGTACGCGGCCGCCGCGTCGTCGACGCTCTTGCCGGCCTTCATCTCGCCTTCGGTCCAGGCGAGGAACTCCTGGTTGAACTCGGCGTACTCCTTCAGGTCGGGCCACGTCATGATCGTCGAGTGTCCGGTGATGATCGTGTCGACGCCCTTGATCGTCTCGTAGGCCTTCGACAGCGTCTTCGGAATCGCGACGCCGCTGCCGCCGTTGTTCGTGTCGAGCAGCGGCGGGTTCTTGCCGGAGAAGAGATCGCCCGCGTGCACGACGCGCAGCGCCGGGAAGACGACCCAGGCGTCGCCGTTGGTGTGGCCGGCGCCGAAGTAATAGAGGTCGATCGTGTCGTTGCCGCTCATGAGCGACATGCGCTCCTTGAACGTCCGCTTCGGCATGCCCTTTCCGCCGCTCGCCTGGAAGACGTTCTGCGGCGCCGCCATGCCGGGCGGCGACATCATCTTCTTCATGTTCGCCGCGGTGTTCTCCTGCGTGACGATGTCCACCGTCGCCGGGAACTCCACGTTGCCGCTCACGTGATCCCCGTGCGTGTGCGTGTTGATGATCGTCGTCACCGGCTTGTCGGTGAGCTTCCTGATCTCGTCGAGGATCGGCTGGCCCCATCCCGGCAGCTTCGTGTCGACGACGACGACGCCGTTCGACGCGATGAAGACGGCGGTGTTGCCGCCCCCGCCCTTGAGCATGTACAGATTGTCGCGGACCTTCTCCACTTCGACGACCTTGGGGCCAGGCTGGCCGCCCTGGTACGCCTTGACGCCGAGCGACAGCGCGCCCACCGCGATCAGGACGCCGAGCACCGTGCGACGGTTGATCATGAAATCCCTCCAGGGAAGAACACGCGTTGGACGAACCAGAACGCGCCGGCCGCGATCACGACGAGCGACCCGGCGACGGCGAGCCGGCGTCCGGCGACTTCGCTGCGCGAACGGAGCGCGGCGAGCGCCGTCGCCACGAGCACGACGACCATCAGCTGACCGATTTCCACGCCGAAGTTGAACGAGAAGAGCGACCATCCGAGCGCGCGCGCCGGCAGGTCCATCTCCCGGAGCACGTTCGCGAAGCCGAAGCCATGAATGAAGCCGAAGGTCAACGCGATCCACGCGCGCACGTCGCGCCCGCCCCGCACGAGCAGGTTGTCCGCGCCCACGTACACGATGCTGAGCGCGATCGCCGGCTCGATGATCCGCGCCGGCGGCGCGACGATGTTGAGCGCCGCGAGCGACAGCGTGACGCTGTGCGCGACGGTGAACGACGTGACGACGACGAGGAGCTGGCGGACCGTGCCGCCGAGCAGCAGCAGGCCGACGAGGAAGAGCAGGTGATCGGGGCCGATGAGGATGTGATGAATGCCGGCGGGCACGAATTTCTTCACGACGGCCCAGACGCCCTGGCGCGTGCCCGGGTAGTAGTCGAACGAGGTGTGGCCGGCGTCGAGAATCGCCTGCGTGGCGAGCGCGCCGCCCTCGTAGACGTTCAGGAACGTCTGATGGCTCGTGTCGTACGGGAACATCAGCGCGTGAACGGCGAGGATGCCGGGTGCGCGATCCAGCCGGCAGGTGTAGTCGGTCTTGAGCGACTGCCGCTCGGCGACGATCTCGACGCCGGGCAGG